>Ga0233426_10000024_pt1 | contig 156615 bp, 148 predicted proteins | sample SI_118_April2016_6_FD_179875 | JGI IMG/M metagenome (GOLD analysis project Ga0233426, IMG submission 179875) | Seawater microbial communities from Saanich Inlet, British Columbia, Canada - SI_118_April2016_10_MG | ecosystem: Environmental > Aquatic > Marine > Inlet | place: Canada: British...
CATAGGGAAAAAGATCCGCTCTTTGATCTCTTCAGAAACCCCTGGGCCATTGTCAATAATATCCAGGCGACAGGTCACTCTGTGATACTGGCCTGCGATGGTAAAACTGCGCTTCACCCTGGTGCGAAATATAATGGTGCGGTCGGTCTGGACTGAGTCCATCACCGCCTGCATAGCATTGCGGGCAACATTGAGTACTGCCTGTATCAACTGTTCACGGTCGCCCTCGATATCTGGAATACTGGGGTCATAGTCCCGCACCAACCGCAGCTGGCCCTGCATCTCAGCTTCTATCAGGGCCGCTACATGCTCAGTCACCTCGTGAATACTTAGCGCGGCGACCTGGGGTAAATGGTTGGGGCCCAACAGGCGATCAACAAGGTTGCGCAAACGATCGGTTTCGGTGGTAATAATCTGGCACAGTTCTTTGGTCTCGCCGCCAATACATTGCTCATTAATTTCCTGGCCCAGCAACTGAGCCGCCCCGCGAATACCTCCCAGAGGGTTTTTGATTTCATGGGCAAGACCACGGATTAAGCTTTTGGAGGTGTCATGAACCGACAACAATGCCTCCTCCCGGTTAATCTTTAAAAACCGGTCAATAGGCTGCATTTCCATAAGTAGCATCTGCCGTTCGCCAAGCTCCACCGGGGTAATACTGTAATCAACCTGAGAGCTTTCCAAACCCTGCATGCGCAAATACTCGTGGCGGCGGGTGTGGGGCCGGCCGCTTTCCAGCGCCTCACGAAGAGCGCTGAGAATTATGTCCCTGTCAGAAAAAACATCCGCAACAGGCATGCCGCGAAGGCGCGCAATGCTAACCTGAAGCAGGGCCTCAGCCGCTGGATTAATATAATCGATACTCAGCGTATCGTTGAGCAAAAGCACAGCGGTATTCAGGTTATCCAGCAATAAGCGATGTAACTGGTCAGAAGTCATAGGCTCTATAAATGGGCTCTGTAATCAGCAGTTTGGGTATTTCAGGTTTATCTATTACGTTAGTACTAGCAATAAGCGAGCCAAGTAATCCATCTGCGAACCAACAATTCAGGCCTGATAATGAGGCCTGCAGAGCAGTTTGAGGACTTAAACTCTATTGGCTCACAGCATAATGCACCAGATTGGTGCAGGCAAGGTAGCAATTATTTTTTGGGTCGCAACTGAAAACCTGACTGATTGCGTTTGAAGTGCCGTTTAACATTCACGATTACTGGCTTGGCGACTATTAATGTCCGGTTTCTGCCGTCCACTACAGCAACACCAATGCGATGACTGCCGCGCTCAATATTATCCAGCTGATAGGCTGTTGCACTCACAGGCAACCCCTGGGCCACACCATTAACCGAAAACTGCACCAGATGGCCTGGCTGGAGTTGAGGCTCAAGGGCTAGCTGGACAATGATATTGACCTGATTGTGCAAGATAACCGCCTGATCCTCAGGGGAGGAGATGCGCGCACTGGAGTAGCCAGCAAAATTGGCTTCAGTTTCTGTCGCCGGTTTATCCTCAGCTCTTTTAGCTGGCGCTGTAGTCTGGTTAATTTGGGGAAGATTCAGACGCTCAGCAGCACTGGCACCGGGCTGATCTGTATAGGTGATATTGCCATCGGCATCTACGATCTTATAGACCTCTGCGGCCTGAGACATGGCCGCTGCGACCCATAAGATAACAACCGCTGTTAGCTGCCCCGACATCGTATCCTCCCATCCATATTTACGTTTGAGTGCTGAATATCTCAAGCGCCTCATATCTGAAGCCCTCTATCTCGAGCTAGCTGTATATAAAGATTAGACCTATTTTAGATTTATGGCCGGCAAAGAAAAAGCCCGCCATTCCAAGAATGACGGGCCTGTCCGATTTTGCTGTAGAACAGCCTGTACTAAAACCTTAGCAGCTGTAGTACATATCAAACTCAACCGGGTGAGTGGTATGCTCAACACGGTAGACTTCTTCCATCTTCAGCTCGATGTAGGCATCGATCATATCATCGGTGAATACACCACCGGCTGTCAGGAACTCACGGTCCGCATCAAGAGCATCCAGTGCTTCACGCAGGCTGCCAGCAACCTGAGGGATAGCAGCAGCTTCTTCAGCAGGCAGATCATAGAGATCTTTGTCCGCTGCATCGCCTGGGTGGATCTTGTTCTTAATGCCGTCCAAACCTGCCATCAGCATAGAGGCAAACATCAGGTATGGGTTAGCTGTAGGATCACCGAATCGTGCTTCGATACGCTTGCCTTTGGGGCTTGGCACGTATGGGATACGGATTGAAGCAGAGCGGTTGCGAGCAGAGTAGGCCAGCATTACAGGTGCTTCAAAGCCCGGGATCAGACGCTTATAGGAGTTAGTTGAAGCGTTGGCGAAGGCGTTGATTGCTTTGGCGTGCTTGATAATGCCGCCGATGTAGAACAGAGCCATTTCGCTCAGGCCAGCATAGCCGTCTCCAGCGAACTGGTTTTCGCCATCTTTCCAGAAAGACTGGTGACAGTGCATGCCGGAACCGTTGTCACCAACGATTGGCTTGGGCATGAAAGTCGCAGTCTTGCCATAGGCGTGGGCTACGTTGTGCACGCAGTACTTCATAATTTGCACCTGGTCAGCTTTCTTAACCAGAGTGTCAAAACGAATGCCGATCTCACACTGACCAGCAGTACCTACTTCGTGGTGATGTACCTCTACTTCGAGACCCATCTGCTCCATAGCACCACACATTGCGGCACGCAGATCGTGCAGGCTGTCGACTGGTGGTACGGGGAAGTAACCGCCTTTAACGCCAGGACGGTGGCCCATATTGCCGTCAGCCAGCTCCATGGATGAAGACCAGGCTGCTTCATCAGAATTGATTTTGTAGAAGGCACCGCTCATATCGGCACCCCATTTGATATCGTCAAATACGAAGAACTCTGGCTCCGGGCCAAAGAATGCTGTGTCGCCGAGACCAGTAGACTGCAGGTATTGCTCTGCACGCTCAGCGATGGAGCGTGGATCGCGCTCGTAGCCTTGCATTGTGGAAGGCTCAACGATTCCGCAACGGATGATTACTGTTGGCTCATCAGTGAAAGGATCCAGAATTGCAGTGCTGTCATCAGGCATCAGGATCATGTCTGATTCGTTAATGCCCTTCCAACCGGCAATAGACGAACCGTCAAACATTTTACCTTCAACAAAAAAGTCATCGCCCACTTCACCGACCGGAATCGATACGTGCTGCTCTTTACCTTTGGTGTCAGTGAATCGAAGGTCAACCCAACGAGCTTCGCTATCTTTAATCAGATTTAGAGTCTTCTCAGACATTGTTTCCTCCACTATGGAATCAGTAATGCTTTGTTTAAAAAATCAGCCGGCGCATTGAAACCGATCTGATCTGGTTACCATTTATTTTTCTCAGCAAAACATGGTGCAATAGTCGTGCCAATGACTCTAACAATCCAACGGCGTAATTATCACCGCTGAAACCTACAGCAGCCCGAGGTTAGTGATAACGAGCTGCTTTAATAAGGCAAGCAGAATCAATATCAGCGCACCTTTATGGTGCCGGCCTCTGTGGTGTGCACCAAAATGGTGCTAAATTTATTTAAATTAGATTTATTTTTCGCTGACTCGGTATAATGCCCACCTCCGAGACTTCTGTCACCTTTTAACGGGGTTTTTAGCAAGCCTCACAACCACAGGGCTGTGACTATCGATTCCTCATCAACCCATATGCGCCATACATCCAGGGTCAGCGCCACAGATATCCTGATTGATGTGCGACATCCAGCTGACGCTGAACAGAAGCCATTGAGCATTCCTGATATCCAGATACTCAACATTCCATTCTTTAATCTTGAGCAGCAGCTGGGCGCTTTGGATAAAACCTGCAGCTACCTGCTGTACTGCGACAAGGGCATTATGAGCCGCTTGCAGGCCCAGCTTATGCGCGACAAAGGCTTTGAACAGGTCGCCGTTTATAATCAGATTACCTAGACCAGCGCACAGTTCCACAGCCAAAGTAGGCGCTAAATCACAGTATTATATTGAATCATGCCCACTTTTTTATATTAGCGGCTATATTTAAGTATCGAGAAACAGGTTAAGTCACAGAGTCAGCCGCAGGATGCAGCCGATGACAAGCAGAGATTCAGATCTCAGTGGGAGCAAGGAAGCTAGAGAAATCAGCTCTTCCCCTCCAGATCCTTCCGTACAGCTTGAGTTAGACCAGCAGATCACAGCCGACCTGAAATCTGGTTTGGCGATTTTTGTGATTGCTGGCATTCTGCTGTTTTTGGTTGCCCAATATCATTCCAACAACCCCCTGAGCTATCTATGGCTTGGCGGGCTCTTGATCACTAGTCTGTACCTCTGGGTCTGGCAGCATAGAAAGCCTCAGCAGCAGGCTACTGCCAAGATCACAGTGGTTATCTGCGCCCTCTTTTGCTGCCTGGCGGTGCTGCTGTTTATCACTCCGGGCCAAGTGGCCTACAGCCTGACCATCAGTGCCATTATTATCGGGTTTAGCGCCCTGTGGCCCATATTGCAACTGCAATTGCCAATCTATCGCCACTTATTTCTGCTGAGCATATTTTTATCCACCGCAATCACTCTGCTGCTGCGACTGCCAGACAGCAGCCTTATTCCTGTGGCCATGATTGTGATTGTTTATTTGGCGGTGAATCGCTCCTGCACAGTCTATCGCCGCGGATTTATTGCCAGTATCCACAGAGCTCAGCAGGCCAACGAACTGACTCGCCAGGCAGTCAATACCAGTAAAAAGATTACCAGCTTAATTGAGCAGACACCGCTGGGCTTTATTGAATGGAATCAAAATCGGGAGATTATTAACTGGAATCCGGCCGCCACCACTATTTTTGGCTTTTCCAAAGATGAAGCCCTGAGTCGCACCACAGATTTTTTGTTCGAAGACAAAAAAACCTTCCTTATGCAGCAGGCAGAGCACGACCTGTTTTTATTCGGCAAAGACTTTTCCGGCACCGCAGAAAATATCACCAGCGACGGCACCAGCATCATCTGCGAATGGAATGAAACGCCCTTATTTGACGATGATATGAATGTTATTGGTGCAGCTTCATTTGTCGAAGATGTCACTGACCGGGTGCGCATGCAGACCCGCATCAAACAGCAGGCATATTTTGACCCATTGACTGGCCTGCCCAATCGCCATCGCTTGATGGAGGAGTTAAATCGGGTTATTTCACTAGCCCAGCGGACGCAAAATTTCTGTGCTCTGCTGTTTATCGATCTCGACCATTTCAAAGAGATCAATGACAGTCGCGGCCACCATTACGGTGATCTGGCCCTGACCATGTTTGCCCAGAGACTGCGCAAGGTAATCCGTACCCAGGAGACCGTCGCCCGACTCGGCGGTGATGAGTTTGTGGTACTCCTGGAACGGCTCGGCACCGAGGGCGAGACTGCAAGACTACAAATTGCCCAGGTAGCCGAAAAAATAATCGACGCGGCCAATGAGCAATTTATTATTAAAGGGGAGAAATTCCAGATTAGCTGCAGCATAGGCATTGTGTTTTTTAATGATGGCAGCAGCGATGGCAACAGTATTCTCGAACAGGCGGACCAGGCCCTGTACACCATCAAGCGGGAGGGCAAGTCGAACTATTATTTCCACAACCGCGAGCTGTCCATTGAGATGCAAAAGCAGATGGAATTGCTGGAGCGTCTGCGGGATGAGTCTCAGGCCGAATCTTTCCTGCCTTTTTACCAGCCGGTGCTGAACACCCAGAGCAACCTGATCAGCGGCCTGCAAATCTTTTTACGCTGGCAGAACCCCAAAGGCGATATTGTCGAGGCCCATGAATTTATTCAGGTGCTGGAGTCTGGCTCAATGATCGTGGATATTACATTATCCCTGATCGAGCAGGTGTGCAAACAGGTCAATCTGTGGCGCAGCCAGGGAATCTGGCAGGACCAGCAGCGCATCTTTTTAACCCTCAGCTTGCGGGAACTGGGCCACCCGGCATTTATTCAGCAGCTCAAGGATATTACTCAGAGACACGGCATAAAACCGGGGGCCTTTATGTTTGGCTTGCACACTGAGATTCTGCCGAAACTGAATGCGTCTCTGGAATTGCAGCTCAGTCGTCTGGTTGAACTTGGCTGCGGGCTGCTGGTGGACAATGTCGGCTACCAGAGCCTGCCTCTGCAAAAACTCCGCGAGCTGCAGATTGAAACCATTCGCATATCCCATCGCCTTATGGCTGAATCCAGTGACATTGAAAGCTCCTGGAATCTGGTAAAAGGGCTGGTAGAACTCAGTAAATCCGTCGGTTTGAACTGCATTGCCCCCTGCGTTGAGGAGGCTGATATCCACCATCAACTACTGGATTTAGACTGCATTTTTCTGCAGGGAAACCTAATTGCACCCCCCTCGCCACCCACCTCAATCACGCGAATGTTGATTGAGCGTAATTCAAGCCCCAGAGCAGAAGTCAGCCCCAGCTAAAAAGATCGGTAGCAGTTCCTGTGGATTCTCGTATAATCGCGGCTTTTTCGCCCACTGCGGTAATCTTAGGTACCATCATGTCCATTGAAAACTTGCGTAATATTGCGATCATCGCCCACGTTGACCACGGTAAAACTACTCTGGTTGATAAACTCCTGAGCCAGTCCGGGACTCTCGACCGCAAAGATGTCGGCTCCGAGCGTTTGATGGACTCCAATGACCAGGAAAAAGAGCGCGGCATCACCATTCTGGCTAAAAATACCGCGATCAACTGGAATGACTACCGCATTAATATTGTAGATACACCAGGTCACGCCGATTTCGGTGGTGAGGTTGAGCGCGTTCTATCCATGGTCGACTCTGTGTTGCTGCTGGTTGATGCAGTTGACGGGCCAATGCCCCAGACGCGCTTTGTAACCTCCAAAGCTTTTGAGCAGGGCCTGCGACCCATTGTTGTTATCAACAAGGTTGACCGCCCGGGCGCCCGCCCGGACTGGGTTATGGATCAGGTATTTGATCTGTTCGACAGTCTCGGTGCTACAGACGAACAACTGGATTTCCCGGTAATCTACGCCTCCGCATTAAATGGCATTGCCGGCCATGATGTAGACGATATGGCCGAAGATATGACGCCGCTCTACGAAATGATTGTTGCCGATGTTCCTTCGCCCAAGGTTGATGTGGACGCGCCATTCCAGATGCAGGTATCAGCCCTGGCCTATGACAGCTATGTTGGTGTTATTGGTGTCGGTCGTATTACCAGAGGCAAGCTCAAACCTGGTCAGCAGGTAGTTGTGAAAGCTGCTGATGGCAACGAGCGCAAAGGCAAGGTGCTCAACGTAAAAGGCTATCTAGGTCTTGAACAGGTAGAAACGCAGCTGGCAACTGCTGGCGACATTGTTTGTATCAACGGTATTGACGGACTGGGCATATCAGACACTTTGTGCGACCCGGATAATATCGAAGCTCTGCCCGCACTGAGTGTAGATGAGCCGACGGTAAGCATGACCTTTATCGTTAACAACTCGCCATTTGCCGGCCTAGAAGGCAAGTTTGTCACCACCAGAAATATTAAAGACCGTCTGGAGCAAGAACTGATTCACAATGTTGCCCTGCGCGTTAAACAGGGTGATTCCCCGGATAAGTTTATTGTCTCCGGCCGCGGTGAATTGCACCTGTCGGTACTGATCGAAACCATGCGTCGGGAAGGTTTTGAAATGGGCGTGTCCCGTCCGGAAGTTGTCACCAAAGAAGTGGATGGCGAAATCCAGGAGCCCTACGAGCAAGTGGTGATCGATGTAGAAGATCAGCATCAGGGCTCAGTGATGGAAGAGCTGGGCATGCGCAAAGGCGAGATGACCAATATGGAACCAGACGGCAAAGGTCGCGTGCGACTGGAGTTTATGATTCCTTCCCGGGGGCTGATTGGCTTCCGCGGTGCTTTTCTCACCTTGACCAGTGGCTCAGGCATTATGACCAGCGTATTTGATCATTATGGCCCTGTGAAAGGCGGCGAAGCTCACAGCCGCCAAAATGGCGCACTGATCAGCATGGTTAAGGGCAAAACTGCTGCCTTCGCCCTGTTTAATATCCAGGCCCGAGGGCGTCTGTTCCTCGGCCATGCCATCGATGTTTACGAAGGCCAGATTGTCGGCATTCACTCCCGGGGCAATGATCTGGTGGTCAACCCGATCAAGGGCAAACAGCTGACCAATGTTCGTGCCTCAGGCACAGACGAAGCTCTGACACTGGTACCACCAATCAGACATACCCTTGAGCAGGCTCTGGAATTTATCGAAGATGATGAGCTGGTAGAAGTAACCCCCCAGAGCATTCGCCTGCGTAAAAAGCTGCTAACTGAGAACCTGCGCAAACGCGCACCAAAATAAGCAGCTGACCCCAGGGTCTAAACTTCGATTTCTGTGTCATTGTGAGCTATTATTTAGTGAATAATGCATGGAAGTCGAAGTATGTCCAAGAAGGATAACAAAGATCTAGTCACTGGCGGTTTTCTGTCTTTTTCTCTGATGGCCCAGGAAATTATCGCCATCATGTTCGCCTTTTACTCCTACCGCCAGGGCGAAATGGGCCTGGCCACCTTCTACCTTGCCATTGCTGGCGTGCTTATCGTTGCAATGGGCATTTTCTATATTTTTGAACATCACAGCCTGGCCAGACTGCTGCTGGCCACCACATTGTTTGTCGGCTTTTTCTTTCTGCTGGTGGGAGCCTCTGATCCAACATCGTTAATGTGGTGCCTGACCATTGTGCCTGTGCTGGTCGGGGCCTTTGGCCACCGCCAGAGCCTCACCATGCTGATCGCCCTGTTTACCGCATCCACCTGGATTCTCTGCGGCGGAACCATGCCGTTCCCGGTGCCTGAATACAGTGATATTCTGGTGGTTCGGTTTCTGTCGTCCTACGCCATTATCGCCGCCTTTGCGATTGCCATGGACAACTCCCGCTTTGACAGCCTGAGCAAGTACCAGGACCTGTCATCGAGAGTGGATGAAATTACCCATCAGGATGTACTGACACAGCTCCCTAATCGCCACAGCATGGAAGGCCATTTAGCGCTTAAATACCAGCAGTACCGACTGGTTAATGAGCCATTTTCCATACTGCTGGCCGACCTGGATAACTTTAAATTTATCAATGACCGCTATGGCCATGATGTGGGGGATGAAATTCTCTATGCCATTGGTCAGATGCTGCAGGAACCGCTGCGGGACGAGGATATTGTTGCGCGCTGGGGGGGCAATGAGTTTATGGTGCTGTTGCCCACCGCCAACAGCGAGGCCGCTGTCAATATCGCCGAGCGCCTGCGCACCAAAGCCACAGAGATTGAAATGCAGGCACAGGGGGACAGGTTGCGGATTTCTCTCAGTGTGGGTGTAGCCTCAATCGATAAGTGCACCGGCGTGGATGATTTAATGTCGACGGCGGAAAATGGCCTCTATCAGGCCAAGCATATGGGCCGGGATATGGTGGTGGTAGGCTAGCGTTTAACGGCACTGGGCGTGGCGATAGCAATCTGTCGTATGGTCATTGACCAGCCCCATAGCCTGCATATGGGCGTAGCAGATAGTGCTACCAAAAAATTTAAACCCACGCTTTTTCATATCTTTGCTAATGCTGTCTGACAGCGCTGTTGAAGCAGGAATTTCAGCATGACTGGCCCAGTGATTGACGATAGGCGTGCCATCCACATAGTCCCAGAAATACTTACTAAAACTGCCGAATTCCGCCTGCACCTCCATAAAACAGCGCGCATTGGAGACAGCACTATTGATCTTTAATCGATTGCGCACAATGCCAGCGTCCGCGACACAGCGGTCAATATCATGCTCGCTGAATGCAGCAACTTTTTCTACTTCAAAGTCGGCAAAAGCTCTGCGGTAATTTTCCCGTTTGCGCAAAATGGTGATCCAGGACAGTCCAGCCTGAGCCCCCTCCAGCAGCACAAATTCAAATAGCTTGTTATCATCCCTGCAGGGCACACCCCATTCCTGATCATGGTACTGTTGATAGAGTGGATCATCACCGCACCAAGTACAACGAGTACAGCCAGTAACCTTATTCATAACAAAGCCTTGTCCATAGGTATAAAGGGTAAAAAGTAATCTAGCCAGTCAGGATTGTCTATATTAATCTGCACATACTCTGTGTCATCCGCCCAAGGAACTAAAGCCCCATGCGCAAAGCATTTCCCGCCATCCGCCCCTATCAGACTCACCGCATCGCCGTAACCGCGCCCCATAAACTGCATGTGGAGGAGTCCGGCAATCCAGAGGGAATTCCCGTTCTGTTTGTGCATGGCGGGCCGGGAGGTGGCACCAGAGCAGCAGATCGCTGCTTTTTTGACCCGGATAAATATCGCATTATTTTGTTTGATCAGCGCGGCGCCGGGCAATCCACGCCCCATGCCGAACTCGAAAGCAACAACACCAGTGCTCTGGTCGAGGATATTGAAACCATTCGCAAAGCGCTGAAGGTTGATCGCTGGGTGGTTTTCGGCGGTTCCTGGGGCTCAACCCTGGGACTGGTCTACGCGCAGACCTATCCTGAACTGGTGATAGGTCTAATTCTGCGTGGAATATTTTTGTGCCGCGACGAAGATATCCACTGGTTCTATCAGCAGGGTGCCAACCATGTGTTTCCCGAATACTGGCAGCAATATATCCAGGTGATTCCACCCCGGGAGCGCAACGATATGCTCGGCGCGTTTTATCGGCGACTAACCGGGGACAATGAGATTGAGCGCATGGCCGCAGCCAAAGCCTGGTCTATCTGGGAGGGCCGCTGCTCCACACTACATGCCAATGAAAATCTGGTTGATCATTTTTCCAACCCCCATCTGGCCATGGCAATGGCGCGCATCGAGGCACATTATTTTGTTCACAAGGCATTTCTTGAGCCCAACCAGATCCTCAACAATGCCCAGCGGCTAAAAGATATTCCCGGCACCATAATCCATGGACGCTACGATATGGTCTGTCCGGTTAATCAGGCTATCGCCCTGAGTGATGCTTGGCCAGAAGCCGAGCTAAAAATAATCGGTGATGCCGGCCATTCTTCTAGCGAACCAAGTACCACTGATGCTTTAATTGCAGCTACAGAAAAACTGGCATATCGGATTAATACACAGAGCGAGTGACATTTGTACGGACTTATTCAGCGGGTATCATCAGCCTCAGTAGCCATAGATCAGCAGATTAATGGTCAGATTGATCAGGGCGTGTTGCTGCTACTGGGCATTGAAAAAACCGATTCCCAAAGCACGGTCGACAAGCTGCTGCACAGAGTGCTGAACTACAGGTTATTTTCAGATGAGAAGGACAAGATGAATCTTTCTCTGCTGGATATTAATGGCGGCCTGCTGGTTATTTCCCAGTTCACCCTGGCTGCAGATACCAACAAAGGGCTGCGCCCCAGCTTTTCTTCAGCGGCACCCCCAGAGCAAGCAGAGAGCCTGTACAACCACTTTTTAGCTCAGGCTCGGGCTCAGCACGGTAAGATTGAGAGCGGTATTTTTGCGGCTGATATGCAGGTATCACTGTGCAACGATGGGCCAGTGACCTTTAATTTAAGGGTCTAGGAACCTGCCTCAAGGCATTTAGTCAGGCGGCTGTGAAAACCCTCAAAACCCCCATTGCTCATAATCACAATATGAGTCTTTGAATCTACTGCGGAAGTAGTAAGCGCTAACAAACTTTCAATGCTGTCGGTGGCCTCTGCAGGCACAGGACAGGCCTCTGCAACTGCATTGATATCCCAGTCAATGCGCGGGTTTTGATACCACAGAACCTGGTCAGCCTCAGCCACAGCAGCACTGAGGCTGTCCTTGTGAATCCCCAGTCTCATGGTGGCCGAGCGGGGCTCAATTACAGCAATAATCCGCTCCGCCCTAACCTTGGAGCGCAACCCAGCAATTGTGGTTTTGATGGCCGTCGGATGATGAGCAAAATCGTCGTAGACACTGACCTGAGAATCCTGGTAGATCAGTTCCATGCGCCGTTTAACCCCGACAAAATCACTCAGCCCGGCGCAGGCCTGGTCGAGACTGACCCCCACCTGACAGGCCGCAATCACAGCGGCAAGACCATTTGCAACATTGTGCAAGCCAGTTTGCTGCCAGCTCACTGTGCCCCGGGCAGCGCCATGGATAATGTCAAACTTCGAGCCATCTGCCGCTGACAGTTGATAGTGCCAATCCGAATGCTCACCAAATGGCTGCTGTTGGCTCCAGCAACCCCGCTCAATCACCCCGCGAACATTTTCATCCCCGCCAGGATATATCACAGTGCCAGTGCTGGGCACTGTGCGCACACAATGGTGGAACTGTCTCTGGATCGCAGCCAGATCGTCAAAAATATCTGCATGGTCAAATTCGAGATTATTAATCACCAGAGTATCGCTGTGGTAATGCACAAATTTAGAGCGCTTATCAAAGAAGGCGCTGTCGTATTCATCAGCTTCCACAACGAAGTAATCGCTGTCACTCAGGCGCGCCGATAGCCCTGTGTCCTGAGGCACGCCACCAATCAGAAATCCAGGCTCCAGCCCAGCACTATCGAGAATTTTTACCAGCATGCTGCTGGTAGTAGTTTTGCCATGGGTGCCAGCCACAGAGAGCACATGTTTGTGCCGTAAAATAGTTTCTCCCAGCCACTGGGGGCCGGAGATATAGGGGAGCCGACGGTCGAGCATGGCTTCAACACAGGGATTTCCTCGGGACAGCGCATTACCGACTACAATTAGGTCTGGAGCTGGCTGCAATTGCTCGGGGTCAAAGCCCTCAATAAGAACAATACCAGCCTTCTCCAGTTGGGTACTCATGGGCGGATAGACATTGGCATCGCAGCCAGAAACCGAATGCCCGGCAGCCTTGGCCAACTGTGCCAGACTGCCCATAAAAGTACCGCAGATACCAAGGATATGAATATGCATATCTGTGTTTTTCCTGTTTGCTCTCGCCCAGCTGATAATGCTGCTAATATAGCCTAAATAGGGATTGATTAGTCATTAAAACCGAGGCTCAGGTGAAAATGGATAATGTAGATTTTCCTCGCCATTCAATCAGCATAGCTGTGCTAACGGCCATTGCACTAGCAGCATCTGCCTGTGGTGGCGGTGGTGGCGGCACAGTGCAGTCAACCGGCACAGCGACAGTGCCAGCCCCGACCACCAACAGCTCCCCCATCAGCGGCCCGCCCTATAGTAGTTTCAATGACCAGGATGAAGATGCAGATAACTTTGCCGCTACCGCAGCTGGCTTTGAAACCGCCGAATACGAAGGCATGGGTGGTCTGGCGGCAATCCACGCCTCCAGTGCCTATGCCCGGGGAGCCACGGGAGAGGGGATAACTGTCGGAGTGATAGACTCAGGGGTCTACGAGGAGCATATTGAATTCAGCACTGGCAGCGGCAACAAAGTCAGCTATGCAGGTTCTGATTATGGCGGCTCCAACCCCAGAACCGATGAAGCGGTTAGCCATGGCACCCTGGTTGCCGGGATAATCGCCGCCAACCGGGACAACAATCTCAACACCAACCTCAACATGCATGGTGTGGCCTACGAGGCGAATATTCTTGCCTTTGAAATCCCCCTTGGCTCAGGAGATGGTCCCTATGAGCCTCTTGATGAAACCAGTCTCACATTTGGCGATGACAACTACTTTGCCGACCGCTTTACCACCATGGCCAACCAGGTGGATATTATTAATATGAGTTTTGGTTTCTCCGGCGTGGTGACTTCCTACAGCGCCGCCTCCATAGAAAACTCTCTGGGCAATACAGTAGATGCCCTCAGACAGCAGAATAAAGCCCAGGGGGATCGCGCTATCTTTGTCATATCCGCCGGCAATGCATTTGGCGATCTGGACGAGTTTAATAGTGAAGTCGACGCCAGTTCACCAGAGTTACTGCCAGGGCTGCCCTATTTATTTCCCGAATTGCAGAATCATATGCTCGCCGTTGCTGCGGTTGACAGATCCGGTGCTATCTCCTCCTACTCAAATCACTGTGGCGCAGCCGCCAGCTTCTGTCTTGCCGCGCCTGGCGGTGGCGATGCCAACGGCGATGGAGACTTTGCCGACAATGAATTAATACTGTCTCCCGTTTCACCTCCGACAGATGGCGAGACCGGGGAGAGCTATTATGGTCGCACCATCGGCACCTCCTTTGCAGCACCATTGGTCAGCGGCTCGCTGGCCCTGCTAAAACAGCTTTTCCCCACTGTGGGCAATCACGAGCTGGTCAACCGGCTGCTGGAAACCGCCAACAAAAATGGCATCTATGCCGATAGCAGTATCTATGGTCAGGGGCTGCTGGATCTGGATGCAGCCACTAGGCCTGTTGGGGCAATAAGCAGTGCGACTGGTGCCAGCCTGGATAATGGTATGGTCAATCCAGGTCAAACCGGTATCGCTGTCTTCGGTGGCGCGCTTGGGCAAGGGCTGTCACAAAACCTCAGCCAGTTTAGGGTAACAATGTTCGACCAACTGGGCTTTCCCTTCCAGCAAAGTGCCAGCTCAATAGTTCAGTCCGTGCCTGCCACAGTTATCCCGACACCACTCAGCCATGGCAGTCAGAATATTGCCAGCGGTGGCAGACTACAGCTAGGAGTAGCCTCAGACCCATGGCAGCGGAGCTTCCGCACAACCGGCAACCCCAATGATCAGGTGCAGGCTGATTACTTTGCCCTGCATTTTCAAGATCAACAGGGCGGCGAACAGTTTGCCGGGCTAAATGCCAATCCGGGCTGGTTCTTTGGTGTTTACGGTGACGGCGTACTGACCCCGGGCTCTACCGAAGATGACAGTAGCTTTGCCGCACCCTGGTTGCGCTATGCGCGACAGGGCTGGAGCAGTGGCGGCGCCATAGCAATGGGCTCCAGCAACAGCAAACTGCGACTGGGATTATTTGACGGCACCGCCAGCTGGAGCCAGTGGCAACCCAGAAGCGACCAGCACAGCAGCGGCGCACTGCTGGAATATACATTGCTGTCCGGGGCTAACGGGCTCAGTATCCAGGCCGGATTTGTTGAGGAGCAGGACAGCTTCCTCGGCACCAGCATAGGTTCAGCCCTGGGTTCAGTGGAGAGTGGCGATACCTTTTTTACCGGCATTAATGGCTATATGCAGCTCGGTGGGCAGTGGCAGGCGATTGTTGCCCTTTATTCCGGCACCACTGACCCTGGGCTCAATAGTCAATTTATCAGTATTGATCGGAAAATCAGCAGTAATTCCTGGGCCCTTGGTCTCCAGGGCAATTCATTGCTGCGCAATAATGACCAGTTAAGCCTGTACCTGAGCCAGCCACTGCGCATTGAAAACGGCGCAGGCCAGCTTCGCGTCGCCAGTGGCCGCACCATTGATCGACAGGTTATCTATCAGGATCTGCACTTCGACCTGCAGCCCGAAGGCCGCGAGCAACAGCTGGAACTAAGCTACCACAGGCCCTGGCAGCTATTACAAAAAGCAGCCTGGTTATCTGCCAGCGCGGGCTATATTTATCAACCTGAGCACAGTGATCTGAGGCCCAGCCAATTTGAAATGAGAGTTACTGTGAGTATCGCCATCGACTGATTGATTGCACTGTTACCAAGGTCGTCAGTGCAGTAAGATGGCGCCCATTCTAAATGGACTATTGGGAAAACTGGATTTTATGACTAAAAAAAATGCGTTTTATGCTCAATCAGGAGGGGTGACCGCTGTAATCAATGCATCGGCATCCGGTGTTATTGAAGCCTGCCGGGAACACAGGGACAAGATTGGCACAGTCTATGCCGGCCAGAATGGCATCCTGGGTGCACTCCACGAAAACCTGATCGATACCAGCAAAGAAACCCCCACTGCCATTGCTGCACTCAAACACACCCCAGGTGGTGCCTTTGGCTCCTGCCGCTACAAAATGAAAAACCTGGAAGAAAGCAGTGCCGAATACGAACGGCTGGTCGAGGTATTTAAAGCCCATAATATTGGCTACTTCTTTTACAATGGCGGTGGCGACTCTGCAGATACCTGCCTCAAGGTGTCACAGATTTCAGCCAAGATGGGCTACCCTATTCAGGCCATCCATATTCCCAAAACCATCGACAATGATCTGCCCTTCACCGACTGCTCACCGGGCTTTGGTTCGGTGGCCAAATATGTCGCTGTATCCACCAGAGAGGCCAGTCTGGATATCGCCTCTATGGCGGCGTCCTCCACCAAAATTTTTATTCTTGAAGTGATGGGCCGCCACGCCGGATGGATTGCCGCTGCCGGAGGTTTGGCCGCTGAAGAAGCCGGTGACCCGCCACATATTATTGTCTTCCCTGAAATTCCCTTTGTCCGCGAGGACTTTATTGCCCGGGTCGAAAAGACCGTCAATGAAAAGGGCTACTGTGTGGTGGTGGCCTCTGAAGGTGCCAGCTATGCCGACGGCGCGCTTATCTCTGGCTCATTGAATAAAGATGCCTTTGGCCACCAGCAGCTCGGCGGTGTGGCTCCCACATTAGCCAGCATGGTTAAACATTCTCTGGGCTACAAATACCATTATGCCCTCGCCGATTACCTGCAGCGCTCGGCGCGCCATGTGGCCTCTAAAACTGATGTTGAGCAAGCCTATGCCGTGGGCCGCGCCGCAGTGGAAAAAGCTCTGGAAGGAAAAAATGCGATTATGGTGACCATAGAGCGCAAGGACAGTAAAAAATATTCCTGGGGGCTGGGGGACTCCCCACTGCTCAAAGTGGCCAATGTAGAAAAGAAAATGCCCAGATCATTTATCAGCAAAGATGGTTTTGGCATTACCCAGAAAGCGCGAGACTATCTGCAGCCCTTAATTGTAGGCGAGGATTACCCACCCTATAAAAATGGCGTGCCCCATTATCCTAAACTCAAGAAAGTGCTGGCCCCCAGGAAACTGCCAACTGAATTTACCGGCTAATTGACCTGACGCAGCGCCTTGCCATCGAGGAAGGCGCTGATATTGCCCACCATCTGCCCCACCAATCTCTGTCTGGCCTCTGCAGCAGCCCAGGCAGTATGAGGGGTAATAATAAGATTGGGCACAGCCGGATCAATCAGCACATTGCCATTTACCGGTGGCTCCGCCGACAGCACATCCAAACCAGCCCCAGCTATTTCGCCATCGATTAAAGCCTGCCTGACCGCAGACTCATCAATAATTCCGCCCCGCGCTGTATTAATCAGTACAGCAGTATTTTTCATCAGCGCCAGCTCTGGTCTGGCAATAAGTCCCCGGGTTTGCTCGGTCAATGGACAGTGCAGGCTGACAACATCTGCCAAAGGCAACAGCTCCTGCAAAGGTAACCGAGGCAAATCATCGCTGTATTGTCGATTCGGCAGAGCGGCAAAAATAACCTCCATACCAAAGGCCTGAGCAATTTTAGTTACCCCCTTGCCCAGATCACCGGCACCGATAATACCCAGGGTTTTACCCTCCAGCTCCCGCACCGGGTGATCGAGCAGGCAGAACAGCTTACTCTCAGCCCAGGTGCCATCCACAGCAGTGCGGCTGTAGGGCAAAAGCTGAGTGGTGAGGGCCAGGATTAAACTCCAGACATGCTGTACCACAGAGGCGGTGCCATAGTTGACCGCATTGCACACAGTGACTGAATGGGCCCTTGCCGCTGGCAGATCCACCATATTGGTCCCAGTGGCACAGAGACTGATCAGCTTTAACTGGGGCGCCTGACCCAGAATCGAGGCATCAATTGGAGTCTTGTTGGTCAGCACAATATCGGCATCGGCTATACGCTCGACCACCAGATGGGGCCCGGAGTCCCCGTACACCGTCCATTGCACAGGCAAATCATAGAGTGCACTGAGATCGAGATCATCTGAACCCAGGCTGTCGCAATCGAGAATAACTCCGCGCATAAGTAGCTACTGATTAGTGATTTAGAGCCGGGAAGTGTAATTGAAACCAGCCTTTGAGCAAACTACAGATGCTGATCGCAGGTCTATGATCTTGGCCCGTAAAACCCCATAATGGCGGATTGTTTAAATTCGCCGCCGGGAAGCTCATTCTAATGTCATCTCCATTAAGCCTTTACCAAAAAGTCATTCTCGACAATCCGGTCAAAGCACTGCTAGTTATGCTTGTATTGACCTTTGCCATGGCCATGGGCCTGCCCAATTTTAAGCTCGACGCCTCCGCCGACTCATTGACATTGGAGCATGATGAGGACCTTAATTTCTTCCGCGAAGTGGTGCAGCGCTACGGCAGTGACAATTTTCTGATTGTTACCTTTTCGCCCCTCCAAGGGGACCTGTTCGATCAGCAAAATCTCGACACCCTGGCCTCTCTGCGCACCGAACTCAGCAAAATTGATGGCGTTGAAAGCATGCTCTCCATGCTCGATGTCCCACTGCTGTACAGCCCCAAAATTGGCGTGGCCGACTTAAAGGACGAACTCAATACATTGCTCTCTGAGGGTGTCGACAAACAGGCGGCCAAACAGGAGTTCCTCAATAGCCCAATTTACAAAGATGTGCTGCTCAGCGCCGATGGCCAAACCACGGGTATTCTGGCAACCATGGCACTGGATAAAACCTATCTGCGACTGGTCACTGAGCGCGATGCCCTGCGCCTGATTAGAAGCACCGAGGGCCTGAGCCCAGAGCAGGAAATGGAACTGACCAATGTCAGTCAGGAATTTCTCGATTATCGCACCGAAAAAGCAGTCATAGACCACCGTCGTGTCGCCGAGGTCCGAGCGCTAATGGATGGCTATCGCGATCGCGCCAGAATTTTCCTCGGTGGTGCCGATATGATCACTGCCGACATGGTGGACTTTATCAAGAGCGACCTGCTGATCTTTGGTACTGGCATATTGCTGTTTATTATTGCCACTCTGGCACTGATCTTCCGCCAGCTGCGCTGGGTGGTTATACCTCTGGCAACCTGCACAATCTGTCTGGTGATGATTCTTGGGTTTTTAAGCTGGATCGACTGGCGACTGACCGTTATCTCATCCAACTTTGTCTCATTGCTGCTGATTATTACATTGGCTCTGTGTATCCACCTGATTGTCCGCTATCGGGAGCTGCAAGCCCTGCAGCCAGATGCAGACCAACGTCAGCTGGTTAGTGATACTGTCACATCAATGGCAAAACCCTGCCTCTATACAGTGCTAACCACCATTGTTGCCTTTACCTCATTGGTAGTGAGCAATATTCGTCCTGTGATTGATTTTGGCTGGATGATGACCATGGGTATCAGTCTGGCACTGGTTGTAGCCTTTGTGGTGATTCCGGCTGGCATGATGCTGTTTGGCAAAGGGGCCAATGCAGCGGACAAGGACAACAGTGTCGCCATCACCAGCAAATTCTCCTGGTTTACTGAACATTACGGCTCTGTAGTGCTGGTCGCTGCCCTGTTGCTGGGCATGCTGTCGGCCTACGGCATCTCGCGGCTTGAGGTTGAGAACCGCTTTATTGATTACTTCCGTGCCGATACCGAGATCTATCAGGGAATGGAGGTTATTGACACCTCTCTGGGTGGCACCACCCCACTGGATATTATTATCCAGGCGCCTACCTACGACGTCCCGGTCATTGAGGAAACATCAGTGGCGGATGACGAATATGGGTATGAAGAGGATGAATATGCGCAAGACGAGTATGCGGACGATGAGTACGGCGATGAATACGCCGTTGAAGATGAAGCCAGCAGCTTAAAAGACAGCTATTGGTTCTCCTCTGCCGGTCTGGCTGACCTGGCCAGATTACAGGAATTCCTTGAAGCCCAGCCAGAGATTGGCAAAGTCAGCAGCCTGGTGCAGATCTATCAGGTAGCCACTGACCTTAGCGGCCACAAGCTTAATGATTTTGAGCTGGCCTTTATGCGCCAAAGTCTGGGGCCGGAAATATACCAGCAGATGGTAGCTCCCTACCTGCTCGAAGATATTGATGAGGCCCGTATCCAGCTGCGCGCCATGGAAACCGCAGGCTTGCGCCGCGCCGACCTGCTCGAAAAAATCAACGGTTTCGCGGTCAATGAGGTGGGCATAGCCCAGGCAGATATTCGCTACACTGGCCTGCTGGTGCTGTATAACAATATGCTGCAGAGCCTTTACAAGTCCCAGATCGTTACATTGGGTGCAGTATTCGTCGGTATTATGCTGATGTTTCTGGTGCTGTTCCGCTCAGTCAAAATTTCAATTATCGCAATACTGCCTAACTTCCTCGCAGCAGGAGTGGTACTCGGGGGCATGGGCCTTGCCGGTATTCCTCTGGATATGATGACTATTACCATTGCCGCCATTACAGTAGGTATAGGCGTGGACCATGCGATTCATTACATCAGCAGGTTTAAGCGGGAATTTGCCCTCGATGGCAACTACCTGGCCTCCATGCACCGCGCCCACGCCAGTATTGGCAAGGCGCTGTTTTATACCGCCATGACCATTATTGTTGGCTTTTCCATTCTGGCCCTGTCGAATTTTATTCCCTCGATCTACTTTGGCCTGCTGACTGGTCTGGCGATGACTGCCGCACTACTGGGCTCCATGACGTTACTGCCAAAATTGATTTTGATGACCCAGCCCTTGGGCAAAGACAACATTTCTGAGCAAACCTCAGCCTCAGGAAAATAGTTTTATGCCACTGGTGACATTGCAGGATATTTATCTGAGCTATGGTCAGCCGCCGCTGATTGACCATATTAGTCTGGTTATTGAGCGCGGCGAACGGGTCTGCCTGATCGGGCGCAATGGCGCTGGCAAATCGACATTATTAAAAATACTCAATGGCCAGATTGTTGCCGATGACGGTATATTAAAGCGCGCCTCCGGGGTCAAAATTGCCCAGCTTGAGCAGTCGGTGCCCCAGGACGCCAAGGGCTCTGTATTTGATGTTATTACCCAGGGTCTGGGAGCCGAAGGTGAGCTGGCAAAACGCTACCATCATCTAATTGTAGAACTGGGCAATGACCCCAGCGATCAGACCATGCGTGATTTGGAAGCCTGTCAGGCAGAACTGGATCGCGTCAATGGCTGGGATATCAACCAGCGCGTGGAATCCATTATTACCAAGATGGATCTCGATGCTGATGTGGATATTTCCAGCCTCTCCGGTGGCTACAAGCGTCGTGTGCTGCTGGCTCGAGCTCTAGTCTGCGACCCGGATCTGCTGTTGCTCGATGAGCCCACCAACCATCTGGACATAGACGCCATTCAATGGGTTGAGCAATTTCTGCTGAAATGGGAAGGCTCATTGTTATTTATCAGCCACGACCGTCGCTTTATGGACAATCTGGCCAATCGCTTTATTGAGATTGATCGCGGCCAGTTGGCAGAATTTAACTGTGACTACGCCACCTACCTGCAGCGCAAAGAAGAGATCCTCGAAATCGAAGATCGCCAGAATGCACTGTTCGACAAGCGCCTGTCCCAGGAAGAAATCTGGATTCGCCAGGGCATCAAAGCCCGCCGTACCCGCAATGAAGGGCGGGTTAGAGCATTGGAATCCATGCGCAGAGAATATGCCGATCGGCGCAAACAGCTGGGCACCGCGCGCATGGATATTCAGCAGGCGGAAAGGTCCGGCAAGATTGTTGCCGAGGCCAGCAATATCAGCTTTGCCTTTGAAGGCGCAGATTCCAGTGACCAGGTTGTACGCAATTTTTCAACCCTGATTCAACGCGGTGACAAGGTTGGCCTGATTGGCCGCAATGGTGTTGGCAAGACCACATTAATCAAGCTATTGCTCGGTGAACTCAGTCCCCAGCAGGGCACTATTAAAACTGGCACCAATTTAAGCGTGGCTTATTTTGACCAGTATCGCTCCGCTCTGGATGAAGAAAAAACCGTACAGGACAATGTTTCCGGCGGTCGCGATATGCTCGACATTGGTGGCAAGCCTCGCCATGTCATCAGCTATCTGCAGGACTTCCTGTTTGCCCCAGACCGCTGCCGTCAGCCGGTAAAGGCGCTCTCCGGCGGAGAGCGCAACCGTCTGCTGTTAGCCAAGCTGTTTACCCAGCCATCAAATATACTGGTACTCGACGAACCGACCAACGATCTGGATATAGACACTCTGGATCTACTTGAAGAGCTGCTTATTAATTACAATGGCACCATTATTCTGGTCAGCCACGACCGTGCCTTCCTCAATAATGTAGTGACCAGCACATTAGTATTTGAAGGCAACGGCACCATCAACCAATATATCGGCGGCTACGACGACTGGCTGCGTCAACGCAAAATTGAGCAGCCAGCAAATGTGACCGCGACTGCAGTGCCAAGCAAGCCAAAACCTGCGGCAAAAAAGCTGTCCTACAAAGACCAGCGGGAACTGGACAGTCTGCCCGCACAGATTGAAGATATGGAAACTAAAATCGAGGAAATCTCCGAACATATTAGCCAGCCGGACTTTTATAAGTCTGAGCGAGCCGAAATCGAGAAAATCGAAAAGCAGCTGGCTGATATGCAACAGCAACTCAGCCACAGCTACCAGCGCTGGGAACAGCTGGATGCACTATAGTGCAATATTTTTATTGTCCTCTCAGCATAGCGAAAACCCTGACTTAGCTTTAGAATCATCAACTTAATCAACTGAGTATCCACAGAGCCCTATGAGCACAGAGAAATCTCCATTAGTACTGCTAATCCTTGATGGTTTTGGCTACAGCGATGACGCAAAATACAATGCTGTTGCTACCGCCAAAGCGCCAGTATGGGAAAAGCTGTGGAACCACAATCCCAAAACATTGATTCATACATCAGGCCTTGCTGTCGGGCTGCCTGAGGGACAGATGGGCAACTCTGAAGTAGGTCATATGACATTGGGTGCCGGCCGCGTGGTCTATCAGAACTTTACCCGCATCAATAAGGCCATTACAGATGGCGATTTCTACACCAACAATGTTTACTGCGATGCCATAGACAAAGCCGTAGCCACAGGTAAAGCAGTGCATATTATTGGCCTGTTATCCCCAGGCGGTGTGCACAGCCATGAAGACCATATTAATGCCATGCTCGAAATGGCCGCTCAGCGGGGCGCCAGCAAAATCTATATCCACGCCTCACTGGATGGCCGCGACTGCCCCCCGCGCAGTGCCATGCCGTCCCTGCAAAAGACCCAAGCACTGTGCGGCCAGCTCGGTGTTGGACGCATTGCCTCAGTGATTGGCCGCTTTTACTCCATGGACCGGGACAATCGCTGGGACCGCGTGGAGCAGGCCTACAGATTGATGACCGATGGTGCAGCAGCATTTACTGCCAGCGATGCAGAGACGGCTCTTAAGGCTGCCTATGAGCGCGATGAGAATGATGAATTTGTGCAGGCCACCAGCATTGTTGGCGATGGCCAGCAGGCAGTCGCAATCGAGGATGGGGATGTGGTTATCTCCATGAACTTCCGCCCGGATCGGGCTCGGGAAATCAGCCATGCCCTGGTGGATGAAGACTTTTCCGGGTTTGAACGGGCTTCAGTGCCCAAGCTGGCATGCTTTGTCATGACCACAGAGTACGAAGCCAATCTGGATGTCCCCTGCGCCTATCCACCGGAAACCCTAGTGAATTCTCTGGGAGAGTACCTGGCCAAACAGAACAAGCAGCAGCTGCGTATTGCGGAAACCGAGAAGTACGCCCATGTCACCTTCTTTTTTAGTGGTGGCCGCGAATCCCTCTATTCTGGCGAAGAGCGACAGCTGATTCCCTCACCTGATGTGAGCACCTATGATCAGCAGCCGGAGATGAGTGCGCCAGAGGTGACAGAAAAACTGGTCGCCGCTATTGGCAGTGGCCAGTTCGATACGATTATCTGCAACTATGCCAATTGCGACCAGGTTGGCCATACCGGGGATTTCGACGCCTCGGTAAAAGCCGTGGAAGCCGTTGATATCTGTCTGGCCCAGATACTGGAGGCGGTTACCGCAGCTAATGGCGAACTGTTGATCACCGCAGACCACGGTAATGTCGAGGAAATGTTCGACGAGTCGAGCAACCAGCCCCACACCCAACACACCACATTGCCAGTGCCTCTGGTCTATGCCGGACACCGCCAGATAAGCCTGGATGCTGGTGGCTCACTGGCAGATATTGCCCCGACCATGTTGGCGCTGATGGATCTGCCACAACCAGCCGAGATGACCGGCCGATCGTTAATAATCTAATGATTGGCCGAGCGTTAAGACAGGTATTTATCGGCACACAGACCCAGCTGATCAATCTTGCTTTAACCTGCGCGCTGCTGCTGTTTGGCCATGTCAGTAGCGCCGATGACATTCAGCAAAAGGAACTGAATAGTCTTAAACGCTCAATCTCCAATCTGGAAAAGCAACTTCAGGACCGCGGTAAACAGCGCAATAGCCTGCAGTCGGCCCTTAAAAAGGTCGAGCTGGAAAGGAGCGCAATCAATAAAAATGTGCGCCGCCTGCGCAGCAAAATCAATAAGCTGGAAAATACTCTGGGACAACTTACTCAGCGGGAAAAAAAGTTAGAGCAAAATATTCGCCAGCAGAGCGAAGCCATTACTGAGCAAATTTCCGCTGCCCACAAGCTCGGTGACCAGGAGCCTGTAAAGCTGCTATTAAATCAGGAAGACCCCCAGCAACTAGCCAGAGTTTTTAAGTACTACGACTATTTTTTAAAGGCCCGTGCGGAGAAGATTCAACGATACAAACAGGATATCAATGAGCTGAATGAGACTATTGCCGAGATCAGCAGCCAAAAACTAGCCCTCAACCAATCCAAAGCGGCACTGGAAGCCGATAAAAAGAAATTGTCCAGCCGCGCAGAAATGCGTAAAAAGACATTGGACAAACTGCAGCTGTCTCTGCGCAGCGACACCAAAAAACTCAATAAACTGCAAAAAGAGCGCACCGCGCTGGAAAAGATTATCAAGGCTGTCGAAGAAGCGGCAGCTGAACTGGTACTGCCCTCAAATTACGAATCCTTTGTCTCCCGCAAAGGCCGACTAGCCTGGCCTATCAAGGGCAGAGTTGCCCATAGCTTTGGCAGCACCCGCAGCGGCTCGTTGCGCTGGGAGGGCTGGCTGATCAGTGCCAGCGCCGGAGACAATGTGAAAACAGTGCATCATGGACGCGTGGTGTTTTCCAATTATCTTCGCGGCTTTGGCCTGCTCGTTATTGTCGATCATGGTGAGGGCTACATGACATTGTATGCCCATAATCAGGAACTGCTGAAAGAAACCGGCGACTGGGTACAGAGCAATGAGGTGGTTTCTCGAGCCGGAGACACCGGCGGACTCAACAAACCTGCTCTATACTTTGAGATTCGCAAGCAGGGCAAACCAGCCGACCCTAAGTCCTGGTTAGGCAAGCGATAATCTCTGCCTGACACAGTGCAACCAAGCTGGGTTTTAACAATCCAAGCTAGGGTTAAATGCTAGGTTTAAAAAAAGGAACCGACCTATGTTGAAAGTCATATTGAGTCTCTGGCTGCTATCTCTCAGCCTGTTACCCCTGGCCCAGGAGACTGAGCCAAAAGCGGACACAGAACAGCAGCGCCTGCCCCTGCGAGAGCTGCGCCTGTTTACCCAGGTCTTTGAGCAAATACGCCTCGGCTATGTAGAAGAAGTCAGCGATACAGAGCTATTAGATAATGCCATTGCCGGGCTACTAACAGAGCTGGACCCCCATTCGGTCTACCTCAACAGAGAAGACTATGGTGAACTGCAGGAACATGCCAATGGTGAGTATGGCGGCCTGGGTCTGGAGGTAGGCACCGACAATGGCGCTATTAGGGTAGTCTCTCCCATAGATGACACCCCTGCCGCCAAGGCCGGCATTCAGGCTGGCGATCTGATTGTCAAAATGAATGACAACCCGGTGCGTGGCATGAGTCTGCAAAAGGCCGTGGATAAATTGCGTGGTGAAAAGGGCACCAGCATTAAACTTACCCTGTACCGGGAAGGTGAGAAAGGGCCACTGGATATTGAAGTGGTGCGGGATATTATTCAGGTCAGTGCTGTGCGCAGCCGCCTGCTGGAACCAGGCTATGGCTATATTAGAGTTTCCCAATTTCAAACCAAGGCTGGCGCTGACTTTATTGCCGCACTTGAAGAGCTTATTGCACAGCAGCCCATTAAAGGTCTGGTGATTGACCTGCGCAATAACCCTGGCGGGCTGGTACCAGCCTCGATTGAAATATCCGATGCACTACTGGATGGTGGAACAGTGGTCTACACCGAGGGTCGACTGCCCAGTGCTAACCGCAGCTTTGAAGCCAGCCCAGGGGATCTACTCAATGGTCTGCCAGTGGTAGTGCTAATTAATGGGGGCAGTGCCTCGGCCTCGGAAATTGTAGCTGGTGCCCTTCAGGATCACGGGCGGGCCGCTATTTTGGGCACCCAGAGCTTTGGCAAAGGCTCGGTTCAAACCGTTATTCCACTGGGTGATGGCCGGGCAGTCAAGCTCACCACCGCCCGCTACTTCACTCCCAATGGCCGCTCTATTCAAGCCGAGGGAATTGTGCCGGATATAGTGGTTGAGCGAGCTGAGATCCGCCCCTATGCTACACGTGTAAGGGTTCGCGAAGCCGATCTTGAAGGCCACCTTGAAACGGCGGGCGGATCAGACTCAGACAATGATGAAGCTGCAGGGGAAGATTACAGTGCCGACAATCAGCTCTATGAAGCGGTGAATCTGCTTAAAGGTTATCATCTCCTGAGCAACAATCAGTAACCAATAGTCAATAAGCAAAAAAAAACGCCGCCTCTGCGGCGTTTTTCATTTTCAATCATTATTTTTTAAAGGTGCGATAGACAAACAATAATACAAGTGCACCAACCACTGCGGTCAGCAGGCTGCCCAGACTAAACTCACCAACGGTGCCAAGACCAACCAATGAGCCAATCCAACCGCCGATAAAGGCACCAGCTATACCCAGTAATGTGGTCATTACAAAGCCACCGCCGTCCTTGCCTGGCATTATATATTTAGCCAATACACCTGCAAGCAGGCCTAACAAAATCCATGAAAAAATACCCATGTTATCTCTCCTCGTTAGTTAGTCGTTATCTCTTCTATTCAGGCTATTGATGTTTTAGCCTGGGGTTGTTGAACCAGTGCCCCAACATTGTGTAAATGCAGATCGCGCTGGGGAAATGGAATCGAAATACCTTTGGCATCCAGGGCTTTTTTAGCCGCTTCTGTGATATTGAAATAGACATCCCAATAGTCTGCAGTATTGACCCAGGGGCGACAGACCAGGTTGACACTGCTGTCAGCCAATTCGACCACTGCTACGGTGGGGGCTGGATCAGTAAGAACTCTTGCCTCGGCAGCCACCACAGATTCAAGCACTGCCTTGGCTGCATCTATATCATCGCCATAGCCAATACCAAACACCAGATCCACACGTCTGGTGTCATTGGCTGAATAGTTTGTGATATTGCCACTGATAATGCCGCCATTGGGCACGATAATTTTTTTATTGTCTGGAGAATGTAGCTCTGTGGTGAATATCTGAATCCTTTGCACTACACCTGAGACACCGGCTACCTCAACAAAATCGCCGACTTTGAAGGGGCGGAAAATAAGGATCAACACTCCGGCGGCAAAATTGGCCAGTGACCCCTGCAGTGCCAAGCCTACGGCCAGACCAGCAGCACCCACAATAGCGACAAAAGAAGCGGTTTGAATACCCAGCTGCCCAAGTGCGGCAATCACCACAAACATCAGCAACACCCATGACACCAGACTGCCAACAAAATGCTGAATTGCTGGATCAACCGCATTTTTAGCGAGCAGCTTTTGTACTACAGCAGATATTTTTTTCGCCAGCCATCTGCCGATAATAAAAATCGCCAGCGCGGTAATAACCTTGGCACCGTAGAGCAGTGCCAGATCCTGAATTACTGCAATCGTCTCACCCATATCTAAATCCTTTTAATCGTTATAAAACTGCCTGATCTGGACGATCAGGCATTCTTATTAAGCGTAGTTGATTAAAAGGATTTTTTCGAAAGATCGATTTAGTTGGCTTCGACATCCAGTTTGTCGACCTTCTGGAAGCCGCGGGGCAATTTGTGCCCGCGCCGTCCACGCTCACCGCGATAATGCTCGAGGTCTTTTTCTTTCATCACCAGATAGCGCTTGCCGGAATGCACAACAAGAGAGCCGCCGACAGGGATAATGCCGAAGTCGATCACATATTCCTCGCGGGATTGCAGTCTGGAGCCTGGAATATTAATGATCTTATTGCCTTTGCCTCGGGCCAGTTGTGGCAATTCAGTAACCGGGAACACCAGCATGCGGCCCTCATTGCTCACTGCCGCGATCAGGGCGTTTTCATCACTGAGCATTTTCGGCGATAGGATGCGTCCTCCCTTGGGAATCGACACCACCGCTTTACCGGCTTTATTCTTGGTGAACAGATCACCAATGGTGCCAATAAACCCATAGCCCGCATCTGTACCCAGCAAAATTTTCTGCTCGTCGGCTCCCATCACCACGTCGGTAAACAGTGCGCCGGGCGCTATTTTAAGACGCCCGGTGGCAGGCTCGCCCTGGCCTCGCGCTGAGGGCAGGGTATGCCCGGGCAACGCATAGTAGCGGCCCGTGGTGTCCTGCAAAAAGACATTCTGGTTACTTTTGCCTTTGGCGGCGGAGAGGAATTTATCACCGGATTTATAGCTTAGGCTGCCGGGGTCAATCTCATGACCCTTGGCTGCCCGCAGCCAGCCTTTGTCTGACAGCACTGCTGTGATTGGCTCGGCAGTCATCAGGTCTTTTTCATTAAAGGCCTGGGCTTCGCCGCGCTCATTCAGAGGCGAGCGACGCTTATCACCAAATTCTTCGGCGGTGGCTTTGAGTTCTTTTTTAACCAGTGTTTTCAGTCGCGCATCGGAGCCCAGTAACAGTTCGAGCTCAGCCTTTTCCCGTGCCAGCTCATCCTGCTCAGCACGAATTTTGACTTCTTCAAGACGGGCCAGCTGACGCAACTTGGTGTCGAGAATATATTCTGCCTGAGTGTCCGACAGATCAAACCTGGCAATCAATGCAGGCTTGGGTTCATCCTCCGTGCGAATAATATGGATAACTTCATCGATATTTAAAAACGCAATCAACAAACCATCCAACAGGTGCAGCCGCTTCTCAACTTTCTGCAGCCTGTAGTCGAGGCGGCGGCGAGTCACATCAATACGGAAGCTCAGCCAGTCCTTGAGGATACGGCGCAGATTCATCACTGCGGGCCGCCCATCAATACCAATAATATTCATATTGATGCGGTAGCTGCGCTCAAGATCTGTGGTGGCGAACAGATGATCCATCAGTGCACTGATATCCACTCGGTTGGAACGGGGAGTAATAACCAATCTGGTGGGATTCTCATGATCTGATTCATCGCGCAGATCCTCCACCATGGGCAGCTTTTTATTGCGCATCTGCGCCGCTATCTGCTCCAGTATCTTCGATCCAGATGACTGAAACGGCAGGGCGGTGACAATTACATCGCCATCTTCTTTAGTCCAGATGGCGCGCATCTTCACCGAGCCACGGCCGGTCTCATAGGTATTGAGAATATCGCTCTGGGAGGTAATGATTTCTGCATCTGTGGGGAAGTCCGGAGCGGCAATATACGCCATCAACTCAGGCACTGTAGCCTTGGGATGATCCAGCAGATGCAGGCAGGCATTAACCACTTCATTTAGATTGTGGGGCGGAATATCCGTGGCCATGCCCACGGCAATACCTGTGGTGCCATTGAGCAGCACATTGGGCACTCGGGCGGGCAGTATCTCAGGCTCATCCATGGTGGCATCAAAGTTCGGACGCCAGTTGGCGGTGCCCTGTCCCAATTCAGAGAGCAGTACATCGGCATATTTTGACAGTTTAGATTCTGTGTAACGCATGGCGGCAAAAGATTTGGGGTCATCCGGAGAACCCCAGTTGCCCTGTCCGTCGACCAGCGGATAGCGATAGGAGAATGGCTGAGCCATCAACACCATGGCTTCGTAGGCGGCACTGTCGCCATGGGGATGGAATTTACCAATCACATCACCCACGGTACGTGCGGATTTTTTGTACTTGGCACTGGCTTTTAGTCCCAGTTCGCTCATGGCGTAAACAATACGCCGCTGTACCGGCTTGAGGCCATCGCCAATATGGGGCAGTGCGCGATCGAGAATAACGTACATGGAATAATCCAGGTAGGCTTGCTCGGCATAGCTACTCAGGGATCGGCTCTCATTGCCCTGGTCGTTAAAGGTGACGATATCGTTCATCGTTTTTCCTGTGATAAATTCTGATTAAAGATTGGCTGCATCAGCCAGGTTGCCTTTACTTTCCAGCCATGAACGACGATCCGGCGCGCGCTTTTTGGCCAGTAACATATCGAGGATACTGTTGGTGTCATCCCCGGGTTCGAGGGTGAGCTGCACCAGTCGGCGGGTATCCGGATCCATCGTGGTTTCCCGCAACTGCAGCGGATTCATCTCGCCCAGCCCTTTAAAGCGCTGCACATTGACCTTGCCACGCTTGCCCTCGGCCTGAATGCGGTCGAGTATACCCTGGCGCTCCGCATCATCCAGCGCGTAGTAAACCTCTTTGCCCACATCAATTCTAAACAGTGGCGGCATGGCCACATACACATGACCGGCACTGACCAGTGGCCGGAAATGACGTACAAACAGCGCACAGAGCAATGTGGCGATATGCAGGCCGTCGGAGTCCGCATCGGCGAGAATACAAATCTTGTGATAGCGCAGTGAATCAACAGATTCCAGACCTGGATCCACACCCAGTGCTACGGAGATATCATGAACTTCCTGAGAGCCGAGAATTTCCTGGGACTCAACCTCCCAGGTATTTAGAATCTTGCCGCGCAGGGGCATAATCGCCTGATTCTCGCGGTTGCGTGCCTGCTTGGCTGAACCACCAGCGGAATCACCCTCGACCAGAAATATTTCACATTGCTCAGGTTCACCACTGGAACAGTCCGCCAGCTTTCCTGGCAATGCGGGACCCTGGGTAATCTTTTTGCGCACCACTTTTTTGCTCGCGCGCATACGGCGCTGGGCATTAAAGATACAGAGTTCGGCCAGTTTCTCCGCTTCTTCTGTATGTTGGTTCAGCCACAGACTAAAGGAATCTTTCACCACACCGGAGACAAAGGCCGCCACTTCCCTTGAAGACAGGCGATCTTTAGTCTGACCGGAAAACTGTGGGTCAGCTAATTTGGATGAGAGCACAAAACTACAGCGATCCCAGATATCGTCCGGCGTCAGTTTGACACCCCTGGGCAGCAGATTTCTAAATTCACAAAACTCGCGCATCGCGTCCAGCAGGCCACTGCGCAGACCATTCACATGGGTGCCGCCCTGGGGCGTGGGAATCAGATTAACGTAGCTTTCCTGAACCAGTTCACCACCTTCAGGCAGCCATTGCACCGCCCAGTCAGCCGCTTCATTTTCTGAACTAAAGGCTCCTATAAATGGCTCTGCGGGCAGCACTTCCCAGCCATGTAATGAACCTGCCAGATAGTCCTTGAGGCCATCTTCATAGAACCATTCTTCACTCTCGTTGGTGTTTTCATCATGAAAGCTCATGGTCAGGCCGCCACAGAGTACCGCTTTGGCGCGCAATACATGGCGCAGTCGCGAGACGCTGAACTTGGCTGAGTCAAAATAGGATGCATCTGGCCAGAAGCGCAGTATGGTGCCGGTATTGCGCTGACCACAGCTATCAATCACCGCCAGATCAGAGGTTTTGTTGCCATCGGCAAACAATATCTGATGGACCTTGCCCTCGCGCTTAACAATCAGATCCAGCTTGCTCGACAATGCATTGACCACTGACACACCTACACCGTGCAGACCACCGGAAAACTGATAATTGTCATTGGAGAACTTGCCTCCGGCATGCAGCGTCGAGAGAATCACCTCCACCCCCGGCAGGCCCTGTTCCGGGTGAATGTCAACTGGCATACCGCGGCCATCATCACACACTGACAATGAGCCATCTTTGTGCAATGTGACATCGATACGGCGGGCATGACCAGCAAGGGCCTCATCGACACTGTTATCTATGACCTCCTGGGCCAGATGATTGGGGCGACTGGTATCTGTATACATGCCGGGGCGCTTGCGCACCGGATCCAGGCCAGTCAGGACTTCGATATCTTTTGCGTTGTAGTTGCTCATCTGCTCTTTAGATCAATTTAGTTGTTTGCTGCGCTAGGCGGAAATCAGAAACTGGTGCATAGATGCCAGATGCTGATGGTAATTTATAAAGCTGTGATCTCCCTGCTGTTCAATAATAACGTCGCATCCCTGATAACGCCTCTGTGCGTCGCGGTAATCTAAAACCTCATCCCCGGTTTGCAACAGTACTCTGTAATTATTCTTATACTCTATCTCGGCAGGGTCCAATGCCAAATACTCTTCTATATGCTGTGGCTCAAAAACCCATTTCTCGCCAGTGATATAGTTGCTGTTTTCTCCCAGCCAATTGTGCAGCCCTCGACCGGGACTGACTGCCGGATTAATAAGCACCGCCCGCAGGTTGTACTGCTCTGTCAGGCAGGTGGCAAAAAAACCGCCCATGGAGCTTCCCACAACATAAACCTGCTCGGGCAGCTCTGCTTCAACCAGCCTCTGCAACAGGACCATGGCCTGATTGGCAAACGGTGGTAGCGCGGGGCAGACAAATTTTATTTGTGGTGCATTCTCAGTACACCAGCGCTGGGTCTCCAAGGCCTTTTTCGACTGAGGCGAGCTGTTAAACCCATGGAGATAAAGCAGCGTTGGCATATTTAGAGAACCTGAAAATCAAGCTCCATTATAGCCAAAGCAGCGGTATTGTCAGCGACTGATTTGCGCTTAATAACCGGCGCAGCCAAGATCTGGCCGCGGAGAAAAGTCCGACAAAAATTCTACCCCTGTCACAACCTGGCCATCGGGATGCAGATCCAGCCATCTGTAACCTGGGGGCTGATCGGAGAGGGTAAAATCATCTGACTGGGCTTTAAACTGAACACAGCTTGAAGGGGTAGAGTAGACCGGGATATCACCCCAGCGACCTTCAAACTGCTGATGCACATGACCTGTGATCACCGCTTTAACATTGCCCGATGACTGTAACAGTTCATAGAGCCTGTCCCGGTTGTCAATTTGCTGGCTGTCCAGCCAAGCTGAGTTCAATAGTACTGGACTGTGATGCATCGCCAACAGAATATGTGGTTTGCATGCCAGTGTTTGCAGGCCCTGCTCTACATGCAGCAACTGCTCGTCACTAATATGACCGCCAGGCTTATGCGGCTGAGAGCTATCTAATGTCAACAGGCCCCAGGGGCCGAGGTCGACTATTTTTTGGTCAGGAAAATCCACTAAATGCTCAGCCATTATCCCGGCATCATCATGGTTGCCGGGCAACCAGAATGCTTGCTTGTTATGGGATGTTAAAATGCGATTAAGTATTTGATAAGCTTCAGGCTGACAGTCACTGGCAAGATCTCCAGTCAGCAGCAGCCGATCATCACCCCGCCCCTGAGTGGCAACAGCCGCAAGAACCGCCTCAAAGCTAGCCTTGGTGGGCACACCTCCAAGGGTAGCCGCCCCATCAGCCCCAAGATGAAGATCGGTAATTTGAGTAAGGCGAAGAATATCCATTAACAGCTAGGCTTCCAGCTCGGTAATTCCGTGACGCAAACCATGGCATAACAACTCACTAAGAAACATATTCCACTGCCATTTTTCGTCTCTTGCCTGCATGCCATTCTTCTCAACCATCGCCCAGGGGATCGTTCGATCAGTGCACCATTCAATAACCTCAGCCATTTTGGCGTCCCGGTAGATACGCACCTTGATCTCGATCTCGGGAAGCCACATGGGCCCGGCGCGGTCAGCCACTATCTGCACAGTGCTGGTGTACTTTGAGACCTCTATAATTTTAAGCTCTATGCCAGCCCGAGGCTCGTCTTTGTAGCGCAGCGAGAAGCAGGCACCCAGTAGTTTGCTGTCGGTGATCACGCGACGCAGGCGCTGATAATTGTGCTCGCATTCTCTATGCAAGCGGGCTAAATCAAGCTGCTGTGTGCGCGATTCAAATACTGACAACGTTTTGATTTCCTTTTTATTCAGTCGATTATTTTCATTTTAGACGGTGCAAGGCTATTGATCCCGCAAATTGGCGATATTTAGCTGTAGCCACTGTAGTGCAATGGTAACAGCGGCGCTGTTGAGCAGACCTCGGCTGTGGGCTTCGATAACCTCAGCATAGGACCATACCTGGAAAAGAATATCTTCAGCTTCTCCCTCGAGACCAAACACGCCGCCATGCTCACGGAGGTCACAGAGACCGCAATACAGGTGCATCTTCTCATCTGTACCGCCAGCACTGACCAGATAATCGCAGATGGGCAACAATTTTTCCACATCTAATCCCGCCTCTTCCTGCAGCTCTCGCACTGCCACCTTTTCTGGCGTTTCGCCCGATTCAATCATGCCGGCCACCACCTCATACTGCCAGGGGCCATGCTGGTCTTTCAACGCGCCAACGCGAAACTGTTCAACCAGGCCCACTAGATTGTTAACCGGGTCATAGAGCAGGACACCAACCGCATCGCCCCGCTGAAACAGTTCTCTGGATAATGTCTCACTCCAACCGCCAGCGAACAGGCGATGGCGCACCATCAGTTTGGTAATCTTGAAAAACCCTTTAAACAGGGTTTGCTCTGACTCAACCTGATAATCCGCGGCGCCAAAACGATGATTTTTAATCAAATTATTGCTCCCATCCGTAATAGTCGATATCCACAATCAATTAATTATTATGACCATAAGCCCAAGCCAAGTCTGCTAAACTTAGCAGCAAATAATAATAGCGTTAACACCGGAGATTTTATGCCCTTGATAAACCCTATCTCAAAGAAGAGACTGGCACTGCTATGTACTGCATTCCTTACGATACAGACTACCTGGGCAGACTCCCTGAACGATATTTATCAAAGCGCATTGCAAAATGACCCGGTGCTTCGGGCTGCTCGAGCCAGTTTTAATGCCGAGCGTGAAAATAAAAATATCAGCCGCGCTGCGCTGCTGCCGCGAATCGCTATCTCTGGCGACTACACAGAACAAGAAAATACTGAAGACTCATTGCTAGCCATACGGCAGGGATTAACCGACACCACCACCACTGCCTATAGCGCTACTCTGAGCCAGGCGATTTTTGATATGCCTTCATGGTATCGCTTTAAAGGTGGCAAGGCCCTGAGCCAGAGCGCCAGAGCCCAGTTTTCTGCGGATCAACAGGCGCTGATTATTCGCGTTAGCCAGGCCTACTTCAATGTTCTGCGCGCCTACGACAATAGAGAAACCCGCAATGCTGAAGAGCTGGCCATTCAGCGACAGCTTGAGCAGACCAGAGAGCGCTTCGAAGTGGGACTGCTGCCAGTGACCGATGTCCATGAAGCCCAGGCTGCATTTGATAATGCCGCGGTCAACAGCCTTGAGGCCAGAGGAGCATTAAATATCGCCTTTGAGGGTCTCGAAGTACTCACAGGCCAAAACCACGGCGCACTGGCCGGCCTGAAAGATAACTTTAGCGCTGACGCGCCAGTCCCGGTAACCAGTGAAGACTGGGTTGATCTGGCCCTGGGCAATAATTTTCAACTCAAGGTCGCAGAGCTCGGCAAAGATGCCGCCTACAACCAAGCTAAAGCGGCGGCCGCGGAGCGCCTGCCTAAAATTTCTGGTCGAGCAAGTTATTATGACTCAGATGTCGATGGCACCTTCAACGGCTTACCAACTGAATCATTGCAAGACGGTCATCAATTTGTAATCTCGGTGAATATGCCAATCTGGGGTGGGGGCGTAGATGCCCAGCGCCGTCAGGCCAAGCAGCGCTCTATTCAATCAGCCGAGAGCTACAGTGCGGCCAAACGCAATACGGTCCAGGCCGCTCGCTCCCAGCACCAGCTGGTTATTACCAATGCTGCTCGGGTCAAAGCGCGCAAGCAGGCCATTGTCTCAGCAACTAGTGCACTGGGGGCCACACAGGCTGGCTATGAAGTGGGCACTAGAAATATTATTGATGTGCTGGTCGCACAACGCACGCTATTCCAGGCAAAACGCAACTACGCCAATGCCCGCTATGATTATATTTTGTCGATGATGGGGCTTAAGGAAGTGGCTGGTCAGCTGTCACCAGATGATATTGCCGCACTCAATGCCTGGCTGGATCCGCAGCTGGTTATTGCCAAATAAGCTGTTATTTTCAGCTCCTTTTTAAAGGCTGTTAGCAATCACGGCTAGTAGCCTGTCCAGGGCGCCCCGATTGTCTTCTGCCACATTAACCCCTGCATCACCCATGGTCTGCCGCTGCTGTTGATTGTTTAACAGGTCAATACAATGCTGCGCCAGACTATCGGCATTATCGCAGACCTGCATAGCCTCAGCCTCCAGCAATAGTCTTGACGCTTCGGCAAAATTGAACAGGTGGGGACCGGTCAGGATTGGGACACCCCAGGCCGCTGGCTCGATCATATTGTGACCGCCGGTTGGCACCAGGCTGCCCCCGACAAAGGCGATATCACAGGCGCCGTAAAAGGCCATCAGCTCACCCATGGTATCGCCCAATAAAATATCCACCCCCGCTGTTGCATCGGCCTTGCTGTGCCGCGCCAGGGTATAGCCTGCGCTGGTGCAAAGCTCCGCCACCTGGTCAAAGCGCTCCGGATGTCTTGGTACCAACACCAGCAGCGGAGGCACCTCCATACCGGCTTTAATCTGAGACATTGCCTGCAGAATAATTTCATCCTCACCCCTGTGGGTGCTTGCTGCCAACCAAATAAGTCGACCCTCAGCGCCGCGCCACTGAGTACCTAGCTGCTGTGCATATTGCTTTAGTGGGGCATCCAGAGTCAGGTCGAATTTTATATTGCCACTGATACTCAGCACGAAGTCTGGCAGACCAAGATCAATAAACCTTGCGCCATCATCATGGTGCTGGGCTACTACTGCGGTCATGGACTCAAGCATAGGCTTGACCAGAGGCTTAACCCTGCTGTAGCCCAGAGCAGATTTTTGCGACAGGCGAGCGTTGGCCAGCACCACGGGGATATTTCGTCTGTGGCAGGCTGCAATGGTATTAGGCCACAGTTCGGTTTCCATAATAATCAGAATTTCCGGGTTAACAGTGGCTAGAAACCGCGACAGGGCATCGGGCATATCATAGGGCGCATAACAATGTTCGACTGAATCGCCAAAGACAGCCTGAATGCGCTCCGAGCCGGTGGGAGTCATGCAGGTTACCAGCAGGCGATGTTGCGGATATTGCTCCTGAAGGGCACGGACCAATGGCGCGGCGGCAAGGGTTTCCCCTACAGAAACCGCATGCAGCCAGATAATTCTTTTGTCTGCAGTGCTGGCAACCAGACCAAATCTCTCGGCCCAGCGACTTCGGTAGCCCGACGACTTCAACCCGCGAAACAACAGCCGCAAAATAATTAGCGGCAGTAGCAGGTAAAATAAAACTGAGTAGATCAATCTCGCCATAGTGCTATCTGTTGAGTGCTATCTGTTATTTGCAGAGCAATATTATCAATTGCATCTTGTTTCAATAAAAGTTTTCATCTGATCACCGAGAATGGCCCGCATTGTTTCGACCGTTTCCAGTGCATTGTCGGTGGCATGTATGGCAACCCTGTCATGCTCAAGGGGCGCAATTTTATTAATATGATCACGAATAACACGTTTGATTAACACATCGGTGTTGTCCAAATGGGGGTAGCGCTTTGCCAGCTTGGCTGCAGACATGGCAATGGGCAGCGGGCCAGCTTCGACAGCCTGGCGACAAATAATGGCCATAATGGGCTGCACTGGTTCAGGGCGGTATTTTTCAATCCAGTTGCCACCTCTGGTCTGACTCATAATGCGATTTTTGGTCTCAGTGTCCAGACTGATTTCCTCGAGAATCGTAAAGCGCTCAGCGATCATATCAAGCGCACTTTGCTGTAGCTCAACGCTGTCGCAGTCATCTCGCAAGATAAATACGGTCAGGCGCTGGGCCGCTTCAATATATTCCCCGGCCGCCTGCTCCTCCAGATCAATCAGCGCCTTGATAAACGGATGCTGATCAGGCCAGCGCAACATCAGATCATTGGACATGCTCCAGCCATGTTCGGCGAGCAGGCCATGGAGCTGCAGCAATGTAATGTCGGGGGAAACGGCAATACCTGCAGTCTTCGCCATGGCACGCAGTCCCGCCAGATAATCCCGCTGGGGAGATATTTCATGGGATACATCCACACCGGTTGCAATGCCACACCGATGTCCTTTGTGATAGCAGAGATGAAAAGCAAAGGCGAAAAACTCATCCTCCGGGCTGGGGCGGAAAAAGCCCCGCGGATCTTTAACCCGTCGACTCAAAATACGATGAGCATGCACAGGCATATAGTAGGGCATGCCATTATATGTAGTGCCAGACTGTCCTGAGGCCGAATAAAAATCACATTTCGATCTACCCGGCCGCACAGATGCAAACTCCAGAGCGGTCCTGATCTGATGATCTGCTATCAGGTGGTCTATATCATGCTTATTGGTGAGCTCCTGCTCTGCTGTCATGGGCACATCATCGGCCCAACGCAATACAACATAGGGAATATCTGCTCTGTGCATCTGCTGATAGAAGCCGGTCAAATCAGTTATTTTGAAACGCACAGTACCTTTTTTAATTCTTGCATGTGCCAGACGGACATTAAATTCCAGCCTTGCCCAAAGGATTTCAAACTTGCTGACTAAGCTCATTACAGATCCCCAATATTTTTGGCGGGTCGCAAATTCAACCGCGCTCGCACCGACTGACGAGCGCTCAGCAATGCTTTCACCCTTAACAAAAAGGTCTCAAATGTGGTGCTGTGACCTGCCTGAGTATGCAACTCCAGCAGCCATTCTCCGCACAGAGCATCAGATTCAGTTGCTGGAGCATTGCGAATATAATAGGCCGCCAGATGCTCTAACATCCATTCAGAGCGAGGGGAGTGGAAGCTAGCATATTGCCAGTCAATAACACAAAAGTCGGTTGAGGCGTTGTCAGCAGATAAAAAGATATTCTCATCTCTGGCATCAATATGCATGGCGCCTGCATTATAAAGGGCAACCAGCGCCGGAATACCAAGCTTCGCCGCGGACGCATAACCTTTGGCGCTGTGACTGGCAATATCCTTCAGGTCCCGCTGACCCTCCAGCCATTCAATAATGATGCCCGAGCCCGTAACAAAGCCAAAGCGACGTTTCTCGAGATACGCATAGATTTTTGGCACCGGCACATTTTTTTGCCGGGCCTTGTGATAATTGATAAATTCACGCCGAGCATACTTTCGATATCTCAACATGGAAGAGGGGTTCTTCAGGGGAAACATTTTTAGCACAGCTTTGTCATTCGGCAGGCCGAGGGCCTCAGCCTGGAAAACCAAACGCTGGCCAGCCTGTTTTAACAGCTTGGTACCCTGCATTAATATTTCCGAGGAAGGGTCGGGCATCTCTGGGAATAAAGCTCTTATATCCTCAACTGCAATCCCATCTGTGACCCAGACAGAGACGCCATTTGATCTTAAGACCCTGTGATCTTCGCGAAATAGCTGCAACTTTTCTAGGCTCCTTTTCTCGTTCATTCCACCGAATGGTTAACCTTCAAAAATGGGATAGGCTGTCTGTCAGCAACGCACTCTATCTTTGCAATAAAGCTATCCGTTGCTCAATTTCTTAGTGCCAGTGCGCTGATACCCAGGTGGCAGGTTTAAAGCGACGATACCATTTACCACTGGTTCCAGCGATAGCCTCATGAGGATCGGGCTTGCCATGGAAAACCAACACTCTGGTGTCCTCTGGCATTTCTGTTTCCCGGGCAATCAGGAAAGAAAATGGCTTAATGCAGTGCCGCTTAAAACTGCGACACCAGCTGTCTGGCCAATAGACAAGTGCATCTTTGGCCATCATTGCAGCAGACAGATATTCCTGTTCATTGCGATGAGTATTTTTAATCTGCTCAAATGACCCCTCAAACTCGTTCAGAATCTCGGCATGGGCACCCACTTCAAAACGGTACACTGAGGAGTTGCCGGTGCCGTCTTTTTTAATCCAGTCCCGGATAATCATTACCTCACCAGGATAATCAAACAGATCATCGAGACTGCCAGTAATAATAAGATCCAAATCAAGACAAAGAACCTTACCTTTGAGGTCGTAGAGAGTCTCGGCAAACACCGCCAGTTTGTTCCAGCCACGCTCGGGGCCGCCCAGATCAACGGACAGTTCAGGCAGAGGGAAAACCTCAACCTGATCATCCAGTCCGACGCCATCTTCTGTCAGGCAAACAAAACGAAATTCCCGGCTCAGATTTCGAGCGACCATGGAATACAGGGTGTTAACATATTCCGCGGAATACTTGGTACCCCACTTCATACATAGAACATTAACCACTTCGCTTGCTACTGCCATCAATCAAACCCCGGATAAACTTTATTATTCTGGCGCAAGCGCCTATTCAGCGACTGGCGCCAGCCATTCGTGATATTTCCCACTCTTGCCACGCACCAAATCAAAATAGGCCGCCTGCAGTGCTGTGGCGACTGGTCCGCGCTTTCCGGAGCCTATAATACGGCTGTCATATTCACGAATGGGCACCACCTCTGCTGCCGTACCGGTAAAGAATGCTTCGTCAGAGATATACACTTCATCTCTGGAGATACGCTTCTCGCAGACCTCGATACCCAGGTCTGCGGCCAACTTAAAGATTGTATCTCTGGTAATACCATCGAGGCAGGAGGTCAGGTCCGGTGTGTAAATAACACCGTTGCGCACGGTAAAGAAGTTCTCCGCACTGCCCTCGGCCACGTAGCCTTCCGGGTCGAGCATAATGGCTTCGTCACATCCGGAATCCAGCGCCTCTCGCAGAGCCAGCATAGAGTTGATGTAATTACCGCTGGCCTTGGCTTTTACCATGGTGATATTAACATGGTGTCTGGTGTAGGAGGATGTGCGTACCTTAAGCCCAGTCTCCAGAGTTTCCGGTGACATATATGAAGGCCAGTCCCAGGCGGCAATACCGACATGAACTTTGAGTCCCTCTGCGCGCAGACCCATGCCCTCAGAACCTAAAAACACCAGAGGCCGAATGTAGGCGGCGTCGAGGTTGTTGACGCGAACAACTTCGCGATGGGCCGCACAGATCTCTTCCTCGGTAAAGGGAATCTGGAGGTGGAGAATCTTCGCAGAATTAAACAGACGTTTAATATGATCTTCGAGACGGAATATGCAGGTGCCATTGTTGGCTGTTTCATAGGCGCGAATGCCCTCAAAAACAGCATTGCCATAATGCAGAGAGGAAGTCAGAAAATGCGTCTGCGCATCTCTCCAATCAACCATCTCACCATCCATCCAAATAAATCCATCGCGGTCTGAAAATGACATCGACCCTAACCTCTCTATAAAATTAACTAATATCAAATAATACGTGCCACTGGCCTGTGACCATTTCGCGGCATTCAACAAACTCCGTCGCAGGCACTTCTGCCCGCTGATTTTGCAGCTGTAAGCGGTGTCCTGCGGAACGATATAGCTTGTAAGCGTCTATTAACTGCTGTGATTTCTGCTCTGTAATCAAACCCACTTGAGCCAGTACTTCCAGTATGCGGATGGTATCAGTCCAATGAGTCAGCTGGTGAAATTCACAGGACCAAGCCAAGACCGCAAATTGAACCATAAATTCAATATCGACGATACCTCCACTGCCCTGCTTAAGGGAGAATTTGCCATCTTTGCCCTTTTGTCCCAGATGTTTGCGCATTTTTTCGCGCATTTCCTGCACTTCTGTAGCCAGAACCTGTATATCTCGTTTTTGCTGTAATCTATTTTCCCGCACCTGGGCAAACTGAGCGGCCAGATCAATATCCCCTGCGATCACTCTGGCGCGCACTAGTGCCTGATGCTCCCAGGTCCAGGCATGGGACTGCTGATATTTGTCAAAGGCACCGAGACTTGACACCAGCATGCCAGAATTTCCCGAGGGCCTCAGCCGCATATCAATCTCATAGGCAATCCCCGACACTGTCGACGTGGAGAGCAGATGAATAATGCGCTGACCGAGTCGGATAAAAAACGTACTGGCATCAATACTGCGGGAACCATCAGTAACCTGACCGGACTGGGCATTGTGCAGGAACACGAGGTCGAGATCTGACCTGTAACCCATTTCTATACCACCCATCTTGCCGTAGGCAACCACAATAAATCCCGGGGTCTGAGTAGCCACAGCACTGCTCAGGGGCGGGATGCCATAGGTTCCCTGCAACTGATCCCAGGCCACATTGGTGACATGCTCAACCACTACTTCAGCAATCCAGGTCAAATAATCACTGACCTGCATTAATGGCAGGGCCCCGGTCACCTCACAGGCAGCTGCCCGCAGGGTAAACGAGCGGCGGAAGTACCGAATTACCTCCATCTGCTGCTCTGTATCCTCGCTGGCTATGCGCATAGTTTGCTGCCGCAACTGGTCCCGCAAAAAAGGTTTTTCCGGTGCCGTATACAGGGCTCGCGAATCCAGTAGCTCGTCTAAAAGTGCCGGGTAGGCGGTGAGCTCGTCGGCAATCCAGCTGCTGCGCTCACAGAGTAAACAGAGCTCCTCGAGGGCCTGAGTATTTTCCACCAGCAGGGCAAGATAGGCACTGCGGCGCAGTATTTCCTGAATCAGCCCCAGCACTCTGGACAATGTGCCGGTCTCCCGTCCGACACAGGCTTGCAACAGTCTGGGCATTAATTTATCCAGCCTGGTTCGGGGCAAATTATCCAATGTCTGAACAGCTCTTGACTGATAAAAACCAATCAACTTGTCAGCTATGTGCTGTGCCTGCTCATAACCCAAATGCTGCAGGTATTGGTGGATTTCGTCGAACTCAGGATTCTGCGGCCAATCTGACTGCTGCTCTGTACTGGGTTGGGTCAGTTCATCTGAGGCACCGGGCTCACTGATAATCGCGGCGAAGCTATGGCTGACCTGCTCCCGATGCTGCTGCAACTGCTCGTAAAACTCAGTCCAGTCAGCGCAGTTCATAATTGTAGACAGGCGCGCCTGGGCCAGAGGATCCCCGGGCAGCTGTTGGGTCTGCTTATCCGCTATTCCCTGCAAGCCATGCTCGGTGTTGCGCAAAAACTCATAGGCCCTGTAAAGTCCCTGCTGCTCACTGCGGTCCATTAACCCCTCTGCCACCAGCACCTCTAACACCGAATGCAGAGATTGTGTTTGCAGCGCTTTAGTGCGGCCACCCCGGATCAGCTGGAAGGTCTGGGCAATAAACTCAACCTCCCGAATCCCGCCGGAACCCAGCTTGATATTGTCCTGCATACCTCTGCGGGTAACTTCCCGGGCAATGCCGCGCTTTAAATCCCGCAGAGATTCAATCGAGCCGTAATCCAGATATTTGCGATAGACAAAAGGTCTGAGCATTTGCTGTAGATGATTCGCTGCTTCGTTGTCTCCAGCTACCACCCGCGCTTTTATCATGGCGTAGCGCTCCCAGTCACGACCCTGACTTAGGTAATATTCTTCAAGGGAAGCGAAGTTCATTACCAGGGGGCCACTCTGACCATAGGGACGCAGGCGCATATCCACCCGAAAGACAAAGCCCTCTGCGCTGTGTTTATCAAGAGCTGCAATCAACTTTTGTCCGAGTCTGATAAAAAACGCCTGATTGTCGATACTCCTGGTGCCTCCCACTGTCTGTCCGGCCTCTGGGTAGGCAAAAATCAGGTCGATATCTGAGGAGATATTCAGTTCGTAGGCACCCATCTTGCCCATGGCTATCACCAGCAGCCGCTGCTCTTGGCCAGATGCATTTACCGGTGTACCCAATTCCCCAACAGTCAGCCTGTGCAGGCAATCAAGGGCGGATATAACACAGGCTTCAGCCAGCAATGTGGCATCTCTGGTGGTTTCAAGCATGGAGGCCCGGCGGCTGAAATCGCGCCAGATAATGCGTATCATTTCCCGTCTGCGGAAACGCCGAAGCCACACATTGAGTTGCTCTTCTGTGCAATCATCGCCCAACTGGCTGTTCAGGGAATCGAGATACTGATCTGTGCTGTAGCTGCGCCAAAGATCGCCGGACTCAACCAGCTGCTGAAATAGAGCCGGGTCCATAATCGCCTGAGAGGCAACAAAGTCACTGCAGCTCCACAGCAGTTTTAGCTCTGCAGCAAAATCCTGGTCGGCCAGACGCCGCTGCAACCAGTCTGAGTTGGAAGTCCCTTGCTGATACTGCTCGAGATGACGCTGATAGGCTTTTTCTAATAATTCTGTTTTAGCTTCTGTCATCACCTGCCCATAGTTAAATTAACGCCCCGACTCTGGTGTCACACGCATCACTTCGGCAATGGAAGTAATACCTGCCGCGACTTTTTCTGCCCCGGCGAGCCGCAATGTATTCACGCCCAGCTTACCAGCAACCTCACGAATAGATTGAATATCACCGTGCCCGCTAATCTCGGCGAGCAATGGTTTACTGAGGGGCATTATTTCATAAACACCCTGCCGACCTGAATAGCCAGTGTTGCGACATTCTAAACAGCCCCCCGGCTGGTAGATAACCTCTGGTATTGACACTGTCATAGGCTGCACTAATTCCTGCCAAGCGGCCGCATCCGGAATCACTTCCAGCCGACAGTTGGTACACAGGGTTCGCACCAATCGTTGGGCCATCACGCCATTGAGGGTGGCCTTGAGCAAATGGGCAGGCAGTCCCAGATCCAGCAAACGGCTAATGGCGCTCGGGGCATCATTAGTGTGCAGGGTAGAGAGTACTAGATGCCCGGTCAGGGCTGCCTGCACTGCCATCTCCGCAGTTTCCTGATCGCGGATTTCCCCGACCATAATAATATCGGGGTCCTGGCGCATTAACGTGCGAATGCCCGCGGCAAAATCAAACTCGATAGCAGGCTGGATTTGGCTCTGATTAAAGTCGTCGACCACCATTTCGATAGGATCTTCTATGGTGCTGACATTCACGGTGTCCGTAGCCAGACTCTTTAAGGTTGAATACAGAGTCGTAGTTTTGCCCGAACCTGTGGGGCCAGTGACCAGCACAATGCCATTGCCGCGCTGAGTCATAGCTTGCCAGTGCTGATGGTCTTTATCGACTAAACCCAGCTGAGTAAAGCTGCGCAGCAGCACATCCGGATCAAAGATGCGCATCACCAGTTTTTCGCCAAAGGCGGTAGGCATGGTGGACAGGCGCAATTCTACTTCTCTGGTATTGGGAGCCACTGTTTTGATACGACCATCCTGGGGGCGGCGCTTTTCGGCCACATCCATGCGCCCAAGTATCTTGAGACGACTGAGCATGGCGGTCATAACATTGTCGGGCAGCTCATACACCAGATGCAGAATACCATCGATACGAAAGCGGACCTTGCCTTTGTCCCGGCGTGGCTCCAGGTGAATATCACTGGCGCGCTGCTCAAAGGCATATTGCAGCAGCCAGTCGACAATATTGACGATATGCTGATCCTGGGCATCCGGATCTTTGAGCTTGCCCACTTCCAGCAGTTGCTCAAAATTGGCTATGCCTTTTGCCGAATCGGCGGCCCCAGCACCAAATACAGATTTGGCCAGGGAATAAAATTCTACGGTGTATTTTTTAATGTCGGCGGGGCTAGCAAATACGCGGCGTATATTGCGTCTAGAGGTCTGCTCGAGGCTCTCGACCCAGCTGCAGTCAAAGGGCTCCATGGAGGCTATGACCAGCTCCTGGGGACTGATCTCAATGCACAGAATGCCATAGCGCTGGGCATAGGCGAATGACATGGCTCCGGTCACTGCTGGCACATTGATCCTTAGCGGGTCTATGTGAGCCAGTTGCAGCTGGGCTTTATCCGCCAGCCATTGGCTCAATGCTTGCAGAGTCAGGGGACTGTTGGTCTGGGGATGGCTATATTGTCTGGCGGCAATAATTTCCAGTGGATGAAGAAGAGCTTCATCCTGCCCGCGCTGGGCAGCAGCCAGGCTGTTGGCGTCGGCCTGACTGAGAAGGCCATCTGCGACTAGATCTTTTAATAATCCACTGAGGCTAAGATAGAGCCCAGCTAGTTTAATCTTGTTCATTGCACAACTCCCTATGCCCTGCTTGTCAAAGCCATCGATTCCTAACTACAGATTCATAGCCTTAAGTATGGTCGGGCAATATCCTCAGCGCAATGTCATCTCCGGGGCTGTTTGTGAGGCAACGCATGGTATAATCGCCGGATGAATAAAAACACCTATGTAGAGTTCTTTCGCCAGACCTCTCCCTATATCCATGCCCACAGAGGCAAGACCTTTGTTATCGCTCTCGGCGGTGATGCGGTTTTGCATGGCAACTTTCACAGTACGGTGCATGATATTGCCCTGCTGCAAAGTCTGGGTATCCGCGTGGTGCTGGTGCATGGTGCTCGCCCACAGATTGATAAACGCCTGCAGCTGTCGGATATAGAATCAGAATTTCACGGGTCAAAGCGTATTACCAGCGCAGAAATAATGGCCTGTGTAAAAGAAGCAGTCGGCAGCACCAGGCTGCAGATTGAATCAGAGTTGAGTATGGGCCTGCCCAACTCACCTATGCACGGCGCGCAGATTCGTGTAATTGGTGGCAATTTTATTACTGCCAAGCCTGTGGGTATTCGCGACGGTATTGATTTTCAGCGCAGTGGTGAAATCCGTCGTATCAATGCTCTAGCTATTGAGCAGCAACTGGCTGATGGTGCCCTGGTCCTTATGTCTCCGGTGGGCTTTTCGCCGACGGGAGAGGCCTTTAACCTCAGCCACCAGGAGGTGGCTGCCCAGACGGCTATTGCCCTTAACGCGGAAAAGCTTATTTTAGTCAGTGAAGCTGAAGGCATTTTTAATGGGCCTGAGCTACTGCGAAATTTATCGCTCCCGGAAGTACAGGATTTAATGTCCAAATCAGACGCCCCAGAGCAGCAGCTGCTCGACTGTGCCTACAGGGCCTGTCGCAACGGCGTGGATCGAGTGCATCTGGTTGGCTGTGCAGAGGATGGCGGGCTGCTGTCGGAGCTGTTTACCAGAGACGGCAGCGGAACCCTAGTGATGAAAGATTATTCCGAGGTAATCAGGCCCGCAACCATTGATGATGTAGGCGGCATACTCAACCTGATTGCGCCGCTGGAAGACCAGCAAATTCTGGTCAAGCGCTCCCGGGAATTGCTGGAGACAGAGATCTCACGCTTTATGCTAGTCGTACATCCCGAGGGATTACTGCTGGGCTGCGCAGCCCTCTACCCAACCTCGGACCAATCCGTTGGCGAACTGGCCTGTGTGGCTACCCACCCGGAGTTTCACGGTCAGGGAATTGCCTCTAGATTATTCGACGCTATCGCCGACAATGCTCAGCAAAATGGTGTAAACAAACTGTTTGTACTGACCACCCAGACCGCCCATTGGTTTTTGGAGAAGGGCTTTATTGAGGCTGAGGTCAATGACCTGCCGGCGCAGAAGCAGTCGCTGTATAATTATCAGCGCAATTCGAGAATTTTTAGCAAAGCCATTTAGGCGCAGCAGTTGCGCCTAACCACAGTATCTTAACAAGGGAAATTCGATGCCCAAGTATCGCTCACACACTACCACCCAGGGCCGTAATATGGCTGGTGCCCGCGCCCTTTGGCGTGCCACTGGCATGAAAGACGATGACTTTAACAAGCCGATGATTGCTATTGCCAACTCCTATACCCAGTTTGTGCCCGGTCATGTGCACCTTAAGGATATGGGCGACCTGGTGGCCGCAGAGATTGCCAAAGTCGGCGGTATTGCCCGTGAATTCCACACTATTGCGGTAGACGACGGTATTGCTATGGGTCATGACGGCATGCTCTATTCACTGCCTTCCCGGGATGTGATTGCTGACTCTGTTGAATATATGGTCAATGCCCACTGCGCCGATGCGCTGGTGTGTATTTCCAACTGCGACAAAATTACCCCGGGAATGTTGATGGCCGCAATGCGCCTTAACATTCCGGTGATCTTTGTCTCCGGTGGCCCCATGGAAGCCGGCAAAACTAAGCTTGCAGACCACAAGTTGGATCTGGTTGATGCCATGGTGATTGCTGTGGATGACTCTGCCAGTGATGAAAAAGTGGCTGAATACGAGCGTTCAGCCTGCCCCACCTGTGGGTCCTGTTCCGGCATGTTTACCGCCAACAGCATGAACTGTCTGACCGAGGCTCTGGGACTTTCCCTGCCGGGCAATGGCACAGTACTGGCAACCCATTCCGACCGCCGTGAGCTATTCCAAGAAGCAGGCCGCACTATCGTCAAGATGGCTCGCCAACATTATGAACAGGATGACTACTCTGTGCTGCCGCGCTCAATCGCCAACTTTAAGGCGTTTGAAAATGCCATGACATTGGATATCTGCATGGGTGGCTCAACCAATACTATTCTGCATTTGCTGGCTGCAGTTCAGGAAGCGGGTATTGAATTTGATATGGCGGATATTGATCGCCTGTCTCGAGTGGTTCCCCAACTGTGCAAGGTGGCGCCCAATACACCTGAATATCATATTGAAGATGTGCATCGTGCCGGCGGTATTATGGGCATTCTGGCTGAGCTGAGTCGCGCCGGATTAATTCATGGTGATCTGCCAACGGTACATTCGGCAAGCATGCAAGAGGCTCTGGATAAATGGGATATTGTCAGCGGCCATGTTAGCGACGAGGTAAAAACCTTCTATAAAGCTGGCCCTGCAGGTATTCCAACCCAGACTGCCTTTAGCCAGAGTACCAGATGGCCATCTCTGGATGCAGATCGGGAGCAAGGGTGTATTCGCAATCTCGAAAATGCCTTTAGCCTCGAGGGTGGGCTTGCTGTATTAACTGGCAATCTTGCGCCGGACGGCTGTGTGGTTAAGACCTCCGGCGTGGATGAGTCTATTCATGTGTTTGAAGGACCTGCCTTTATTACCGAAAGTCAGGATGAGGCTGTTGCCTGTATTCTCAATGATGAGGTTAAAGCCGGAGATGTCGTGATTGTGCGCTATGAGGGCCCCCGCGGCGGACCTGGAATGCAGGAGATGCTCTATCCCACCAGTTATATCAAGTCGAAGAATCTGGGCAAGGCCTGTGCACTGATTACCGATGGTCGTTTTTCTGGCGGTACCTCGGGCCTTTCCATTGGTCATGTCTCTCCAGAAGCTGGTGCCGGTGGCAATATTGGTCTGGTGCGTAAAGGAGATACCATTCGCATTGATATTCCCAACCGCAGTATCGATGTGATGGTATCTGATGAAGAGCTTGAAGCTCGCCGCGCGGAGCAGGATAAGCTCGGCTGGAAGCCCGTCGAGGAGCGCCCGCGCAAGGTAACAGCTTCGCTGAAGGCCTATGCCAAACTGGCTACCAGTGCTGATAAAGGAGCTGTGAGAGATCTGTCCCAGCTATAATCGAGTGTCAATCTAGGGATATTTCACAGACATAAAAAAGCCCAGTGTTAAAACTGGGCTTTTTTAAGTTCTGAACAATTACTTCTTGCTGCAACCAGGCACTGTAGCACCTACATCACGAAGTTTGCCCAGGCGAGTACCTTCGGCATCCGCATACTTGATCCACTGTGTGGGATAGCGCTTACTCTTTTTGTCCTTGGCTGCTTTCAAGGATTTCTGGAAAGCAGAGATCGCATCTTTGTAGCAGTGCAGATTAATCAGCGCATTGCCCATCACCAGATAGTTGGCTTCAGGACGTTTCACACCGCCTTTCTTTGCTGCTTTAGTTGCGGCTCTATAGGCTTCTTTGTCGCGACCCAGATCCAGGTAGATACCAGCCAGTCGAGACTGCAGGTTTCCTGTATCCGAATACTTTGACGCAGACTCAAGCGCCTTAAGGGCTTTGACCAGGTCTTTGGACTGATACCAGGCAGTACCCAGAATTTCAAGATTCTTGGCATTGCGCTCAATGATCTTGTCTTTCATACCCTTTTCGATAATACGAGCAGCACGGTAAGGTACTTCTGCACCAAGATACATGTAAGCCATGCTCATTACCTGGCTCTCTTTATCCAACTGGTCGTTTAAATAAACGACTTCTGTAGCCACCAGACGATCAGATTCCCGCTCAAGCTCACCATACATACCACCTACCTGCTTCCAGTAGGTCCATTTTGGATAGTGCTTGATCAGCTTTTCAAGAATGCTGACAACGCGCTTGTAATCGCCTTTCTCATAGTAGAGAACCCGCTGCAGTGACCACCAACCCTCTTTGGGCAGAATACCTTTGGATTCGACGTCAGTAATTGCCTCTTCCAGCATTCTCAGTGAATCCGCCTTGCGCTCTAGCTGATAGTAAATCTGTGCCAGGAGCACTTTTGCATCGGCACCAACAATGGTGGACTCCTGCATATAGATCTCTAGCTCTTTAGCCGCTTCCGCATAACGCTCTTCAACGGTAAATAGCTGAGCCAGTGTGTAGCGGGTATCCAGACGCAATTCCGGAGGAGTGCCAGCGCCATTAATCACTCTACGGTAGGCGCCAATGGCACTGCCGAAGTCCTCTAATGAATAGTGGACATAGCCCTGAAACTTCCAGATCTGAGTCTGCTCATAGTCAGAAGCACAGGTCTTTGGATTGGTTTCAATGTTGGTCAGCATCGCCAGAGACTCAACCCATTGCTCTTCTTCAAGAACAACCTGAACCTTCTCCAGTGCCTTGGCGCACTTCGCCCCTACAGACTGACGCTGACGGGTCTTTACGTCTTTATACTTTGGCTGTTTCTTTTCTTCTGCCGCCACAGCTGCGGTGCTAAGCACCGACTGCGGGTCTGCCACTGTTGCCAGCAAGGGCAACATAAAAGCAGCGCCGAATACGGCTAATATTTTGGTGCTTCTAAACATCAGATACCCCTTACTTAGCCATCTGGAAGGTGAATTTATACAGCACACCAGGAACTTCCTGCGCCGTGCCATCAATCACTCTTGGGTTATATTTCAGCTTGTTGGCTGCCTTGATGGCCGCTCGGCCAAAACCCCAGCCCTCTGGCCATTCTTCAACCATAACGGGATCGCGAACGCCACCAGTGGTGGTAATAATCACTTCCACTACAGCGTAGCCTTCTTTACCACGGGTCTGTGCCCGGCGAGGATACTGTGGCTGTGGCACATACACAGGGATGTAGTCGGAATCTCGGGCAAAGCCTGAGTTACCAATGCTGAGGTTACCGCCGGCTCTCGGTGCCGCCATGTTGACAGCATTATCTGGCACTTCGAACTCCAGGTTTTCTTCTGGAATATCTGGTGGAGGTGTCTCAGGATCTTCTGGTTTTTCAACCTCGGAAGATTTGGCGTTCTCGGTCAATTGCCTGTCGACATGGAGGAAATCTGGAATTTTAAACGCTTCTTTTTCATCCAGATCCTTGTTACCAGAGTCAATTAGCTTGTACATCAAGATAATCAACGCAAAAGTAACAAGAATGCCAAGTGCGGCAGAAGCAGCAACTCTGATTGCAGTCATCTTATTAACTCAGTCGTTTTCTACAGAAATAGCCACTGGATTAATACCAATATCGCGGGCGATATCAGCTACCTTAGCAACTGTTTCAATGTTTGACTCATTATCGGCCTGGATCACCATGCCGCCCTTTGGATTGTCATTAAATAATCTAGTTAGATTAATTTTTAGTGCGGTAGTTTCAACCCGCTTCTTATCAATCCAGTATTCATTGTTCTCGCTGATCGCGACCAGAATACCTACCTTCTTATAAGACTGGGCCGTGTTTGCGTCAATCTTGTCAACTTCTACACCCGGCAGCTTGATAAAAGATGCTGTCACAATGAAAAAGATCAGCATGATAAAAACCACATCAAGCATAGGGGTCAGATCGATAGTCTCGCCCTGGGGACTTGCTTTACTTGTTCTGTTACGCATAGTTCTCTCTCACAGGATGCCCGCCATAAAGCTGGCGGGCTCCAATTAGTGATCCATGGTCAAATGGTCTTCCAAAAGGTGCTTTTCGCGCTCTGCATTACGTTCGATGTAGGTCAAACCAAATACACCGGAAAGAGCAGCAACCATTCCTGACATTGTCGGAACAGTTGCCTGAGAAACACCACCAGCCATTGCCTTGGCATCACCACCACCAGTAAATGCCATCACATCAAATACTACGATCATCCCGGTCACTGTTCCCAGCAGACCAAACAATGGAGCCAGAGCTACCAATGTTTTAATCATCATAATATTCTCGTCGATTTTTATACTCACCTCAGAGATCAACTTCTCTCGAATCTGGTGAGCATGTTTGGACTTGCGCTCAGAGCGCTGCTCCCAAACATCTAGGGCACCTTGAACATCAAGGACAACACTGGATCGGAGATACCACGCACGTTCGAAGATGAGAGTCCACATAACGAACAGCAGAACGACAATGGCCCAAAGAACCATGCCGCCTGAATCCATAAACTTCCCAACTTCCGCCATCGTATCAACGAAAAACATGTTATTTACCCTCTACGGAACCAGCAACAATGCCCGCGCTCTGCTCTTCCAGAACATGCAGAATGCGTTGTGCTTTACCATTCACCAATGTGTGCATCAGTACGGTAGGAATAGCTACCACAAGACCCAGTACGGTGGTGATCAGTGCCTGAGAAATACCGCCGGCCATTGCCTTGGGATCACCAGCACCAAACAGAGTAATCATCTGGAAGGTAATAATCATACCGGTTACTGTACCCAGCAGACCCAACAGAGGCGCTACCATAGAGATAATCTTGAGCAGGTTCAGACCTGATTCAATCTCTGGGCGTTCCTTGAGTACAGCTTCGTGCAGCTTCAGTTCCAGGGACTCTGGATCCAAACCTGGGTTGTCTGCAGCTACTTTGAGTACGCGACCCAGTGGGTTGTCACCAGTAGCGGTACCAGACTTAAGCTGTGAAGTAACCTTGCTGGACATGCCCGACAGTACAACAAAGCGCCAGATAGCCAGACCAATTGCGACGGCAAATACTGCAGTGATCACATAACCAACGATACCACCAAAGTGCCAGCGCTCTACCAGCGTTGGAGTGTTGATCAGAGCACGCAGCAAGCCGCCACCCAGTGGACCAGTAGGATCCAGACCAACTTTAGTGAAACCAGAAGTTGCCTCTTGCAGATCTTCAGCACTGCCTTGATGAGCAGATGGCTGACGTGCTAACTCAGAAACCAGACCGTTCTCAGTGCTGTACTCAAGGTACATGCCATCAGACAGCAGGTTATAGGTACCGACACGAACCACTTCCATCTCTTCCTGCTCGCCATTGGCTCTCAGAACGGTTCTGTTGAACTTAACAATACGGGCACTTTCAACCATCTCGCGCTGCTGCTCATACCACAGCTTCTCGATATCTTCGATTGAAGGCAGACGGGTATCACTACTCATTTTTTCAATCAGGCTATCGAGGAACTCAGTACGGCCAGGAATCTGCGCGCTGACAATTGACTGATCAAGATTAGCGCGGATATCACCAGCAGCACCAGTGAGGTGACCAAACAATTCTTTCAGTGAACCCAGGCGCTTGTCACGCTGCTCGCGCAGTCCGGCAAGAACCTGATCATTGTCACGGATAGTTTGCTCGAGACGGTCAGAGCGACGCTCTTCAGCAGCCTTAGTGTTTTGAGCCTGCTTTAACAGCTGAGCCTGCTTGCGCTGGTCGCGTTTAAAGGCGGCTTCACGGTTGCGGTAGTCAGCGGATTCAGAAAGCTTGGCGCTTTCAATCATTTGCAGAAGCTCGTCGAGAGTCTTTGCATCCTGTGCCAGGGCTGGAGTGCTAAAAGCAACAGCAGCTACAAAAGCGGCACAAACTTTAACAAATTTATTCATTGTGCAGTCTCCGGAGCAGTAATTGGCATTTGCATTACATCCTGAGGCGAAAGCTTCTTCGCGATACGGATGCCCTGATCAACTGGGCGACGGTACTCGGAGCCCAATGTCTCCCAGGAACCAGTCTCTTTGTTCCAAGCGCCAGTCTGTGATTTATCTTTGGTCTGATACATCAAAGCAACACGGCCGATGCGAAGCATTTCTACTTCAACTTCCGAACCGTTGGCATCAATATCAACCAGATCGCGGTAAGACTCCAGCGATGAGCTGTACTCAGATTCAATATCATAGACTTCAAGAATCTGGCGGAACTTCTCAGCGGCAGAGAACTTGGCACTGTCCATGTTGACATAGAGGTCAGCAATGGCATTTTCACGCTGCTCTTTCTTGAACGGAATGTCCAGAGCAACGAACTCTTCGAGGCCTTTGAGCATGCTCATCATCAGCGGCGAAATGCCACGTTCGATAATAGTAGCGTTCTCAATCGACTCTCTCAGTTCGGCCATCATTTGCTTTTGGCTGGCAATCTGACGCTCTAGCTGAGAGTTGTACACTCGCAGAGATTCAATTTGCTTATTGACCTGTTTGAATTCTTGCAAAAGACCATCAGTTTGATCAGCAATACGATCAACTTTGGTTTGCGCGGTTTTAGCGTTCTGGACCTTTACGGCACCAGCTTTGAGTACGTCACTTACTTCTGAAGCCTGAACTGCACTAACAGTCAGACCACTAGCAAGAACGGCAACAAAGGCCAATACTTTTAGTGGTTGCTTATTCATAGTTCCCTCAATTTGGGTCTACCGGTTTAATTATGTGTCACTGCCTAAAGTCGACTTATCCAACATTTAATATCAGACAAGCTTTGTTTCGGGGCATCTTTGTAACAGTCTCGTGATCAAGAAGCAATTTGGTAGCGGAGAATTCAGCCTTATAAAAGAGAGAAAATAAACTGTTGTTACCTTCAGTAACATCTCAGGCAATGAGCGCTGGATTTATAACTTTTGCCAACTAGGCCCGATCGAGAGTGAGAAACCTGTAGGGATGAGTATCGGTTTTCTCTGGCAGCAGCTCATCGACCTGAGTCCAACAGGCTGAATCCACTTCCGGGAAGTAGGCATCACCCTCAACCTCAGCATCGACCTGAGTGAGATAGAGCCGGTCAGCCACCGGCAATGTCATACGATAAATCTGCTCACCACCAATTACCATAATCTCCTCCGCGCCAGCTGAGGCACATGCCTGCTCAGCCAGAGTCATAGCGCCCTGCAGGCTGCCAGCAACCTCCACGCCATCTGCTCGCCAATCGGGATCTCTGGTAATAACAATATTGGTTCTGCCAGGCAGTGGTCGGCCAATACTGTCATAGGTCTTGCGGCCCATCAGAATCGGCTTGCCCATGGTCACGGACTTAAAGTACTTGAGGTCTTCAGGCAGATGCCAGGGCAACTGATTATCTCGACCAATAACACCATTGCGGCTGACTGCCACTATTAACGAAATTTTCATTGATTAAACCGCCACTGGTGCAGAGATTGGGTCGTGGGACTCATAGCCCTGCAACTCAAAATCGTCGTAAACAAAGTCAAACAGATTATCCACCGCCGGGTTTATCACCAGCTGAGGCAGTGGGAAGGTGGTGCGGGATAACTGCTCTTCCACCTGGTCCATATGATTGCTGTAGAGATGAGCATCACCAAAAGTATGCACAAAGTCGCCGGGCTTAAGGCCGGTCACCTGAGCGATCATCAATGTCAGAATGGCATAGGAGGCAATATTAAATGGCACGCCCAGGAACACATCGGCGCTGCGCTGATAGAGCTGGCAGGACAGCCGCCCCTCGGTCACATAAAACTGAAACAGACTGTGGCAGGGGGGCAGTCCAGACTTGACCATAATAGGGATATCTTTGGGATTCCAGGCCGACACAATCAGACGCCGGGAATCGGGGTTGGATTTTATATCGTCCACCAGCTGGGCAAGCTGGTCCACACCTTCGAAATTGCGCCACTGGTGGCCATACACCGGCCCCAAATCCCCATACTGCTGGGCAAATGCCTGGTCGGTTTTGATGCGCTCGACAAACTCTTTCATACCCGCTTTCCAGGCTTCGGAATACATCGGCAGGTCATCCTCCTGCCCAGTCTCACGCAGCCAGCTCTGGTAGGGCCAGTCATTCCAGATACCCACACCATTCTCAACCAGATAGCGGATATTGGTATCGCCGCGAATAAACCACAGCAACTCATGGAGAATGGATTTTAGATGAACCTTTTTACTGGTCACCAGCGGAAAGCCCTCCGCCAGATCAAAGCGCATCTGGTAGCCAAAAATACTGCGCGTGCCAGTGCCGGTGCGATCTTCTTTGGCAATACCATGATCACGAATATGACGAACCAAATCTAAATACTGTTTCATTGTCTAATCTCTGTACGCAACTGCTAGTTAGCTTGCGGGCTGGTCTGGCGCAGTACGGTTTTGCGCATAAACCAAAGTCCCAGCAGGATCATGGGAATACACAGGGTCTGACCGCGAGTTATCCAGTCAAATGACTCAAGCAGGGCGGATTGCCCGGCGAACTGTGCATCTGGCTCGCGAACAAATTCAACCATAAAGCGGAAGACGCCATACAGCACCAGGAACAATCCAGTGACCTCGCCATAGAGCCGCGGCTTGCGAGCAAACCAGTTAATAATCAGGAACAACACTAACCCCTCCAGGAATGCTTCGTAGAGCTGCGAAGGATGGCGAGGCAGCTGAGTTGGGTCGGAGGGGAACAACATCGCCCAGGGCACATCTGTGGCCCGGCCATAGAGCTCCTGACCTATAAAGTTGCCGATACGGCCAAAGAACAATCCAGCAGGCACCAGTGGTACAGCAAAATCCGTCAGGGCTAAAAATGACAGTCGATATTTGCGGGCATAGATAAACATGGCAATGGCCACGCCAATCAAACCGCCGTGGAACGACATGCCGCCCTCCCAGATACGAAGCAACATGGCCGGATCAGCCAGCCATTTCTCGGTATTGTAGAAAAACATGTAACCCAGACGCCCACCCAGAATCACGCCCCAAGCACCATAGACAATTAAATCTTCGACCTGGGTTTTCTTGATCGGAGACCATGGCCTCTGACTATTGCGCATGGCCAGAAACCAGGCACCGGCAAAGGCAACCATATACATAATGCCGTACCAATGGATCTGAAGAGGACCCAGGTAAATGGCGACCGGGTCTATATTCGGGTGCATGATCATGAGCGGGTTTATCCGTAGGATTTAATGGCTCGATAATAGCGGGTTCTTCGATTATCTGCCATGGAGGATATCGGCTGTGGCGAGAAAAAGTTACACTGGCCAGCATGTGCTTACTTGCTATTGCCTTTAATCAACATCCCAACGCGGCTTTAATAGTAGCGTCTAACCGCGATGAGTTTTATGCCCGGCCCACATTGCCCATGCATTGGTGGCAGGATGCTCCTATTCTGGCCGGCAGAGATCAGCAGGCCAACGGCACCTGGATGGGCCTGTCGCGCAATGGACGTTTTGCCGCAGTCACCAACTATCGCTATGTGCCGGAGGGGGGCGCAATTGAGACCGCACCATTATCCCGCGGTGATCTGGTCACAGGGTTTTTATCTTCCTCCCAAAACGCCAGCCAATGGGCCCAAAGCCTTGCTGCTACAGCCAAAGACTTTGGTGGCTTTAATCTGCTGATCTATGACGGCATTGAGCTGGTCTATCTAAATAATCACAATGATGAGCAGCCTAAAATTTTGCCTCCCGGCCTCTATGCCCTGAGCAATGGCACACTGGACAGCTCCTGGCCAAAAGTTGAGCATGCCCGCGACCAGCTGCGAACCGTAATCGACCAGCCTGAGATGGGTTCAGCCCAGCTCGGGCAAATTATGGCGACATTATCATTAGAAAAAACCTATGCCCCAGAATTGCTGCCCAATACCGGAGTACCAGAAGACTGGGAAAAGCTGCTGTCATCGCCCTTTATTGTCGCCGACGGCTATGGCACAAGAGCTTCAGCAGCAGTAATTGTCTCATCTGCAGGGGATATTGATGTGGCAGAGCAAAACTACCAGGCTGGGGAGACCCTGGGCGGTCAGACGTTTCGCTTTAACGCCTCTGAACGCTGATTAGGTCTGGTGGGGCGGATCAGCTTGGCCACTTCCGGCTGGTGCAGGGAAGCCGAAATAAACTCTGTCACCGAAGCCGCATCAGTCAGCCGCAGAGCCCGCTTCACCAGCTCTCGAGCCTCCTTGCGAGTAATATTCAGCAGCACCGACTTGACCCGTAGCAAGGTGCTCGCACTCATGGAAAAATTCTCGTAGCCCAGCCCCAACAGCACCACAGCACTCAGGGGATCACCGGCCATTTCGCCACAGACACTGAGCTGACAATTAACCGACGAGGCCTGCTCATAGATCGCTTTTAACGCCCGCAGCACCGCCGGATGCAAGGTGTGATACAGGTCAGCCACCCGAGGATTATTGCGATCTACCGCCAGCAGATACTGAGTCAAATCATTGGTGCCCACAGACAAGAAGTCCACCCGGCGACCAATTTCCTTGACCTGGTATACAGCAGCAGGCACTTCAATCATAGCCCCCACTGGTGGGCGTTCAATCTCATAGCCCTCTTCCTGGGTTAGCTCTCGATAAGCCCGGTCAATCAGTTCCAATGCCCGATCCAGCTCAGGCACATTGCTGATCATTGGCAGCATAATACGCAAATTATTAGTGCCCTGGCTGGCCCGCAACAGCGCGCGAATCTGTACCAGAAAGATCTCCGGATGATCCAGAGAGATGCGAATTCCACGCCAGCCCAAAAACGGATTTTCCTCTTCGATAGGGAAGTAGGGCAGATCCTTATCGCCACCTATATCCAATGTTCTCATGGTCACTGGCCGCGGTGAAAAAGCCACCAACTGCTCTCGATATATAGCCACCTGCTCGTCTTCCGTGGGGAAACTTGAGCGCAATAAAAAAGGAATCTCGGTACGGAACAGGCCAACGGCTTCGGCACCACTTTTTAGTGACATCATGGTGTCCTGGCGCAGACCTGTATTGACCCACAGGGAAAAGCGAAAACCATCTGGTGTGATGCAGGGAATATCTCGCAGCTTCTGCAGGTCTTTATTGAGTATCTTTTCTTCGCGCTGGCGCTGTAAATAGGAGCGCCGCAATGTGCGGGTCGCACTGCTGACCACATCCCCGGTAAATCCATCGACAATCAATTCCTGACCATCAAGCTCTGCCCAGGGTAAATCAATGGCCCCCATTACTGTGGGAATGCCAAGGGCCCGACCAACAATAGCCATATGTGAGTTGCTGGATCCCTTGAGAGAAATAATACCGACCAGCCGATTGACCGGAATATCTGCCAGTGCGGTGGCAGACAAATCCTCACCCACCAGCACCACTCGGCGGGGCATGGGCATTTCTTTCTTGTCTCTGCTCTGCAGATAGCCAAGCACACGCTTGCCCAGATCGTTTACATCTGCAGCTCTCTCGCGCAGATAGGGGTCATCCATCTGGCGGAAGGTCCGCACATGTTTGAGAATCACCGAGCTCCAGGCACTCTGAGCAGTCTGGCCCGCAGTAATTGCCGCGATAACCTCACCACCCAGGGAGCTGTCATCCAGCATGCGGATATAGACATCAAATAACGCCAGCTCCTCAGAACTGAGCTTATTGACCAGACCATCCCCCAGATCGCGCATATCTTTTTTCGCCGCCGCCAGCGCCAGACGAAAAGTTTCGACCTCCGCTGCAGGGTTATTGGTAAAGCGCTCAGGCACAGAGGACAGATCGGTGTTGGAGGCAACCAACACTACTCGACCGATACCCACCCCAGGAGAGCTTGGAATACCCCGGAAAGTGGCTTCGCGACTTTTACCACGGCCCGCAGACGCGAGCTTGCGCAGGGCCCCAGTGGCCTCGGCATGGGCAATGGCACCAGATAACTGGGCGCACACAGTGACAACAAAGGCTTCCTCTTCCGAGGCAAAACGCCGCTGAGTCTGCTGCTGTAATACCAGTACCCCCAGTACTTTGCGGTGGTGGATAATGGGAACACCCAGGAACGAGTGGAATGGCGACTCACCAGTCTCTTCAAAGTAGGCAAAGTTTGGGTGCTGGTCTGCATCTTCAAGATTGAGGGGCTCTTCTTTGGCCGCCACCAAACCCACAAGACCTTCACGCATAGCCAGCCGCACCTTGCCAATGGACTCCTCCCGCAACCCTTTGGTAGCGGTCAGCACATAGCGCTGATCGGTTTCGTCAAACAGATAGACTGAACAGACGCCGGCCTGCATTGCAGCCCGCACTTCGGTGACGATAATCCTCAGCACCTCAGGCAAGTTCCGGGCGCTATTAACTTCCTGGACTATGGTCCGCAGGGAGCCGAGCATATTCATTAGCTGCTCCGGCTATTTTTTTCGAAGCGCGCATTGGCCGGAGCAAACTCAGTCAGAGCATTGCGATAGACATTGCGCTTGAAGGTCACCACAGATTCAATCGGATACCAATAATTGACCCATTGCCAGCCATCGAACTCGGGGCTGCCAGTGGCATCAAAGCAAACCTTGCTGGCATCGCCGATTAACTGGAGATAAAACCACTTCTGTTTTTGCCCTATACAAAGGGGCTTAGAATGCTTGCGCTGCATCTGCACAGGAATATGGTAGCGCAGCCATTTTTTCGAGCGCTGGATGATTTTCACATCAGTTGATTCAAGCCCCACCTCTTCGTAGAGCTCTCGATACAGGGCCTGCTCAGCAGACTCGCCAGCATTGACGCCACCCTGAGGGAACTGCCAGGCATTCTGACCCAGTCGCTTGGCCCAAAATACCTTGCCCTGACCATCGCCAATGACGATAGCAACATTCGAGCGAAAACCATCCTTATCAACCACTGCATCTACCCTGCTTTAATTATGTATGTACCAAACTATTGTTCCATAGTCTTTACGGACCAGCAATTTTCTCTTGAGGCCATCTTACATCATCGCTATCCTGCCACGTCGATTAATCATAACTTTATTTCCACAGGATTCCCCTATGGCCCTCGCTATTTTCGATCTGGATAACACATTAATAGCTGGTGACAGCGACCATGGCTGGGGGGAATTTTTAGTCGCCAAAAACAGAGTAGATAGCGACCATTATCAGTCCATGAATGATCGCTTCTATGCCGACTATGAAGCCGGTCGGCTGGATATATTCGCCTATCTGGAATTTTCTCTGGCGCCACTGGCGGCGATAGAACCTCAACAACTAGCCGAGCTGCACAGAGAATTTATGCAGCAGGTTATTGCTCCTATGAGATTGCCCCAGGCAGAGGCTCTGATCGAAAAGCATCGCAATGCCGGAGATCAGCTTCTGGTTATCACCTCGACCAACCGTTTTATTGTTGAGCCCATCTGCCAGTCTCTGGGGATTAATGAACTGCTGGCAACGGACCCGGAAATGATCGATGGCCGCTATACCGGCAAGGTTGTCGGCACACCCACCTATCAGGAGGGGAAAGTCGAGCGTTTTGATCAATGGCTGCACCAGAATAATGTCAGTAAGGCGGGTAGTTATTTTTATTCTGACTCAATCAATGACCTGCCCCTGTTGCTGGAAGTGAGCCATCCTGTAGCAGTGGATCCAGACGAGGCTTTGCGCAACGCCGCCAATGAAAGGGGCTGGGATATTATTTCACTGCGAGATTAGTTTTGCGATAAAAAGCTCTGGGATAAAATATTCTGGAATAAAAAACACAGATATAAAAAAGCCCCGGCACAGACCAGGGCTTTTTATCAGCGCCTCATTCAGGACTCGTCAACAGCCGCCTGATAACCATCGGCGTCCATCATCTCTTCCAGTTCTTCAGTGCCGCTAACCTTGACGCGGAACAACCAGCCATCTGCATAGGGGCTGCTGTTAACCGTCTCTGGCTCGTCTTCCAGAGCAGGGTTTATCTCTACCACTTCACCGGTAATCGGCGAATAAATATCCGAGGCTGCCTTCACAGACTCAACCACAGCCACTTCAGCACCGGCATCCACAGCCGCACCCATCTCTGGCAGCTCAATATAAACTATGTCGCCCAGAGCTTCCTGGGCATGGTCAGTAATTCCCACAACCACAGTGCCATCACTCTCCAATCTCGCCCATTCATGACTGCTGGCATATTTTAATTCTGATGGAAGGTCGCTCATATATTTCTCCTTAACTTACATTATTTAAGCTGCATGGGAGTCAGCCAAATCAACCAACTAGCCGCACCCCGAAAATCTGTCGCGGTTATTCTACTTAGGATTGGAATGAAAGATAAAGTAATTTCAACAACTGCTGAACATTCGATACAAATCTGTAAAATATGCGGTCGCCAGTTTCCCCAACTACTTTTAGAGAAAATTATGCAATACAAATTATGGGCTGTTTTTTTGCTCGCCCTAAACACCGCGATCTCGGCCGATGAGCTGAAACTCACCAACGGCGATGTTATCCAGGGGCATCTATTAGAGACCTCCGAAGACCCTGAAGCGGACAGCAGCCAAATAATCTGGCAGTCCGACAACTTTGGCCCCCTGAGTATTGCTCTGCAGCAAGTCGCAACAATAAATGGTGTTGCGCCCGGGGCTAACACAAGCAGCCCGGCGCCCGCAGTTAGTCAATTCAGTACCAGATATAAAGGCGATATCTCAGCAACAGGCGCCTATGCCAGTGGTAATGAGGAGCGCGAGGACTGGGATATCGAAGGTGCCGTGGAATGGCGCGATGGCGATTTTCGGCACCGCAGTGGCATTAATTACGAAAGCCACAGTTTGGACAATATACCCGCCAACGAAGAGTACTATGTGGACTATGGCATAGACTGGTTTTTCCAGGACCAGTGGTTTTGGAGCAACAACCTCACTTGGGGCGCCAATGATAATCGGGCTATCGAGCAATATTACACCCTGGGCAGTGCCATAGGTCGGCAGTTCTGGAATCGAGAATCTGGAGCCCTGTCCGCCGAAACTGGTCTACTGTGGATTAATGAGGAGTACCAAGACAATAGCTCCGACAGTCGTCTGACCTGGAGCTGGGCTGCAGACTATCGCCAGATGATCACCGCTAGTCTGGAGTTATTTCACCGTCATAGCCTGCTGGTATCTTTGGAAAATTTAGGCGACTCTGAAATCAAAGCAGACCTGGGTCTCAAAGCACCACTGATAAAAAATATTTACACAGAGCTAAAGCTGGAATGGATCTACGATAACCAGCCCGCCCTGGGAACCGACCCCAGCGACAGTCAGCTGACCATAGGGGTCAGTTACAGCTGGTAGGCTAAGGGCGGATTTGCAGTGGCGGCTCATTGAGCGCCGCCAGCTGCTCGCGCAGTATCAAGATATGCTCACTCCAATAGCGTGGAGTGTTAAACCAGGCAAAGGCACGAGGAAATGCCGGGTCTGACCAGCGCTTCGCTATCCAGGCACTGTGGTGCATTATGCGCAATGTCCGCAACACTTCAATCAGGCGCAGCTCACCATAGTCAAAGTCATAAAACTCAGAATAACCCTCAACCAATTCTGCCATCTGCAGCTGCTGTTCATAGCGATCTCCAGACAGCAGCATCCATAAATCCTGAACTGCCGGTGCCATGCGCGCATCATCAAAATCGACAAAATGAGGGTTGTCATCACGCCACAGAATATTGCCGGAATGACAATCACCATGGACCCGGATATTGTTTATGGGCCCGTAGTCAGATAGCGTCTGGTCTATTTTTTTAAGCAGGTCTAAAGCCAGAGAATCATAAGCTGGACTCAATTCCGGTGGCATAAACTGCTCGCTGATCAAGCGATAGGACTGCCAGCCAAAGGTTTCAATATCCAGTACAGGTCTATGCTCAAATGGCTTTATCGCGCCTGTGGCATGAAAGCGCCCAAGCAAACGACCAAGAATAAACAGGTTGTCCAGATTATCTAATTCCGGCGCACGGCCACCTTTGCGGGGATACAGAGCAAACCTGAAATCCGCGTAATGGCTGAATGAATTACCCTCAGCATTGACCCATGGACAGACCACTGGCAACTCCTGCTCCTGCAACTGAAAGCAAAACTCATGTTCTTCCATTATTTGCTGATCTGTCCAGCGACCTGGGCGATAAAATTTGGCGATCATTGGCGTCTGATCTTCAATGCCAATCTGGTAAACCCGATTCTCATAACTATTGAGCGCAATAAAACGGCCATCAGAGATAAATCCCTGGCTTTCCACCGCATCAATTAATAGATCAGGGGTTAGCGCATCAAAGGGATGGCTACTGGTGAGTTCAGTCATTGCCCGCTAATCCTCTAGTCCAACGATGGCTTTGAACGCATGGTCTTCTTTTTGCCATGCTGGGTTTTTTTGTCCATACGCCGCAGCTGAGAACCCTTGGTTGGCTTGGTTGGCCGTCGCACCTTGGGGTTGTGAGTCACCGACTGCAGTAATGTCTGCAACCGCTGCAGCGCTTCGGCGCGATTTTTATCCTGACTGCGGTAGCGCTGTGCCTTGATAACCACCACCGCCTCTTTTGTGATGCGGTGATCCTTGAGCTTCAGCATACGCTCTTTATACATATCTGGCAGAGAAGAGGCGCGAATATCAAAACGCAGATGAATGGCCGAGGATACCTTATTAACATTCTGCCCCCCGGGGCCCTGAGAGCGAATGGCGGTAAACTCGATCTCCGTATCAGCAATAGAAATGTTGCTGGTGATAAAAAGCATTAGACCCTTGGCTCTGGCGCTGGCTCAACAAATTCAAACCGCGCAACCAGCTCACCGTTCACCTCAACCTGTTCAACAAACATTGCCAGCGGACGTATCCACATGCTGTAGTCACCATAGAGTGTTTTATAAACCACATGCTGTTCTTCGGTCTCACTGTGCCTGGCAACACCCAACACCTCATAGAGGTTGCCTTTGTGATGTTTATAAATTCCATTTTCGAGATTCATATCGCCTCCTTATCCTGCGGCACAAACTTGGGTCTGACAATAAACATGATCCACCAGAGATATCTCCAACTGATCACCAACCGCTAATGGCCCAACCCCCGCAGGGGTGCCGGTCAACACCACATCGCCGGGTATCAGAGTAAAAAACTGGCTGATATATAGCAGCAGCGGCACCACAGGGGTCAGCATATCGGCACTGTTGCCGTTCTGTTGCATGTGACTGTTATGACGCAGCTGAATACCCAGCTGCTGGAGATCCGCCACTTTATCCAAACTAACAAACTCAGATATTGGACAGGCACCATCAAAGGCCTTGGCCTTTTCCCAGGGCAGGCTTTTATCTTTAAGTTGCTGTTGCAGGCCACGCAGGGTCAGATCCAGCGCCACACCAACGCCGCCAATGGCGGCCTCGGCCTGAGCCTCATCGCAACCTCTGGTAATTTTGTCGCCGATCAAAATACAGATTTCTGTTTCAATATGACACTCACCCAACTGGGTGGGAATGGATAGCTGTTCACCAAGAGCCACTAAAGCAGTATTAGGTTTAATGAATAAAACCGGCTCCGTGGGAATTGGGTTGTTAAGTTCCTTTGCATGGGCGGCATAGTTTCTGCCAACACAGACGGCTTTCCCCACTGGCAGATCCAGCACAGCGCCATTAACTCGATGACGGTAATTCAATAGTCCCTCTCCTTTGCCCTGAAAAATTACCCCAGGGTTGCTTATAATCCCGCCAACTTAAAAGATAATCGGCTTATCGTCATGCAGGTACAGGGCACCTTTAACAATCCGGTAAATAATCCAGATAGTCACGATGCCGCCGGCTAACCAGCCCAGCAGCACCAGCCAGAAAAACATTGCCAGCAGAGACCACAACAGCCCGTACCAGAAGGTATTCAGCTGCCAGCGAAAATGGCTTTCCAGCCAGGTATCGCGCACAGCACTCATTTTTAGATAGTTAACCACCAGTCCCGCTATGCAAGTCAAACCGCCGGTAACAAAACCAAGAGCCTGCAACAGATAGACCAGCAGCGCCAGATTTTTGTGCTGAGTCTCAGTGTCTTTGATCTGTGGTTCAGTCATTTGCTCTGTCATCTCAATCTCCGGTTTAGTGCATCCGCCCATTTGATAGCCATTCAGTCAAATAGCTTCCCTGGATTAAGGATAGCATTCGGATCAAAGACCTTCTTGATCTGTTTCATTAACTCAAGCTCCAGCGGCGACCGGGAATAATGTAAATAATCTTTTTTCAGCAGTCCGACCCCATGCTCGGCGCTGACGCTGCCCTCGTACTTGGCCAGCAACTGGCCAATCTCTTTGCTCACTGGCACACAGCGGGCAACAAAGTCTTTATTGGACAAGGCTTTTGGCTTGAGGATATTCAGGTGCAGGTTGCCATCACCAATATGGCCGTACCAAACCAGTTCAAAGTCTGGGTAGCTTTTGTCCACCAGTTCATCCACTTCGCGCAAAAAGCCGGGCATGCGCGACACCAGTACCGAAATATCATTCTTGTAGGGCTGCCAGTGCCACAATGTCTCAGAGATATCCTCGCGCAACTTCCACAGCGCCTCAGCCTGAGACAGGCTCTGGCTCAGCACTCCATCGAGAACCCAGCCCTGCTCAACAGTCTGCTCAAACAATGCCATGGCTTTGTCCAATTCAGCCTCAGCGGCAGATTCAAATTCCAGCAGCGCATAGAAGGGTGTCTGGGTCGCAAAGGGAACCGCATGGCCCATCTGGGCAGTGACCTTATCCAGTGCCGATTGACTAAAGAACTCAAAGGCACTGAGGTCCATCTGCGCGCTAAAAGTGCGCAACACATCGAGAATTGCCGGAAAACTATCCACACCGAGAACCAGAACAGTGGAATCCGCCGGTGGCCTTGCCAGCTCAATAGTGGCCTCACAAATCAGGCCCAAAGTACCTTCGGAGCCAATAAATAAATGGCGAAAATCATAGCCGGTATTGTTTTTTACCAGCCCCTTATTTAATTCGAGAATATCCCCAGCGCCATTCACCACCTTGAGACCCATCACCCAGTCTCTGGTCATGCCGTAGCGAATCACCTTGATACCCCCCGCATTGGTGGCAATATTTCCACCAATCTGGCTGGATCCCGCGGCGGCAAAATCTACCGGGTAAAATAGCCCCTGCTCAGTGGCAAATTCCTGCAGGTTTGCCGTGATCATGCCAGCCCCTACAGTGACCGAGCGATCCAAAGGATTAAAATTTATCACTTCATTAAAGCGATCCATGGCCACAACAATTTCGCCATCTTTGGCCACAGCGCCACCGCTGAGTCCGGTTCTGCCCCCGGATGGCACAATCGCCAGATTTAGCTCATTGGCCAGAAGCACCACCTGCTGCACCTCTTCTATGCTGCCAGGCAGGACCACTGCACAGGGGTTAGCCTGCCATATAGTGGTGCGATCAACACCAAAACGCTGCAAATCTGCTTCGTCTAATAAAACTCTTTGAGCGCCAACAATTTGGTTTAGACGCTCAACTATCCGTTCCGATAACATTCGGAAATCCTCATTATGTTGCCAGTTTATAAAGTTGATTTGCAGCCAGTCATGGTATCATAGCGGCCTTATCTTGACTGCCCGACAGGCCTGATCAATTATGCTAAATTTTTCCCTCGGCAAACAAAAAATCAAAATCCTGCTACTCGAAGGGGTTCATCCCTCGGCGGTTGAGGTTTTCAAAGCCGCTGGCTACGAAAATATTGACTACCATCCAGCGGCCCTTCCAGAGGAGGAGCTACTGGAAAAAATAGCCGACGCACATTTTGTTGGAATCCGCTCACGCACTCAACTCAATGCCCAGGTGTTTGCTAGCGCCAAGAAGCTGATTGCTGTCGGCTGCTTCTGTATCGGCACCAATCAGGTTGACCTCAAGGCGGCCACTGAGCATGGGGTTATCGTCTTTAATGCGCCCTTCTCTAATACGCGCAGTGTTGCAGAACTGGTCATTGCCGAAGCTATTATGTTGATGCGCGGTATCCCGGAAAAAAATGCCAAAGCCCACCGCGGGGAATGGCTGAAGTCTGCCAGCGACGCCTATGAGGTGAGAGGCAAGACCCTGGGCATTATTGGGTACGGTAATATTGGCAGCCAAATCAGTGTTATGGCGGAATCCATAGGCATGAAAGTGCGCTTTTACGACACGGTTACCAAACTACCCCTCGGCAATGCCGAGCAGGTGCGCAATCTCAAGGAACTGTTGCAACAGGCTGATGTGATTTCGCTCCATGTGCCGGATACAGAATCTACCCGCGGGTTGATGGGCACAAAAGAATTAGCGGCTATGAAACCTGGAGCCATGCTAATCAATGCCGCCAGAGGGCAGATTGTCGATATCGACAGCCTGTGCAAGGTTCTGAAAAGCGGGCACCTGGGAGGCGCCGCCATTGATGTATTCCCGGTGGAGCCCAAATCCAATCAAGAAGAGTTTCTCTCACCCCTGCGCCAGTTCGACAATGTGATATTAACCCCCCATATCGGCGGCTCTACTCAAGAGGCTCAGGCTAATATCGGTATTGAAGTGGCCGAGAAAATTGTGGTCTACAGTGACAATGGCACCAGTACCAGCGCCGTTAATTTCCCCCAGGTCGCACTGCCCGCACATGCTAACACCCACAGGCTGTTGCATGTGCACCGCAATATGCCCGGGGTTTTAAGTGGCATCAACCAGCTGTTTTCTCAATATAATATCAATGTCGCCGCACAGTATTTGCAGACCAATGACAAAGTTGGTTATGTGGTCGTGGACATTGAGGCCGAATACAGTAATGATGCAATCGCCGCCCTGAAGGCAATAGAGGGCACAATTCGCTGTCGTGTTTTGTTTTAAATTACATAAAACCGACCAAAAACCGGTAAAAACCGGTTTTTTTTGATTTAAAAACACACAAAATTGGCTAAATCGGAAAAAAAGCAATACACTCCCGGGTGCTGAATCGACGGAATCTAAATTTTTTAGAGATTGTTGAGGCAGCAATGCCTCCAAGCTACAACTAAATTTGGCTAGAGGTATAGGCTAGCCCCGTTATGAGGCTGGATATTTTAAACGCCTTAAACGGTATACAATTTTTTATAAGTGAGGTTAGTTATGTCGGAGAGAGTTTCTGGCACTGTAAAGTGGTTCAACGACAGCAAAGGTTTTGGTTTTATTGAGCAAGAAGGCGGCGGTGACGTATTTGTACACCACAGCGCTATTCAAGCTGATGGTTTCAAATCTTTGAAAGAAGGCCAAGCAGTAACTATGGAAGTTACTCAAGGTCAGAAAGGCGCTCAAGCTGAGAACGTAGTTGCCGAATAATTTCTGTCGCTGTCACTAGATAGCAGTACTAAAATTATTAAAAAGCCCCGACAAGTGATTGTTGGGGCTTTTTTTATAGGTGGGGTTATCTTTAGTTGCGCTTTCTCGCTTCCGTTGCGCTTTCTCGCTCTTGGTACAGATTGCCCATTTCTTAGGGGCAAAAAAAATCCCGCCGCAGGGCAGGATTCTTTCGCACAGCACCAGAACCGACTTACTTGATTTTGGCTTCTTTGTAGATCACGTGCTTGCGGATCGTGGGATCGTACTTTTTGATCTCCATCTTCTCGGGCATATTGCGCTTGTTCTTATCTGTAGTGTAAAAATGACCAGTACCTGCACTGGACACTAAACGAATTTTTTCTCTAGCTGACTTAGCCATGGTTGTTCTCCTTAGACCTTCTCGCCATTGGCACGCAGGCCAGACAAGACTTGTTCAATACCATTTTTGTCGATGATGCGCATACCTTTGGTGGATACTCGCAGCTTCACAAAACGCTTTTCAGACTCAACCCAAAAGCGGTGAGTGTGAAGATTTGGCTCAAAGCGACGACGAGTTCTGTTCTTCGCGTGAGATACATTGTTTCCAGCCATTGGGCGCTTGCCTGTGACCTGACATACTCTGGACATTGTTGCTGCCTCTGTTTCCGATTTTGCCCCTGAAAAAGCTTCTGAGGACAAAAGAATTCTGTGATTAAACTAACCATTGACGGGACCGTCCCGCAAGGAGGCGCGTTTTATACCAGAAAGCCAATGTTGAATCAAACGAAAACCGCCGAATCGCAGTAAAACAGTTGTGTTTCGTCCTATAACTGGCCTCGATCCGCCAAAGAGGTCACTTCCCCACGCCCAACAATAAAATGATCGAGCAACCTTATATCCATCAGCTTGAGAGCCGCCTTGAGCTGGCGGGTAATAGCGATATCCGACTGACTGGGCTCCGCATTACCGGAAGGGTGGTTGTGAGCCACAATAACCGCCGCGGCATTTTTTTGCAGAGCAATGCGCACCACTTCCCGTGGGTGCACATTTGCAGCATCAATGGTGCCCTGAAATAGCTCCCGAAACTCCAGCAGCTGGTGCCTTGTATCGAGCAACAACACCACAAAAACCTCGCGTTGATAGTCGCGCATCTGCACCGCTAAATAGTCCCGCACATGGCCGGGACGAGTAAATACAGGATTGCCACACAGCTGCTCCTGCAAATATCTCGTGGTCAGTTCCAGGGTAGCCTGAATCTGGCAGTACTTGGCCGGCCCCAACCCCTTGGCGCTGCAAAACGCCTGCCGATCGGCACTGAGCAATGGCCCCAGCCCGCCAAATTGGGTGAGAAGGTTCCGCGCCAAATCAATAGCAGTCAGTCCAGGAAGGCCTGTGCGTAAAAAGATAGCTAGTAATTCAGCGTCGGATAGAACTGCTGCTCCTTTTGCTAAAAGCTTTTCTCTGGGCCTCTCTTCGAGTGGCCAGCGGCTTATAGCCATAGTGAGTCCTTATTTATCACTACAGAATTGGATTACAAAATGTTATCTTACGCCCCTTCCCATGGCCTGTCTGGACAATTAATGAGCAGCCTGTCAAACAAACGAATTATTCTCGGTGTCACCGGCGGTATTGCCGCCTACAAGAGTGCAGAACTGTTGCGCAGATTGCAGGACAGTGGCGCAGAAGTCCGCGTGGTGATGACCCCAGCGGCGACAGAGTTTATTCGACCACTGACCATGCAGGCATTATCTGGTCACCCTGTTCATACAGAGCTACTGGACTCAGAGGCAGAAGCAGGCATGGGCCATATAGAGCTTGCCCGCTGGGCTGATCTGCTATTGATCGCCCCGGCCAGTGCCGATTTTATTGCCAATATGGTTCATGGCCGAGCCGACAACCTGCTCAGCGCAATACATCTGGCAACCCCGGCAAAAGTCGCTGTGGCTCCGGCAATGAATCAGGCCATGTGGGCCCATAAGGCCACCAGTGCCAATATTGAGGCATTGCAGCAGCGGGGTGTCAGCATAATAGATCCCGACAACGGTATTCAGGCCTGTGGCGATGTCGGTCCCGGCAGAATGCAACAGCCCGAGGCTATTGCTGCCATGGCAGGGGAGCTGTTTATTCGCGGCACTCTGGCAGGCAAAAAAGTGGTTATCACTGCGGGACCAACCCGCGAGGCGCTCGACCCTGTGCGCTATATCAGCAATCACAGCTCCGGTAAAATGGGCTACGCTTTAGCTCAGGCTGCCAGCGAAGCAGGGGCCGAAGTAGTGCTTATTTCCGGGCCAGTGAATCTGGCCTGTCCCGATCGCTGTCAGCTGGTTGCAGCGGTCTCGGCAAAAGATATGCTCGATGCCTCTTTAGAGGCCGCGGCTGATGCCGATATATTTATAGCAGCGGCAGCTGTGGCGGACTACAGAGCCAAGACGGTAGCCCAGCACAAGATTAAAAAACAGGATGACGGCATAAGCCTGCATTTGGAAAAAAATCCAGATATCGTCAGTGCTGTTGTCGAGGCTAACAACAGCTTGTTTGTACTGGGGTTTGCGGCAGAGACTGAAAATGTCGAGGCCTATGCCAGGGATAAACTAAAGCGCAAAAAACTCAGTGCAATTATTGCCAATGATGTCTCTCGCGGTGACGTCGGGTTTAATGCGGATGACAATGAAGCCTGCTGGATAGACGCAGACTCATCAACAGTATTTAGCAAAAGGAGCAAGACGCAGCTAGCAAGGGATATTATTGAGCATATGGTGAATCACCACAGCCTCTAGTGTCGACTCTTGGTGCTGAGTCAACCATTACATTGAATGTAAAAGAAACCATTTCTGAGGCTAGAAGGGACAAAATAGTCCTGAGTAGCGCCGCCATGTGCATCGTAGGGCTGATTGCAACCTTTATGCTGATGTGGCAGGAACTTGTTGTGGAGGCCCGGCAGCAGGCGGTCAATTTTCACTACGGCCTCAATATGAGAATCGCTGCCAGTCGCGTCGATGCCTATCTGGATCAATATCAGCAATCCCTGGATCAGCTTGTCAGCCAAACAGCCGCCATTGATGATCTGCAAGTATTGGAGAACAAAGCCTCAGCATTGCTGACAGAAGCCGAGGCTGTCTATCTGGTTGACCCTGAACTCCAGCGTCATAAACAGCAGCTAGGATTTGCCGCCATGCAGATGGTGCGCCTGACCATGGATGGCGAATCAGTCACCCCCAGAGCTATAAAAATAGACCAGCAGTGGAAGATATTGATCAGTCGCGCCCTGAGCAATAATGGCGCCGCAATCACCGGGGTTATTCTTTTGCAGCTGCCTATGACTGGCATGCAGTCAGCCCTGAGCGGCGTAGATATTTCCAATGGCACCCTGGAGTTACAACAGCTGGTGCCCAATCGCAGCAATATAGTGCTGGTATCTATTGGTCAGAGCGAACCGCAAAACCCGGCACCGGGGTTTGGCTCAGAAGTATTTGATACCGGAAATGCCCTTTGGAAGATTTCATTTACTCCCTCTGAAGCCTTGATTGCCAAGATCAATAAACAGCTGCCGCCATTTTGGTTATTTTTTGCCGCAGCAGCGATAGCCGTGGTGGTTGCCCTGTACCTGTTGACAATATTCAGGGCCAGACGCAAACAGATGATAACGGCGATTTTTATCGAAAATCACAATGCCGAAGATGCCTTGTTTGCCCCAGCTATAGATGCCTATGAAGACCCGGCCAAGAACAAAGCTGCCGAGCCAGAAATTGAACAGGAACCATTAATTAACGCCGTTGAGGAGCCTCAGGTAACTGAAGAGCCCAAGCCTGTTATTGAGGAACCTCAGCTCTCTGAATATGCCGAGTCCGCTATGGAATCAGAGACCCTCGAGAAGCCTGAGCTTAATAAAGAGGCTCAACTCCAAGAAGACCCCAAGCCTATTGAGAAGCCTGCGTCAGCTACAGAGGCCGAGCACAGTGAGTCTCCCGAATCAGCCGAAGACTTGAAACCAACTGAACTGCCAGCTCTTGAGCTTGAAGAAGAGTTGCTTGAACAGCCCGAATCAACGCCAACTCCTGAGCTCGAGCCTGTCGCGGAACTTGACAACAATTTGGGCGACCCCAACTTTGCCGTACCAGATGTGGTATTCCGCGACTATGATATACGCGGCATTGCAGGGACAGAAATTACACCAGAGTTTGCCTCCAGACTAGGCAAAACCATTGGCAGCATTATTCTCAAAAATGGTCACAGTGCTATTTATATTGGCCGCGACGGCCGTCTGAGCTCACCACAGCTCTGTGAAGCCATGCAAAATGGTCTACTTTCAACTGGCTGCAATGTCATTGACCTTGGCGAAATCACCACCCCCATACTCAACTTCGCCGTTCACCACAGCGGTCAGTCGAGCTGCGGCATTATGGTGACCGCCAGTCATAATCCGGCCCGCTACAATGGCTTTAAGATTATTATTAAAGGCCAAGTGATTGCCGGCCCGACCCTGCAGCTGTTAAAACCCATGTTAAATGCGGCCGAGTTTACAGTCAGCGATGGTGGCCAATACTTTCAGCGGGATATCACCACACAATATGTGCGCCATATTATTGAAGAGAGCTCCATCGACAGATCCTTCAAAATCGTCGTCGACGGCGGCAATGCCGTTGCAGGACCTGTGGCATTAAAATTATTCGACAGCCTGGGCTGCATGGCCTTTCCCCTGCACTGCGAAGTAGATGGCCGCTTCCCCAATCACGAACCCAACCCGGCAGACGAGAAAAACCTGCAGGAATTAATAACAAAAGTGAAAGATGTCAAAGCCGACCTTGGCTTTGCCTTTGATGGTGATGGCGACCGCATTGTTGTGATCTCTGCCAATGGCGAAATAGTCTGGCCAGACAAGCTGATGATGATTTTCGCTCGGGATATTCTGGCTCGCAATCCAGGTGCAGATATTGTTTTTGATGTAAAAAGCAGCAAGCGCCTGGCCGAGACAGTGCGCAAACATTCCGGCCGACCGGTGATGTGCAAAACCGGCCACGCTCATGTTCGCAAAGCTGTGCACCACAACAACGCGCCACTGGGTGGCGAATTCAGTGGCCATATTTTCTTTAATGATCGCTGGAAAGGTTTTGATGATGGAGTCTATGCCGCCGTACGCCTACTCGAGATTCTCTGTGCCCAGCAAGACTATCAGGCCCTGGACAGCATAGTTGCGGAGTTTAGTAACAGCAGTTACACCCCTGAAATTTTGATTCCTGTGGATGAAGCGGAAAAATTCAGCCTTATCGACACATTAGTAGCGGGCTGCCAATTTAATGGCGCGCAGGTTATTACTCTCGACGGCTTAAGGGTAGAATACTCCAGTGGCTGGGGACTGATTAGAGCCTCAAACACCTCAGCCAACTTGACCCTGCGCTTTGAAGCGGATGATGATAAGAGCCTGGAAGACATCAGGCAGCGGTTCCAACGGGAACTGGCGCCATTTATTAACCATATAGAAGATTATATTTAACTATGTCATTGAGTCGTAAAGAAGCACAAACCACAGCGCAGGTTATTTCCCGCGCACTGCCCTATATCCAGCGTTTTGCCGGCAAGACCGTGGTGGTTAAATATGGTGGCAACGCAATGGTTGATGACCATCTTAAAGAGAGCTTCGCTCGGGATATTGTGCTGATGAAAGCTGTGGGCATAAATCCAGTCGTTGTTCATGGTGGCGGGCCACAGATTGGTGCACTGCTCGACGAGCTTTCCATAGAATCACGATTTGTCGATGGCATGCGCGTCACCGACAGCAAGACCATGGACGTGGTCGAAATGGTGCTGGGTGCCACCATCAACAAAGAAATTGTTAATTTGATCAGTAGCGCTGGTGGCAGAGCCTTCGGCGTTACTGGTAAAGATGGTCAACTTATTCAGGCCAAAAAGCTGGTGGTTTCCCATAAAACACCAGAGATGTCGGCACCAGAAATCATTGATATTGGCCATGTGGGCGAAGTCGCCTCGATCAATAAATCGGTCATCGATATGCTGGTAAAAGGTGACTTTATACCTGTAATTGCACCCATCGGTGTAGGTGCAGATGGCACTTCCTACAATATCAATGCAGATCTGGTGGCCGGTAAAGTAGCAGAGGTACTGCAGGCTGAAAAACTGATGCTGTTGACCAATGTGGCTGGGCTGCAGGATAAACAGGGCGAGATACTCACCGGGCTGTCCGTAGGCCGAGTTGACGAACTGATCGAGGACGGCACTATTTACGGCGGCATGTTGCCGAAAATTCGCTGTGCGCTGGATGCAGTAAAATCCGGTGTGCCCTATGCCCATATTATTGATGGTCGCGTCGATCACGCGGTAATGCTGGAAATTTTTACCGATGAAGGTGTTGGTACTCTAATCACCAATCAAGAACAAAACGGAGCATTGTGATGGCGGGTAAACGAGGTTCTCGGGCGCAGGAAATACTTCAGGCGCTGGCGCGAATGCTGGAAGTCTCCAGAGGCGGTCGCATTACCACCGCGGCGCTGGCGGCAGAAATCGGCGTTTCAGAAGCTGCTCTGTATCGCCACTTCCCCAGCAAAACTCGCATGTATGAGGGGCTGATTGATTTTATTGAAGAGACTATCTTTGCCCGGGTGCGCACTATTGTCAGCGATGAACCCGATGCAGTTAATCAGTGCTACAGAATTTTGAGCCTGGTGCTGGCGTTTAGCGAAAAAAACCCTGGAATTACCAGAATACTGAATGGCGATGCTCTGACTGGCGAGACCAGCAGGCTCCATGACCGGGTCGCCCAGTTTTGGGATCGCCTTGAATCTCAGCTTAAGCAGACATTGCGCGAAGCAGAAGTGCGAGATGGGTTAAAGTTATCTGTGCCAATCAGCGTCGCGGCAAATCTTATGCTGGTGGCCGCAGAAGGCAAAGTCAGTCAGTTTGTGCGCAGTAGCTTTGCCCAGCCTCCCACGGAGCACTGGTCGGAGCAATGGTCATTAATTACTGCTCAGATGTTTGCGTAGAACCCAGTTCCAACTGACGAAAACGTTGTTCATAACCACGATAGAGCGCTTCTATACTGATCCGGTCAGTCTTGCGACTGGCCAGTAACTTCTGCACCTCAGCCCGGTCCAGGCGAATCTGACTGATTTGCCCCATCAACTCGGCAGCAACCTCTTCACCAGCCATCTCCATATTTGCCGCTTCGGCCACTAGATTCTCTTCTCTGATATCGAGATTGGACAGGTTATTGCGCAAGTTCTGAATATCTCGGGCCAGCAATGCCAGCTTGCGTTCTTTTAGCCTGGTGATTTCACCCACAAGACTGAAACTGGCGAGCAGGTACTGATCCTGCTTGGTCTGATCCTGATCAAACTCAACCGGCTGCCGGGCCTGCACAGTTTCAAGTACAGCGCCCTGCTCATTAACAATTTCATAGCCGTCAACCGCGGCGTTTGGAGGGATGGTATCTGCAGTAACAATAATGCCAGCGCTGTCACGATAGCGGTAAAGCTCTTCCGCCACCGCGATGTTGGCTAACAATAAACATAACAGCAATACCGGTTTGGTCACAGGCCGTACTCTTGTCGATACTCTTTAATCTGTTCTACCAACAACTTCATATCTGGCTTGCCATCAAGATAGGCCAATATATCGTCTATATCAATAATACTGACCACAGGAATATCAAACTGCTGCTCCACTTCCTGAATCGCTGATTTGTCAGTATTGCCCCGCTCTTTGCGATCCAGGCCAATCACCACGCCAGCGGGCTGAGCATCCGCAGCATCAACCATTGCCATAACTTCACGAATTGCAGTACCTGCAGTAATAACATCATCAATAATTAATACTCTGCCTTCCAGAGGCGCACCAACAATAGTGCCGCCCTCGCCATGGGACTTGGCCTCCTTGCGGTTAAAACAATAGGGCACATCCAGATCATGGTGTTCGGCAAGCGCAACAGAAGTGGCTGCAGCCAGAGTAATACCTTTGTAAGCTGGCCCAAACAGCACGTCAAATTCAATGCCGGACTCAACAATAGCCGCCGCATAACATTGACCTAAAGCCGCAAGCGCTCTACCGCGGTAAAACTCACCGGCATTAAAGAAATGCGGTGAAACACGACCGGACTTGAGCCTGAACTGGCCGAACTTTAATGCGCCGCTGGCAATGGCGTTGTCGATAAACTGGGTTTTATAGTTAGTCATATTTGTCTTCTATTATTGAGCCAATGCCATTTGCTGAACCCGAACCAGATCCGCAATACCGCGCTTGGCCAGATCCAACATCAGGGTTAATTCTTCAGTGCTAAACGGTGCTGCTTCAGCAGTACCCTGAACCTCGATAAAACCACCATCGCTGTTCATCACCACATTCATATCGGTCTCTGCATTGGAATCTTCAGGATAATCCAGATCCAGCACAGCTGTCCCTTTGTAAACCCCAACAGATACTGAAGCAATCATAGCCACCAGCGGATCACCGGCAATGGCTTTCTTGCGCTGCAGATAGCGAATGGCATCCACCATTGCAACACAGGCACCAGTGATAGAGGCAGTTCTGGTGCCACCATCTGCCTGGATAACATCGCAATCGATATTAATAGTATGTTCACCCAGCTGCTTCAGATCCACTGCCGCGCGCAGAGATCGCCCTATAAGGCGCTGGATTTCCTGAGTGCGGCCACTCTGCTTGCCCCGGGCAGCTTCGCGGCCCATGCGGCTGTTAGTTGAACGGGGCAACATGCCATACTCGGCCGTTACCCATCCCTGTCCAGTGCCACGCAAAAATCTGGGTACACCATTTTCAACACTGGCAGTACAGATAACCTTGGTGTTGCCAAACTCGATTAATACAGAGCCCTCGGCATGACAGGTATAGTCTCTGGTGATCTTTACTTGCCGAAGTTGCTCTGGGCGGCGCCCGCTGGGTCTGGTCATAATGGTTTTCCTGAATAAAGTAGGCTTAAAAAATTCTGCGGAATTGTAGCAAATCTACCAACCCATTGGCCGCCTTTGTTACCATGGCGCACCATTAATTTTTCGTTTGGAGAAAATATGCCTCGCAGCATGACGGCATTTGCCAGAAATACATTGGAATTCAGCTGGGGTTCAATTACCTGTGAGCTGCGCTCGGTTAATCATCGCTTTCTGGAGACCGGTTTTCGTCTGCCAGAAACCCTGCGAGAAAAAGAAATGCAGCTGCGGGAAATTGCCCGCAAAAAGCTCAGCCGCGGCAAGGTCGACTGCGCCATTCAGGTTGCCTTTAATAATACCGATGCCGAAGTCAGTGCCGATTTGGAACTGGCCAGGCGGTATATAGACATAGCCGAGAAAATCTCCACTAAGCTAGACAATCCCGCACCGATTTCGGCACTGGATATTATGCGCTGGCCCGGCATTCTTCAGGATTCCGAAGTGGCCCCAGAGACTTTGCATAAATCCGCACTGGAGGCGTTTTCAGCTACAGTGGATCAGCTGCTCGAAGGACGTCAGCGTGAAGGTAACTTGCTCGCCGATATGATTGAACAGCGGCTGGTTGGAATAGAGCAACAGGTGGCACTGGTGCGACAGCATCTCCCGGAGATTCTCGCCCAGCAACGGGTGCGCCTGAATGAAAAACTCAGCGACCTAAAATCCCAGCTGGACGAAGATCGCCTCGAACAGGAAATGGTGATTATCTCTAATCGTGCAGACGTGGACGAGGAGCTAGATCGCCTAGAGGCACATATCAGCGAAATTCGACTGGTGCTGCAGAGCAGAGAATCAATCGGCCGCCGATTGGATTTTCTGATGCAGGAATTAAACCGCGAAGCCAACACCCTGGGCTCAAAGTCCATCGCCGGAGTAACCACCCAGGCCTCAGTCGAACTCAAGGTTTTGATTGAACAGATGCGCGAGCAGATCCAAAATATTGAATAGCCGGTACTTTAATGGCCTTTCTTATCACCATATTGGATACGTCTAAAATGTTAGTAGCAGTCCGTAGTTTGCGTCCGTTTTTGGCTGTCTGGGTAATGCTGTGCAGCAGTCCGGTATTGTCCTTTGGCGCTGACGGGCACCGTATTGTTGTCAATATCGCAGAAAACCATATCAGCCCAAAAACGGCTTCGGCCATAGATGCTATCACCGGGAATGCTGATTTGGACAAGCTATCATTGTGGCCAGATACAATTCGTCATTTACCTGCCTGGCAACAATCCAAGTACTGGCACTACATTAACATTGATGACAGAGAGCAGTTTAACAACCTGAAACGCAACAGTGATGGGGATGTACTCTCAGCCCTGGAGCATTTTTATGCCGAGCTGCAAGACCCGCAACTAAGTAAAAAGCAACGCACCGAAGCACTGGCATTCTTTATGCATTTTGTCGCTGATATTCACCAGCCTATGCATGTGGGGCGACGGGATGACCGCGGTGGTAACAGCGTAGAGATCAAATGGTTGCAGGAGTCCAAGAAAAACAACCTGCATCAAGTCTGGGATAGTCTCATTCTGAAGTGGGAAAATAAAACCCCGCTAAAGTATAGCCAGGATCTAGATACAGCCCGTGCAGGACAGATCGCTCAGTGGCAGCAGAGTCACTTTTTGCAATGGGCCAAAGAATCCAAGGCTCTGCGCAATCAGGTGTATAACTTTAGCCCGCAAATACGGCGCAAACGCACAGTAATTGGCCCGGCATATATTGACCGCAACAAACCCATTATCGAGCAGCGGCTACTGATGGCTGGCATTCGCCTGGCCGGATACTTCAACCGGATTTTTGATCCACAGGGGCAATAGCTAAAATTTTTATTACAGTGGCCCAAGAATCTGGAATAATCCCCCAATATAGTCACTTTTAAGTAATGGATCCCTACAAGCTATGGCGAAAGGCACTTTGTTTATTATCTCCGCCCCCTCGGGCGCAGGCAAAACCAGTCTGGTCGCGGGAATTCTCGCACAGATAAACAATATTCAGGCCTCCATCTCCCATACCACCAGAGACTGTCGGCCGGGGGAGCAGAATGGCATCAACTATCATTTTGTCGACCACCAGCAGTTTGTCACCATGATTGAAAACAATGCCTTTCTTGAACATGCCGAAGTGTTCGGTAATTTCTATGGCACCTCGCAAGAATGGGTAGAAGCGACCTTGAATACGGGCACCGACGTTATTCTGGAGATTGACTGGCAAGGTGCCGAGCAGGTGCGCAGCAAGTTTGCCGACAGTCAAAGTATTTTTATTCTGCCGCCCAGCAAACAGGCACTGCGAGAGCGCCTCAATGGCCGTGGTCAGGACCATGCTGAGGTAATAGAGAAACGAATTGCGGCAGCCACGGAAGAAATGAGCCATTATGTAGAGGCAGACTATCTGGTAATCAATGATGACTTTGCCTTGGCACTGGAGCAGTTAAAGAGCATTATCAGTGCCCAGCGCTGCAAAATGCCAGTTTTGGGCCATGAAAAATTACTCTCAGATTTATTGTCGTAAACCCGCGCATTAGGTAAACTGGCCGACCCTCGCAGCCCCGGGCTGCATTTTTGAATAAATTATTACGTTTGGCGGAAAAAAGATGGCTCGTATTACAGTAGAAGATTGTTTAGACAATGTAGATAACCGCTTTGAATTAGTGATGGTTGGCTCTAAACGCGCCCGTCAGATAGCGGTTGAAGGACGACCTGCACTGGTTGATGAAGAGAATGACAAGCCCACGGTTGTCGCATTGCGCGAGATCGCACAGGGACTGGTCAATGCGGATATTCTCACCGAAGTGGTGCAGGATTATGAAATCGTTGATGCTGAAGAAACTGCCGAAGTTCCTGAAGAACCCGCTATTTAATAAAGCAGTTCCAGTCAGAAGAGGGCAGCATAACCATGCTTGCAGTATTTACCGATAAGCTGTCCTCCTACCTAGACGAAAAAGAAGTCGCCAAAATTCAGCGCGCCTACACCTATTCTGAAAAATGCCACTCTGGCCAGATGCGCCAAAGTGGTGACCCCTATATTACTCATCCTCTGGCTGTCGCCAATATACTCGCCGATATGCATATGGATCACGAGAGCCTGATGGCGGCTCTGCTGCATGATGTGATCGAGGATACAGGAGTAACCAAAGGACAAATTAGCCGCCGTTTTGGCCGCACCGTCGCCGATCTGGTCGATGGGGTCAGCAAGCTCACAGAAATTGAATTTGAAACCAAGGCTGAACAGCAGGCAGAGAGTTTTCAGAAGATGACTCTGGCCATGTCCAGAGATATCCGCGTGGTCTTGGTTAAGCTCGCCGATCGGCTGCACAATATGCGCACGCTTGGTGGGCTGTCACCAGAGAAGCGTCGCCGAGTCGCCAGAGAGACTCTGGACATCTACGCCCCAATCGCCCAGCGCTTGGGCATCAATGATATTCGTATTGAATTTGAAGACTTGGGTTTTGCCGCCATGTATCCCCTGCGTCATCGGCGCCTGCGGGAAGCCATGAAAGCCGCGCGCAAAAATCGCAAAGAGATTGTTACCGAAATTCATCAGGCCATTGAACTGCGCCTGCAGCATGAGTCTTTTGATGCTGTGGTTAAAGGCCGAGAAAAACATCTCTGGAGCATCTACCAGAAAATGCGCTCGAAGAAGAAATCCTTCCGCGACATTATGGATGTATTTGCTTTTCGTCTGGTGGTCGAAAATGTTGATGACTGCTACAGAACTCTGGGCATGATGCACAATATCTTCAAACCAGTGCCCGGTGAATTTAAAGATTATATCGCCATCCCCAAAGCCAATGGCTACCAGTCCCTGCACACAGTGCTGGTAGGTATGCACGGCGTGCTAATTGAAGTGCAGATTCGCACCCGTGAAATGGAAAAGATGGCTAACTACGGTATTGCCGCCCACTGGGAATACAAAGCGGGGGGCAAAACTGGCGATGGCCATCAACGCCGCGCAACTCGCTGGGTGCAGGGTTTGCTTGAAATGCAAAAGCAGGCAGGTAACTCACTGGAATTCCTCGAGCATGTAAAAGCTGACCTGTTCCCCGATGAGATCTATGTATTCACCCCCAAAGGCAAAATTGTAGAGCTGCCCTCCAATGCCACACCGATTGATTTTGCCTACTCAGTGCACACAGGTCTGGGCGATCGCTGTATCGCCTGTCGAGTAGACGGCGAACTCACGCCCCTGTCACAACATCTAGAGAGTGGGCAGAAAATTGAAATTATCAGTACCGCCGGGGCCCAGCCAAACCCCAACTGGCTCAATTTTGTGGTCACCGCAAAAGCCCGCAGTGCCATTCGTCATTTCCTCAAGAATCAGCAACATGACGAATCTGTAGACCTGGGCAAGCGCCTGCTGGATCAGGCTCTGGCCAATCTGGGTACCAAGTACAATGAACTTAAAAAATCTCAGATCAAACGTCTGCTAAAAGAGACTGGCGCCCCCACCTTTGAATATGTGCTGCAACAGATCGGCCTGGGCAACAGTGTGCCATTTGCCGTGGCCAATCTGCTGGTACCAGCCAACAAGCGAAAAATATCTGACGACAAGAAAAACTCTACATTGCCCGTGGTTATTGATGCCTCCGAGGGCCTGCTGCTGCAATACGCCCGCTGCTGTCACCCCATACCGGGAGATCCGATTCTTGGTCATATGACACCAGGCAAAGGACTGGTGATTCACCTCGAATCCTGCCGCAATCTTAAAGAGATTCGCTCCAATCCAGAAAAGTGCATGCCATTGACCTGGTCCACTATGGCCACCGGTGAATTCCCTGTAGAAATAAAAGTGGAGATTACCCCGGAGCGAGGTTTTATTGCCGCGCTGGCATCGAGAATGACCGAGGAAGATGCCACCATAGAGCAGATCAGCGTCAATGAGAAAGACCCCTACACCAGTATCGTTGATGTAGTGCTCACCGTAAGAGACCGAATTCATTTGGCCGATATTTTGCGCCGGGCACGGAGCCTGACGCCAGTGCGCCGTATATACCGTGTTAAAAACCAGTAATACAAGGAGACAGCAATGACAAACAAAGCCATTATTCATACCGAGAGCGCCCCGGCGGCCATCGGCACCTACAGCCAGGCTGTCAAGGTCAACAATACGGTTTATCTGTCCGGGCAAATACCATTGGTGCCGGAAACCATGGTACTGGTTGAAGGGGATATCAGCGCCCAGATCGATCAGGTATTTAAAAACCTCAGCGCGGTCTGCGAAGCCTCGGGCGGTGATTTAAGCAATATCGTTAAACTGAATATCTTTCTTACTGATCTCAGCCACTTCCCCACCGTCAATGAGATTATGGGCCAGTATTTTCAGGAGCCCTACCCGGCCCGTGCCGCTATTGGCGTGAAAGAGCTGCCTAAAGGTGCTGAAGTGGAAATGGATGGGATTCTAGTTATCTAATTGAGGAGCTCCCGCTCCCTCATCAATGCCAGATAGCCCTCTTTATAGGTCGGGTACATAAACTCATAGCCAGACTCTAAAAGGCGCTGATTGCTGCAGCGCCGAATCGCATTCTGCACCACAGTCTCATCCGTCAACTGCACCTGCATCTGACTGGCCATCCAGCGGCGCATATCATGCTGAGTCACGGGCCCGCTGTCAGTGCCTAGATAGATCTGCTCAAGGCTTTCTCCACGATCAAATAGCTCAACCAAATGGGCCAGCACCCCAGCGCAATCATCACTATGGATACGGTTGCTCCACTGCTCCGGCTGGGCTGGTCGACCTTTGCCTGCCTTGATTTGATCCAGCATCCTGGTGCGGCCCGGGCCGTAAATACCAGAAAAGCGCACAATACTGTGAGCACAGGGCAACCTGCTAATGGTCTGCTCGGCTTGCAGCAATAACTGACCGGAAAATGATGCTGGGTTGGTGGGCGTCATCTCATCTACCCAGGCCCCCTGATTATTGCCGTAGACACTGGTGCTGGATACCCAGAGCACTAATTTAGGCTGCGACTGAGTCCGCTCAATAGCTATCGCCAGAGCCTCGGCGCCGGCCACATAGGAATCCCGATAGGCCTGCTCGGTAAAGTCCTGGGGCGTAAGCGTGACTATTACCACATCAAATTGCTGATTGAGAATGCTGGTCAGTTGTTCAACACAAGTCATATTACCGGCAATCTGCGCAATAAATGCGGGCAGATTCTGCGGGTTGCGCTTTAGTCCAAAACACTGGTGCCCGGAGGGGAGCTGGGCAAACTTTAAAGCGGTGCGCTGGCCAATATCACCGCAACCGGCTAACAATATTTTCAATTAAGGTTCTCTCTTTAATAAATCTTAGCTATTATTGGGCTATTCATTTTCAGGATTTGCCCGGATCAACCAATGACCCTTACAGAACTCAGATACATAGTCACATTGTCCCAGGTTCAACACTTTGGCCAGGCCGCCGAGCGCTGCAATGTAAGCCAGCCGACCCTGAGTATAGCGGTTAAGAAACTCGAACGTGAACTTGGGATTGATCTTTTTGAACGCTCCAAAAGTAATGTGCGCCTGACCCCTATAGGGCAAAAGATTGTTGCTCAGTCACAAAGGGTACTGGAAGAAGCCGCCGCTATTAAAGATATTGCCAGTTCTGGCAAAGATCAGCTCAACAGCCCGCTCCATGTCGGCGCAATTTTTACGATTGGGCCATACCTGTTCCCCCACTTTATTCCGCCACTTCAGGAAAGTGCCCCCGAAATGCCTCTGGTTATTGAAGAGGGCTATACCAGCACATTGCGCAAGCGTCTGCGCAGCGGTGAGGTGGATGTAATTATTGTTGCCCTGCCATTTACCGAGCCAGATGTGGTGGTCCAACCCCTCTACGAAGAACCCTTTGTGGTGCTGCTGCCGGACAGTCACCCCCTGTCCCGACAAAAGGAAATACAGCACAGCGATCTCGACGGGGAGAATGTGTTAATGCTGGGCGAGGGTCATTGCTTCAGAGACCAGGTCATTGAAGCCCTTCCCAATATCAACCGCAACCCGGTTAAAACCGCCAGTATCAGCACCATGACCGAAGGCAGCTCATTGGAAACACTCAGCTATATGGTCGCATCAGGCCTGGGTATTACTATTTTGCCCCAGTCCGCAGCCATTGGCGCGGAGTACCGTGGCACGTCATTGGTGACACGTCCATTTGCCGGAAAAGCGCCCTGCAGAACAGCAGCTCTGGCCTGGCGCGCCAGCTTTCCCAGACACAAAGCCATTGATGCCCTGCGCAATGCCATCTATAAGCGCAATCTACCAGGCATACAGTGATGTCTGAATTTCTCCATCAAATTAGCGTCGATACTCTGCGCGGTGTAGGCCCGCAGCTGGCGACCAAACTCAAAAAGCTGGGACTGTACAACCTCCAAGACCTGCTGTTCCATCTGCCACTGCGCTATATCGACAGAACTCAGATTACTCCCATTGGCGGTATTCAACCCATGACCGAAGTGGTGATTGAGGGAGAGGTGCGAGCTAGCGATGTGGTATTCGGTCGCCGCCGCAGTCTGGTGTGCCGGATGCAAGACCACAGCGGTGTCATCAGCCTGAGGTTTTTTCACTTTAACCGCGCCCAGCAGGAACGGCTTAAACCAGGCACCCGCCTGCGCTGCTTTGGTGAAGTGCGCCGAGGCAAGTCTGGCCTTGAGCTGTATCATCCGGAATATCAATATCTGGATACACCCAATCCAGCGCAATTGGAGGAGACGTTAACTCCAATCTACCCCGCTACAGAAGGCATCACCCAAACTCGTATTCGCGACCTCTGTGGCCAGGCGCTGGCCCAACTCAGCCAGTCGACCATTGCAGAGCTGCTGCCTGCAGAACTAAGCTGGGGCGACAATAGCCCCCTCTCGTTCAGCCTTGTAGAGGCCCTGCGCCTGCTGCACAACCCGCCTCCAGGCACTGCATTGCACCTGCTGGCCGAAGGTCAGCATCCCGCCCAGCAGCGGCTGGCCGCTGAAGAGCTTGTGGCACATAATTTAAGTCTGCTAAAGCTGCGTCAGAAGGTGCAGCAACAACAGGCACCAGTGCTATTGGAAGATAAAACTGCAAAACATAAATTCCTCGCCCAGCTGGCCTTTGACTTGACAGCTGCGCAACAGCGGGTGGGCGACGAGATCAGTGCAGATATCAGCACGGGCATACCAATGTTGCGTCTGGTGCAGGGGGACGTGGGCTCGGGAAAAACTGTGGTGGCTGCCATGGCTGCAGTGCAGGCAATCGCCAATGGCAAACAGGCTGCGCTGATGGCCCCCACAGAAATTCTCGCCGACCAGCACAGAATTAACTTTGAACAATGGCTGCGCCCACTGGGTATTCGCGTCGCTTTTCTGACCGGCAAGGTCAAAGGCAAGGCCCGGGAAATGCAGCTTCAGGCCATTGCCGATGGCTCTGCCCAGATGGTAGTGGGCACCCACGCACTGTTTCAGGACAGTGTCGAATTTAGCGACCTTGGTCTCAGTATTATTGATGAACAGCACCGCTTTGGTGTTCACCAGCGGCTGGCCCTGCGCAATAAAGGCTTTGCCGCGAAGGGCCCTACACTCAATCAGCTGCCGGCGCCCCACCAGCTGATTATGACTGCTACTCCAATCCCGCGGACATTGGCCATGAGTGCCTATGCTGATCTCGACTGTTCGGTTATCGACGAACTTCCTCCGGGGCGCACGCCAGTGGAGACACTGGTGCTGAGTAATCTGCGGCGCAACGATATTATTGAGCGGCTCAGGGTTGCCTGTGCCAGTGGCCGTCAGGCATATTGGGTCTGCACATTAATTGAAGAATCCGATGTGCTGGAAGCCCAGGCCGCTGAAGCCACGGCCAGTGAATTGCAGCTGATGTTGCCGGATCTGAATATTGGTCTGATTCATGGCCGCCTCAAGCCCCGTGAAAAACTCGAAATGATGGAAGCTTTTAAGTGTGGCGAGATTAATTTGCTCGTGGCCACCACAGTGATCGAAGTGGGGGTAGATGTCCCTAATGCCAGCCTGATGATTATTGATAATGCCGAGCGCCTCGGCCTGTCTCAGCTGCATCAGCTGCGGGGCCGTGTGGGTCGTGGATCCCAGAGCAGCCATTGCCTGCTTCTGTACAGCATGCCTATCTCAGCCAATGGCAGCGCAAGGCTGAAAATTATGCATGAAACCAATGACGGCTTTAAGATCGCGGAAAAAGATCTCGAACTAAGGGGTCCGGGCGAAGTGCTGGGAACCAGACAAACCGGTGATATGCAGCTGCATATTGCCGATCTGCAGCGGGATGCCCATCTGCTGCCTCAGATAAAAACCACAGCAGAAGCCCTGCTTCTAAATCACCAGAGCAATGTCGATCCCCTGATTATGCGCTGGTTGGGACATAGCGAACAGTACGCTCAAGCCTAGCGCAGAGCTATCTGCAAAGTCCTGCTTCTAAATTGTTTCATTTTTGTGACAAACCCCTATACTGCGCTAAAAACCGGAGTATGACTTTATGGCCTTTAGTAACCCCATTTCGAATCTGTTCGGCAAATCACCGATCAGGCCGTTGCAAGAACATATGTCCCTGGTAGTGAACTGTGCTGCACTGCTCGAGCCCTTCTTTGAAGCGGTCATCAATGATAAATGGCCAAAGGCCAGCAAGATCTTTGATCAGATTGCAGAGCGTGAAAACCGCGCTGACGATCTAAAAAAAGAATTTCGCCTGAACATGCCTAACAGCCTGTTTATGCCAATGTCGCGCATTGATTTGCTCAGCATACTTGCCCAGCAGGATGATATTGCCAACACCAGCAAAGATGTCTGCGGTATTGTTCTGGGTCGCGAGATGGATATTCCCAATGCACTGCAGGCGGATTTTATGGGCTTTGTTAAAAGTGCTATCGAAACCTGCGAGAAAGCACTTAAAGCTATCAATGAACTGGATGAACTTCTGGAGACCGGCTTTAGTGGTCAGGAAGTAAAGTTTGTCAAGAAGCTGATCCGTGATCTGGACGCCCAGGAGCAAAAAGTCGACAAGAGAGAACGCAAACTGCGTCACCGCCTGTTCAAACTTGAAGCTGATATGCCACCAGTCAACGTCATGTTCCTCTATAGCACCATCGACAATATCGGCGCTATTGCAGACACCGCTGAACGTGTGGGCAACCGACTTGAGCTTTTGCTAGCAAAATAATAATAACTTTTGGATCTAGTAATTATGGAATTATTCAGCGAATACGGCACCATTTTAATTATTTTAGCGGCCTGTTTTGGCTTCTTTATGGCCTGGGGTGTCGGTGCTAACGACGTAGCCAATGCTATGGGTACCTCAGTTGGCTCCAAAGCATTAACCATCAAGCAGGCAATTTTAATCGCCATGGTGTTTGAATTTGCCGGTGCCTATCTGGCAGGTGGTGAAGTCACATCCACCATCCGCAAAGGTATTGTTGACTCGGGTGTCTTTAGTGATCAGCCAGACCTGCTGGTATTTGGTATGTTGTCGGCTCTGCTCGCCGCTGGTACCTGGCTGGCCGTTGCCAGCTTTATGGGTTGGCCGGTTTCCACTACCCACAGTATTGTCGGCGCTATCGTTGGTTTTGCCGCCGTTGGTGTCTCCAATGACGCGGTAAACTGGGGCAAGGTCAGCACCATAGTTGCGAGCTGGGTCGTGTCACCTGTAATGGCCGGTACTATTTCCTTTGCTATCTTCAGAAGTGTGCAACATCTGATTCTTACTCAAGACAACCCCTTTGACCGAGCCAAGAAATACGCGCCTATGTATATGTTTGCCGTGGGCTTCCTGATGGCCATGGTGACATTGCTCAAAGGTCTGAAGCATGTATTTAAAGATGTCGGTATCAATATGAGCTACGGTGACAATGTTCTGGTGGCCGTGGGCTTTGGTATTCTGGTGACCATTATTGGTACCTACCTACTGAGTAAAGTAGAGCGTGATATCACTAAGGAACAAGACAATCGTTTTTATAATGTTGAAAAAGTCTTCGCCGTACTGATGATCTTTACTGCCTGTAGTATGGCCTTTGCCCATGGTTCTAACGATGTGGCTAACGCCGTAGGTCCTCTGGCGGCAGTAGTCAATGTGGTCAATGCCGGTGGTGATATTGCAGCCAAGAGCTCGATGCCAAGCTGGATTCTATTGTTAGGTGGTGCTGGTATTGTCTTCGGTCTCGCCACCTATGGCTTTAAAGTCATGGGCACCATTGGCCGTAAAATTACCGAGCTGACGCCGAGTCGTGGTTTTGCCGCCGAACTGGGCGCTGCTGCCACAGTGGTGCTGGCCTCAGGCACTGGCCTGCCAATTTCTACTACTCACACATTAGTAGGCGCTGTGCTGGGTGTTGGCATGGCCCGGGGGATAGGCGCTATTAATCTTAGAATGGTTGGCTCTATCTTCCTGTCCTGGGTAGTGACACTGCCAGCCGGTGCCGGTCTGTCAATTCTGTTCTTCTTCTTCTTTAAAGGCGTGTTTGGCAGCTAAGCATCTGTAGTCACAAAAAAAGCCCGACGATTGAAAAATCTGTCGGGCTTTTTTATATCAGTCAAATATAAACCTGCCACAAGCTTTTAGAGCTTCTTTAAATTTCGCACCCGCTCTAGTGCCTCATCGGCAAACTGTTCCGGCACAAAAATATGGTCGTGATAATAACCAGCGATCACATTGGCACTTATTTCATAGGCCGCCAACTTGCCAGAGACTATCGCCGTCAGACCCACTGCCTCTAAACTTGAATGCACCTGTAAGCTAATACAGCGAAAGGCGCCCTGATAATCCAGACCACAGGCATCTGCATGTTCAGCTGTAACCACCAGAGAAAGGCCTTCCGGCTCCTGAAAACTGGCGATCGGCATTGCCGCCTTGCCATCTCCATATTGCCCAGAGGCAATGGTACAAAATACATAACGGGGCTCCAGTAAGATTGGCGAGAGACTTCTTAACAAGGCTTTTAAATCAGTTTCACCGGACATATTATTTCTCTTTTGGTTTAGCGAAAAACACAAATGGAACGGCAAATGGTCCAAACAAAACCGCCATCCAACCCCAAAAACGAATATTGGCCTGACGCTCTTTGGCAATCTGGTAGCAGACAACAATACACAGAATATTTATCATCACCAGAGCGTAGGTAACCGGCATTATTGTATCTCCTCGGAGAAATGATAACTGGCAATGGTAAAATTTTGGGCAAAATAAAACTTGTGGGCCTTTCCCCTGTGAGTGCCCGAATCCAGATGCAAAACATTGCAGCCTTGGGCGATCGCCTGCTCGCGCAGCCATTTAATCATCTGCTCGCCATAACCTTTTGAGCGATGCTGCTCTACAGTCACCAGATCATCCACATAACAATGCTTGCCCATATACAGGTTGCTGTAAATACGGTAACCAGCCACAGCGACAACCTGAGTACTCTCCTCTATAAATGCCAGCTTGAAGCCGTCATCTTCCATTGTTCTTATAGTAGTCAAAAAACTGTCTCGGGAAAGATGCGGTCTCAACTCAACAATAGCATCAAAGCAATTTGTTATTTCATTATCTGTGATAGCGTGTCTCGGCATTCTGGGTTCTCCAATCTGGGCACTACATGACTATTCAAGGCTACTATACTAGTACTACTCCTAACAATGCCTTTAAAGGAGTGGCCGCCCAGGCATATTTTTCATATAGGCCTTTTAAACGATCAACAACATCTCTGTCTGGCTGTTGTTTGGCAAGGCTCTCAACTTCCGCTTTAAGGGCCAGATAATCCGCTGTTGATACTGTGCCACCTTGGCGAGAGAGCACTTCTATAGCAGTATAAAACTGCACTAGATCAGCGGCAGCAATGCTATTGCTCTGGTGGGCATCAAGCTGATTATTGTCCCCCTGACTGATATTGCCAACCGCCGCATTGCCACCAGAGACATTGATATGAATGCCGGATTTAGTCATGCCTTGGCACCTTTTACAGCGCCGCTAATCTTGTTCATTGCACCCTGCACCACATTGCCCATATTCACCTTGCCGCCGGTAATATTGATATTCATGGTTTGCAGTTTTTGCGCTTTCAGGTCACTGGTATCAATGCCGTTTTTATCCAGTGCCAGAACCATGGCATCAAATACAGTTTCACTAATCGAGCGCACCTGGGTAGAGACATCGATATCATTGTATGCACTGGAGTAAACTGTTCTCACCCTGTTCAGCAGATTAGTCTCCCGTTTGATATAGGGAATAATCCAGAAAAGTAATGTAAATGGCGAGTAGGCAATTAAATTAAATTTGGCATTTTTGTCCACATAGCCTCCAACTACCACACGCCAATCAAAAGAGCGCACAGCGCCAAAGCTGCTCTGGCTTAAAATCAGTGTCATTGTTGTACCACGCTGAGTTGGATTGGCCTCACCTTTAAGAAACTTCCGTTGCTCCGGCGCCAACAGGTCTTTGTCGCTGTCAGTCATGGCGATAGGTTCCAGGCCATTAATCGGCGTCTTGGTTTTCAGCTCTTGCTCAATGGTGGCAAAGACATCTTCCTCAATATTAATCGGATGATGAAACACATGCTGGATATGGGTATAGACCTGACCAAAATATTTAAATGGCAATGTCTTATTAAAGTTTTTGGCACTGGCGACCGCCTCATCAATATCATTGCGCAACAGTGTTGAAGTGACCAATCCAAAGATGGTGAGAATAATAAGCCAGACTCCCAGAGTACCCAGGGTCAGATATAGATGAACTAAAACAGCGATGGCAATGCTGCGTTTTTTAATTCGGTTATTGACGTTTTTTGAATCTAACAAATCCATTTTTTATAGCTCCTTTTCGCTGTAATAGGATTGATTGAAAGTCGCGGGAGTACTGCCGCATCCCCGCGGCCAAAAACTACTTGGAGATCAATGATTTTTTTAACACTGTGCTGGTCTGCTTAAAGGTATCTTTGCCCTGCAGGATTTGCGAAGTGCTGGAAGAACCGTTTTGGGTCAAATTCCAAAATGTATTGATCTGACCCTGATACAAAAAGCCCACCCAGGAAGTAATGGAATTACAGGACTCAGTGGTACTCTCCCATTTGGTATCAAAAGTAATCGCGGTACCATAAATCCAGCCAGTTACCGGGTAGGCGATATTCTGACAATTCCAGCCCGCTGCTTTATTCACGTAGCTGCCAGTGATCTGGCCGTCGCTGTCGATGGCGCTAATGGTTAATGTCGAGCCCTCTGTATTCACCCAGGATGAAGGCACAGCAATACTATTATCTGCGCGGGCAGAAAGGCTAAAGAATACTGAGATGCAGAGGGCGATCAGATATTTATATTTCATTGTAAAAATCCTTTTTTGGCCCCCTGAAGGTGTATAAAGACTCACGTCGGGGCAGAACCGTGAAACTTAAAGCAATTTGAATTTTCAGGATATGGCTAAAAAGCATGGCCACAAATTAGAGAGCGATCTCTGTGGCCGGAAAAAGACAGTTACCTAAAGATAGACCAGATTACGCTGGGCTGTGAAGTCAGGAATTTTTTTTGCGGCTATTGGCCCAGGGATCAACAGAGGATTGCCCTTTGGTAAGACTTTTGCCTCTCGACTGATTGGCAAACGTGCTGATATACAATGCTTCAACTTTCTCTCTTGCCCACAGAGTTCTGCGCAGGAACTTGAGGCTGGACTTGACCGAAGGATCCGTTTTAAAGCAATTGATATTCACCCGCTCAGCCAGAGCCTCCCAACCATAATGCTCCTGCAGTTGGGTAATCACTTGCTCAAGTTTAATACCATGAAGTGGATTGTTGGGTTGCGAGTCGGACATATTGTTTTGCCTGAAGTCTGAGGCCTTCACTATACAGCGATTTATCGCAGCAGGCTCTTGCGCGGTACCAGATATCCGAGGATTGCCTAAAACAGAGAACCAATAATTACGCCCAGTCGCTTACCAAAGAAATTGTTCTGGCCAGTATGTTCAAACGCCAGTGAGCCGATAACCAGACTCATGGTTAAACCGCAGAGTTTCGGCTGCTGTTTTAATCGGCTTTTGAACGCTCGCTCTGGCACTCCTGGGCGCCCATTTCAAACTCCCGACAAATCCAGGGACGGTTGTTATAAATCCGGCACATCATTGTGCTGCGATCCAGGGCTGAGCACCAACCATCATCCAGACGCGCCATGGTCTCAGCACCCCAGCGATCAATCCTGATATATTCTCTGGGTACACCAGTGTCACTAATCAGCATGACCTCCAGCTTGCAACAGGCAGCTTTGCAGCTGGAGCAGCTAATCTGCGGATCAACCAGATTCTGTACCTCAATGCTCATGGACGAGCATCAGGCAAAGTAAGAACAGCAATAGTTAGTCACCTGATGAACCCTGACTTTGAACTTGGCTGCAGCGGGGACTTCAAACTGCATGCCGTCTGTAATGGTGTGCCATTCAGAGCTACCGGGCAGCAACAGATCCAGGTGGCCACTTGAGATCTGCATTAGTTCAGCAACCTCGGTGCCAAACTCATACTCACCCGGCAGCATAACGCCAAGGGTTTTTACGGAACCATCCGCAAGGGTAATCCCGCGGCTGGTAACAGCACCATCAAAGTAGATATTGGCTTCGAGTTTAACGCTGACATTGGCAAATTCTGACATTTAAGCAACAACCTTTTAAGTAATCCAGACGCTGGCAACAGGCCCGCGTTATTTGAGGCGCGTAGCATAACTCAGAAGGCTTTTAACTGAGAGAGCTTTTAACCGAGAAATCTTTTAACTGAAATTATTTTATCTGCCCGCCCGGCTGACAAAATCCCTGAGGGGGTACATCAAGCGCTGCATTAAACTTACTGGAGAGGTTTTGGAAGGCAATTAATCCGGTCAGTTCAATCACCGCGTCGTCGTCAAAAAACAGTTTTAGCCTTGCCATTAACTCGGCGCTGACCTGCTGATCGGAATAGGTGACTGCCTCCGCATACTCCAGAGCGACCCGCTCTTTATCATCAAACAGGGCAGAATCCTGCCATTGCTCAAGTTGCTCAACCTTGTCCATGGAACCCGCTCTGGTGGCCAATGTGGCGGAATTGATATCGACACAGAAATGGCACCAGTTAATCTGCGACACCCGCACCGTGACCAGGGACCGAAGCACCTGATCCAGGGGTGATGTCTTGCGGTCTATGGCGCCATAGAGAAGTGCCACTGTGGCAAACAGCTTTGGCACCCGGCCCCAGAGCAGGCCCGGATCTAGCACAGCACCATATTTGCGCCGCTGATTATAAAAAAACGGCCGCAGCCAAAAGGGATATTGTTTTAATGGTTTAACCGGAATATGCATGATCATTGCTCATGTCTGTTGAAACAAATTGTTATCAAAGATCGAGACGGGTTGATTCCGCAGCAATATTATAGCCAGCAGTGCGCACCAGCAGCGCCTCGTTACTCTGGGGGTTTAACAATGGATTGGTATGATTCATATGGATAAACCAGATTTTTTTGCGCTGCTCGGGCCCCAGATGTGCCAGAGCCGCCATGGTTTCAGTCACCAGAGGGTGGGGGATTTCGGACATATCCCGCCCGGGTAGTTCGCCAGCACCAAAGAATGTCGCATCCAGCAGGGCGTAGTCGACGGCCTTGATAACCTCGGCAATATCCCTGTCCCAAATTGACCATTTATTAATATCCGGGATAAACACAGCAGTTTTGTCAGGGCCCCGTATGGAATAACCCACAGTCTCGGAGAACTCATCACGGTGGGGTACCAGAAAAGGAGTAACCCCAACACTGGCAAAGGTTTCAGTTTTGTTGTGAGCCAGTGGCTGCAAGACAATATTGTTATAGGCCACCAGCTGACTCCAAGGGCCATTGCTGCGCAGGTAGTCCGTCATTCTGGGCATGGCAAATACAGGTACATTACTGGCGCCCATAGACTCATGGCCAAAAAACATCAGGCCCGCGTAATGGCCAATATGGGCATGGGTCAGAAATACCCCGGAAAGTGTATAGCCCGCAGCTTGCTGTTCAAGCTGATAGAGCTGTCGAGGCAGGTGTGGAGTGGCTTCAAACAGATATGTTTTGCTGGCCTTGGGGTCGACCAGAGCCACCGCTGTTGCGCCCCGCTCCAGTCGGGGATCAGTCCATCCGGGCATACAGTGCTGCTGATAACAGCCCGCCTGTGGATAGCCTGCATCCTGAGCTACACCCAACACATACAGATAGGGAGCTTCAGTTTCGGCGACTGTGGCATTAAAGCCCGCCAGCGCAAGAATCAGCAGTATTGGCAATCGCATCCTATTGTTGCGCCGCCAGCATTTTTCCCATATTTTCATGGATAAGTCTCACTGCCTTGAGAGGCCGTACCATCACTTTAAAATCAATGATTTGACCAGTTTCGTCCCAGGTCATCATATCCACACCGTTGACAGTAATGCCATTAATCTCGACCTTGAACTCAAGTATGGCGTGGTTGTCCCCGGTCACTTCACGGACATAGACAAAGGTTTCATTAAAGAACACATGGAAGGCAGCAGCCAGATACTGGATGGTAACTGCCTTCCCTACCTGAGGTGTATGCACCACCGGCGAGTGAAACACACATTGATCGGCCAGCAATTCATCAAGGCCTGCAACGTCCCGGGCACTGGCAATGCGGTGCCAGGTCGCAAGAGTATCAATTGCCATATTATTTCCCTCGCTGTCTTTGCCGACCTAGGCCATTAATGCAATAAATTTAATCCACATGGCAAGCAGCGTTAGCACTGAGGCCACAAATACCATAAAGCGGTGAATAGTGTGGTTGTAAGTAATGTGGATCCCTGTGTGAACAAATCTTAGACCCACAAACAGCCAGGCCAGATCGACCATGGCTGGATCTTCAATCTGCAGGGCAACTAGCAGCACTCCCAACACATAAAACAGAATTGGCATTTCTAGTAGGTTGGATAGATTACGAGTCAGCTTCTGCACGTAGTCTGGCGCTTCATAGCCTGACATTAACCTGTACAGCTTGGGATTGACCTGACGCTTACGCACACTGATTAGCCTTGAGGTGCCCACAGCGAAGATAATCACAAAGGTGAGCATAACGAGGGTGAAGATTGGGTAAATAATGGACATGATATAAGTCTCTTATTGTAATAGGACATTGGCAATCATACTAAGTCAGGTATCAGTGATGTGCCAGTGTTGATTAACCGTTTCTACGTGCCGCAAGTTAGGGCATAAAGAATTTCACTGGGGTTATGGATGTATACAAAAAAGGGCACTGAAGTGCCCTTTTCGCTATAGCGATGATCAATTGATCTTGGGGTCCAGCTCACCAGCTTCATAGCGGCTGGTCATAGTATCCAGCCCCACCGCTTTTATCTTGCTGGCATTGCCCGCTGTGCCAAAGGCTTCATAGCGTGCAACGGCAATGTCTTTCATTGCGGTAATGGTTTCTTTTAAATAGGAGCGTGGATCAAAGGCTGCTGGATTCTCGGCCAAGTAGCGGCGCACTGCGCCAGTTGATGCAAGACGCAAATCTGTGTCTATATTAATTTTGCGCACACCGTATTTAATACCTTCGCAAATTTGCTCGACGGGAACGCCGTAGGTCTCGGGAATCTCGCCACCATACTGATTGATAATAGCCAGCCACTCTTGGGGCACTGAAGATGAGCCATGCATCACTAAGTGAGTGCCGGGAATGCGCTGGTTGATTTCTTTGATGCGATCGATGGCGAGAATATCACCGGTGGGTGGGCGGCTAAATTTATAGGCACCGTGGCTGGTGCCACAGGCGATAGCCAATGCATCAACCTGGGTTTTGGAAACGAAATCTGCGGCCTCTTCCGGGTCGGTCAGCATCTGGTCCTGAGTCAATGTGCCCTCTGCGCCAACCCCGTCTTCTTCACCGGCCTGCCCGGTTTCCAGCGAACCCAAGCAACCCAGCTCACCTTCAACGGAAACACCGCAGGCATGGGCCATGTCTACCGAGCGACGAGTAACATCAACATTGTATTCGTAACTGGAAGGTGTTTTGCCATCTTCCATCAATGAGCCATCCATCATTACGGAGGTGAAGCCAAGCTGAATTGAACGCTGGCAAATTGCCGGGCTGGTGCCATGATCCTGATGCACACATACCGGGATATCCGGCCACTCTTCTACCGCAGCCTGTATCAGATGACGCAAAAATGGAGCACCTGCATATTTCCGGGCTCCCGCAGATGCCTGAACAATCACGGGACTATCGGTCTGTTCTGCCGCTAGCATAATGGCACGCATCTGCTCGAGGTTATTGACGTTAAAGGCGGGTACGCCATATTGATACTCTGCTGCATGATCTAGCATCTGTCGCAGTGAAATTAGTGCCATGATCTCGTCCTTTGGTTAAATCTGCTTATACTCAACTCTTCGCACGCTGCTCAAGAATAGCAACCGCGGGTAATTCTTTGCCTTCCACATATTCCAAAAATGCACCGCCCCCAGTAGAAATATAGGATACCTGGTCGGTGATGTCATATTTATCCACTGCAGCAAGGGTATCTCCGCCTCCGGCAATGGAGAAGCCTGTGCTTTTTGCAATGGCTAAAGAGATAGCCTTAGTGCCTTCGCCAAATTGATCAAACTCAAATACACCCACAGGGCCATTCCAAATAATAGTGCCCATGGACGCAATAATGCCCGACAGGTTGCGCGCGGAATCGGGGCCTATATCAAAAATCATATCGTCGTCGGCAACATCATCCACGGAGATAATTCTGGCTTCGGCCGTTTCAGAAAATTCTTTACCAACGACTACATCTGTTGGCAGCGGAATATTAACTTTAGCCATTAATGCCTGTGCGGCAGCGACCAAATCCGGTTCATAGAGAGATTTACCCACTGGCTTGCCCGCAGCGGCAAGAAAAGTATTAGCGATACCGCCCCCAACAATTAATTGATCAACCTTGTCTGCCAGGGTCTCCAGCACCATCAATTTTGTCGACACTTTTGAGCCACCCACTATGGCCGCGACGGGCGCTTCCGGAGCGGCAATGGCTTGCTCCAGGGCATCCAGCTCTCTGGCCAGCAATGGGCCAGCACAGGCAATAGGCGCAAACTCGGCAACCCCATATGTGGAGGCCTGGGCGCGGTGGGCGGTGCCAAAGGCATCCATAACAAAGATATCGCAAAGCTTGGCATAGCCTTTGGCGAGAATATCATCGTTCTTTTTTTCACCTGGATTAAAGCGCACATTCTCCAGCATCAGAATCTCACCATCAGCCTGCTGCAGACCATTAGTCCAGCTCTGTTCTATCCTGATAGTCTGGCCTAACAGATCACCGAGGTGCCTGGCCACAGGGGCCATGCTGAAGTCCTGATTATATTCACCTTCGGTGGGACGCCCAAGATGGGACATCAAAATAACTTTTGCGCCTGCATCAACGGCATATTTGATGGTGGGTAGCGCCGCTCTGATTCTGGCGTCGCTGGTGACTCTGCCATCTCTGACAGGGACATTTAGATCTTCTCGGATAAGAACCCTTTTACCTGCGAGGTCCTGGTCGGTCATTAACTTGACGGTCATCGTAATCCTTAATAGCTATGGTTTATGCTTACTGGCTGGCTGAAGTTTGCCCCTGCCAGGCCAGCAAAGTGTCAAGCATTCTATTGGCGTAACCCCATTCGTTGTCGAACCAAATTAACACTTTGACTAATTTCTTCTGACTGACTTTAGTTTGACTGGCATCAACAATGCCGCTGCGGGGATCATGATTGAAGTCGCAGGATGCCAGAGGCTCCTCGGTATAACCCAGCACACCATTGAGGCTACCATTGGCCGCGGCAGCAAGGGCACCGTTGACTGCTGCAGTATCCACATCAGTATTGAGCATAACTGAGAGGTCGATAGCTGAGACATTCAATGTAGGGACACGCATAGCCTGGGCCTGAAAGCGTCCCGTGAGTTCCGGCAGCAGGCGATCGATACCCAGAGCCAAGCCAGTATCAACCGGAATAATCGATTGCATGGCAGCGCGAGTCTTGCGCAGATCCGTGTGATGGTAGGCGTCAATCACTGGTTGATCGTTCATTGCAGAATGGATTGTAGTTATTACACCCCCATCAATTCCGAAGGCATCGTCGAGAACTTTTATCACTGGAACTACGCAATTGGTGGAACAGGAGGCAGCGGAGACAATAGTTTCTTCACCGGTCAGCAGGTGCTGATTAATGCCATAGACAATAGTGGCATCCACAGTGGGTTCAGCGGGCTGGGAAAACAGAACATGTTTGGCACCACTGGCTAAATGCTGTTCAGCGGTCTGACGATCAGTGAAAGAACCACTGCATTCCAATACCACATCTATGCCTAGAGCCTGCCAGGGCAATTGATCGAGCTGTTGATGATGGAGTACTTTTATTTCATCGCCATTAACAGTAAGTGAGTCATCACTTGCGTCGACAGTTCCTTTAAATCTGCCATGGGTGGAATCATAACGGGTTAGATGAGCAATTGTTTTACTGTCGGCTGGCTCGTTGATTGCCACAATTTGGACGCGGTCGCGAGCGCCTGATTCGTACAGGGCTCGCAACACGGAGCGGCCAATACGGCCATAGCCATTAATGGCTACGCGAATCATTAGCCAACAATCTCCAACACGTTAGAGACAACATTGTCGACGGTGAAACCAAACTCTTTCAGCAGCACATCGCCGGGAGCAGATTCACCAAAGCTGGTCATGCCTACAACACGGCCATCCAGGCCGACAAACTTATACCAGTAGTCGGCGTGCAAAGCTTCTACTGCAACCCGGGCGCGCACTGAGGGCGGCAACACTGAATCGCGGTAGTCGGCGTCCTGGGCGGAGAATATCTCGGCACAGGGCATGGACACAACACGGGCCAGAATACCTTTATCTGCCAGCTGTTCTGCCGCCTGCATGGCCAGATCCACTTCTGAACCTGTGGCAATCAAGATCGCCTGAGGTGCATCGCAATCTTTAAGAATATAGCCACCGCGAGAAATAGCAGCTACCTGATCTCCAGTGCGGGGCATTGGGGTTAAACCCTGACGGCTAAACACCAGTGCCGCGGGACCATCGCGACGCTCAATGGCACTTTTCCAGCTCACCGCAGATTCCACTGTGTCACAGGGACGCCAGGTGTGCAGGTTGGGCGTGGCGCGCAATGCGCTCAGCTGTTCAACCGGCTGGTGAGTAGGGCCATCTTCACCCAGACCAATAGAGTCATGGGTATAAACAAAGATGCTCTGCTGTTTCATCAGTGCAGCCATACGCACAGCATTGCGGGCGTATTCCATAAACATCAGGAAGGTTGCGCCGTAGTTAATAAAGCCTCCGTGCAGGGCGATACCATTCATCATGGCGCTCATACCAAACTCGCGCACACCGTAGTAAATGTAGTTGCCGTCGGCATTGTCGCCAGTGATATCTTTGGAACCAGACCAGATAGTGAGGTTTGAACCTGCCAGATCCGCAGAACCACCCAGCAATTCCGGCAGCATGGGGCCATAGGCATTGAGGCAGTTCTGGGAGGCTTTACGAGAAGCCACTTTTTCCATCTTATCCTGACACTCTTGAATATAAGCATCAGCCTGGGCACTAAAGTCTGCAGGCAAGTCGCCATTGGCACGGCGCTCAAATTCTGCTGCCAGCTCTGGATGAGCAGCGCGGTATGCCGTGAGTTGCTTGTTCCAGGCGGCTTGCGCGGCAGTACCTTTCTCAACGCCATTCCAGCCAGCGTAATGGTCGGCGGGAATCTCAAATGGTCCGTACTCCCAACCCAGCTGTTTGCGGGTCAGCGCCACTTCGTCAACACCAAGAGCAGCGCCGTGACAGTCTTCTTTGCCCTGCTTGTTCGGCGAGCCAAAACCAATAATGGTCTTGCAGCAAATCAATGTGGGCTTGCCAGTCTCGGCACGGGCTTGGTCAATCGCCGCTTTAATGGCATCGCTATCATGGCCATCCACATTGGGAATAACCTGCCAGCCATAGGATTCAAAACGCGCTGGGGTATCATCACTAAACCAGCCTTCAACCTCCCCATCGATGGAAATGCCATTATCATCATAAAATGCCACCAACTTACCCAGCTTCAGGGTGCCGGCCAGAGAGCAAACTTCGTGGGAGATGCCTTCCATTAGGCAACCATCACCGAGGAAAGTGTAGGTGTTGTGATCAACAATATCGTGACCGGGGCGATTAAACTGGCCCGCTAGTACCTTTTCTCCCAGCGCCATACCCACAGCATTACTGATCCCCTGACCCAGAGGGCCGGTGGTGGTCTCTACGCCCGGCGCATAACCATACTCCGGGTGACCTGGAGTCTTTGAATGCAACTGGCGGAAGTTTTTAATCTCTTCAATGGGCAGATCATAGCCACTGAGATGCAGCAGAGAGTATAGAAGCATGGAGCCATGGCCATTGGACAGCACAAAGCGATCGCGGTTGGTCCAGTTAGGGTCTGCCGGGTTATGACTTAAATAGTCGTTCCAGAGTACTTCAGCAATATCTGCCATGCCCATGGGGGCACCTGGATGTCCACTGTTAGCCTGTTGCACAGCATCCATACTGAGGGCGCGAATAGCATTAGCAAGGTCTCGACGTGAGGCCATGTATTATCACTCCTGAAACGGGAAATTGGGAAGCCTCCATTGTCCCTCAGACAGCCTTCTCAGTAAACCGATATTCATTATTTGCACCACTTTTTGGGTACGCAAATAACTTATTCATCGCAACCGTAGCAACGCTTATATAAAAATATTTTGATATATAAAATACGCTGTGTTAAAGTCCCGCATCATGACTAGTTCCAAGCCCAATTCGACCGCCTCACAGGATGCAGGATCCCTGGATATCAGTGCCATTACGACCCTGAGCAAGGCTGCGGGGGACCCATTGCGCATGCAGGTGCTAAAGGTGCTACAGCAAAATGCCTATGGAGTGTTGGAGCTGTGCCAGATTTTTGATATTCGCCAGTCCGCCATGAGCCACCACTTAAAAATTCTGGCCAATGCTGGTTTGGTGGCCACCAGGCGTGAGGGTACAACCATTTTTTATCGCCGCAATCCACGCAATGGCAATGGGGAATTGCAACAGTTACAACAGGCTCTATTTGCCAGCATTGATAAAGCAGATTTGGATTCGGCACTTGAAGAACATTTAAAGCAAATCAATGCTGAGCGCGCTGCAGCGTCGGTTGAGTTCTTTAACCGCAATGTCTCCCGGTTTGAAGAGAACCAGGATCTGATTGCCAGCTGGTCTGACTATGGCGACAGTGTTGAGAGCTTTCTCGACAGCAGTATTGTGGCTACAGGCACGGCCATTGAAGTGGGTCCAGGTTATGGCCAGTTTCTGAGCAAGCTTTGCGCCAGCTTTGACCAGGTGGTGGCTCTAGATAACAGTGCCGAGATGCTTGAGCAGTGCCAGAGCAGAGCTGACCAGCAGGGGCTGGAGAATATTGAGTTTATTCTGGGTGATACCTCCCTGGCCCAGCAGCGCCATATTAAGGCCGACTGCCTGTCACTAAATATGGTGCTGCACCACAACCCGGCGCCGGCAGAGATTATTGCCCATTGCGCCAGTTTGCTGGCTCCCCAGGGCGTGCTGCTGGTGACAGATCTGTGCGCCCATGATCAGGAATGGGTAAAGGAAAGCTGTGGGGACTTTTGGTTGGGGTTTGAGCCGGAAGAAATAACCCACTGGGCAAATTTAGCTGGTCTGGTAGAAGGCAATAGCCTGTACCTGACTCAGCGCAATGGTTTTCGCATTCAGTTGCGACAGTTCAGTGCCGGAAGCACTGCTATTTAATAAGGAAAAGTGATGTCTAGCTACAATGTATTTACCTCCGAATCTGTATCTGAAGGCCACCCGGATAAAATGGCCGATCAGATTTCTGATGCGGTTTTGGATGCCATTCTCAAAGATGACCCCAATGCCAGGGTAGCCGTCGAGACATTGGTAAAAACCGGCATGGCTATTATTGCTGGGGAAGTGCGCACCGATACTTATGTGGATCTGGAAGACATCGTCCGTGAGGTGATTAAAGGCATAGGCTATAACCACTCAGATGTCGGCTTTGATGGCAATTCCTGCGCCGTGCTCAATGGGATTGGCAAACAGTCCAGTCAGATCGCCCAGGGTGTTGATTCCGGGGAAAACAAAGATTTAGGTGCTGGTGACCAGGGCCTGATGTTTGGCTACGCCAACAACGAAACCTCTGTACTTATGCCCGCGCCAATTTTTTATGCTCATCGTTTAGTGGAACGTCAGGCCGAGTTACGCAAGGCGGGGGCCCTTAACTGGTTGCGCCCGGATGCAAAAAGTCAGGTGACCCTGCGCTATGACCAGGGCAAGCCTGTAGCTATAGATGCGGTGGTTCTGTCCACCCAGCACTCCCCCGGCATTGAGCTGGAGGATTTGCGCGAAGCAGTGCTCGAGGAAATTATTCGTCCGGTGTTGCCCGAAGAATGGCTCCACGGCGACACCCAGTACCATATTAACCCCACCGGCAAGTTTGAAATTGGTGGCCCCATGGGTGACTGTGGTCTGACTGGGCGCAAAATTATTGTTGATACCTACGGCGGTATGGCTCACCACGGTGGCGGCGCATTCTCGGGCAAGGATCCCACCAAGGTGGACCGCTCAGCGGCCTATGCGGGCCGTTATGTAGCCAAAAATATTGTGGCCGCTGGCATTGCTGATCGCTGCGAGATTCAGGTGTCCTACGCCATTGGTGTGTCGGAGCCCACCTCTATCAGCGTCAACACCTTTGGTACCGGCAAATTACCAGACCATGAAATTATTGCCCTGATCCGAGATAACTTCGATCTGCGCCCCAGAGGCCTGATTGAAATGCTCGATCTGCGCCGACCCATCTACCAGGCAACCGCTTCCTATGGCCACTTCGGTCGCGAGGATGAAAACTTTACCTGGGAAAAAACTGATAAAGCAGCAGTGCTGAGAAAAGCGCTGTAACCATTTTTTGAAAACCGACTTTTTATAGGTAACTAACATGATCGCAACAGTTCAATCTATCGATAGCAGCAAAAAGACTTTCGACGACTATAAAGTAGCAGATATCAGCCTTGCCGATTGGGGCAAGAAAGAGATCTCTATTGCCGAATCAGAAATGCCCGCCCTTATGGCCCTGCGCGAGAAGTACCACGCCGAGCAACCTCTGGCAGATGCTCGCATATTAGGCTGTATCCATATGACCATTCAGACTGCAGTGCTTATTGAGACATTGGAAGCGCTGGGTGCCGAGGTTCGCTGGACCTCGTGCAATATTTTCTCTACTCAGGATCATGCCGCAGCGGCCATCGCTGCCAATGGCACGCCAGTATTTGCCTGGAAAGGCGAGACTGAAGAAGAGTACGAATGGTGCCTTGAGCAGCAGGTATTAAAAGATGGTGTTCCCTGGAACGCCAATATGATTCTCGATGATGGCGGCGACTTGACCGCGCTGTTACATCAAAAATACCCTCAGGTGCTGGATGCGGTTCATGGCATTACTGAAGAGACTACCACTGGTGTTCACCGTCTGTATGAAATGTTGGAGTCTGGGGAGTTAAAAGTCCCGGCGATCAATGTTAATGATTCCGTAACCAAGTCCAAGTGCGACAACAAATACGGCTGTCGTCACAGCCTCAACGATGCGGTTAAGCGCGCCACTGACCACCTGCTGTCGGGCAAAAAAGCCGTGGTGGTTGGCTATGGTGATGTGGGCAAAGGCTCCGCCCAGTCCCTGCGTCAGGAAGGCATGATTGTTAAGGTCACTGAGTGCGATCCAATCTGTGCCATGCAAGCTTGCCTCGATGGTTTTGAGGTTGTTTCAACCTATATTGGTGGAGATGCGTCCAAAGGCGTGAATACCGAGCTGCTGGCCAATACAGATATGCTGGTGACCAGCACTGGTAACTACAATGTGTGCGGTGCAGATATTCTCGCTGCTCTTAAAAGTGGCTGCGTAGTGTGCAACATTGGTCACTTCGACAACGAGATCGATACCGCCTATATGCGCACCACCTGGGAATGGGACGAGATCAAACCCCAGGTACACAAGGTGTATCGCGACCGCGCCAACAATGATCATCTGCTGTTGCTGGCCGAAGGTCGCCTGGTAAACCTTGGCAATGCTACGGGTCACCCAAGCCGAATTATGGATGGCTCCTTTGCCAATCAGGTGCTGGCTCAAATTGAACTCTACAAGCAGCAGTTTGCCGCCCAGAACGATGACGCCAAAGCCGCATTGTTACGTGTAGAAGTATTGCCCAAGCACCTTGATGAAGAAGTGGCTCGTCATATGGTTGGTGGGTTTGGTGGTGTGATTACCAAACTGAGTCAGGCTCAGGCTGATTATATTAATGTGCCTGTTGAGGGTCCGTTTAAAGGTGATAGTTACAAGTATTGATTGGTAGAGAAGTATGAACGCCTGGTAATTCTGGGTTCAGTGGGGGTAGTTGGGGTGGTAGAACGGCCCATGGAGACCCTTCGCTGAGGTCAGAATACCCGCGCAGCGAAGGAAATCTCTCAAACTAACAGCAACATAGGAAGTCAGTTTCATGAAGAACAATCCACATATCAGTTTCGAATTCTTTGCCGCAAAGACCCCAGAGGGTCGCGAGAAGCTGAAAGCCACCTGCAGGGAACTGGATAAATTTAATCCTGAATTTTACTCAGTGACCTATGGCGCCGGTGGCTCAACCAGAGACACCACCAAAGATATAGTGCTGGATATCCAGGCCGACGGCTATGCAGCCGCGCCCCATCTCTCCGTGGGCGGTGACAGTCAGGCTGATGTAATCGAACTGGTGCAGTCCTATAAAGAGGCCGGCATCAATAAACTGGTAGCACTGCGCGGAGACCTGCCCTCTGGTATTGGCGGCACTAAACAGCTGGTGCATGCCAGTGAATTGGTGGCACTAATTCGTCAGCATACGGGCGATCATTTTGAAATTAATGTGGCAGCATATCCGGAGATTCATCCCGAGGCGGAGAGTTACAGCAAGGATGTCTTTTGGCTCGGCGAAAAATTTAAAGCTGGCGCCGATCGAGCAATTACACAGTATTTTTATAATCCAGAGGCCTATTTTCGGTTTCTAGATGACTGCGCCGGAGCTGACATTGATAAACCCATAGTGCCAGGCATTATGCCGCTGACCAACTATCACAATCTGGTGCGCTTTTCAGATAACTGCGGTGCGGATATTCCCCGCTGGTTGCGCTGGCAACTAAAAGAGCGCAGCGATAATCCAGAAGATCTAATCAAATACGGAATCGATGTAGTCAGTAAATTATGTGAAGACCTACTGGCTGGCGGCGCACCAGGTCTGCATTTTTATACGATGAATCAATGGCAGATTTCTGATACCTTGTGTCGCAATCTGGGCCTTCCTGTAAAGGCTCTTTAAACCAAGAGCGAGCCATGCGTATACCGCGAGTTTTTACCACAGAGCAGTTAGATGTCGGCGGGCTTGTCGAGCTTGATAAAGGCGCGGCGCGACATCTTACCGCTGTGTTGCGGATGGGGGCGGGCCAAGCATTTATTTTGTTTAATGGTCAGGGGGGAGAGTTTTCCGCTGAGCTGGTGCAGGCCAAAAAAGACAGAGCTACAGCAAAGATCACCGGGTTTACTGAAGCCGATCGAGAGTCACCACTGCAACTACATCTGGGTATTGGTATTTCCCGAGGCGAGCGCATGGACTGGATTGTGCAGAAAGCCACCGAACTTGGTATCAGTCAGGTCAGCCCCATCTTTAGCGCCCGCTGCGAGGTCAAACTGAGCGGTGAGCGACTCGACAAACGAATTAAACATTGGCAGCAGATTGCCATCAGCGCCTGCGAACAGTCCCAACGCAATTCTGTGCCCACCATTAACAGAGCGGTAAATCTGGAGCAGTGGCTAACCAGCTGCGACTCGAGTTTAAAATTGGTGCTGCATCATCGCACAGAAAAACGCCTCCATGAAATGACCAATATAGACAGCAGCATTGGTATTTTAGTCGGCCCGGAGGGCGGTCTGACTGATATAGAAATTAAACAGGCCATGGCGCAGAACTTTCAACCTCTGGCCATGGGTCCCAGGGTACTGCGCACAGAAACTGCACCTCTGGCAGCAATCAGTATTATTCAATCCATCTGGGGTGATATGGGCTAGCCCCATAGCTGATGATCTCCATGGCCCGCCAGTTATATATTAAAAAATTTCTCTCTACCCTTTTGTTAATAATCAGCCCACTGGGTCAGGGAGCGGTCTTTGGCGACGGCAATCTGGTCAATGGTATTGAAGACGGGCGCACCTCTGCACCAGCTCATCTTCTCGAGGCTGTGGGTACTATTTTTTGTGATGGCGGCCTGCGCGGTACAGGTACTCATATTGATGTGGGCACGGGGGCAGACAATAATCAGCCAGCTATTATTGTTACGGCCGCCCATGTGTTATTTGATGCAAATACCGGGGAGCCTTTTGCCAACTGTAGTTACAGGCCTGAAAATAAACGCCTGAGATCCGTTCCCTTCGCACAGATTTCCAGCCACAGCTACCAGCCATTAATCAGCGATAAATTGCGCCAGTCGGAGGCAGATATTGTATTTGTGGCACTGCAGCGCAAGCCCTATCAAAAACGTCTTAGACTGGCCCCGCCAGAAATCGATAGTGACCTGTTGTTGCTGGGATATAACGGAGAGACTGAACGGATTGATATTAGCACCGAATGCCAGATGTACAGCTCTGCAAATTTTCAAAGTAAGTACTTACTACTGCATAATTGCGATGCAGAAAGCGGAGCGTCTGGAGGCCCACTGCTAAAATCAGGTACAGACCAGACACACAGCAATAGTCAAAATCAGGTGGTGGCCATCCATGGAGGCACTCTTACCAGCGCCGGGCGCCGGGCCCCGGGTGCGATTGTGCAGCCGGAGCGGTGGATCAATCAGGCGCGTCGAATAGACCCGGCTATGCTTCGCCGTCTGCAGGAGTTCCTTGCATATCTGGGTAGGGGTTCTGTAGATTAAATTCGACTGACCGGGCAAAACCGGGGATATCAATGCCCTGCTCTGACAAGCTTAATTCAGCCTCATCAATCAGGGTTTCTCCAAACCGGTAAATCACATCCAACTCAGCATTATCTGCGCGGCTGGCATAGGCTTCAGCATTGGCGATGGCCTGTTCTCGGCGAGACAAATAGTCTGCATAGTCATCGCCATAGCGAACAGACAGCATTGAGTCGACCTGTTCAGGTGACAGCACTACAGCCGTAGCATTGTTGCCACCAAAGCCCTTGGAATTAATAAACGACACATGCATTTTTCGCTCACTGGTATCCATATCATTGAGAGCAAAACGCGCGCGCTCCTGATAAACATCCGGCGCAATTGAGGTAATGGTTTTGATGCCGGGAATAACATGGTATTTGAAAGTACCCAGAGCAGACACCAGCTGATCACCACTGGCCGTGGACAGGGAATGCCCGACATAGGCTTTGGCCGCTGTAACCGGCCAATCATAGATATCAAAGGCCGCGGCAACTCGATCAATCAATTCCGACTCGGTGGTGCGGTTGGCCGGGGTGCTGGAGCCGTGGGCATGGACAAAGCTGTGCTGCTGAACTGTTTCTTTACCAACAATACTAATCGCCGAGGCTACAGCCTTGGCGAAGGAGATATAGTTGCCCACACCGGGCGCGGAAATTGATTTCTTAACCCCATCGGCATTAATAAACACCTCTGGCACAGCGCCATGGATATCGGCACCCAGCTCAACCGCCAGGGCATCATCCATAAGCACTAAATACTGAGTTGCCTCAGCCAAGGTAAAGCCACAATTTTGACCAAAGGGGCGGCTGGCACGACGCCAGTCCGGGGTATCAGAGCCATCGAGTTTGCACAGATTCTCGTCACTTGCCAGGGCACTCATATTGGCAAAGCCTTCGGAAACTTCTGGCACCAGTGCCGCCTCGGCATTGCCAACAATAGCCACGCGACGGCGGCCATTGCGAATATCACGCACTGCTGCCTGCAGCACATAGAGGAAGGTTGCACAGGCGCCGGTAATCGCCTCCGTGTGGCCAACACTACCCAGCACATAGGCATTGATAAAGTCGGCAGGCATAGAATTGAGACCCAGGGGCATCTGTTTGGCCGTGGTGCGGACACCTTTTTGACGGCCCTGCAGCAGGCCGCTAAAACCCTCTTCCGTCAACTGACCCAGAGCACTTGAAGAGTACACTCCAACCTGATCTGGGTTGACATGGGCAGCAATAACATCCCAATCAATGCCAGTGGAATGAATAGCGTCACTGCTTCCCAGTAGGGCCATTTGCAAGCTCTTGGGGTGAAAGCGACTGTTGTAATGGTTGGCGGGATCAAATCCCCGAGGCAGCTGACCGCCAGCTTTTGAGACCAACTCGTAATGTGACTCGATTAAATAATCGCTCAGTGCGGAAGCAGTAACCTCTACTCTGCCATCGTCTAAATCGCGAACTTGCCAATCATGCGGACAGTTACTGGGCAGATCACGCTTGACCATGGTGAAGACAATTTTCTCGCCTTCCTCATGACTAAAGCTAATCTTTTTATTGCCAGGTACAGCTGCGGGATCGAAACTTTCAATGCGGCGTATTAAGGTACCGTCAAGAACTTGGGCTCTGTATTCGGTCTCTACCGCCTCTCGGGTTAACACATTGCCTTTGGAATCGATATATCCCTGATCCTGCTTGGTCACACAACCCATCAGGCAAGCCAGACCAACCACTGTTTTTGTCTGTTCTGGGGCTGGTAGTGACTCAAATACCATACGGCGAAAGCCCTGGTGGGAAGAGCTGCGACCAGCGGCATTGTAGCCACCGAAACCAACAATAACGGGCAGGGATTGAGTCATACAGAACCTTTGTAGAGTTGTTAACTATTAAGTCTAAAGTTTAGGCACTAAACAGATTAATTTATTTTGTTTTATGGCCATTTAAACCAACTATTTAGCCACTTTGTGCTATATTTTCGAGACTATGGCATTCCACCTTACCCTTTTGCTCTGTGACAATATGCTGGTGACTGGCACTAGCCTGGCAGCAGAGCTATTTAATTTTGCCGAGGCCATGGCCCGAGCCACAAAACATCCAGCGGCCCAGGATGTGATTATTCAGCGTGTCACCCCCGATGGGCTGCCGGTACAGACCTCTTCAGGGTTTGAATTCCATGCAACCCATTGTCTTGATGATAAATTCAGCAGCGATCTGATTCATATTCCCGCCCTGTGGCGCAACCCGCGACCTGCGGTAGCACAATACCAGGACTATATTCCCTGGCTACAGGAGCAGCATCAAAAAAATACCAGCATTACCGCAGTGGGTACCGGAGTGTGTTTTCTCGCCGAGGCCGGGCTGCTCGACGGCAAACCCGCAACTACTCACTGGCATTATTTTGACCAGCTGCAACAAGCCTACCCGCAGATTCAGCTTGAGCGACAGCACTTCACTACTCAGGCGGGCAATATTTACTGTGCTGCCAGCGTCAACGCCATGGCCGAGTTAATCGTCTATCAGGTGGAACGGATATTCGGCCGGGTCATAGCCCGTCAGGCCCAGCGCAATTTCTTTCATGAGATTCGCAATATTGCCGAACCTGTTGGTATGGCTGGGGAACAGCGCAGCACGCACGGCGACGAAACTGTTGCCCAGGCACAGATCTGGATGCAGGATAATTTAAGCAAACCGCTCCTGATGGCCGATATCGCCAGTCAATTTGGTATGACACAGCGCACCTTTCATCGCCGATTTACACAGGCGGTGGGCAGCAAGCCCAGCGATTATTTAACCGAGGTGCGCATGACTTTTGCCTGTGATCTGTTGAAAAATACTGATCTATCGATTTTGGAAATTGCCAATTACAGCGGCTATCCGGAAGCCAGCTGGTTCTCATCGCGATTTAAACAATGGTCCGGCAATACGCCCAAGGCCTACAGGAATACAGTGCGAGCAAAGTTGTTCAGTTGATTCAAGCGGAAAAGACAAGGGCCACGACTGCAGCCCTTGGGATCTAGATAATACGAATACGAACTACGCCTTCAACAGCGGCGATAGCCTCTGCAATGCCCTGATCAAGCTCACCTTCAACATCAATAATGTTGTAAGCAATGTTGCCACGGCTTTTGTTGACCATATCCACAACATTGAGCTCGGCATCTGCCAGTATCGACAACACGCTGCCCAATACTTTAGGGACATTGCTGTTAGTAAAGGTAATGCGAGAACCACCGTTGCGTGTCATTTTGGTCGGCGGGTAGTTTACTGAGTTATGAATATTACCGTTCTCAAGGTAATCCATTAGCTGGTCGGCAGCCATCACTGCACAGTTCTCTTCCGCTTCTTCGGTGCTGGCACCAATGTGTGGCATAAGCAAAACATCTTTGCGGCCCAACAGGTCCGGCGCGGGGAAGTCGCTGATATAGCCCGCAATAATGCCATTGTCCAGAGCAGCGACCATATCGTCGGTGCTGACAATCTCTTCCCGGGCAAAGTTCAGGATCTTGGCATTGCTCTTCATTAGGGCCAATGTATCTTTATTGATCAGATGTTTAGTCGCTGGAATCGCTGGTACATGTAGCGTTATAAAGTCAGCGTTGGCGAGCAGTGCTTCTATGCTGTCCATGCGCTTTACACGACTGGACAGCTGCCATGCCGCTTCAACCGAGATGGCTGGATCATAGCCAATAACATTCATGCCCAGATCCAGTGCCAGATTGGCAATAATGGAACCAATAGCTCCGAGGCCTACTACACCCAGAGTTTTACCTGTTATTTCTGAACCGGCAAAGCGCTTCTTTTCTTTTTCCAGCAGCTTCCCCATCTCACCGGAGTCATCCATATGACCCAGTTCCTGGACATAATTCATGCCACCATAAATATCCCGAGAGCCCAACAGCAGGCCAGCAACGATCAATTCTTTTACTGCATTGGCATTGGCACCTGGTGTGTTAAACACCACAATGCCCTGTTCTGTATAAGACTCGGTGGGAATATTGTTGGTGCCTGCCCCTGCGCGAGCCACGGCCACCAGGCTAGCTGGCACTTCTTCGTTGTGTAGTTTCTGGCTGCGTAAAATATAGCCTTCTGGTGCTTCGGTTTCGCTGGAAACAGCATATTTATCTGCAGCGAAACGGCTTAAACCTTTGGAAGAAATGGCATTGTAGGTACGAATTTTATACATCTTTTCTCTCAGTATCAGGTAACAAAATTAGCTGTAGAATTATTGACTGACGGTCTCGTAAGCCCAGTCGAGCCATGGCAGCAGAGCTTTAACATCGGCTTCTTCAACAGTGGCACCACACCAGATGCGCAGACCAGCAGGAGCATCCCGATAGGCACCAATATCATAGGCGACCGCTTCAGCATCCAGCAGTTTCACAATCTGTTTTACCTGGTCGGCTTCAAGATCAAGGGTCAGGCAGACACTGGTGTTGGAGGTTTCATCTTCTTCCTGAGCCAGAAAATGGGCCCAGCTGCGGGTTGCCACAAACTCTTTCAGAACGTCCAGATTGGCTTCCGACTTGGCAATAGCTGCGGGCAGCCCACCAATGGAGCGAATCCAGTCCAGTGCATCCAGATAGTCAGCCACGCAGAGCATGGATGGTGTATTAATAGTTTCACCGCGGAAAATGCCCTCGATCAGTTTGCCACCTTTAGTCAGGCGGAAAATCTTTGGCAGAGGCCAGGCCGGGGTATAGCTCTCCAGCCGCTCCACGGCGCGAGGACTGAGAATAAGCATGCCGTGGGCGCCTTCACCACCCAGAACTTTCTGCCAGCTGTAGGTAATCACGTCGAGTTTTTCCCAGGGCATATCCATGGCAAACACGGCAGAAGTGGCATCACAGATGGTCAGGCCCGTGCGATCATCACTGATCCAGTCTGCATTGGGGACCTTGACGCCAGCGGTGGTACCATTCCAGGTGAAAATGCAATCATTGTCGGGGTTGGCCTGACTCAGATCTGGCAACAAACCATATGGGGCGGTGTAGCTATTGAGCTCATCCAGCTTTAGCTGTTTGGTAGCGTCGGTAAGCCAGCCGGCACCAAAAGATTCCCAGGCGAAAATATCTACAGGTCGGGCACCCAGCAGGGACCACATAATCATTTCTACTGCGCCAGTATCAGATGCCGGAACAACGCCAACTCGGTAACCTTCGGGCAGACCCAATATCTCTGCGGTATCAGCACAGGCGCGGCCCAGAGCTGTTTTGCCCACAGCGGAGCGATGTGAGCGGCCAAGGGTGGAAATATCCAGATTGGCAACATCATATCCGGGGCGTTTTGAGCAGGGCCCGGATGAAAAATTAGGGTTATTGGGTTTGCTTGTCGGCTTCATGATGTCACTTATCTGAATGGCTCAAAAAAAGGGGCTACATAGTACCTATAGGTCGCTTATAGATAAAGCGTTTTCCCAATATAGTCGCTATGCGAGCACTGCCAATAAAATAGGATGGGCAAAAAAATACGCTGTAGAGACAGCGTATTTTAAATCTGCCTTTAACTGGAACTCAGTTTGATTTGGCGCTGCGTTCTTTCTCAATCAGAAATTCCGCAACATCAAGCATCCCGGTAAAACTACCGGCATTGCGGCTGCTGACACGGTATTTGCCATTGACTATAACTTCAGGGGTACCCTGCACACGGTAACCGCGCACCCGGGACTTCGCCTGATTGACCATGCTGCCCATACCAAAGGAATTGTAGACCTGGGTAAACTTGGCTTTATCGACACCATGAGCGACAAAGATCGCCGCCAAATCGGCTTCAGTGCGAACAGATTTTTTCTGCACATGGATAGCTTCAAAGATTGGAATATGTACCTTGTCCAATACCTTTAAAGCCTTGGCACTGTAATAGGCGCGAGCATAGGGCTCCAGAGCTGGCTGCCAGACTGCTGGCGTGCGCTGAAAATCCACATCAGCGGGAAGCTGCTCCGACCAGGGGTGCACTACGGCTTCAAAGTTATAGCAGTGGCCACAGGTATAGGAAAACACTTCGTTAACTTCAATTTTATCGGCATTGGCCGTTCTGATGCTCTGGGGCAATACTTCATAGTGCACGCCCGCCTGATACTTGTCGCTCTGGGCCTGACACATCGCCATTGGCAAAACCAATATGAGAAATACAATACGTTTAGTCCAATGAATCATCTGTGTCTCCTTTTCCGTCAGTTAGAGGCCGGGTGCAGTATCGGCTTAGTTCAAGCCAGAAATATAGTTAGCCACTGCTTTAATCTCTTTGTCGCTGAGATTGGCTGCTACGCCCTGCATAATCTTGGCATTTGCACCACCGGCGCGCTCGCCTCGGCGATAGGCCAACAGCTGCTTTTCAATATAGTCGGCGTGCTGGCCGCCCAGTGCAGGATAGCCCGCTGGATTATTGCCATTGCCCGCTGGAGAGTGGCAGCCTGTGCATGAAGCAACACCAGTTTTCATATTGCCGCCGCGATAAACGTTTTCGCCGTAATCCAGCGCTTCGTCAGGATTGCTGATACCCACCAAGGTGATTTCCTGAGCGCCAGAAATCTGACGGGTCTGGCTATCGTAGTAGGCCGCCATATCCTGAAGATCCTGATCTGATGAGGCATCGAGCATACCGGTCATTTCAACAATCACTCGCGTGCCTGATTTTACATGGCGCAACTGCGCAGTCATGTACTTCTCACCCAAGCCCGCAAGCTTGGGAAATGAGGAGACCATGCTGTTGCCGTCGCTACCGTGACAGGCAGAGCACATGGCAACCTTGGATTCACCTGCAGCTGCATCCCCTGCCGCCAGTGCCTGATTTGCTGAAAACGCTGCCAGCAAACAAATAATACTTAAAAAGCTTTTTTTCATGGTTATTCAACTCTCGCAATCCGCTAGAATAGTCGCCTGATTAGTCGCCTGTTTATACGTGCGACCATTTAACATTAGCCCTATTGGCTAAAGCGCGCGCATTATATACTAATAACCCCGGTTTCTTACAGCCACTTGGCACAGTCTTTTTATGGATTCACCTGCAATTAATTATCAAATCGCTGAGTTTTTGACCAGCGCACCCTCTATTAAGCAATGTCCTGCGGACGAGGGCTGCGAAGTGGCCTTTGCCGGTCGGTCAAATGCCGGCAAGTCCAGCGCCATTAATACCCTGACACGCAATCGTGGCCTAGCGCGCACCAGTAAAACTCCGGGCCGCACCCAGTTGATCAATTTTTTTAAACTAGCCGGGGATCGGCGGCTGGTAGATCTGCCCGGCTATGGATATGCCAAGGTTCCCAAGGCAATGAAGGCTGAATGGGATCGTCATTTAGCAGAATATTTACAGATGCGTAAAAGCCTTGCCGGTTTGATTTTACTGATGGATATTCGCCATCCGCTGCAGGAATATGATCAGCAGATGTTAAATTGGGCTGCTCAGGCGGGCTTGCCAGTTCATATTTTGCTTACCAAATCAGACAAGCTTAAGCGCGGACCTGCTGAGAGCTCTAGACTTAAGGTGGAAAAACTGCTCAGGGATATGGATCCCGGCTGCACATTGCTCTCGGTACAGACATTTTCCTCACTTAAAAAACAGGGCTTGCCACAGCTAGAACAGCAGCTTAGCCATTGGTTAAGCGCGGAGTTTGAGGGCGCTGAAGAGCCATCAGCGGAGGACAAATAGCCCTCAGCGATTTGAATAAAGAGCCCTCAGCGGTTCGAAAAAGAGCCCTCAGCGGAGTAAAAAAGCCCTCAGCTAACGAGTCCCGCAGGGGCACAGACAAAAAAAACCCTGATCCAAAATTTAGATCAGGGCTTAGTTTACTACTCGGAGAGTCCTACTTTGCATACTTAAGCTTGGGGGAGAATATATATGCATTGTTCACTTGCCCCTTTTTAGACACAGCTTTGTATACAAGTTCCAAAAGTTTTTAAAATATTTTCATTTTTTGCAAAAAAGATCATGTTTGGCCTGCTAAACATGAGTTTTTTAATAGATCCGCAGCAATAACAGCTATTTAATGGGCTTCGTCCCAGTTATTGCCAACACCCACATCGACCACCAGGGGCACTAGCAGCTCTACCGCATGCTCCATCTTCTCGATCAGGCCCTGACTGACGATTTCCAGCTCTGACTCTGGCACCTCAAGCACCAGTTCATCATGGACCTGCATAATCATGCGGCTCTGCAATTCAGCGCTGGTGAGCCAGTCGTCCACATGGATCATTGCGAGTTTAATAATGTCGGCGGCTGTGCCCTGCATGGGCGCGTTGATCGCAGTTCTCTCTGCGGCCTGACGACGCATACCATTGCGCGAGCTAATCTCGGGCAGATACAGTCGACGACCAAAGAAGGTTTCCACATAGCCCAGCTCTGCTGCACTGTGGCGAATATTGTTCATATAGGACTGCACCCCGGGATAACGCTCAAAATACAGTTCGATATATTCCGCTGCCTGCTTGCGGCCAATATTAAGCTGGCGAGCCAGTCCAAAAGCGGACATGCCATAAATTAATCCGAAGTTAATTGCCTTGGCACTGCGACGCATATCCGCCGTCACCTCTTCCGTGGCCACTGCAAACACCTCTGCCGCTGTGGCCCGGTGAATATCCTGACCCTCAGCAAATGCCTTCAGCAGGCTGGGGTCTTCGGATAGGTGAGCCATAATCCGCAGTTCAATCTGGGAGTAATCCGCCGCCACCATTTTGCAGCCAGTTGCAGGGATAAATGCCTGTCGAACACGGCGGCCCTCGGGGGTACGCACAGGGATGTTCTGCAGGTTTGGGTCTGAGGATGACAGCCTGCCTGTGGCCGTGCCCGCCTGGTGGTAAGAGGTGTGAATGCGCTTGCTGACTGGGTTAATCATGGTTGGTAGCTTGTCGGTATAGGTGGACTTGAGCTTGGCCAGTCCGCGATGTTCCAACAGTACTTTAGGCAATGGATAATCCAGTGCCAACTCCTGTAATACTTCTTCTTTGGTTGAGGGCGCGCCTTTGGCAGTTTTCTTTAACACTGGAATTTCCAGCTTTTCAAACAGGATTTCCCCCAGCTGTTTGGGTGAGGCTAGATTAAATTGCTGCCCGGCCAGATCCCAGGCCTGGGTCTCCAGTTCGGCCAGTCGCTCAGCTAACTCCTGACTTTGCTGGAATAACAGAGTGTCATCGACCAGCGCACCAGTGCGCTCAATTTTTGATAGCACTGGTAATAATGGCAGCTCGAGGTCATTAAAGACGGTTTCCAGTGTCGGCTGGGCCTGGACCTTTGGCCACAGACACTGGTGCAGGCGCAAAGTAATATCGGCATCTTCCGCCGCATAGGGGCCAGCCTGTTCCAAGGCAACCTGATTAAAGGTTAACTGAGCGGCGCCCTTTCCCGCCACGTCAGAGAAACTAATACAGGTTTCTTCTAAATATTTTTCCGCCAGGCTATCCATATCATGACGAGTGGCAACACTATCGAAGACATAGGATTCAAGCATGGTGTCAAAGGCAATGCCCTGAAGTCTTATGCCATGCTGAGCTAAAACGCTCATATCATATTTCAGGTTTTGACCGACCTTTTTAATGCTCGGATCTTCAAGTAATGGTTTTAACTGTTCAAGGACCGAGTCTTTATCCAGCTGCTCAGGTGCCCCCAGATAATCATGGCCAAAGGGAATATAAGCTGCCTGGCCAGGCTCAACGGCAACGGACACACCGACTAACTTGGCCTTCATATAGTCTAGGCTAGTGGTCTCGGTATCTACCGCAACCAGTTCGGCTTTTGCAATTTTGCTTAACCATTGGTTGAGTTCGTTCTGAGTAAGGACTGTCTGATAATCTTTTTCGACAGGGGCCTGGGGCGCAGCACCGGGCTGCTGGGGCTGATCTGAATCTGTCGATGCCACAGGAACAACAGGGCCGCCATCTTCAAGCTCGGCAATCCAGGTTTTAAATTCCATATCCTTAAACAGCGCCAGGAGCGCAGTATTATCAGCCGCGCCATTTTGTAGCTCACCAATGGTCAAATCCATCTCGACGTCAGTTTTGATGGTGGCCAGCCTGTAGGAGAGATAAGCCAGTTCCTTATGCTCCTCAAGCTTGGGCGCCATGGTTTTAGCACCGCGAAAAGCAAGTCCAGCGACTTCATCCAGGCGAGCATAGATATCATCTAGGCCCCCTATTCCCTGCAGCAAGCCTAAAGCCGTTTTTTCGCCCACCCCAGGCACGCCGGGAATATTGTCAGACTTGTCGCCGAGCAGGGCGAGGTAATCAACAATCAACTCTGGGGGAATGCCAAACTTCTCCAGTACCCCTTCCCTGTCCATTACCGTGTTGGTCATGGTGTTTTCCATAACAATATGCTCATTGACCATCTGAGCTATATCTTTGTCACCCGTGGAAATAACCACCGGCTGTTCAGCGGCGGTGGCCTGCAGCGCCAGGGTGCCAATCACATCATCAGCCTCAACGCCTTCAATCACCAGCATGGGCATGCCCATTGCGCGAATAATATTGTGGATAGGCTCTATCTGCAGGCGCAGATCATCCGGCATAGACGGACGATTAGCTTTGTACTCGCCATACATTTCGTCGCGGAAGGTTTTGCCTTTGGCATCAAAGACCACCACATGGGTACTTTCCGGGTAGTCCTTTTGCAAGCGGCGCATCATATTAATCACGCCTTTCACCGCACCGGTGGGCTTGCCTTTGCTGTTGGTCAGCGGCGGCAGGGCATGAAATGCTCGATAGAGATAGGAGGAGCCATCGACGAGTATCACTGGTGTTTTTGCGGACATAGGTGCGGGCTTTTTAATCGGGATTGAAGGATTAAGGATACATGATTTACTGGTAACAGGCCTTAAATTGCGCCGCCAGCTTGCTAATAAACTCAAGGTAGCTATTGCCTTGAAGGGGCTGAGACATACCCTGGAGATCAAGTTCAATCAGAGGCAGGTCAAATTCACCCGCAATCACTGCGGCATCTTTGTCCTGATACTGAGGCTCGAAAAAAACGCAGCGAATATTGGCACTGGCGATATTGTTACGCAGCTGATATTGGCTTTTAACCCCCTGAACCTCACCGCTGGCATCCCTGATCGACAACCCGGGTGCCAGACCGAAGGCCTGGGCAAAGTGGCCGTAGGCATCATGATGACTAAGATAGGTTTTGTCCTTAGCTACCGCAAGCTCCCGTGTTAATTCTGCAATCTGCTCCCGGCTGATAATGGGGGTAATGGGCAGACCCAAACGCAACTGAACCTCGGCTGCTATATCGTTGGCCTTATCTGGGCTTAACCAAACATGAGGATCTGTAGTTGCGCTGTGATTGTGCTGGGGCCACTGTGTACCAGCATCGCCAGAGTCCCCATGGGCTTCCACAAGAGTCATGGCTGCTATGCGCTTTGCACGGGGCACCCGCTGAATGGCTTTTCTACTTGCGGTTTCAAATTCTGGACCAACCCAGAGAACCATGTCTGCCTTGGCCATTTTCCGCAGGGCCGAAGCGGGCGGAGAAAAATCATGGGGCGCCTGATTGCCGGGCAGCAAATACTCAACATCTGCAGCATCGGCTACGGCAGATTTAGCAATAATAGCCAGAGGTTTAATACTGGTCACAATCAGAGGCTTAGTCTCATGGGTCGGCTCTCTACCTGCCAACACCTGTAAGCTTATAAAACTGGTACAGAGGCATAGAAGGGCCATATAACTGTTATATTGTATCGTTTTATGTCTCATGCTTTGCTTTCTCTGGATAATCGTAAATAGTTTCCCACTAGCGGGGCTGCCAAGGGGCGTTTAGCTATTTATTAATGTAATATTATAACGTATCATTTTCTGAAGCTCTAATCCGATAGGCCTGTTATGCTGACAAATTCCCGTCTGGTGCATCAATTCCATGATCATGACCGCTGTATCAATGCCGCTCTGGCCAGCGCTTACAGTCTGTGTGCAGAAAAAAATGCCCGTATGACCGCAATCCGCGAGTCTGTGTTGCGCCTGTTGTGGCAGAGTCATCAGCCCCTGGGGGCCTATCAACTGCAGGACCAACTATCAAGATTACTCAACAAGCCTGTTGCACCAGCAACTATTTATCGCGCTGTTGATTTTTTGTTGGGGCTGGGCCTGATCCACCGTATTGCCTCATTAAATGCCTTTATTAGCTGCCCGTTTCCCAATAGCGAGCACAGCAATCTATTTATGATCTGTACCGATTGTGGCAGTGTTGCGGAAGTAGCACATAATACAGTAAACGGTCTTTTGCAGACTATCTGTGATAAGGCTAATTTTACCTTACAAAGCCAGTCTCTGGAGCTTTTTGGGCAGTGCCCCCAATGCTCTTCAGACGGCGAGGACTCAAGCCATGGGTAGTACGCTGATATCACTGGATAAGGTCAATAAACGCTTTGACAACCACCATGTGCTGCAGAATATAAGTATGCAACTTAATCAGGGCGAGATCACCACGCTGATAGGACCCAATGGCGCAGGCAAGTCTACATTGGTGCGAATTATTTTGGGGCTACTGACGGCGGATTCTGGCTCTGTGCAGCGCGGGGCTAATCTCAGCATTGGCTATATGCCGCAAAAGCTGCATATTGATCCAACCCTGCCTATTTCTACCTGCAGATTTTTGCAGCTGGCCGACACCTCACATCAGGCCTGTCACCAGGCTTTGGATTCCGTTGCCATTGGCCACCTGGCAGCAACGCCGATCCAAAAGCTATCCGGCGGCGAGATGCAGCGCGCGCTACTAGCCCGGGCTATTTTGCGCCAGCCCAACCTACTGGTTCTGGACGAGCCGGCACAGGGGGTTGATATTAACGGCCAAAATGCACTGTATAAGATGATTGCTGATCTTAGCAAAAGTCTTAACTGCGGCGTGCTAATGGTTTCCCATGATCTGCATATGGTGATGTCGGCGACGGATCAGGTGGTGTGCCTCAATCATCATATCTGCTGCCATGGGCGGCCTGAGCAGGTTACCCAGAATCCGGCCTATATTGATATTTTTGGTCAGACCGCTATCTATGCCCATAACCATGATCATCAGCACAGTGTTCACGGCGAGGTATTAGATGCGGATGGGGTGCATCAACATGGGGAGGGCTGTGATCATGACTGATTTTTTGCTCTATGCTTTGTTCGCTGGGCTGGGGGTGGCTCTGGTAGCAGGTCCACTGGGCTGCTTTGTGGTCTGGCGGCGCATGGCTTACTTTGGTGACACTCTGGCCCATAGTGCATTATTGGGTGTGGCGCTGGGGGTTCTCCTAGAAATCAATCTCAGCATTGCGGTCACTTTAGTGCCTCTGGTGATTGCTCTGGGACTGGTATTTTTGGAACAAAGGGGCTTTTTGTCTCTGGATACCTTGTTGGGGATTCTGTCCCATTCTGCTCTGGCCGCCGGGTTGGTGGTTATTTCTCTGCTGCCGGACGTGCGGGTGGATCTGATGTCGCTACTGTTTGGCGATCTGCTCTCGGTAACGGTCAATGATCTCTGGGTTATCTACACGGTGGCCGCTGCGGTGCTGCTTCTGCTTGGCACATTGTGGAAGAAGCTAATTAATATTACGGTGGACCCGGAGCTGGCAGCGGTGGAGGGTACTAATGTAGTGCTGGTGCGGACAGCACTAATGCTGATTACCGCGCTGGTGATTGCCATTGCAATGAAAATTGTCGGCGTGCTGCTTATTACTGCATTGCTTATTATTCCCGCAGCCACCGCCAGACGTTTTACTCATACCCCGGAACAAATGGCCCTAGCGGCAAGCATTATCGCTATGGTGACAGTGGTTATGGGGCTAGCGCTATCTTGGTATACGGATGCGCCAGCGGGACCTGCGGTGGTTTTATGCGCCGCGCTGCTGTTCGCCCTTTCTCTGGGTTTGGGGCAGAAAAAGTAAGCTGGCCACCAAGCCTGTTATTTAAAAGGTGGCCTGAATTGAGCGCCAGGTGCTGCGCAGCATTGTCTCGCTGTGGGGCGCTTTAAAGAAACCGTGGTAATGACCTTTTGGGTTGATCAATACCAGCTGTGTGCTGTGATCCACAGTGTAGTCCTCGCCCTCTAATAGCACTTTGTTGTAAGCAATATTGATCTCTGCGGTGAGGCGGCGAATGAGATGTTTGTTGCCGGTGACGCCAATAAATTCTTCATTAAAGTAGGGCACATATTCAGCCAGCTTTTCGACAGTGTCGCGCTCCGGGTCCAGTGAAATCATCACAATCTGAAGCTTTTCTTTTTCACTGTCTTTCATTTTGCTGTAGGTATCGTTCAGGGTTGCCAATGTAGTAGGGCAGATATCCGGGCAGTTGGTAAAGCCAAAAAAGACCATAGTCCAAACGTCTTCCATGCGCGCAATATTAAATGTCTCGCCGCGATGGTCGACCAATTCGAAGTCGCTAAAGATACGCGGCTTGTCCAGCACTATGGCGCCATTTACGCGCAGCTGCTCGGTATTCATGATTACTGGCTGACTCATACGCCAGATAAATCCATAAACCACCAACATAATAAACGCCAGCACCAGGGCTATTGTTCGACGGATTGCGGCTTGCTGTTGCATATGATCTGTCCTTTGTCTTTTATCAGGAACCCTGAATCAGGGTCGGTCTGTTCAAGCAATATAGAGAATTTTTTCAATCAGGTAATGGTCCAGCAGCATAAGGGCAAACAGTACCATCAAATAGATAATTGAAAACCTGAAGGTTTTCATGCCGCTGTCTTTATCGAGCCACATAACCATTGCCCAGTACAGAAAGCGCAGGCCCAGCAGAAGCGACCCCACCAAGTAGAGCAAGCCAAACATACCAGTGAGGTAGGGCAATGTTGTGATAACCATCAACATGGTGGTGTATAGCAGGATATTAATCTTGGTGTACTTTTCACCATGGGTAACCGGCAGCATGGGAATTTCGGCCTTGGCATATTCCTCTTTGCGATGGATTGCCAGCGCCCAGAAATGGGGTGGAGTCCAAGCAAATATAATCAGAACCAGCAGCAGTGCATTGTGGTGAATCTCTCCGGTCACAGCCACCCATCCCAGCAGTGGCGGCGCTGCACCGGCAAGGCCACCAATAACTATATTCTGCGGTGTGGCTCGCTTGAGAAACATGGTGTAAATAAAGGCATAGCCAACCAGGGAAGCCAGAGTTAACCAGGCCGTCAGCACATTGGTAAAAACCAGAAGTATGGCCATGCCGGCAAGGCCTGTGAGCAGGGCAAATATAACTGCCTGTCGCGGCTCAAGACGGCCCTGAGCAATAGGGCGGTCCGCGGTGCGAGCCATTTTGTCGTCAACATGACGATCAACAATATGATTGACCGCAGCCGCAGAGCCGGCACAGAGGGCAATGCCCAGATTGCCAAACAGCAGTATTTGCACAGGCACAGTCTGGTCTGTAGCCAGCAACATGCCAATAACTGAGGTCAACAGCATCAGGGCAACGACGTTTGGTTTGCACAGCTCGAGGTAATCGCGCCAGGAAACTGCTACTGCACTGGTTTCAACATTGGACATTATGTTTTATCTCAGATGGCTCTTATTATCGGTTCGGTGAATATTTTAGCAGATGTTTAAGGTCATCTAGCAGACCGCCGCCATCCTGTTGCTGGGTGTAATATAAAACTGCCTGATGGTCGGGCGTCACCACGAAGTATCTGGTATCAAGCATATCCCATTCGGCAGAACTACCCTGCAGCACAGCACTCAGCAGATCAGTTTCTATCTGGTTTATGATCAGATAGGGGTGCACTGCCTGCAGCTCCTCCAGGTCAATCAGTTGCATACTGGCGGAATCTGGAAGATATATACGCTCCAGACGGCGACTGGATTTGCCCAGCAGCATATGAATCTGACGGCTGTTTACCAGCACATCCTGACAACCTTGATTGCATCCCTCACCACCTGCTACTACGACTTTCCACTTGGGTGCTTCGCCCTGGGGCAGAGCCGCCAGTAATGGGCTCATATCTACGGTGGGGCTGACAATTGCTCCCTGATTGGTCGTACCCAGGCGAGCCATCATTGCCTTGCGCTGCTCTTCTGTCTTGGGGACCATAAGAAAGCCCGCCAGGATCACACCAAATACGATAATAAGCATCAGCCAAATCTGATACTGAAAACTGCGCTGTTTGGCGGTTATCTGTTGTTCTGTCATGATTTAATTATCCTTTTCTGGGGCTATTTTTGGCCCTGGTTCCGGCGCTGTTTTAACCAGTCCGCCAGATTGGAGTTGGCGATCACTGTCATAATTAATAATACCATTGCCATAGCAAACCATTGCACTGCATAGCCTGTGTGCTTAGCGGGCTGCACTGATACCGTAGCCCAGCCAGTTTGCAACGCGCCCGGGCTGTCCTGATCCAGACGCAGCTGGTGGGAGAAGAAGCTCTCGGCAAAAAGCGTCTCTGCCCGCTCAGCGGAGATCCACCCGACTCGGGCGGGCCATTCTGCTGCCTGCGTTATGCCGTCATCGAGGCGGTATCCGCCCAAGGTCTGATACAGGGCACCACGAAATTGCACCTGGCCTTTAACTGCTTCAATCTGTGGCAGGATACTGCGGTCCAATGAAGCTGGCACCCAGCCACGATTGACCAGTATCTTCTGCTCCATCCCGGCGACCGTTAATGCCTCCAGTATTTCGTATCCAGGCTTGCCATTGGCGACGCGGTTATCAAGAATAATACGTCGGTTGGCGTCCAGTTCCCCCTCAAGCCAGGCGCTGCGATACTGCAGATTAGTCTGGCTGTGCAACGCTTCAGCCCCAGCTGGGCTGGCTTGCTGATTGGCATTATATTGGTTAAGGATACGCTGTTTTTCATCAGCCCGATCTAACTGCCAGAGGCCCAGAGCAATTAACAGCGGAAACAGGCACAGACTCAGCAACAACAAATTCTTGTTGGGCTGCCAGTGGAATCCCTGCGTAGAATATTGGGGCTCAGTGGTCATCTGTGTTTAAATTCCAACCTTTCTCAAGAGTGAGCAATATTATGCTGCTAAAGACTATTATCGTTGTACTGTTTATTGCTGTGCTTATCAGCCTGTTTAGCGGACTCAATTTTCTGGTTAAAGATCTCGGCAATTCCAAGCGACGCCTGCTTGTAGCTCTGGGCACGCGCATTACCTTGGCAGCGCTGCTACTGGGAACTATCGCTTACGGCATCTTTACAGGTCAACTTGGCAGTACCGCTCCCTGGGATCGCAAGCTGCACCCTGACGCTACCAGAGTATCTCCTCAGACTGCGCCGCCACCGCCAGTGCCAGCCAAAAAACCTGAGTAACTTTTTGCACAGATAAAAACGGCCAGGGGATACCTGGCCGCATCGTCCGTTCTATTTGTAATTACTATGTGAGTATGTAGACAAATATAAACAGGCCTACCCACACCACGTCGACAAAGTGCCAGTACCAAGAGGCCGCTTCAAAACCAAACTGGTCATCATGGGTAAAGTGCCCCTTAAGACCGCGCAGCCACTGGATCAGAAGCATAACCGTACCCAGGGTAACGTGCATACCGTGAAATCCGGTCAGCATAAAGAAGGTTGTTCCGTAGATGCCCGACTCCAAAGTAAGACCCAGCTCCTGGTAGGCGTGGATGTATTCCTCTGCTTGCAAAAACAGGAAGAAAATACCCAGGCCAACGGTGATACCCAGCCATCTATTAAACTTTTTGCGGTTGTCGTCTTTCAGTGCTACGTGAGCAACATGAACAGTAAAGCTGGAGGTCAGCAGAACAACAGTATTCCAGAATGGCAACCATGAGACCCAGTTAAGTATGCCGGGGTTGTTCATGGCTTCATCTGGCCCTTTAAACTGAGCCGCATCACCATTGACCGCCTGATCCGGTGTCACCATCGGTGGCCAGACATTCTCATAACCAGGATAGAGATGTTCGGCATTGGCTGCTGCGGCATCGGTTGGCGTGTCATCGAACCATCCCACTGCGGCTTCACCCCCAATCCAGGAGCTCACCAACACGCGAACATAGAACAGCGCGCCAAAGAAACAGGCAAAGAACATCACTTCAGAGAAAATAAACCACAGCATGCCTAACACATAGGATTGCTTGAGCTGTGGACTGGCGAGGCCGCGCATATTTTCGTCAATGACGATGCTCCACCACTTGTATAACACAGCGGCCATAATCAATGAGCCAATCAGGAAGATTGTGGCAGTACCACCTTCCAATACCCATGAGGCTGCGCCATAAGCCATTACACCCATACCAGTTGCCGCAAATATGGGCAATTTACTCTGGTCGGGAACGTAATAAGTACCTTCAGTTGACATTGTTACTCTCCGTTTACTGTACTTGTGAGACCTGCGCCACGGCGCGATCTGTTATATCAAACATTGTGTAGGACAGGGTTACTGTATTAACACTGGCCGGTAAATCTGGATCTACAATAAAGACCAATGCCAGCTCGGCACTCTCGCCAGCAGCCAGGGGTTGGTTGTTAAAGCAGAAACATTCAGTCTTGTGGAAATAGTCCGCGGCATTGTTGGGGAGAACATTGGGAATAGCCTGACCCAGCATGTCTTCCCCGGTTCTGTTGTGCGCATAAAACACCACCTCACGCGCCTCACCGGGATGAACCATCACTCGCTCTTCGATGGGGTAAAAGTCCCAAGGCATAGTAGCGTTGTTGGTGGCAACAAACTGCACTTCAATATCTCGCGATGTATCTACTTCGACAGCGACGGCTGTATAGGCGCCATCTGTTTTGCCGCCGATCCCCGTGATCTCACAAAATAGATCATAGAGGGGCGGCAATACAAATATTGCGAACATAAACATGGCAGCAGCCAAGGCAACCAACTTTGCCAGTAGCTTGCGATCATTAGGGCGTGCTGACATGTCTATTCCGTCTCTTATTTAACTTCTGGTGGCGTCGCGAACGTGTGGTAGGGCGCTGGTGTGGGCACTGTCCACTCCAGACCTTCTGCACCTTCCCATACCTTGGGATCATCGGTGGGCTTACCCCAACCAATGGTGCGAATCACGTTAAACAGGAACAGTATCTGAGCGCCGCCGTACATAAATGCACCTATGCTCGACACCATATTCCAGTCGGCAAACTGCAGACCGTAATCCGCGTAACGACGCGGCATACCCGCCAAACCCAGGAAGTGCTGAGGCATAAAGGCAATGTTGAAACCGATAAAGGCAATCCAGAACTGCACCTTGCCCATGGTTTCGTCATACATCTTGCCACACCACTTAGGTAGCCAGTAGTAGACAGCAGCGGTACCACTGAACACCGCACCAGCAACCATTACATAATGGAAGTGAGCCACAACAAAATAAGTGTCGTGGTACTGCATATCCGCCGCTGCAATGGATAGCATCATTCCGGTAAAGCCTCCAAAGGTGAACAGAATTACAAAAGCAATACTGAACAGCATTGGGGTTTCAAAGGTCAATGAGCCTCTGTACATGGTGGTGATCCAGTTAAAGACCTTCACACCAGTGGGCACTGCAATCAGCATGGTGGCGTACATAAAGTACAGCTCACCGGCAATTGGCATACCAACGGTAAACATGTGGTGAGCCCATACTACAAACGACAGGAAGGCAATCGCGGCAGTGGCGTACACCATTGACGAGTAGCCAAACAGCGGCTTGCGGCTGAACGTAGGGATAATCTGAGAAACCACACCGAAGGCGGGCAGGATAATAATGTATACCTCTGGATGACCGAAGAACCAGAACACGTGCTGGAACAGTACCGGGTCACCACCACCAGCAGCATCAAAGAAGCTGGTACCGAAGTTAATATCCATCAGCATCATGGTTACTGCACCGGCCAGTACTGGCATTACTGCCACCAGCAAGAACGCGGTGATAACCCAGGTCCATACGAACAGTGGCATTTTCATATAAGTCATGCCAGGTGCCCGCATATTCATTACCGTGGCGATAATGTTAATGGAACCCATAATTGATGATGCACCCATAATATGCACGCCGAAGATAAAGTAGTTCACTGTATCCGGAGCATAGGTGGTTGAGAGTGGTGCGTAGAATGTCCAACCGAAGTTAGGACCACCGCCTTCCATAAACAGTGTGGAAGTCAAAATCGCAAATGCGAACGGAAGAATCCAAAAGCTCAGGTTGTTCATGCGTGGCAATGCCATATCTGGCGCGCCGATCATCATCGGAATCAACCAGTTAGCCAAGCCAACAAAGGCCGGCATAATCGCACCAAACACCATGACCAAACCATGCATGGTGGTCATCTGGTTAAAGAACTCAGGTTTAATCAGCTGCATTCCTGGCTGAAAAAGTTCTGCGCGGATAATCATTGCGAATGCGCCGCCCATAATAAACATCGCGAAGCTGAACCAGAGGTACAGTGTGCCGATATCTTTATGGTTGGTGGTAAACACCCAACGACTTATATATTTTCCCCAGCCATCAGCCAGAGTTGCGGGACCATGTGCCATATCAAATACTCCCTATTGGCCTTGTTTGTAATTGAGAACATCAATTGGCTGAGTTACGTCGCCAACATCATTGCCCCATGCATTGCGCTCGTAGTGAACGACCGCAGCAATATCAACTTCTGAAAGCTGATCAGCAAAAGACTGCATAGATGTGCCAGCTACGCCATCGATAAGAACAGCGATGTGGCCCTCTTTTGCGCCCAGAGCAATCGGGCTGTCTTTCAGCGCCGGGAAGACACCGGGAATACCGTTGCCGTCAGCCTGGTGGCAAGCTGCACAGGAGCGGTTGTAAACATCTTCACCGCGGACCATAAGCTCGTCGAAGGTCCACTCTTTGCCGATAGTTGAAGCATACTCAGCAGCTTCGGCTTTTTTGCCGGCCAGCCACTCGTTGTACTCAGCTTCTTCTTTAACCTCAACAACCACAGGCATAAAGGCATGACCCAGACCACAGAGCTCTGTACATTCACCCACATAGGTGCCGGGCTGGTCAGTCTTTGCCCAGGCTGCAGTAAACAGTCCTGGCACCGCATCTCGCTTAACGCCGAAGTCGGGAACCCACCAGCTGTGGATTACATCGTTACCAGTAATCAAGAAGCGTACTTTTTTGCCCGTAGGGATTACCAGAGGCTCGGTCACTTCGCGCAGGTAATGTTCACCCTTGGGGGCGCGACCATAGATCTCGTCCTGGGAAGTGCGCAGTTCACTCATGTACTTAACGCCTTCGCCAATGTATTCGTACTGCCACTTCCACTGGTAACCAGTTACCTTAATATCAATGTCTGCATTTTCAGTGTCATACACTTTCAGCAGCGCAGTGGTCGCCGGGATTGCCATTACAATCAAAATCAGCGCTGGAACAATGGTCCAGATCAGCTCGACAACATGGTTTTCATGGAAGTTTGCCGCTACGGCGCCGCGGGACTTGCGGTGGGCGTACATAACGTAAAACATAAAGCCAAATACGGCAATGCCGATCACCGTACAAATCCACATCATAATCATGTGAATATCGTAGGCAGCTTGACTAACTTCGGTCACTCCCTGAGGCATATTGAGCTGCCGCGTTGCGCTCTCCGCGCTAACGTTGCCTGCTATTGCTAGTGCAATAACCGGGCCCAGCAGTCCCAAGAAAAGTGCTTGCGCTCTTTTCAACATCGCTTGTTTCTCCGTGGTAAATTAGGAATTAAAGCTCTTCCTCTGTATGGACGCTCTAATAAATCAAATGAGCGCTTTAAAATGCGCCGCGAGTGTAGCAAAAGTCGATACGTATCTCTAGAGAGATTAGGATCAAATTTGACTGCAGAGTCGGTTAATTGCTCTGTATCAACCATTTTAAAAGACAATCTTTATGGCACTGGGCACAAAATCTGCTAGATTTAAATGGAGGCCGCTGATAGCCAAAGGGAAAACCGCGGACAATTGCAGTTTTTTGCGACGCAAATAGCGGTCAACCAAGGGGGAATACAGAGGGTTTTATGCTGCCACTTTCACAACAGACCAGTGAATTCCTGATTGCTTATTTAAATGAGCGAGTCAAGCACCTGCATCATTCCATAAGCCTGCGGGAAAATGATGGCACCGCCGCGCTGGCTACATTTATTGAGCGCTATGTGGCTCTGGTGCCAGATTTTGTCACCGCTTTCGACGACTTCCTCAACTGCGCCAACATTAGCGGCGAAATCGCCAGACAGGTGATCACCGCCAGAGACTTTCTTGAAACCCCGGTGGAGATTGTTGCCAGTGAAGAAGGGCTGGAAGCACAAATGTATCAGGCCTATCTGGCTCATCGGTTGCTTGAAGAGCTTAACGATACGCTCAAAGCGATCTATGACTGCCCAATCATTCCCGTGGATATGACCAGATCCAACCTGATTGTTCATCATATTATTGGCGAACCCTTTGCCAACCAGATTGATGGCGCTATACAGCTGCTTAACGACAAGCTGCTTGAATCCATTAACAGTGATTCTGCGGTGCAGAGGAAACTTAAAACCTATGGCAAAAATCTGAGCAGCGACCCACTAATGCGCTATCCCTGCCTCACAGATTCATCCAATATCCGCCTGCTGTTCAAAAGCCAAAATACCAGGGTACGCCTTCACTAACTCATTTGGCACAAATTGCCTGCTAGCCCTTGGGATCCATCAACTTTACCGGCTGAGTCTGACTGGCGACCTCATCAGCGCTGGTATTGACTCTGGTCTCAAGCTCTCTGGGCGCAGATGACAGCCTCATCTCATCTTTAAACCCACAACTCACACACTCTCTGTAGTTAATGCCATTCTCGGAAAAGGCCAGAATTTTGTCCATCTGCGCGCATTTAGGGCAGGTAACGCCAGCAATAAATTGTTTTTTAGTTGTAAAAGCCATGGGTAGTTCACCACAATAGGAGCTTTATTATATCGGACATCAATGATTATGGATCACTCAATTCGCTCTCACCGGGGCATCAGACCAAAAATCGGCCAGCGGGTCTATGTGGATCCCGCCGCTACTGTGATTGGTGATGTGAGCCTGGGTGACGATGCCTCGGTCTGGCCCGGGGCGGTTATTCGCGGGGATATGCACTCCATCAAAATAGGTGCCAGATCCAATGTCCAGGACAATGCTGTGCTGCATATTACCCACGCCTCTGACTTCAATCCAAAGGGGTGGCCTCTGACCATTGGCGACGATGTGGTTATTGGTCATCGCGCAGTGCTGCACGGCTGCAGTGTTGGCAATCGAATTCTGATTGGTAATGGTGCCATTGTAAATGATGGCGCCATTATCGAAGACGAAGTGATTGTGGGCGCTGGCTGCATGGTGCCGCCGGGTAAAGTTCTGCACAGTGGTTTTGTCTATGTCGGCAATCCCTGCAAGCAGATGCGAGAGTTGTCAGAGAGCGAAAAAAGTTTCTTTACCTATTCCCCGGCTAATTATGTAAAGCTCAAAGACCAATATTTGGCAGAGCAACAGGGCAACTAGTATTGCCCTAGGCCTCAGAGGCCAATTTGATGCGAAGCGCATCAATCACATGGGATGTGTCCGGGCGAATGCCGCGCCACAGGTTAAAAGACTCTGCAGCCTGCTCGACCAACATACCCAAACCATCTGCAGCCAGTGCGCCCCGCTGACGGGCCCAGCTCATAAACGGGGTTGGTTTGGCGCTGTACATCATGTCATAACAGGCGGTTTTGCCCTGCTCGGAAGCTGGTGCCAGCAGGCTGTCTGGCAGTGGCGGCATACCACCCTGCAAACTGGCGCTGGTTCCATTGATGATCAGATCAAACTCCTGTCCGTCGAGCATATCGAAACCGCAGCCCAAAATGTAACCCAGCTCGGCAAAGCCCTTGGACAGCTGCAATGCCTTTTCAACAGTGCGATTGGCTATCACAATATGTTGCGGTTGCTCGGCCAGCAGTGGCTCGAGCACACCTCGCACCGCACCTCCGGCACCCAGAATCAAAACTCGCTTAGTGCGAATTTGCCAACCTAAATTGTCTTTTATATCCGTCACCAGACCCACACCATCTGTGGTATCCCCCAGCACAGTGCCATCATCCTGCATGGCCAATGTGTTGACTGCTCCGGCGCGGCGGGCTCGGGGGGTAATTCTTGAGCCATAGCTATAGGCATCCTGCTTGAAGGGCTGGGTGATGTTTAACCCGCGGCCACCGGCCCGGAAAAAACTATCTGCCGCAGCATGAAACCCATCCAGCTCTACCAGCTGTCGGCTGTAATCCATGGCCTGCACAGTCTGCACAGCAAAGGCCCGATGAATCTCTGGGGATTTGCTGTGCTTGATAGGATTGCCAAAAACGGCATATTTTTCAGTCATGGTTAAACCCAGTCGCGGTGAATAAGATATTTCTCATGGAGCTCGACTTCTGCACTGCCCGGCTCTGGCACCCAATCATACTCCCAGCGCACCAGTGGCGGCAGTGACATCAGTATAGATTCTGTGCGGCCACCGGTTTGCAGACCAAACAATGTGCCCCGATCCCAGACCAGATTAAATTCCACATAGCGCCCGCGACGGTAGAGCTGAAAGCTTCGCTCTCGCTCGCCGAATTCCCTGTCGCGACGACGCTGCACAATGGGAATATAGGCTGCAGTGTAGCTATCGCCAATGCTGCGCATAAAGGCAAAACTGCGCTCAAAGCCCAGCTCATTAAAATCATCAAAAAACAGGCCGCCGACACCCCGGGGCTCATCTCGATGTTTGAGATAGAAGTACTCATCACACCAGCTTTTTAACCGCGGATACAGGTCAGCGGAAAATCCATCACAGGCATCTTTAGCCGTACTGTGCCAGTGGCGACAGTCCTCTTCATTGCCATAATAGGGGGTCAGGTCATATCCTCCTCCAAACCACCAAACCGGATCGGCACCCTCTTTTTCGGCAATAAAGAAGCGCACATTGGCATGGGATGTCGGCACATAGGGGTTCTTCGGGTGGATCACCAGAGACACGCCCATGGCCTCGAAACTACGCCCGGCAAGCTCTGGCCGGTTCTGTGTTGCAGAGGCGGGCATCTGGTCACCAAAAACATGGGAGAAGTTGACTCCGCCTTTTTCAATAAAGGCACCGTCCACCAACACCCGGCTGCGACCGCCGCCACCCTCTTTGCGAACCCAACTGTCCTGTTGCCAGTCACAGCCATCTTCTGCCTGCAGGGCCTCGCAGATGCTGTCCTGCAATCCAAGAAGGTAGTTCTTAACCAGATTTTTGTCGATCTGCTGCACTTTATCCTGCACGGATAACCTCGCCGGTTATTAAATGTCTAATCTCACTGCTGTTTTTAGCTCGCCCAACGGTGCCGGGGGTTTTAAAATCTATGCGGCTGCCAAAATATGATTTTACTTTAATCCCTGTTGTCGCCGGGGGCAAACCCTGAGGATTTGCTGAAGTGGACACAATGGGGCCACCAAATGCCCGACAAAGTGCTGCTGCAAGGGGGTGGCGAGTAATACGCAATGCCAGACTCTGGTGCTCACCAACAATCCACGAGGGCGCCACACCATTATCTGGCACCAGCCAAGTAGTGGGCTTATTGTAGTCAGCGGCAAAGCGTTGCAAATGATCAGGGTCAAGACCCTGTAGGAACGGAGCAAAATGCTCGGTGCTATCAGCAATTAGTATCACGCCTTTGCTGACTGACCGGCGTTTGAGGTGGAGAATCCTGTTAACCGCATATTCCGACCACGGATCACAGCCCAACCCCCAGACAGCTTCTGTGGGGTAGGCAACCACCCCAAAGTCCTGCAGCACAGCGGCCGCACGGCATACTTTGGCGTGGTTACTCCAATTGATCACAGCAGATTTAGCTGTTTTTCAGCTTTTCCTGAAGCGCCGCGTCTTTAGCCAGAATAGCCTGTGCATTAGCCGCTCGCTCAGCAACCAGCTTGCTGTGCATTTCTGAATCAGATGCACCGATAATCTGTGCCGCCAGATAGGCCGCATTCTTGGCGCCAGCTTTGCCAATAGCAACTGTGGCCACTGGAATACCGCCAGGCATTTGCACTGTAGAAAGCAGGGCATCCAGTCCGTCGAGAGAGCCATTTATTGGTACGCCGATCACTGGCTTTAATGTGGTCGCAGAAACTGCACCTGCAAGGTGGGCAGCCATACCTGCAGCACAGATAAATGCTGCACAGCCACGGGCATCGGCATCGGTTACAAAGCTGTGGGTAGCTTCCGGGGTACGATGTGCCGAGGTCACCTTAACTTCAAAGGGAATATCGAATTTTTTAAGGATCTCAAAACTGGCTTCCATAACCGGCAAGTCAGAATCGGAACCCATTAAAATCGCTACAAAGGGTTTGCTCATTTTTCAGTCACCATATCTAAGGATCGCGCAATCTACCGGAAGTTGGAGCCCGGTGCAACTGCGGATGGAGAACCCATGCAGGCTGATTGAGTCTAGACCAATCGTCGATAAAATCCACTGTCATTGGCGATCAGTCCTTTGAGCTCCAAAGACACTAATAATTGTGCCAGTTTTGTCGTATCAAAGGGGCTGCTAAGGCTATCTATGGCCTCTGCATCAAAGCCCAAAGACTGAAAAACCGCCGCCTCTTCTTCACTTAAATCGCTCGCTGGGTCTGGCAATTGCTCTGCTGTGGGCTGATTTATTCCAGCAGTTAACCCGGCTGTTAAGCCAGCCAGGGGCCCAGCCAACTCAGCGACCAGCTCATCTACCTGTTCAACCAGTTGGGCACCCTGTTTGATCAGCAGATGACAGCCTTTAGCCTGGGGGTTGTGAATGGACCCGGGGATTGCAAAAACCTCTCGGTCCTGCCCTAGCGCGCAGCGGGCAGTAATCAACGAGCCGCTTTTCAGCGCAGCTTCAACCACCAGCACCCCCAGACTGAGGCCACTGATAATGCGATTACGCTGGGGAAAGCGAGCGGGTAGTGGCTCTGAACCAGGTTCAAACTCCGTTACCAGAGCGCCACCGGACTCAAGTATATCCTCGGCAAGCGTCCTGTGTCTCTGGGGATAAATCCTATCTATGCCTGTGGCCATGACCCCTATGGTAGTTCCTCGGCAGGCCGCATTCGCCTTCAGCGCTCCGTGGTGGGCAGCACCATCGATACCCAGCGCCAAACCGCTGGTAATGGTAAAACCGGCATTGGCCAGATTCTTGGCCCATTGACGGGCATTCGCCTCGCCATCTCTGGTCATGCGCCGACTGCCGACCATGGCAATCTGGGGGAGATGTAAACTATCTATATTGCCGCGAATATAAAGCAGCGGTGGGGCTCCGCCGATTTGCTTGAGCTGGGCAGGATAGTTGGGGCTGCTGATACTAACAATGGTTGCTGCGCAATGCTCCGTGACAGAGAGTATTTTTTCAACCTGGGGCCGCCAATCACCCCGTTGATACTGCTGCCTGAGATTCTCCAATAATATCTGCAACTCCCTATTTAAATCTAGGTCAGTTGCAGTAAAAATCTCGGTGTAACTGTGCAGCAGGCCAAGTAATTCTGCCTGCAGCCTTACTGGAAAGCCCGCAAGATGTTGAGCTACCAGGCAGTAATGGGTTTCCACATGGTCGGACATAGCACCGGGCTACCAAAGATTAAGGGTTGCGAACCAAATCACCGATATCTAACTGACGATCTGCCTCCATCACCAGGCCGAAACTCATTTTTTCGTACGTGTAGAACACCATTAGCAATCCAATGCGCTCATCTGGAAGCCGGACCTGCTGCCCGGCTACAGGGTCTTTGACCCATTCTCCAGCCTTGTAAATGGCCAAGGTATCACCAGCTTTAAGACTCTCACGATCACCGCGATTAATAGATACCACATCCAGAGCGCCGCCATTGCGCACGCCACCCTCAATATTAATCACCTGACCGAGTATTTCCTGACCCGGTGCCTGGAGGTGAAAAACAGGGGGCAGGGCTCCCTCTTCACGATCTAGCAGGCGATCGCGAAGACGAATCTCACCTTCGGATCTGGTCACGCCCAATGTGCCAATATCCTTATCTACTGCCTTGACCCTGGCGGAGGCGATGTCCTCGGCTCGAATACCCAGCACCTCACCACTAATCGGGTCAATATAGGCATCGCCTGGGCGATAGATGCCATAGTTAAGCTGGTTCCGGGTAAAGTCACCACGGGCATAGAAGTCATCCCCCATACCCATCAAAAGACGGCGCTCATAACCCCCTAACACATAGGGTGCTGCTTGGAGTTCAGCGGCATTGGTCACGCGGTTTTTAGACAGAAAGTTATAGACAATATCCAGCGGCAGGGCCGCTATAGCTCCGCCTCGGTCCTCGGTGGGAATACTCGGCGATAGCTTCTTGTCACGGCTGCGGCTAACAACTAATTTAGGCTGGCCATCAATATAGACCAACCTGATAAAATCGCCGGGATAAATAAGATGAGGGTTTGCAATCTGATGATTGGCATGCCAGATTTCTGGCCACATCCAGGGATCACGCAGAAACAAGTCAGAGATGTCCCACAATGTATCCCCTTCAACCACCGTATATTGATTGGGCACGGTTTCATTGAGGAGGTTTTCCGTCTCACTAATGGCAGGCTGTGCGGCTACAACAGCAAATAAAAGAGCAAACCTGAATATGATTTTTTTCATGGCGACGAGTCCTTTCCCTGCACTCGGTTAGTGTATAATTGTCGCCTGAGTAACCAGCAATGATTTTTATGGCTTCAGGCTATCCTAATGGTAGCAGTGCTTTTAACTTAATTTTTAGAAATTCATCACATTCGCTATGGCTAGACTAAATATTCTTGAATATCCCCATCCGCGTCTGCGCCTCAAAGCAGCGCCGGTAACCCAGGTCGATGAGCGCATTGTGCAGCTGGTCGATGATATGTTCGACACCATGGCCGAAGCACAGGGTATTGGCCTTGCCGCCTCCCAGGTGGATGTGCAGGAGCGAGTGATCGTGATGGATATCTCTGAGCAGCGCAATGAGCCAAGGGTGTATATCAATCCAGAGATTGAGGTTATTGAACCAGGCACAATTCCCTATGAGGAAGGCTGCCTCTCGGTACCTGGCTTTTATGAAGCTGTAGATCGGCCTGCCCATGTCATGATTCGAGCCCTGGATCGGGATGGCAATGCCTTTGAGGAAGAGGCAACCGGCCTGCTAGCGGTATGCATCCAACATGAAATTGACCATCTGGAAGGCCGACTGTTTGTCGACTACCTGTCTCCACTTAAGCGCGATCGCATTCGCAAAAAGCTCAAGAAGCAGCGAGCATAGGACGCCCATACATTGAAGATCGTCTTCGCCGGAACACCTGACTTCGCTGCGACACATCTTCGAGCACTCCTTGATGATGCCCGTCATCAGGTTATTGCCGTTTACACTCAGCCCGATCGACCCGCAGGCCGCGGTAAAAAACTAACTGCCAGCCCGGTTAAACTGCTCGCGGAGGAGCGGGGCATAGCGGTTTTTCAGCCCCAGTCCCTGAAACAGCCAGAGCAGCTGGCAATACTTGAACAGCTGGGGGCCGATCTGATGGTGGTCGTTGCCTACGGGCTGATCCTGCCCCAGGCCGTGCTGGATACTCCCCGTCTTGGCTGCATCAATGTGCATGGTTCAATCCTGCCCCAATGGCGCGGTGCTGCACCAATTCAACGGGCCGTAGAAGCCGGTGATGCAGAGACTGGCGTCACTATTATGCAAATGGATGCAGGCCTGGACACAGGCCCCATGCTGTCGATAACCCGCTGCCCAATTGGCAACACTGACACCAGCGGCTCAATCTATGCCCGCCTAGCAGGGCTGGGTGGGCCAGCACTGGTGCACGCCATAGACAAACTGGACAATGGCACGGCTGTTGCACTGGCCCAGGACAATAGCCTGAGCAGCTATGCGGCAAAAATTGATAAGACAGAAGCTGAGATTAACTGGGCCGATTCAGCCAATGTTATTGATAGGCGCATCCGTGCCTTCAACCCTTTCCCATGCACTTACAGCAAAATCGATGGGCAGCGGGTAAAAATCTGGGCCGCTCGTGTAGAGGGTGAAGAGGGCGAGGATACTACACAGAGCAAACTACCCGGAGAGATTCTGTGCGCCGACGCCGACGGCTTGTTAATCGGCTGTGGCCAAGGCTGTCTGCTGGTCAGTGAAATTCAGCTGGCGGGCAAGTCCAGGATGGCCGTGGCTGAAGTATTAAAATCCCGTGCCGACCTGTTTGGTGTCGGCCGGCAGCTTGGGCAATAAGCAATGAATGTTCGCGCTGCCGCCGCCGAAGTTATTGCCGGGGTTCTGCGCGGTCAATCACTGTCGGCGCTGCTGCCCCAGTACAGCACCAAAATCGAGGAAAAAGATCGCGCACTGTTAAAAGAGCTGTGTTTTGGCACCATGCGCTGGTATCCGCAGATTGCCATAATCCTGAAAGAATTGATCAAGAAACCATTGCGTGAAAAAGACCTTGAGATTCAAGGCCTGGTTGCCTGTGGTATTTACCAGCTTATGCATATGCGCAAAGCTGAACATGCTGTCACTAATGAGACTGTATCCGCGACCCACAAACTCAACCGCCAATGGGCCAAAGGGCTGGTCAACGGGGTGCTGCGAAGTTTCCAGCGTCAGAAACAGCACTTACTGGCAGCCCATGCTAATAACCCTGTATTCACCACAGCCCATCCAAAGTGGTTGTTAAAACATATTTCCGCAAGCTGGCCAGAGGATCTGGCCGCTGACATAGTTTCGGCAAATAATGAGCGCGCGCCCATGGTGCTGCGGGTCAATGCGATGCGCAATTCAAGGCAGCAATATCTGGATATGCTCGCGCAGGCCGATATAGAGGCCAGCCCAACTGAGCATAGTGAGCAAGGCATTATTCTGGCTAGCCCCAGAGATGTCACAGAATTGCCCGGGTTTGACCAGGGCGCTGTCAGTGTGCAGGATGAAGCGGCACAGCTGGCCGCATCTCTGTTGCAACTGCGCGATGGTGATTCGGTGCTGGATGCCTGCTGCGCTCCGGGAGGAAAGACCTGCCATATTTTAGAAACCCGCTCAGATCTGGGCTCAGTGCTGGCAATTGATCTGGAGCCAAGACGCCTGCTGCGGGTCGAGGAAAATCTCAATCGCCTGGGTCTTAACGCTGAAATAAAGGCCACAGATGCCGCAGATTTAGACCATTGGTGGAATGGTCAACCCTTTGAACGAATTCTTTTAGATGCACCCTGTTCCGCCTCTGGGGTTATTCGCCGCCATCCGGATATCAAAATACTGCGCAAGCCCGCGGATATTGTTAAGCTGGCGTCTATTCAGCGGCGTCTGCTAGAGCGTCTCTGGCAAACATTATCCACTGATGGCATTTTGTTATACGCAACCTGTTCAGTATTGCCAGAAGAAAATGATCAGGTAATCGCACAATTTATGACAGATAATGCCGATGCTGCGCTGCTTACTATTGAAGCAGACTGGGGCATAACAACAGATTTTGGGCGGCAGTTATTTCCCACAATCAATGGTAGCGATGGCTTCTATTACGCCAGGCTACAGAAGAAAGGCTGATAACAACTCGGAATTACCATGAAAATAGTAATAGTTGGCGCTGGGCAGGTTGGTGCTACATTGGCAGAGAATCTAGCCCGGGAATATAACGATATCACTGTTATTGATATCAATGAAAATGCCCTGCGCGCCCTGCAAGATCGCCTGGACATACGCACTGTTATTGGCACTGGCTGCTACCCGGATGTGTTGGTGCGAGCCGGTATTGAAGATGCGGATATGCTGGTGGCTGTGACCAATAGTGATGAGATCAATATTATCGCCTGTCAGGTAGCCTACTCGTTATTTCACACGCCAACCAAAATCGCCCGGGTCCGGGCACGCAATTACACAGACCCAAAATATAAAAACCTGCTGTTTAATGACAAGCATATGCCTGTGGATGTGATGATTACCCCAGAGCAGGTGGTGACGGACTATATCCGTAAACTGGTGGAGCAGCCGGGGGCACTTCAGGTTCTGGACTTTGCCGACGGCGTTATTCAGCTGGTTGGTCTGCGCGCCGCCAAAGACAGCCCCCTGGTGGGTCAGGAATTGCGCACTCTGAAAGAACATATGCCCAAGGCAGACGCCAGGGTTGCTGCCATTTACCGCAAAGACCGTGCCCTGTTTCCTGTGGGAGATACAGTAATTGAGGATGGCGACGAAGTGTTCTTTATCGCCGCCAAGAAAAATATTCGCAAGGTGATGAGTGAGTTGCGGCGCCTTGAAAAACCCTACCATCGTCTTGTGATTGCCGGTGGTGGCAATATTGGTTTCCGCCTGACCAGGGCATTGGAAGACCAATACAATATTAAAATTATTGAGTACTCGCCAAAACGGGCTGCCTATCTGTCGGAAAAACTTAACCGCGCTGTGGTTCTCAATGGCTCGGCCACAGACCAGGAATTGCTGCTCGATGAAAACATTGATAAGACCGATGTGTTTCTCGCGCTGACCAATGATGATGAAGTGAACATTATGGCCTCATTGCTGGCCAAACGGCTCGGCGCCAAAAAGGTTATGACTCTGATCAGCAATCCAGTCTATGCAGATCTTATGCAGGGGGGCGAAATTGATATTGCCATCTCTCCACAGCAGGCCACCACCAGTTCACTGCTGGCCCATGTCCGCAGAGGCGACACAGTAAGTGTGCACTCACTGCGACGTGGTGCGGCAGAAGCACTGGAAATTATTGTTCATGGCGATGAAAAAAGCTCGAAAGTGATAGGTCGCGCCATCGGCGATATAAAATCACCACCTGGTGCCACTCTGGCGGCTCTAGTGCGTGATGGCGAGGTTATTATTGCCCATCATGATATTGTGATTCAGGCAGAGGACCATGTGATTGTCTTTGTCGTGGACAAAGAAAATACCAAGGCCGTGGAAAAGTTGTTCGCCGTTGGTTACAGTTTTTTCTAGGACATAGAAACTATGCATTTTGCCATCACCGCCCGAGTACTTGGTGTCCTGCTGATGATCTTCAGCCTGACCATGCTGACGCCCATTATCGTCGCCTCTATTTACGGTGAGAACACCGCCCAGACTTTTCTGATTGCCTTTGCTATTACCTTGCTGATGGGTCTGGTCTTCTGGCTGCCATCGCGAAATCGCACCGGCGAATTGCGCACCAGAGACGGCTTTATTGTCACTGTGCTTTTCTGGCTGGTACTCAGTACCTTTGGGGCGCTTCCTTTGATGCTATCTGAGGCACTACAGCTGAGCTTTATGGATGCTCTTTTCGAGTCTGTTTCCGGGCTGACCACCACTGGTGCCACCGTAATTTCCGGGCTCGACGATCTGCCCAAATCTATTCTTTATTATCGCCAACAACTACAGTGGCTCGGCGGCATTGGTATTGTTGTAATTGCAGTTGCCATCCTGCCAATGCTCGGGGTTGGTGGCATGCAGATCTACCGCGCTGAAACCCCCGGACCGATGAAGGACTCCAAGCTCACCCCGCGCATTACCGAAACCGCCAATGTACTATTTAAAATTTATCTCGCCCTGACTGCAGTCTGTGCACTGGCATATTGGGCTGCGGGTATGAGCGGCTTCGATGCGATTGGTCACAGCTTTTCGACGGTGGCGATCGGCGGGTTCTCGACCCATGACAGCAGCATTGGCTTTTTTGACAGTGGCGCCATTATGGCCATCTGTGTTTTCTTTATGATTGTCTCCGGGCTTAACTTTGCCTTGCACTACCTTGTATGGCACAGCCGCAACCTAAAAGCCTACTGGAGCGATCCAGAAGCCAGAATGTATATTTATCTGTTGCTGATAGGCATGGTAATTACCTGCCTCTATCTCTACTACAGCGGTACCTATGGCAAGGAAGAGAGCCTGACCCAGGGTGTTTTTCAGCTGGTCTCCATTATGACCACCACAGGCTTTGCCACGGCGGAGTTCAGTACCTGGCCAACATTCCTGCCATTCTTTTTACTGTTTCTGTCGTTTTTTGGTGCCTGTGCCGGCTCCACTGGTGGCGGTATCAAGATTGGCCGCATGCTGATTCTTGCGCAGCAGGGCATAAGAGAAATATATCGCCTAGTGCACCCCAATGCGCTACTGCCGATCAAGATTCGCAATCGCAGAATTCCTGATCGGGTGGCCGATGCCATCTGGGCTTTTGTTGGTGTTTATCTGGCGATTTTTTATCTGATGGTATTGTTACTGCTGGCATCGGGGCTTGACTATGTCACAGCCTGGTCCGCCACCGCAGCATCCCTGAATAACCTAGGTCCAGGGTTGGGTGCTGTGGCGACCAACTATGGAGACCTTGGCAGCTTTGCTAAATGGGTGCTCTGCTGGGGCATGCTGCTGGGGCGTTTGGAAATCTTCACCTTGCTGGTGCTGTTCACCCCAACCTTTTGGAAAAACTAGCCTTTAGAGGTCCATTTAAGCTGCTGCTCAATCGCCTCAATCATCATCCCCGCTACATCTTTTTCCGTTGCGGTTTCTATACCCTCAAGGCCAGGAGAAGAGTTCACTTCGAGAAGTAATGGCCCGGTTTTTGAACGAATAATATCCACACCGGCAACAGCCAGACCCATGGCCTTGGCTGCCTTAACCGCCAGTCGTCTCTCTTCCTTGGTTGCTCGCACCACCGAAGCCGTGCCGCCCTGATGGATATTGGCGCGGAATTCACCAGGTGCAGCAGAGCGCTCGATGGCAGCTTTCACTTTGCCATTGATAACAAACAGGCGCAGATCTTTACCGCCGGCTTCCTTGACGAATTCCTGTACCAGCAGATTAGCTTTCACGGCCTTAAAGGCATTGATCACACTCTGGGCCGCCTTTTTGGTTTCCGCCAATACCACTCCGCGACCCTGACTGCCTTCAAGCAGCTTGACGATCAATGGTGCACCACCAACCATATCAATCAGCTCATTGGTATCAATAGGCGAATTGGCAAAGCCTGTGAGTGGAATATCCAAACCACTTTTAATTAACAGCTGCAGGGAAAATAACTTGTCCCGGGACTGGCTGATGGCCAGCGAGCTGTTTTGCACATAGACGCCCATGCTCTCAAACTGTCTGGTCAGGGCGCAGCCATAAAATGTAGCACTGGGTCGAATGCGGGGAATTACTGCATCAAGATCATTAACAATATGGCCACCGCGGTAATGCACTTCCGGCATTTCATCATCCAGCTTCATGTAGCAGTCTTTTATATTGTAAAAAACCATTTGGTGACCGCGCTCTTCACCGGCCTCCATAATCCGCTGATTGCTGTACAGATCTGGATTGCTCGCCAGCAGCCCAATCTTTAAACCGGTTTTGGCACTGGGGGTAATGCCATACATTTCACGCAGTTCTAAATCACTGATGCGGCCGAGGTTCATGCTTGCAGAAGGGTCTACCAATACCCGACCTGTCATAGCCTCGCGACCCAGCAACATTCTATAGCCCATGCTGTCGCGATTACTCAATGTCAGTTCTATATCCCAGATTTGTTCACCCAGGCGCATGGGCACTTTAATAACATAGCGCTTTTCGCTGGCACCGCTGGTGTTTTTGACCATGCGCCGATCGAGAATCGGCGCCTCACAGCGCAGTGACACTTTGCGATTATTTTGCAGAGGATGAACGTCAAAGGATACCCAGGCAGTGGTACCGCGCTTAAAAGCCTGTACATTAAAGGCATGGAGAACAGAGGTTTTAGCACCTGAGTCCACGCGCACTTTTACCGCGGGAATACCCAGCTGGGAAATGGCACACCATTCCTCACTGCCAATAATGATTTTTTCTACTGGTGCTATATTCAAAATCTGCTCTCCGCTTATGAGCTATCTCAAGGCGCAATTAGATTTCAAAATGAAGCTGGAGTACAGCTATATTTTCAATATACAGTGACAAAAAAGGCCGATAAAAATCGGCCTTTCAAGTCAGTACATAATAGCCTGGCTGCTACTGTTTGCGTGCGTTGTAATAGGCTTCTTCAGAAATACCATGATAGGTCATAGCCTGCTGTTTAAACGCGGTTACAGATTCTGCGATACGCTGAGCGATCTCTGAATCTGTGGCCAGCTCAGCCAGCACTTCCTCTGACAGTCTACCCAGTTCAGCTATCACTTCGTCTGGTAACTTGCGGACTTCAACACCATGGGTCTCCACCAACTCAACCAGTGCAGTATTGTTTCTCGCGGTGTACTCATCGAGCATATCCTGATTGACCGCACGGGCGGCAGTCTCAACTATGGCCTGCAGATCAGCAGGCAAACTTGCATAGGCATCTTTATTGACGATGAGCTCAAGGATCGGACCCGGTTCGTGCCAGCCTGGGTAATAATAATATTTAGCCACCTGATGAAAACCAAAGGCCAGATCATTGTAGGGCCCCACCCATTCAGTAGCATCAATGACACCAGTCTGCATTGAGGTGTAAAGCTCACCTCCAGGCATGGTGACAGAGATACCACCAGCGCGAGTAATCACATCGCCGCCCAACCCGGGAATACGCATCTTCAGGCCTTTGATGTCTTCCATGGAATTAATCTCGCGATTAAACCAGCCTGCCATCTGCACACCTGTGCTGCCACCGGCAAAAGGAATCAAATTAAATTGATCGTAAAGCTCACGCCACAGCTCCAAGCCGCCACCGTAATGGAGCCAGCCATTCATCTCCTGGGCATTGAGGCCAAAGGGGACAGAGGTAAAAAAGCCAGTGGCTTTGGATTTACCTGTCCAGTAGTAAGAAGCACCATGACCCATCTGCACTGTACCCTGACTCACGGCATCAAAAACTTCAAACGCAGGCACTAACTGGCCAGCGCCAAACACTTTAACCTGCAACCGGCCGCCGCTCATGGCCTCAACTTTTTTGGCAAAGTTTTCTGGTGCAGAACCCAGACCAGGATAATTTTTAGGCCAGGTGGTAACCAGCTTCCATTTAAATGTTTGCTGCTTTTCTGCTGTAACTGCAGATGTATCCGCTGGCTTCTCACCACAACCCAATATCAATAAAGACAGCAGTGCAATAATTACAATACGCATTTTGTACCCCTTGCTAAAGAAACAACTTTTAGTTTTTAGATGGCGCTCAGATTAGCCGAGGCCAATATTAAAATTTTTGTACCCACTTCTTCAAAGCTGACATGGACACGAGCTCTCGGGCCGTTGCCCTCAAAATTCAGAATCACCCCTTCGCCGTAGACATTGTGAACAATCTGCTGACCCAGACTAAATCCTGTGGCCTCTCCCTGATCACTCTGAATAGCACCGGCGGCATAGCTTGTGGGTCGGGCAATATTGTTTTGCAGTCGAACCTCCTCAATCACATCGGAGGGAATATCGCGAACAAATCTAGAGACCGAATTAAAAGATTCATTGCCATAGATAGAGCGACTTTCGGCAAAGGTTAAATACAGTTTTTGCATGGCTCTGGTAATACCCACATACGCCAGCCGTCGCTCCTCTTCAAGGCGACCTGGTTCATCCAGAGACATCTTGTGGGGAAATAAATTTTCTTCCATGCCCGCCAGAAATACCAGAGGGAACTCCAGACCTTTGGCACTGTGCAAGGTCATAAGCTGCACTGCATCCTGATCTTCATCTGCCTGACGATCACCGGAATCCAGTGCCACCTGATCCAAAAACTGAGGTAACACTGGCAGGTCGTTATCTTCAGCCTCAAAGTTGCGGCAGGCATTGACCAGCTCTTCAAGGTTCTCCACCCGGGCCTGTCCACGCTCGCCTTTCTCGCGACGGTGCATATCCACCAGACCACTGAGCTGGATGGCATTCTCGGCCTGCTCGACCAATGGTAACTCGTCCAGCTGGCCGCTCATTTCGTTGATCAGTTCAATAAACACAGCCACGGCATTGGTCGCCCTTGCCGCAAGGCGTTTTTCACTGACAATCAGACTGGCTGCAGACCACATCGAAGTACTCTGCTCACGGGCCAGCTCGCGAATTAACTCCAGAGTACGATCGCCAATGCCTCGGGACGGCACATTGACTACCCGCTCAAAGGCAACATCATCGTGGCAATTGAGCATCATCCGTAAATAAGACAGTGCGTTTTTAATCTCAAGGCGCTCATAAAAACGCTGGCCGCCATATATGCGGTAGGGGATTTCGGCCTGTAATAGGGCGGCTTCCAATACTCGCGACTGGGCATTGGATCTGTAGAGGATTGCTGAATCTTCCCGAAGGTTGCCATCATTGACCCAACTGTGCAGGCGATCGGCGATATAGCGCGCTTCATCATGTTCATTAAAAGCTGCATAAAGAGCAATGGCTTCGCCTTCTCCCGCATCTGTCCACAGGCTTTTGCCCAGACGCTCGGCATTTTTAGCAATAACCGCGTTGGCCGCATTGAGGATATTGGAGGTGGAGCGGTAATTCTGCTCCAGCTTAACCGTATGGGTGTCGGCAAAGTCCCGCTCATAGCTAAGAATATTTTCCACCTTGGCGCCGCGCCAGCCATAGATCGACTGGTCATCATCTCCTACGGCGGTGACTGCACTTACCTTGCCAGCCAGTATTCTCAACCAAGCATATTGCACTGCGTTGGTATCCTGAAATTCATCCACCAGAATATGTTGAAAGCGCTGCTGATAATGCTCCAGCACATCCGGCTTGTTTTTCCACAGCTCGAGGGCGCGCAATAGCAGTTCGGCAAAATCGATAACACCGAGACGCTCGCAGGTAGCTTCGTATTCCCGATAGATACGCAGCATGGTCGCCAGATAGGGGTCACCACCTTCCTGAATATGGGCGGCGCGCAGACCTTCGTCTTTTTGCCCATTAATCCACCATTGGGCCTGCTTGGGGGGCCAGCGCTGCTCATCCAGATCCATTGCACGCATTACCCGTTTGACCAGCCTCAGCTGATCATCGGAATCCAGAATCTGAAAGTTTTCCGGTAAATTAACATCCCGCCAATGGGCTTTAAGCAAGCGATGGGCGAGGCCATGAAAAGTACCCACCCACATGCCACGCAATGACATTCCCAGCAGCTCGTCAATGCGCTCGCGCATTTCGCGGGAGGCTTTATTGGTAAAGGTGACCGCGAGAATGCTGTAGGGCGAGAGCCCGTCCACCTGAATTTTCCAAGCGATACGATGTACTAAAACTCGCGTTTTACCGCTGCCGGCACCAGCCAAAACCAGAAGGTGTTTCTTGTCACTGGTCACGGCTTCTTCTTGTGCAGGATTGAGATTATTGAGTATTGGGGTGACGTCCATAGGCAGCTATTCTAGCAAGTAAGTGGTAGAAATATGGGGGCATAAGAATTTCTTTTTCAGTTTTTTACAGAGACATTTTGCCTGTTCACAGATCAAATAGCGGATATTGGCTGTACCTTTGTCTTTTTTTACTACAAAACTGGCATTTATACCGCTTTTCTTGTAAATTTTTTACATGATTTTATTTTGGACCATTTATGAAACCTGCTGAACTCACCCAGACTATTAGTGACACCTTAACCGATCTGCGCAAGTCTGAGCGCAAGGTCGCCGACTTTGTACTGAATAACCTGATGCAGGTGATTCGTATGCGCATCGTCGACCTGGCTCAGGAAGCCAATGTCAGTGAGCCAACAGTAGTAAGGTTCTGCAGAGCAGTTGGTTGTCAGGGTTTCCAGGATTTTAAATTAGCTCTGGCTCAGCAGCTGGCCTCCAGTCCCAGCTATGGCCAGATTGCAGTCACGGACACTGACTCTACTCGGGAATATACCCACAAGGTGTTTGATTCTACTGTGGATACTTTGCTCAAGGTTCGTGAGAGTCTGGTGATGGAGCGTCTTGATGCGGCGGTGGCTGCCATCTGTGCCGCGCAAAAAGTAGAATTTTACGGCTTTGGCGCTTCGGCGGCTGTTGCCTTTGATGCCCAACACAAATTTTTCCGCTTGCAGATTACCTCTGCAGCATATTCCGACCCCCACCTGCAAAATATGTCAGCCACCTCACTGCAAGCAGGCGATGTGGTAATGGCGATCTCGCAGTCTGGCCGCACCCAGGCACTGTTAGATTCTATGGATCTGGTTAAAAAAGCCGGTGCTATTGTGATCGCCCTTGCACCGAGCGGCTCTCCAATTGCGCGCAGTGCCAGTATTGCGATTGAAGTTGATGCCAAGGAAGATTTTCAAATCTACACACCGCTGTCATCGCGGATCGCTCACCTTGCAGTGATTGATGTACTGGCCGTTGGAGTCGCCCAGAAAAAAGGCCCGCAATTGCAGGAACATCTCCAGCAGCTGCAAGAAGGGCTGTCGTCCCTGCGCAGCAATTAGACTTCCCTGGGCATCAATTTAAAGTACGCCAACTTACACAGCAATATACCCTACCTTGGCGGTTTTGTGCCCGCCGCATTTTTAGTCTACGTTTAATCCAATGGCCTTTTATAGATTGCAGACAAAGCACAGGCCGTTGTTGTTTTTATTGATCGTTACATGCAGTTAATACCACAGGGAATTCGGCTCAAGTAGCCTTAATTAATCGCTAGGGAGCAACGCTATGTCAAACGAAGAGGGTAGTACTCAACTTTCTAAATCAATCGCAAAAATTTACAGCAATACTTTAATCGGGGTAGAAATTGTTATCGCTGCGGCGGTGATTATATTTTTTGCTGCACTGGCACCGGGAGCAATCGCACTGATTGTTTTAGGCGCCGCCGCCTTATTACTATTACTTGGCACTGTGGCTTTTCACGCGCTGACTTGCGCAATAAAAGCCCATTATGCTGCCAACCCGGCCGGGGCTGCAGCGGCCTATGGCTTCCCAACCTATGCCGCACTAAAGGCCTCCTGGCCCTGGGCGGTTCGATTGGTTGCCTGTTAGTACAAGTGGCGGGCTCATGGATTGTTGCTCGCCGTTTTTTAACTATATTGTTTTATCCTCTCTGGGTAGGCTGGCGTAAATATTAATAGCAATGCCCGCCAAAATAAGCGGCGCACCCACAAGCAATGTTAGAGTGCCATATTCCCCAAATAAAATAATGCCCTGTAGGCAAGATTTCTACTGGGATTAATCATTCTGATTGTCAGTGGCAATAACGGATAGGATTGGCAGTCTTTTAAAAATTTATATTTTTTACTCAACAGTGACAGACTTCGCCAGATTACGCGGTTGATCTACATCTGTTCCTTTAAGCAGAGCCACATGATAAGAAAGCATCTGCAGTGGTAAGGTATAGATAATCGCCTCTAGACTTTTTGGCACATGGGGCATATCGATAACGGTGATACCGGGCTCGCTGGCAAAGCCAGATTTGCGATCAGCAAACACAAACAGCTGTCCTCCTCGGGCGCGGACTTCGTGTAAATTGGATTTTAGTTTTTCCAATAATTCATTATTTGGTGCCACTGTTACTACCGGCATATCTTCATCCACTAGAGCCAGTGGCCCATGTTTTAATTCGCCGGAGGGATAGGCTTCAGCATGGATATAGGAAATCTCTTTTAATTTAAGAGCGCCTTCAAGGGCGATGGGATATTGCTCTCCTCGGCCTAAAAATAATGCGTGTTGTTTATTGGCGAAGGATTCTGATACCTGTTCAATCAAAGAATCCAAGGCTAGAACCTTATTGCAGAGGGCAGGGAGTTTATGAAGATTCTGCACTAACAGTTTTTCGGTTTTTGCTTTTAATCCGTGGTGTCGGGCAATGGCAATAGAGAATAATTGTAACGCCACTAACTGGGTGGTGAAGGCCTTGGTAGAAGCCACACCAATTTCAGGGCCCGCCATGGTCATTAATGAAATATCGGACTCGCGGACGAGGGAGCTGTTCGCCACATTGCAAATAGCAACAAAGCCCAGGTAACCACTATCTTTGGCCTTTCTTAGTGCCGCTAACGTATCTGCTGTTTCGCCGGACTGGGAGATGCTGACAAATAATGTACCGGCGGGAACTGCCACTTTGCGATAGCGATATTCACTGGCTACTTCCACCTGACAGGGAATGCCGGCATATTCTTCCAGCCAGTATTTGGCCACTAGTCCAGAATGATAACTGGTGCCGCAGGCAACAATGTGCACTGCATTGGATTGGGTGAAAAGCTCTTCGGCCTGATAGCCAAAGATGGCTTCACGAATATGGTCATCGGCAATGCGACCAGCAAATGTGTCGGTAAGTACATCAGCCTGCTCAAAAATTTCTTTTTGCATAAAGTGGCGATACTGGCCTTTTTCTGCAATTTGATCTTTCTCGTCCAGCTCCTGCAAATGACGTTTGATGGCTTTACCGCGGCGATCATACACCTTGTAACCACTGTGCATTGCTTCAACCAAATCGCCTTCTTCTAAAAAGACCACACGGTCAGTCACTTGGCGCAATGCCATTTGATCGGAGGCAATAAAATGTTCGTCGATACCAACGCCGATGACCAATGGACTGCCACTGCGGGTGCCTATTAAGGTGTGGGGCTCAGCTGTTGAAATAACGCCAAGGGCATAGGCTCCCTCCAGTCGTGCAATGGTTTTTTGCACTGCGCGACGCAGGTCTTTTGCAGTTTTACTGTAATGATTAACCAGATGAGCAATGACTTCAGAATCAGTGGCGGACAAAAAATCGTAACCGGCATTAATCATTTCCTGGCGCAGGACTTCGTGATTTTCGATAATGCCATTATGAACTACCGAGATTCCGCCGGAAGTATGTGGGTGTGAATTAGCGGTGCTCGGCTCACCATGGGTTGCCCAGCGAGTATGAGCTATACCGGTGTTTCCAGCGGCTGGTGATTTTTTTGCTACTGCTTCAAGCTTGGCCACCTTGCCAATAGTTTTTCTGGTTTGCAGTTGCTGGTGGCTGTCGATAATTGATACACCAGCAGAGTCATAGCCGCGATACTCAAGACGGTGAAGGCCTTCTATCAAGATCTTGTATGCATTCCTATTGGTGGCTGCGCCGACAATTCCACACATGCTTTAATCTTCCTTTTTGGTTGGGCGCTTCCAGCCCGCAATATTACGCTGCTTGGTTCTGCTTACCGCCAGCGCGTCGGCAGAAACATTCTGAGTCAATGTTGACCCTGCAGCAACAAATCCATTTTCACCTACGGTGACTGGCGCAATCAATGTGCTGTTGGAGCCAATAAAGGCGCCATCGCCAATTTTGGTTTGATGTTTATTTACACCATCGTAGTTGCAAGTGATAGTACCTGCGCCCACATTCACACCGGAGCCCAAGTCCGCGTCACCCACGTAGCTAAGATGATTAATTTTACTGCCATCGCCAACGATGACTTTTTTGGTTTCAACAAAATTACCAACCTTGGTATTTTTGCCTAACTCTGTGCCTGGGCGTATGCGGGCAAAGGGCCCAATAATCGCCTGGTCGCCAATCACTGCATTCTCGATTACTGTGTTGGCTTTAATCTCTACGCCATCGCCAATGGTGGAATCAATAATCTGACAGTTTGGGCCTATGCTGACATTGGAGCCAATGGTTACTGTCCCTTCAAACAAACAGTTCACATCAATAAAATTGTCCTGGCCAGCACTTAGGTCGCCACGCTGATCAAAGCGGCTTGGATCTGCCAATGTGGTACCAGAGAGCATTAGTGCCTCGGCAAGTTCCAACTGGTGAGCTCGCTCTAGCTGGCTAAGTTGAATTCTATTATTCACGCCCTCTACCTCTGTGGCTGATGTAGGTTGAATACTGGCGATGTGGTAGCCATTGGTTGTGGCAATGGCAATCAAGTCGGTCAGATAATACTCGCCCTGGGCATTATTATTATCAATCTGGGGCAGCCAGGCTTTTAACTGTTCTGCCCCGAGTGCCAGAACACCTGTATTAATTTCGCTGATTAGCAGCTGCTCTTCGCTGGCATCTTTTTGCTCGACGATTGACTCAATCATACCGGCTTCATTGCGAACGATACGACCATAGCCCATAGGATTTTCCAGATTGATAGTCAGTAACCCAATGGTTTTACCCTCAACAGCCGCCAGCATTTTTGCGATCGTCGCAGGTTTAATCAGCGGCACATCACCATAGAGAATCAATACTTTGGACTGATCTCGCAAATGGGGAGCTGCCGTATTCACGGCGTGGGCTGTACCCAACTGCTCGGTCTGTTGCACAAACTGGCCACCGCTATCAACGAAGGCCTTCTCAACCCGCTCAGCGCCATGGCCGGTAACGATAATCTGCTCGGCGTCACAGATGGTTTTCGCTGCATTAATCACGTGGCCAAGCAAAGGTCTGCCTGCCAGTTTATGCAAGACTTTTGGGAGGTCGGACTGCATACGAGTCCCCTTGCCGGCGGCAAGAATAACAATATCCGTATCGTTGTTAGGCAAGGTATTTGGCAATTTGCTTGGCTCCGATCCCAAAAGTTAAAAAACAATATTGATAACAAGTTACGTTACTGACAATTGACGGACAACACAAGCTTATTGGGGCAGGGGTCCGAGACAAAATTCAGTGCAAAAAAAAGGGCGGCTCAGCCACCCTTTTCCCAGTCAGTGGTTATCAACCACCGAGTTTTTTTCTTAATTTCTGCAATGTGCGCAACTGTGCCGTCGATTCAGCAAGCATGGCAGCCGCTTTAGAGTACTCTATCTCACCAGACTGGTTAGCTAGTGCAGCTTCTGCTTCCTTAACTGCTTCAGCTGCCGCTGCTTCGTCGATATCTCCGGCGCGGACAGCTGTATCAGCCAGTATAGAAATACTGTTGGGCTGAACTTCCAGATAACCGCCAGAGAGATAATAAATCTCTTCCTCACCATTCTGTTTGACCAGACGGACTGGACCAGGTCGCAGGTCACTCAGCAGCGGTGCATGCCCGGCTGTCACACCAAGCTCACCCATTGATCCAGTGGCAACAACCATCTCGACCAACCCGGAGAATAGTGATGCATCCGCACTTACAATGTCACAATGAACTGTTATAGCCATTTCTTTATTGCCTTTGCTTTCTGCAATTTATACGTTTTTAGATTTAAAGCTTTTTCGCTTTCTCTACGGCTTCGTCGATAGAGCCAACCATATAGAACGCCTGTTCTGGCAGATCATCGTACTGACCAGCCAGGATACCCTGGAAACCAGCTATGGTGTCTTTCAGAGAAACATACTTACCTGGTGAGCCGGTGAAGATTTCAGCAACATGGAATGGCTGGGACAGGAAGCGCTCAATCTTACGTGCGCGGGCTACAGCCATTTTGTCTTCTTCTGAAAGCTCATCCATACCCAGAATCGCAATAATATCTTTAAGCTCTTTGTAGCGCTGCAGTACTGACTGCACACCACGTGCAACTTCATAGTGCTCGGTACCAATAATCAGGGGATCCAGCTGACGTGAAGTTGAATCCAGTGGATCTACCGCGGGGTAGATACCTTTAGAGGCAATATCACGGCTCAGTACAACGGTTGAATCCAAGTGAGCAAAGGTAGTTGCAGGAGATGGATCGGTCAAGTCATCCGCTGGTACATAAACGGCCTGAACCGAAGTAATAGAACCAGTCTTAGTTGAGGTAATACGCTCCTGAAGAACACCCATTTCCTCAGCCAGAGTAGGCTGGTAGCCTACCGCCGAAGGCATACGGCCCAACAGTGCTGATACTTCGGTACCTGCCAATGTGTAACGGTAGATATTGTCAACGAACAACAGTACGTCTTTACCTTCGTCACGGAATTTTTCTGCCATTGTTAAACCGGTCAGTGCTACACGCAGTCTGTTTCCGGGTGGCTCATTCATCTGGCCATATACCATGGCTACTTTTGAGTCGCTTGGCGTTTCAATATTTACAACACCAGATTCCTGCATCTCGTAGTAAAAATCATTACCTTCACGAGTACGCTCACCAACACCAGCAAATACTGACAGACCACTATGCTCGGTCGCAATATTGTTGATCAGCTCCATCATGTTTACGGTTTTACCAACACCGGCACCACCGAACAGGCCTACCTTACCGCCTTTGGCAAAAGGACAAACCAGATCGATTACCTTGATACCAGTTTCCAGCAGATCGTCGGAAGCGGCCAGCTCATCATAGGCTGGGGGCTTGCGGTGAATGGCCATGCGCTCTTTTTCACCAATCGGACCTTTCTCATCGATTGGGTTGCCCAGTACATCCATGATGCGGCCCAGAGTTTCAGTACCTACGGGAACTGAAATTGGCGCAGCGGTGTTATTTACACCCAGGCCACGGCTGATGCCTTCAGAGGAGCCCATAGCAATAGTTCGCACTACGCCATCGCCCAACTGCTGTTGCACTTCCAATGTCAGACCTTTGTCATCGACTACTAGTGCGTCATAGACGTTGGGTACCAGATCGCGGGGAAATTCCACATCGATCACGGCGCCAATAATTTGTACGATACGTCCACTACTCATGTCCGGTTCCTCTTAACTAAACCTTTAAAATTCGTTTGGCTTTATACAGCCGCTGCGCCACTTACAATTTCCGACAGCTCTTGTGTAATAGCTGCCTGGCGCGCTTTGTTATAAAGCAGTTGTAATTCATCAATCATGTCACCGGCATTGTCGGTGGCGTTTTTCATTGCCAGCATTCGAGCGGCTTGCTCACAGGCTTTGTTTTCAACAACGCCCTGAAAGACCTGTGATTCGATATAGCGAATCAGCATGCCATCCAGTATTTCTTTAGCGTCTGGCTCGTAAATATAGTCCCAATGGTGGCTGAGACTTTTATCGTCGGTAGCTGCCAGTGGCAACAATTGTTCAACTGTAGGTGTCTGGGTCATGGTGTTAACAAATTCATTGCTGACCACAAACAGCTTATCGATACGGCCTTCATCAAAGGCGTCCAACATCACTTTCACGCCGCCAATCAGGTCCGCCGCATTTGGCTCATCACCAACATCTTTAACCGCTGCTACTATATTGCCGCCGACAGTACCAAAAAAACCTGCTGCCTTGTTGCCAACAACACAGATATCAACCTCAACATCTTGATCAGACCATTCTTTCATAGACTTTAGGGCAGCCTTGAACAGGTTAATGTTCAAGCCACCACAGAGACCGCGATCAGTTGAGATCACTACATAGGCTACACGCTTTACTTCACGCTCTTCCAAATACTGATGCTTATATTCAGAAACCGCATTGGCGATATGGCTGACCACATCACGGATACGCTGAGCATAGGGCTTACCCAATGCCATGCGATCCTGGGCCCGACGCATTTTACTCGCCGCGACCATTTCCATGGCGCTAGTGATTTTCTGCGTACTGCCAATACTAGCAATTTTGGTTTTGACTTCTTTTCCGATTGCCATGCTTTATGCCTGTCCGATTACTCTGACTTACCAGGTTTGGGTTGCAACAAACTTATCCAGAGCAGCTTTGAAACCAGCTCCAATATCGTCGTTGTAATCACCTGACTGATTGATTTGATCCATCAGATCACCGTGCTCAGCTTTCATATAAGAGAGCAGAGCAGCTTCAAAATCACCAATCTTGCTTACTTCAACTGTTTGCAAGTAACCATTGTCAGCCGCGTAAACCATAACGCCCATTTCAGCGATACTTTGAGGCGTATACTGCTTCTGCTTCATCAGTTCCGTAACTCGCTCACCATGGTCAAGCTGTGCTTTGGTTGCATCATCAAGGTCAGAGGCAAACTGGGAGAATGCTGCCAGTTCGCGATACTGAGCCAGTGCGGTACGGATACCACCGGACAGTTTCTTAATGATCTTGGTCTGTGCTGCACCACCTACTCGAGATACCGAAATACCTGCGTTCATCGCTGGACGAATACCGGCATTAAACATATCAGCTTCAAGGAAGATCTGGCCATCGGTAATGGAGATTACGTTGGTCGGTACAAAGGCAGATACGTCACCAGCCTGAGTTTCAATTACGGGCAGTGCGGTCAATGAACCAGTCTTGCCTTTGACTTCACCATTGGTGAATTTTTCTACGTAATCAGCGTTAACACGCGCCGCGCGCTCCAGCAGACGGGAGTGCAAGTAGAAAACATCACCTGGGTATGCTTCACGGCCCGGAGGACGCTTCAGCAGCAGTGAGATCTGACGATAGGCCCAAGCCTGTTTGGTCAAATCATCATAGATAATCAGGGCGTCTTGACCGCGGTCACGGTAGTACTCTCCCATTGAACAACCAGCAAACGGAGCCAGGAACTGCATGGCAGCTGGATCAGAGGCGGTCGCAGCTACAACAATGGTATGGTCCATTGCGCCATGCTCTTCCAGTTTGCGCACAACGGCAGCAACAGAAGCAGCTTTTTGACCGACGGCTACATAGATACATTTAATGCCTGAGCCTTTCTGGTTGATGATAGCGTCAACAGCAATTGCTGACTTACCAATCTGGCGGTCACCAATGATCAGCTCTCGCTGGCCACGACCGATTGGCACCATGGTATCAACCGCTTTCAAACCAATTTGCACTGGCTGGTCAACTGACTGACGCTCAATTACACCTGGGGCAACTTTTTCAATTGCGTCAGTGAGTGGGGCGTTAATGGGCCCTTTGCCGTCAATAGGGTTACCCAGAGCGTCGACAACGCGGCCTTCAAGTTCTGGTCCTACCGGTACTTCCAATACACGTCCGGTGCATCGGGCTTTCTGTCCTTCGGCCAGTGCCTGGTAGTCACCCAGTACCACGGCGCCGACTGAGTCGCGCTCGAGGTTAAGTGCCATACCGTAAACACCGCCATCGAATTCGATCATTTCGCCGTACATCACGTCGGCTAGACCGTGAATACGAATGATACCGTCCGATACGGATACAATGGTGCCCTCATTTTGGGCTTCTGACGAAACATTAAGGTTGTCAATACGACTCTTAATAATTTCGCTGATTTCTGATGGATTCAGTTGCTGCATGCTTTGGCCTCAATCCTTAGGAATTTAGTGATTCGGCGAGTTTGGTCAAACGACCGCGAATGGACCCGTCAATAACG
>Ga0233426_10000025_pt1 | contig 155980 bp, 127 predicted proteins | sample SI_118_April2016_6_FD_179875 | JGI IMG/M metagenome (GOLD analysis project Ga0233426, IMG submission 179875) | Seawater microbial communities from Saanich Inlet, British Columbia, Canada - SI_118_April2016_10_MG | ecosystem: Environmental > Aquatic > Marine > Inlet | place: Canada: British...
ATAAATAGAACAATAAATAGAACAATAAATAGAACAATAAATAGAACAATAAATAGAACAATAAATAGAACAATAATTCAAATAATTGAGCATCATTGATAGGGAGATCAGTATGTTACGCTTTTTTTTGGAGTTACTCGCGCCGATTTTTGGCTTGTTTATTAAATTTCTAATCGCTTTTGGCATCGGCACTGGCTCTGCAGCGCTGGTGTGCTGGTTACACGACATACCTCTGGTGGTATCCATTATGGGTGGCTTTGTGGTGTTAGGTTTGACACTGGCATTTTCATCAGATGGTCCCTTTTAGCTAGAAAGATTTCTAATAAATGGTATCGCCATGACGACAAAAGTGCTTTAGATCAAAAGCGCTCTAGACGGCAATGCGCCGTATTTTTTGAATAGCCTCGTAACTGGGCTTTAGTTGCCCGTACATTTTCTTGTAAACCTCATTGTAGAGTTTGTCATAGGTTGCCTGGTGCTCGGCGATGGGGGTAAAGCAGTCACCCTGATGGGTCATGTGAGTGACCGCGGTGTTAAAATCCGGGTGTATACCTACGCCCACCGCGCTGGCAATGGCAGCCCCCAGTGATGAGGTTTCAAAGGTGTGGGGTCTATACACTGGCATGCCAAAAATATCGGCGGTAATTTGCATCACCTGATCACTTTGCGATCCACCACCTGAGACAACCAAACGGTTGATAGTTTTGCCGCTGCGTTTTTCCAGATGCTCTTTGCTCTCTCTCAGGGCATAGGTGATGCCTTCAATCATGGCTCGATAAAGGTGCGCGCGGGTGTGTTGTTCGCTAAAGCCAATAATGGCACCACGAGTTTCGGGACCATCACCATTTGACGGTGACCAGTAGGGTTGCAGCATAAGACCGTCAGAGCCGGCGGGCACGGTTTTTAATAAGTCATCGAATAGGGTTTCTGGTGCCACCTGTTGGTCGGCGGCCAATTGTTCTTCTTTGAGGCCAAACTCTTTTTTGAACCAACTAACCATCCAATAGCCGCGCTGTATCATCATTTCAACATTGAAGGTGTCGGGTATCACGCCCGGATAGGCGGGATAAAAGGGAATAGCTTCAAGGTATTTGTCTGACACAATGTTGAGTGTCGCCAAACTGCCGTAACTAAGGCTGCCTGTGTGACTATCTAAGCATCCAGTGCCTAGCACTTCGCAGGCTTTGTCTGAGCCGCTAGCAATTAGAGGCAACCCTTCTGGAATACCAGTTTGTTGCGCCGCCTGTGCGGTAATAGTTCCCAGTGTCGACCCTGCGGATAACACCGTAGGTAACATATTGGGAGTGATGGGCATAGCGCGCCATTTCCAGTCGTTTATGTCTGCCCACTGCTGACTTTTATAATCGAAGGGCACAAAGCCTACGGTGCTGGCAATGGCGTCATTGTATTGGCCAGTGAGTTTGTAGTTGTGGTAGCCAGAGAGCAGCAAAAATTTATGAACTTGCGCCCAAATATTAGGCTCATGTTGCTCGATCCAATTAGCTTCCGCCTGACTATGCATCAGGTCTACCAGAGGTTTGGCTCTGACCAGTGTGAATAAGGCTGATTCTACGGCGCCTAGTGCGGGTTTAGTGTTTACCTGTCGTTGGTCAAGCCAACTAATGGCCGGTCGGAGTGGCTCACCATTACGGCCCATAGGTACCACGGTGGCTCGTTGGGTTGTGACTGACACTGCTGCAATAGATTCTTTTGGTATTGGCAACAACGGCCAAAGTGTTTGGCATGCTCTGCACAGTGCATTCCAAAAATAGTCGGCATGTTGCTCTGCCCAACCGGGTCGCTCAGAGAAATAGGGTTCTATGGCAATTTTGCTTTTGGCAACCAGTTGACCTTGAGCATTGAAAACAATAGCCCTGACACTCTGAGTGCCGTTATCGATGCTTAGAAAGTACTTTCCACTGTCCATACAACATCACCTCATAGACTGTTTGGCAGACTATAATAACGCTGCCAGATGGTTTGATAGCGTTTGTATTCACTGTTCCATCTATCTTCATTCCATTGCTGTTCTTGTTGAAATATATTTTTTAGTGCTGGCATGATCTCCTCGCCACCCTTGGCCAGACACATCCCCAGTCTTGTGCGCCTTAGGAGTAAATCGTCCAAATGAATAACTCCTTCATATTTTACTGACCAGCGACATTCTGCCAGGCTAAACTGAGTATCACCCAAACTGAGTTGTTCCTGTGCAGAGCTTTGCTTAAGTAGCTGTTGTGCTTTTGCTCCGTAGCGGCCCATTAGACGTTGTGCCCATAGGGGATTTGCTGGTATTAGCTGTGCTGCGGTAAATTCTGGGCTAACAAACATACGGTGGTCAGTTACCACGGTGGGTGTAGGCAGTTGCTCTGCCGCAGCGGCTAAGGCGTCAAGAGCGATAAGCCTGAAGGTGGTAAGTTTTCCACCGCTAACGGTTATTAGGCCATGGTCAGACCAAACAGCATGATCCCGCCGCTCTTTAGAGGGATCTTTCCCTTGGTCGGCGCCAATCACTGGGCGAACTCCGGCCCAAGAGGACAAAATATCAGTTCGACTTAGCTGATTATTGGGAAATTGCCGATTAAAGCCGTTAAGCAAGTACTCAATTTCTTGGTCTGAAATGCTTGCTTCGATATCTAGGTCTTCTTGATGATCTAAATCGGTGGTCCCCAGCACGGTGGTGCCTTCCCATGGGTACACATAGACGCCACGCTTGTCATCCTGATGTAAAAAAGTCATTACGTTGGTTACAGGGTATAACGATTGTGCAAAAATCAAGTGACTGCCACGCAGTGGCCGTATGCGTTTGTCGTCGGTAAATTCATTGCGTAACCGGTCAGCCCAGGCACCTGTAGCATTGATTACCGCAGCTGCACTAAGGTCGATAGTGTTACCTGTGTCAGACTCTTCAATGGTGACTCCAGCAGTTTGACCATTTTTTAATACTAGGTTTTTAACCTTAGTGTAATTTAGGGCGTGGGCGCCATTTTCAATACTGTCTTGAATGACACGCATGACCAAGCGCGAATCATCTACCATGGCGTCTGTGTAGTAGCTAGCCCCTTTGAGTTGGGTTGTATCTAGTCCAGGAAATTGCGCTAAAAGTTCGTTGTTTTTGCAGTATCGATGATCTTTGATTCCGGCAAGAAAATCATAGATTGCCAAAATGATACTCATCGCAAGTCGTCCGGGAAATAGGCCTTTGCGAAAGGTAAAGTAAAAGGCAATTCTGTCTACCAATCCCGGTGCTTCTGTAAGTAAACGCTCTCGCTCTTCTACAGATTCTTTGGTCAGTTTAAGATCGCCAGCGGCTAGATAGCGAAGGCCGCCATGAACCATTTTTGAGGATCTGCTGGAGGTTCCCCAAGAAAAATCTTGTTGTTCTAATAATAGGGCTCTGTAGCCTCTACGGCGGGCTTCACGAAGCACTCCGGCTCCGGTGATACCTCCGCCCACCACGATAATGTCCCAGTCCAGATGTTCTCCGGCCCGCATTTTTGAAAGCATTTCTTGGCGATTTGTAAATCCATTGGTCATGGGTTAATGGCCTCGTGTTGGCAGTAGTTTTCCTGGATTCATCTGACCTTTTGGGTCAAACAGCAAACAAAGACTGTTAATCGCAGCCATACCTAAATCGCCTTTTTCTGCAGCCAGGTAGTCTTTGTGATCTCTGCCAACACCATGTTGGTGACTGATTGTGCCGCCGTGGGTAACTATTTGTTCTGCTCCCGCTTTTTTTAGTTTTTGCCAGCGCTGCATACCTGTTTCATAGCTATCACCAAGCCTAAATAAATAGGTAGTGTATATGCTTGATCCCTGGCCATAAACGTGTGATAGATGAGTGTAGACGTGAACTTGCTCGTTTTCATCTGCCAGTGCGATGCGTATAGCTTGCTCTATGTTTTCTGCCGCCTCGGGAACCTTAGACCAATCTACAGCGGTTTCCATAGTATCTGCGGCATAGCCTTCAGCACCTAAGGGGTCACGCAGATACGGCGCTCGGAAGCGCCCATGAGCCCAGTTATCTCCCAAACCCGATTGGTCGGCGACGCCGCCGTGTGCTGCGCAGTAATCTAGAGCCATTTGATGTGCAGCAGCACAGTGACGTTCAGAACCGGTGACCCCAAAGGTCATCATTACCTTGCCTGCACCTATGCCTTTTTCTGCTAACGCTTGCTCAAGGGCAACAACACCGCTGCTATCCTCACCGGCACCCATGTACAGTAGACTAGTGGTTTCCAACGGGTTACTCAGACGTACCATAGACAGCGCAACCCGTTGTTGAATTAGCGCCCTGGCGGCATTAATTCCGACCTCCCATGAGGGGAAAAACATCACCTGAAACGCCTCTTTTTCCGGAAGTGGCGTAACGCGCACGATGACATCGGTAATAATGCCCATACGGCCCTCAGAACCCAGTATCATTTGGCGAATGTCCGGGCCTGCAGATGAAGCAGGAATTGTAGGTATAGCCAGCGTACCGGTCATGGTTTCAATACTACCACCGGCAAACATGTTTTCAATCCGCCCATAATGTAGTGACTGCTGACCGCTCGATCGACTAGCTACCCAGCCACCCACGGTAGAGAGTTCCCATGATTGTGGAAAATGACCAAGGGTATAGCCCCGCTCCTTTAGTGCTTGCTCAACCAAAGGACCTGGAGTACCAGCACCAAAGGTAGCTAGTTGACTCTCAGGATCAAGATGCAGAAGACGGTTCATTTTACCCATATCGATGGTTAACACCGGTTTTTCACTCTGCTCTGGATTGATATGCCCCACCACCGATGTACCGCCGCCGTAGGGTATTACTACAATACCGTATTCATTTGCATGGTCAAGAAGCTCGCGCACCTCGCCAGATGTCTGTGGAAATGCAACACCATCTGGAAAGGTGTTTACTTTGCCGCTGTGCATATCCAACCAATCGGGCAGACTTTGTCCCCGCGCATGCCGCACTCGTACTTCTGGGTCGGTGTTGATTAATGGGTGGGCTTCTAACCGAGAAGCTGGAACCTTAGCAATCACATCTTTTAGCGTTGCTTGTGGAAGTGCTGTTCCGGGGCCCACCAATGCTTGCAGAAGTAAACGTAAGCCGCTGTTTAACTGCATGGTCAATTCGCTGTCTTCGTTTCCCCAGCCGTTCCATAATCGCATTGTAGTTGTCCTATTATATTCTTATTTAATTAGTAATTTTATGAACACCAGTATATCGCTGTAGCAGTGAAAACATTGAAATGTAGGGTATACTTGCCGTTATATTAACCCTTGGTTGAAGATTAGTCGCTGTCAATTTCTGACACTATGGTCACTATTTCGGTCAGCGATAGCGCTTGGTATAAATACATGAATACACCTTCTAACAGCGGTCTTGCATCGGTGCCAGCAGTAACGCAATATTTGCGAGCTGCCGAAGCCCTAGGTGTTGATTATGAACCATTGCTAACACAGGTAGGAATAGACCGAAAAGTACTCACGGATATTAATAAACATATTTCTAGTCAGGCGATGGAGAACCTTCTAGCTTTATTAATAGAGGCTAGTGGCGATCCTTGTTTTGGACTTCGTTCAGCACAGTTTGTAGAGCCAGCCTCGTATAGTGTATTGGGCTATATTTCAATGAATTGCTCTTCACTAAGGATGATTCAAGCAAAAATACCCATGTACGAAAAGATTGTCGGTGACATGGGAGTTACCTCTGTAGAGGTCAGCAATGGCATGGTTTTACAGCGTTGGAGCTGCCATTTTAAAAATGCACTTGTGCGCCAACATGAGGTCGAAAATGTGTTGGCCTCTTGGTGCTTATTTGCCCAACGATTTCTCAACTTTAAAGGTTGGCACAGCGTATGGTTTGAGCATTCAGGTCCTTCTGATCCCATGCTAGTAAAGGAATACACTGATGTATTTGATTGTGAAGTGTTGTTTAATCAGCCTGCTAGTGGTTTTCGTTTTTTAGAAAGTGCTCTTGATGAACTATTTCCTCAAGCTAACGAACGACTTCTGCAGATGTTACTGGATCATGCAACAACCATTCTTGCGAATTTGGACCAGTCGCAGGTTGTGGCGCAGAAGGTTAAAAATTTGCTGCGCTTGGTATTGAAGCAGCGGACGCCGTCCAGTGGAATAATCGCCGAGATGTTGGGTATGAGCAGTCGCACATTGCAGCGCAAGTTGGGTGAAGAGGGCACCAGTTATAAAGACCTGCTCAATGAGTTGCGTGTTGAGTTGGCGCTTTACTATTTGCAAAACACCGACTTATCGCTGGAATCCATAGCCTATCAATTGGGTTACGCCGAGGCGCGGTCATTCTACCGAGGTTTTAAACAGTGGACAGGTCGCACCGCGGGGTCATATCGTTAGGTAGGCGGTGAATAACATAATCACACACTGAAAGCATATCAGCTGCGCCCATAGTAATCGTAACTTCATTTGCTCATTTGCTCACGTGCTCCGATGAATCTGTGGACGTCAACACTACCCATAGGTGGAGGTTGAGAGTTACTGGGTATAAGGGAAATGTTTCTAATATAAATTTGATTGCTGTACTAGTAGACAGTTATCTCTCGCATTAAACCGTAGCAGCCTTGGCTCAGTGTTACATGGACTGTAATACAGGACAGAGTGGTGATGACGCAATTAAATTGATGCGATATATATTGTTACTCTGCTTAACTCATGGATAGAGAGGAGTGTATAAAATGGATTTTTATACTAGAAATTACTTACGCGTATTGATCTTTTCCCCAGTAATCATCTTGTCAAGTTTAGGCGCAGAACATGCCTCAGCAAGAGGTGGCGGTGCCCACAATGGTTGTGAAAATGGCTGTAATATTAATGAGGTTGTCACAACGAGTTACCAGTGGAATGGTAGTATGGTTCTGACATTCCAGAATGGTACGACTTCATGGCTCTCAAACGTTCTATCTTCGAATCCACGGACAGGGCAACCCGACAACAATGCTATTCCTCCCATTACCATGGACGAGATAATAGTAATAGGTGAAAAGATAGTGGATCCAAACGAAGAAAAGGACGACAGTTGGTATTTGCAAACTCTCGATGAGATAGACTATTGGCTAACAAGGAAATTAGGAAAGGGACTTAAAAAGGCGAGACTCAAATTCTTTAAAGAAATGATTGAAAGATTGTTCGGTGAAGATGAGGAGGATATCTTATACAACTACTGCGACACGAGGGTAGAAGCGACTCCTGGATGGGACCTAAAGGGAAGCAGGCAAAACTTTGTGTACGCAGAATTCTTAAATGGCAACATAAACTTTAATGATATACCTACAATCCCCGGGCCTAGCGATGAGATTAACGTGGTATTTGCAAATGGCGCAGGCACTTATGTCCATGATGTGGCAGCTTTTTACCTAACAGGTGCGCCAGTTGAGGAGCTTAATTGGATTTATCTTCAAGTGGGTTGTGGTCAATAGTTAATTACTTTGTACGATGACTATAATTGTTGTAACGCAAATTGTTGTAACCCAGTGATATGGAGTGAAGTCAATGAAAGAACAACGCACTAAAAATAACATCGGCTTGATAGGATTGGCAGTGGTGATGGTCAGCTTGGTGTTTTACTATTTAGGTAATGCTGACAGCCAGAATAACAGAGGTAATAAAAGTCACGAGAGTAGCGTTAATGTCAAGCCATTAACGCCACCAACGGACGTGTCTGATGATACCTCGCCGTCTAAGAGTGATGAGGCAAAATCGATGAGTGAAGGCCCGCCCATTGATGAGCTCAGTGGCAAAGCTATTGATTATGGCTCGTTGGAGAGCGCTCTTGCGGCCTACCAACAGGAATCAGCAGATCTTTTACAGGCCTATCAACAGTATGAAAAAGATATGGACGCGATGGAGAACCGAGCCAAGATATCGGAGTGGCGTCAGTTGTGTAACGCCACGCCAGTTTACTTTGATTCGCAGGCAGAACTTGATCGACACCTAGCCTCTCGGCCGTTAAACGAGATCTCAAGTAGAAGGCATAAGGAGATCATGGTTATTGTAGGGCAGTGTCATGCGTTAAGAAACTATCTGGGGCATGAGGAAATAACCAATTACGAAAGAGTTTTAGAATTGATTGATCTGGCTCGTCAGCCCAACAGTGAAGGGGAGACTCATCCGGTACTAAATTTAGCTGTCCATACTGAGGCTGGCGGATTGGTTCCTTTTGATGAAGTGGTAAAAAGATTAACCAAGGCCCACGACTATGCGGTTGACTATCCGGAATACTTTTATGCTGTTTTCCGTATGGCTAAGAGTTATCTAATGGATGCTGGCTCATACCCTGTAGATGTTGATCTTGAAAAAAAGTACAAGGAGGCGTTCAAGCTGTTGAGTTGGCGGTATAACCCAAAGTCTATGCTAGAGGCATCATTTAGATCGAGAGATGAGGCTAATCAGGGAGCATTGGAGGTCTTTCAGTTGAATAATCATCCGCAGGAATTTGACGAAATAATTGAGCTTGCCGATGAGATTGAGAACTCTGTAGGCCAAGGGAATTGGTCTTGGCTTAATGCATTGGACAATACTAATTAATAGGGTTTTGATTAAAAGCGTTAAATTAAAAACGCAGGCTGATGGTTTTACGAGGGACTTTAAAGAATTGAAGCCAATGAAAGAACAACGCACTAAAAATAACATCGGCTTGATAGGGTTGGCAGTAGTGATGGTCAGCTTGGTGTTTTACTATTTAGTTAATGCTGACAGCCAGAATAATAGAGGTAATAAAACTAATAAAAGTCACGAGAGTAGCGTTAATGTGGAGCCATTAACGCCACCAACGGACGTGTCTGATGAAACCTCGCCGTCTATAAGTGATGAGGCAAAATCGATGAGTGTAGGCCCGCCCATTGATGAGCTCAGTGGTAAAGCTATTGATTATGGCTCGTTGAAAAGCGTTCTTGCGGTCTTCCATCAAGAATCTCAAGAGTTATTGCAAGCCTATCAACAGTATGAAACAGATATGGACGCGATTGAGAATAGAGCGAAGATATCGCTTTTGCGCATGAATTGTTACACCGTTTATTTTGATTCTCAGGAAGAACTTGATCGACACATATCGTCTCGGCCGCTAAGAGTGATCCTCGGTCCAGAACACGAATACAACATGGCTAATATGGCACGGTGTTATGCGCTAAGAAACTATCTGGGGCATGAAGAAATAACCAATTACGACAGAGTTTCGGAATCAAGTTATCTAGCTCTTCAGCCCAACAGTGAAGGGGAAATTCATCCGGTACTAAATTTAGCTTTCCGTATTGAAACTGATGAGTTAATTTCTTACGATGAAGCCGCAGAAGAATTTACCAAAGCCTATGCCTATGCAGTTGACTATCCCGAATACTTGCAGAGTGTTTTCAATACGGCTAAGAGTTATCTAATGGAGGCTGGCTCATACCCCGTAAATGTTGATCTTGAAAAAAAGTATAAGGAGGCGTTCAAGCTGCTGAGTTGGCGGTATCCTCCATTGGCTAGGCTAGAGGCATCATTTAGATCGAGAGAAGAGGCTAATCAGGGAGCATTGGAGGTCTTTCAGTTGAATAATCATCCGCAGAAATTTGACGAAATAATTGAGCTTGCCGATGAGATTGAGAACGCTGTAGGCCAAGGGAATTGGTCTTGGCTTAATGCTTTAGACAAGACCAAGTAATAAGCAAGGATAAAATATTGAAGAGCTGCGTTAGCAGTCTTTCATTGGTCATTCTTCATTGTTTTATTTTTCTTTTCTGTAACGTTGAATGTGCGGTTTTTTAAATCAGTCAGATGTTGCGTAAAAAACCCGCGACTATCTTTTTACGGTTTCGGCCTTTTTCCAAACACGCATAAAGTTGCCACCCCAGATCTTAGTAATATCCTCTTCACTGTAACCACGTTTGAGTAACTCGACGGTGACATTTAGTGCCTCGCTAGCGTCGTTGAAGCCAATAATACCACTACCATGGTTGAAGTCGGTGCCAATACCGACATGGTCAATACCTATGCGTTTTACAATGTAGTCAACATGATCGAGCATTTCTTCTATCCCTATGGGGCCTAACAGTGCGCTAGTACGAGTTAAAAAATCTTTTTTGATGACTGGGTCATCAATTTCCCAATACAGTTCAAAGGGATACAAATAAGATTCATCAATGCCTGATTCACGCCTGATTTTGCGAATATTGGCATCCATTTCTGGATCGGCAGAATCAAACAGGTAACCTCTGAAGGGTGCTATATGAATAACCCCATTAGTTTGTCCAATACGATCAATTTCTTCATCAGATAAATTTCTACTGACATTGGTTAGAGCTTTAACATTAGAGTGACTCGCAATGACAGGAGTTGTGGAAAGTGCCATAACTTGCATAGCGGCGTCAGTAGATAATTGAGAGATATCCATAATGCCACCGAGTTGATTTATTTTTCTCACGGCATTTTTACCTAATACTGACAAACCTTCGTGTTCGGCGTCGGGCTCGCGGGTGCCAGTGTCTCCATCAAACAAGGTTCTTGATGAGTCTGCAAAGTCGTTGTGGCCCATGTGAGTTAGCGCAAATACTCTGACTCCTGATTTATATAAGGAGTCGATGTAGTTAATTTCTGTGCCTAAAATCAATGCATTTTGAAAACCAAGAATAAGTGCTGACTTGCCGTTGGCGTGTGCCGATAATAACTCATCAGTGGTTTTTGCGATGACGGTATTATTAGCTGGGTATTCGACCAAGGCTTTCACTGCTGAAAGTTTTGTTTGCGCGATAGTTTTGGCATTGCTGTAACCTTGGGGCGTTCTTGGCATCGGACCCACGGCGAGAGACATGACAACCGCGTCCATACCACCTTTTTGCATTTTTTTTGGAGTTACTTTAGACAGTCCATCAGCACCAACATACATTGAAGGTTTACCAGGTATTTCAATATCGGCATGAGCATCTATGGTCAACGCATTAGCATGAATAGTTTGGGCTCGATTGAGTAGCGATAAATCGAAGTCTGTTGAATTTTTTGTCTCATCAGACTCATTACTGCAACCGATTTGAACGAGGATAAGTAACGCAAGCGGCAGTGACAATCTGGGCATAGTGACAACCTTATTTTCGATAATTGATTTTCAAGCTTTTCATAGTGTTGCACGTAGTTATAATTAAGTACACCTTGGTAAATAGTTTTGACTACCTTTGATGGGCGTAATTTTTAGGCTTTAGGTGAACATGGACACTTGTTGTGGTGCGCTAAGAGATGAAAAAGGGGAACTTTCATAGGTTTTAGGCTTCATAAATCGCATATATTTTCTGTGTCGGTTCTATTACTTCCCATTCGCCTTGGAATCCTGCGGGAACACAAATTTTATCACCAGCAACAAGGATTAGTTCATTACCTTGTGTATCACGTAAAATTGATTTGCCACTAAGAATTTGAAAATACTCGTTCTCTGTATAGTTAACGTTCCAGCAACCAATCTCTGCCCCCCATTCACCGACGAAGAATTTTTCCCCTGCAGAGAAGTGAAGAGTGTTATTTTGCTCAGGATTACCTCTAACCAAGCGATCCTTTGACGTTGCATAGTGCTCTTTTTTTGCCGAGCTGTTAGCAAAATTTACTACGTCCATTAGATTTTTAGACATAATTACTCCTGTTGATTTTTGTGAAAAATAGTACCTGTTATTTGTCTAAAAGTCCGTTATCTGAGGCCCATTTTTTAGAGCGTTGCATTCCTTCATCAAAGCTTATTTCAGGTTTCCAGCCAAGAATATGCTCGGCTTTTTTTATGGAAAACCAACTTTTGGTAGCGAGCTGGGCCACGGTTGCTGGAGAGGCTTCGTTAAGATTTCCCATCAGATTTGCCACTGTTGAGGTGATGGCCGCAACTTTGAGCGCAAGCTTAGTTGAAACTAGCAGAGGCCCTTTTTTACCCAACCATTGATAATGTGGCGCGAAATAGTCTTTGGTGGATATGTAGCCTTCGCAAGATAGGTTAAATATTTCTCCCGCCGCAGCGGAATGTTCTGTGGCTAATGCTATGCCGCGTACTAAATCATCTATATAAATCGGTCTAAAGAAGCCTTGGCCTTTGGCAGGAAGCATAAATTGGTTTTTTGCTATAGCTTCTAGTGGTGCAATGATCCAAGGACGACTGCCAGGACCGTATGCATCGCCAGGGCGCACGATAACCACTTCGATGTCACTGTTAGCTTGAGCTGCAAGCACTGCATGCTCAGACGCTAATTTGGTCAGTACGTAACTGCCACCATTGGCGTGCACTGGTTGATTCTCGTCAAGTTCCCCCTCTGCGTCATTGCCGTAAGCGACGATGGAAGATATTTGTACAAAACGTCTTACTTTGTATTTTTTTGCGGAGGCGATCAAATTACTGGTAGCCAAAACGTTCACTCGCCACATATCGTTGTCGGCCATGGCATTAGAGACAAGTGCTGCGGTATGAATAATAACATCGCACTGTGCTAATAAATGTGCAATAGATTCAGGATCAGCAATATCACCCTTAATAATATCAGAGCCATTACCCACTAAATCAACACCAACAACTGCTTGATCATTGTTTTGGTAGTAACGCATCAATGTATTGCCAATAAAGCCATTAGCGCCGGTGATGAGTATTTTTTTAATTGTTTTCTTGCTCATAAATACCTCAAGAGTCTATTAAAGTGTTGTGCCGCTGAGTTAGTCCATATTTTTTCGGTAAAAACTGCCGACCAGTCGAGTTAGCACTGTTTTGGACAGCAGACGAGTGATACCTGTGGCCAGTTTGTTGGCAACACCAGGGACAATTACACTCTTACCAGCAAGGCAGCCTCTAATGCCTGATTCTGCAACGGCTTTTGCCGACATCATCATGTTAGCAGCAATATGCAGCTTAGCGCCTTGCTCTGGGTTATCCATCATTTTGGTCGCCGTATAACCTGGGCAAAGTGCTGATACCATCACACCGCTGTTGGCTGCATTCATTTCGTTGCCTAAAGCTTGGGAAAATGACAGAACATAGGCTTTAGTGGCGGCATAGACATTCTGATTGGGAATGGCCATCCAAGCGGCTAGCGATGCAAGATTGAGAATATAACCCTTATGTCTAGAAGCCATATCGTTGGCGTACAAATAACTTAATGATGTTAGGGCGAGTACGTTGACGGTGATCATACGTTCTTGCTCAGCAAGACTTAGTTCAGTAAAGAAGCCATTGTGTAAAAGCCCTGCGTTGTTTACCAAAAAGTCAATCTTTAGATGTTGTTCATTGGTGTGCTGAAAAAGCTGTTGAGCGGCCTGTGGTTTGGATAGGTCAGCGGCTATGACGGTGCAAGTAATGCCGTGGCGGTGGGTTAATGCAGCACCGATTTGGTTGAGCTTATCCTTGCGTCGTGCAACTAAAACTAAGTCATAGCCTCGTGTGGCAAGAATATCGCAAAACTCTAGTCCTATGCCGTCAGACGCCCCTGTTACTAATGCCCTTTTATTGCTCATCTTGTTCTCCCAAAGGAATAAATAGTCTGTATTTTTATTTTCTGTAGTCGACAAAAATAGGTGACGACCATGCTTGTTGACTCAATGGTTTTTGGCAATCATCTTTTTCAGCTGTTCGATAATCTCCATAACAGGGATTTGTTTGCACAGCATTACCCTGTGTATCAAAATCGGTGCGAAGGTTGCCAGCGTTGATGGTTTCAATAGCTTGTTCATGAGCGCGGACATAGTAAAGTGCATCTCTGTTGTCGTCCGCAAAATCTGGATCTTCAAATTCGATGCTACAGCCATCGCGTGAGGGCATGCATTCAAAAGTGCGCCATGGATCTTGAATAAGAGGTGCTACTGGTTCTGTGGCATAGGACTGCGGACGTATTTTTATCACTTCAATACGGTCAATTAGGTAGCGCTCATCAGAGGGGTGGTAGCATTCGCCCAAGGACATTTTTTCTAGACGTTTAGCTTCAAGGGTTTGTTTAACATAGTCTGGACAGCCCGCAAGTTGTTTGAAGGATCCCACAACTTTGGCTTTGAATTTAGGATTAGTGTCCATGGCAACTTCACTACCCATGGGTTTGATGCTGTTTTGATCATTTACTAGATCAAACCAAAGTAACATTCGATGACCACTGGTACCATAAACTTCCCGACGTTTCATGGCATCCCAAATAGCCAAGCGATCACGACCTTGAGCATGGACTGCGGCTATACCACCGGCATTTAAAAATGAGGTGGTTCGCTCGAATTCCGAAGCAAATATTTTCGCGCTTACCGGATCAATTTCATCTGCAGTCAATGACTTAGGCGCTGCTTTAGGAACGACTGCAGTACTGGCAAAAACAGATTCCCAGAAGGAATCTCTAACACCTGTAGAATCAGTAGTGTTAGTGCGGTCAAGTTGTTTAAAACCATGCCCAGCCCTAGCAGAGTGTGTATCTGTTGATCCGATAAAACCCCATCTATAGCGGAGGGGATTTTCAGGATCTTGTAAATTTTGTAAGGCAAGGCCGTATTGCACAGATTTCCGAGGTTTATAATTAAAGGCGGGCAAAAACACATCTCGTGCCTGACCTGCATCAAGCCACTCTTCTGGGGTACTGCCAGGTACGGTCATAAATCCATAAATGGTATCTACTTGAACGAAGTTATGGCGGGCCTGATCTGCACGATCACTGCATTCTTGTGCGTCAATACCTTCAGCCAGACAACGTTGCGCGATGATTTTTCCGGCTTGCCAACAGGCAGGTAAATAGTTTTCTTGAGGCTCCGGGCAGATCCATTGGTCGTCATTATCTTTTTTTCGCACTGAAAAATTTCTAAATACTTCTGAGTTACCATGACCGGAGTAAACTTCTATGAGGCGCGTTTTGCTCGCATCACTATTGTCTTTAGTTAGCTGATGCATCCAGTCAGCATCTGGCGGTGTATAGAAACCCCAACTGGTGCCGTGGGGCACCACAATATTATCAAAACCCCATTGATCAAGTTTTTTAAATAGCTCGCCCGGTGTTGCGGCACTTTCATAGCAGTTAGCCGGGAGTAGGGGGCTGGGTACTGTGGGGTCGCACACTGGTGTGCCGGCCATATTTTCCACCCAGGTATTGTAGGATGCGTAATAATCTTTGTGACGAGGATCCAACAAACCTAACAGAGCGGATTGCTTACCATCGTTTGAACGAGCAGCGATGGTGGCTACGCCAACACCTACTGAGGCTATAGGGTGACTGGGTAGATTGGCGGGATCATCATCTTTGAATAGAACATTGTGATGCCCATAGTGATTTTCAGCGACGGTGCCAACTTGTGTCCATTCCCAGCCAATAAAGGCAACGATATCAGGGTTCAGAGGGTCACCGGCGGTTCTATTGCACTGTTGGACTGATTCTATGCCATCACGCCATTGATTTAGCGTAAAACTCTCTGCATGGTCGGTCAGAAAATAAAAGTCTAGTTGGGATACAAAGCGTGCATAGTCGCAGGCAAATGCTGGAGGATATGCGCCTGAAGCGCCATGCATCATCGGTAGACTGTACATGAATGCGTCAGCTGAGTTCGTTGTGTGCACATGTGTATCACCAAAAAGGATTTGTTTATCTGATCTTTGGACGTTACTTCTGGACGCTGTGCGGGTACTTATTACTTGCTCTGGCAGTCGAATTTGGGTTGAACTAGCAGGGGACAGAGGCGAGTCTTCCCACGCATTATTTGGGTCAGAAAAATAGCCTGGAAACAGTTGATATACGGCCTCCGGTGCATGGTTTGTGAAAACAAGGATACCAGTTAGACCTACAACTGCAGATACCATAGAAAATGTCTTGAACATACTAAACCCCACTTTTTTGTTTAAATAATGCCGTAACTTCGGGTGGTAAACCAATACAATCCGAGAGCGCAAAGTAATGCTGACAAAATATCAACAATAAGCCTGATAGCTTGCGCATGCTGCTTTATCAATAACCACTGAAATAATAGCCATACAGTGGTAACAATAAAGATCTGACCTATCTCAATTCCCAGATTAAAGCCAAGTAGAGCCCATACTATGTCTTTACTTAATAGTCCCGTGTCAGTTAGAGCCCCGGCAAAGCCAAAACCATGAATTAAACCAAAGGCAATGATCATTAGATATTTGAGTGGCGGGCTCTCTTGGGTATTTGGAGATTTCCAAAGATAAGCCAAAGTAAAAAGAATGAGCCCAAAAATACTGATAGGCGCCAGCCCAATGCCCCATATAAGTTTGATAAGCATTATAAGTAATAGCCCTATGACTGAGATAAGAGCAATTTGCTGATAGCGCCCGGTGGTTATGGCGACATTTTCAGCAGCCACAGCGGCAATGGTAAAACCGATGGCAGCTTCTATGAACACAAGATCTGGCATGATCCAGCCCAGTGTAGCCATTCCTAGCGTAAGACTATGGCCAACAGTGAAGCCAGTGATCATCCAGGCTAACTCTTTTAATCCTCTGATTAGCAGTAACATTGCAATTAAGAATGCAATGTGGTCTATACCGCCAAAGATATGCTCAATACCCAGTGCTACATATTGCCTAAGAGTACTTAGCCCATCAGGTTGGGCTTCTGAGCTAGTGTTAATACTATGTTGACGATGTCTAGAGGTGAATAGGTGTTGGTAAGATTGTTGGCCGTCAATTTTAATATTGGCATAATGAACATGGCTGGTCGCCACCTGATAAAAATTATTAAGGTGAATACTTATGTCGCCTAGTCGCGGGTCACAGTGAAATTCTAGACTAATTCGCAGAGTACCAGAATGTGATGGTAAAGAGGTAGCTGGGACCGTATTTGGACAGTTAATCTGACCTTGAGCTACTTTTACAGTTTTTGTTAGGTGGTCTTGGTAGATGGAATCTAGCGGAGCCTTATAGGTACCTTTTAGTCGGGTTATTTCTCTGGACTTAGCGGTAAAAACAACCTCAATATTGTCTTTAGTGAGGGTCCAATCTGAAAATGACTGACTGCGATTGTGTGCATCGGCAAACGAAGTGAAAAGCAGTAGACTGATGATGCTCAGCACAATATTAATTGATCTGATGATCATGGCTTTTCAATATTTGATGGGTCAGCGTACGCAGCCAAGCGGAGTCGGGTGATGGTTGCATTTTCTCGCAATTGACTGATGTAGTCCTTAAGAGTAGCGTTTTGGACTGTTTGGGTGCCATTAAAGGATTGATTTTGAAGTGTATCCAAGAGTGTTTGTAGGGTGCGCTGTCGTATAATAGGGTCCTTTCGTAAAGCACCTATAGAAATGGCATACTGCACTAGTAGCTCTTCTTCAATCAGCTTGTTTAGTACTAGCAGGCGGTCTTTATCGGTCACCATCTGGCGCTTTTCTTGGCTAAATAATAACAGCGCTTGATGATATTGCCGTTGATCAATGAGACTATTATTAACTGATGCTATTACATCTTGGTCTTGGAATGAAGTCCAATAAGGTGTGATGAGGGCGAGAAAAATACCGAGCAGAGCGCCACTTCCCAACAAGATGAGTCCTCGGTGGTTTGTGTCTTTTTGGGAAGTTAAGAACACTGTTGTCTACTCTCAAATGATTAGTGTGTGAACTAATGTTATATTGATATCCATAGAACTTTTTTCGCGCAGGGCTTTCAGTGCCGTGAGCAAGGCAATATCTCTATTTTTTCGTCGAAACTCTCTGATTACAGCGGGTTTGGCCTGATCAAAAGGAATTGGTGTTGCTGGTTGAGTCGATAATATTTGGACAAGATATATAGCTTGGTGTAGAACAATAGGATCTGATATTTGGTTGTTTTCCATGGACTGCGCTATTGTTGCTAAGCTTGGCCCTAAATAGCGTCTTAACATGTGTGCGGGCAATGCTGACTGAGGTATTGCCATCATTTCAACATTATTGAGCAAAACAGCACTGTTTAGAGAGCTAGTGTCTTTGGTGTCTTGTATAACTTTTTTTGCTAAGGACATGTCACTGAGTTTTGCTACTTCAAGCTTGACTAGCTTTGGTTCTTGAAAGGTGTCTTGATGTTCCAGGTAAAAGGCGCGAAGCTGAGATTCACTGACAGTCTCAGAGATAGAGTCTTTGATAATTTCTTGGATGGCTGCGCGGGCGAGTAGTTTGCGAATCCCAGGATCTGCATTTAATAGGTCAAGGTTCTCTGCGCGCTGCAAAAGTAGTTCATCATCTATTAATCGTTCGATAATCAGGCTGTCTTGAATTGCCGTGGCAGCCTGTCCGATTTGGCTAATGAGTTGTTGCCGGGCGTGTTGCACAGCAGTCTGGGTAATTGGCTTTTGATTGACTAGGACCAAGGTATCTGATGGGTGGTTAGGCCAATTTATTTCCGAATTTGATCCTGCAAAAACAAGGGTTAAGCCGACTATGGACGCATAAATACGACTATGGTCTTTCAAGATGGAAACTATTTTACCCATACTGGTTTTATCTGATTTTTTAAAATCCACTTCATATCATAGCGTAGATTAAAAGACTCGCACTGTCATAAGATGACATAGTAGTCACAAAAGCGGACATAATAAATTCCTAAAAATCCTGATTTTATATATTGTTAACTTATTTTTACTGACGTGGCTACCTAACTTCTAGTTTTTTGTCAGATTTAAAATAAAGCGCTTTTTATAGCTCACCCTGTTATATTCGCTGCCGCAGCGTCTGCGCAGTTAAGATTAAAAGAGACCGTAGTTGTACAATCTTTAAGTGAGTTAATCCCAATTTATGGAGTGATGTTATGTTTGCAAACTTTTTAGTTCCAGCGTATTTTTTAATGCTAGTTACTTTTATGGTAATGTTTTTCCACATGTTTGCGACGATCAAAATCGGTCGGCCAGATCAAGTGTGGGCAAAAGGTATTCCGTTAATGCCATATGCAACCGCACCGGATAACATAAAAATTATAAAAAATAGCATACAAAATTTGTTTGAAATGCCAGTTTTGTATTATGTGATGACAATTTTTTGTTTCATTCAAGGACTTCAAGATCAGACGCTAATTATGCTTTCTTGGGGCTATCTGTTATTGCGTATTATCCACACTGGAATACATCTCTTTTCTCAAAATACTATGGCTCGTGGTTTATCATTCGTGCTGAGTAATTTAGTTTTACTAGGTATGCTATTAGGTATGATGAGAACAATGCATTAAGCTAATATTTTGCGGTACAAATAAAAAGGACGGGCAAGCCCGTCCTTTTTATTACAGTGTTAAGGCGCTTGATTAGAAATCATAACCTAAACGAACACCATAGATAGCACCGGGATCCATATAACGCGCATGGGAACCAGACGCCAAAGGTACATCAAATGCACCCTGTGCGGTAATCTCATCGGTTATGTTCTTACCATAAACCATCAGGTCCCAGTTATCACCGCGCAAACCCATTCTGATATTTACCTTTTTGAATGCTTCTTGCACATCAATTGGATCAAGATCACCTGTCATAAAGAAGTTATCAGTGAAGTTCATATCACCGCTTAAGAACCAAGCTATGCCATCGCTAAGAGGAGCTGTGTAGTCAGCGGTTAGAGATCCACTGTAATCTGCACCTTGCTGTCCACCAGAAATATCCTGTGCGGAACCAGTTTGTTGTCCTGCAGCGTTAAACTTGGCATCGCAGCCTAGGGCCGAAGTACCTGTGCCTGCATTGAGAACGCCTAAAAGTGCAGAGGCTTGATTTGCAGTACAGCCTGCGGCATCAAAGTCAGCATAGCTGCCATTAAGCCGAGCAATATTTAGACCCAAGGTTAGGTTATCATTTGCCTGATACTTTATTTCTGCTTCAATTCCACTCACATTTGAAGATGCAGCGTTGGCAACAACAAATCCAAGACCGACGAAGGTCGAAACCTGCTGATCAAGATACTCACTATCAAAGTAAGCCCAGTTGAAGCTCATAGCACCATCCATCAGCATGTGTTTTCCACCAATCTCTACGGAGCTTGCGGTTTCATCGTCATACTCAAAACCAGGTCCAGGAGTTGTCCTCAATACAGTTCCATCAGCAAGAAATGCTGGATTTTGGTCGTCTACAGCATTAAAGCCACCGCTTTTAAAACCTTCTGAGTAGCTGATATAAAATTTACTATCATCAGACTGTTGCCATTGGAGATTTACAGCAGGCATTAACTGGTCAGTCTTACGATCCTCGTCAAATACGTGTGCCCAAGACCCAAAACTAGCGGCTTGAATTGCAGCGGCATACGGGTTAGCCGAAGGAGTGGCGAGTCCAGTGTTGCTTATTGATAAATCTGTTTGTGCGTGCACAGTCTTTTCTTCTTCAGTATAGCGCACACCGGCCGTCAGGCTTAGTTTGTCAGAGATCTCATAAGTACCTTGAAAGAATACAGCCCAAGCATCCGTCTCTTGTCTCCAGTTAGAGACACGACCGACTTGATCAAAAGACGTTACGCCATCAATACAGCCGCCACCGGGAATGTTGAGGAAAGAGCGACATCCTACAACTGCTGTCATAAATCCTGGCTGCCCCAATGTACCGTCAATTGCAACGAGACGATCAATTTCTTGATCTTGAGTCTGCCAATAGGCGCCGGTGATAAACGAAAACGTTTGATCTACTGGAGATGCCAATCTAAATTCTTGACTCGTTTGGCTATACTCAGAAATGTCACTTCTACCAATAAATTTAACAGGTAAGAAGTCAGCATCAATACCGTCTTCATATTCATAACCTGAATTGCCTGTCACTGAGGTAAAGGTATAACCGTTGTCCATTTCCCACTGGAGATTAAGTGAAGTACCGGCAGTTTGGGTATCGGTACCCTCAGGTTTTTCATCCAACCTTCCAGCATCACGGCCCAGTGACTGTGATAAGGCTAAACCTCCAACTGAAATTGCGTCTCTGTATGCGTCACTAGTATCCCCGGCGGCTGCATTTATGCCAGTGGTAGGAAAGAAGGTACCCATTACTGCATACATCAGTGCATTAGAAGCTGCAATATTCTCCAAAGGTTGCAGTGTTGTTACTACTGCAGTTGACCCCAAACGTACATAATCGCTGCGTTCATGTTTGAACTTTACACTGAGGCTATCTGTCGGCTCCCAGGTCGCAGAAAGTCGCCACAACTGCTCATCGGTTGTAGGCATATCTGTAATGTTAGTAGCCCCAAAACTATTATCTAAGAAACCATCTGCTTGGCGATCTCTTACCGCAAAACGTAAAGCCAATGTATCTGAGACGGATCCGCTAATATTTGCATCAACTATCTGCCCATCAAGACTCTCACGGCTATAGTTAATTTTTCCACTCATTGCATCCCCTACATTAGCAGATGCAGAAGTTACGTTGATTGCACCAGCAAGGGTGTTTTTACCAAACAAGATCCCTTGGGGGCCCCGCAAAACTTCTACCTGTGCTAGGTCAAATAAACCAGTTCGAACTTGACGGCTTTTTCCGTAATGGATCCCATCAACATAGATACCCACTGACTGTTCAAATGATTGATTGGCTCCGACACCAATGCCACGCATAGAAATGATGCTATTCACTGCGTTTTCTGAGACACCCAAATTGGGAACAAAAGATCCGAGATCATGAAAGCTGTGTATGCCAGCATCCTCGATTTTAGAGCCGCTCAAAGCAGTGAGCGATATTGGAACGTCTTGCAAGCTCTCTGCGCGTTTTTGTGCTGTTACGATGATTTCTTCAAGCTCAGCTGATAAGACTGCTCCTGAAGTAGCAGCTATGGCAAATGCCAAGCTACTTCTGAGAAGTGATTTCTTCATTTTAAACCCCTGAATTAATTATTTAGCAAATTGCCGTTTTTTTACTTGATTTTTCACAGACGATTTGAAACTAAAGCATTTGACGACAAATAGCAATAAAACCTGATGTAAATCTTTCAGCTATACTTTAGTTTTGTGGTTAAGTTTGGCTGTTGTTTAAAAGAATTGAAAAGCACGAAAAGAAATGAGTTCCTAAAATGTTATATTGTGAATTTTGTGGGAAACTAAAATGGTCGTATTTTCCGTAGTGATCACATCTTTGCTATACTTTTTATAACGCCTAAAGCACCTAAAATGCCTAAAACTCTCATAGAGACCAAATCGTGCTGCAACGCCGGTGAGCTTAACAACAACCATTTTTTATCAAACCACTACGCTCTATACTATTATTAAACTAGGTTCATGTGTTACGACGAAACAGGCTTTATCGTAATAGATCAGCTGTAACCGCTTAATACTCTCATTAATTCTGTAATAGTCTCATTAAATCGTATTCTTGGTATTCGGCAAACAGTCGCCAGTAGGTGTCCCATTTTTTAAGAATGGATGTATAACTGATGCTTTTGTCATCGTCCTGATCCTGATCCTGATCCTGATCCTGGTTCTTGAAACTGCTCCATATGCCTACAAAAAAACCTGCTTTATTTAACAATAGTTTTGAGAGTTCTAATAAACGAAATCGATCGGTAAAAATTTTAAAATGTTAGTTACATCTAACCTAGATAATCAACAGTACGCTGGTTGATAAGTTAAACAAAGGCCAAGATAAGAGGATAATTTTAGTCAAGGGGACGAAGAGTGAAAGCTATTGTTTTCGTCTAATGGTTAATGCCAAAAAAATTGGCCTTGTTACTACTGTCTAGGGGGTAAAAAATTAAAAGGGTGTTTCACCCTTTTTTGTGGGGCATGATAGGGTAGCAAAAAAGGATGGCTCGACGATGAATATAGCTGCAAGTGAGAACAGTGGAAAAGAGATTGGTTTTTGGCGTGGTTGGTCAATTGCAGTGGGCTGTGCCATCGGGTCGGGTGTATTCATGATGCCGACGCTGCTAGCACCTTATGGTTTGTTAGGTCTAGTAGGTTGGTTAACCGCGGGTATGGGTACCTTGTTGGTAGCTCTGTCTTTGTCGCGGCTGGTGAAGCGAATTCCTAAGTCCGGGGGGCCTTATGCTTATGTTCAAGCGGGGTTAGGAGATTTTGCTGGATTTTTGATAGCATGGACGTACTGGATTGCGTGTATTGCAGCGGTTTCAGGTATTGCTATTGCTTTTGTCGGTTATCTTGGTGTCTTGGTTCCTGCAGTGACACAATCGTCCATGACAAGTTTGGTTGTTGCTTTGTTGCTAGTTTGGACTGTCATTGCTATTAATGTTCGCAGTGTGTCCACCAGCGGCATTTTTCAGGTGGTAACGACGCTTTTGAAAATACTTCCTTTACTATTTATAATAGTGCTAGGTTTTGCCAATATGCAGCTAGAAAACCTGCCTCCCATAAATCCAGCTCAAATGCATCCGATTGCACTCCTTGCGACGGTTACCACTTTGGTGATGTGGTCATTCGTTGGTATTGAGACTGCAACAGTGCCTGCGGACAACGTGGATAATCCAGAGACTATGATTCCCAAAATTCTTATTGCTTCAGTGCTTACGGTACTGGCTATTTACATTTTAGTCAGCATTGCCATCGCTCTGGTTGTACCTGCAGATGAACTCAAAAATTCTGCAGCGCCCTTTGCGCTGGCAGCAAATAAAGTTATGGGTCCAGTAGGGGGCGCCATCATAACTGTTGGAGCATTGATATCGACATTGGGTTCGCTCAATGCCAATACATTAACAGCGGGGCAAGTGCCGCTGGCTGCCGCCAAAGACCATTTGTTGCCTACTGCATTTTTACGATTGAGTAAGACGGGTACTCCGGTGTTTTCGTTTTTAGTATCTGGCAGCTTTATTTCGCTACTGTTGTTATTAAATTATACCAAGGGTCTAGTGGCAGCATTTACGTTTATGGCAATGTTATCTACCTTGTCCACTTTGATGGCTTATGCTTTTTCTGCTGTGGCCGAATTTTATTTTTTAAAGGGTGATCAGCCAGGTCCTGAGCGAACGCGCGCTATAGTTTTATCGATAGCTGCATTTTTGTATTCCTTTTTCGCTATTTGGGGAGCAGGGGCTGAGATTGTATTCTACTCATTTATGCTTATCATGATTGGCATGCCGTTTTATGCCTTGGTTAGAATCGATTATAAAGGTTAGAGATATGAACCAATACAATGAATATTCACCCTTGTTGCAAATTGCTATTAGGGATTCGAAAAATGCATTTGTCAGTCAAGAAAAGTTGGATAAGGAATGGAAAAATTTGCGGTTTCACGCAATGCCATATATTAATCATGCCAATGCAGAATTTGATAGCTTTCGTCAGCTACTCAAGCAAACCGGAGCAGATATCATTGATCTTCCTGCCTCAGATAACCTTACCCTAGATAGTATTTATCCCAGGGACAGTACGCTGATCTGTCCTAAGGGTATTATTGTTTGTAATATGGGACGCTCTACAAGAACCCCAGAAGCCACTATAAACATGTCTACCTATGAGTCCTACGGGCATACTGTAGCTGGGCGAATTGTCTCCCCTGGCACTCTTGAAGGCGGAGACTTTATTTGGATAGATGAGCATCATGCCGCGGTGGGCCTGGGTCCGCGTACCAATCAGGAAGGGATTAACCAACTTCGTGCGATTCTGGGGGCTGGTGTAGATTTACATGTAGTGCCACTGCCTGATCCTGATCATCCCGATGATGTATTACATCTGATGTCAATTATATCGCCGATAGATAAAGATTTAGTGCTGATTTATCGTCCTTTTATGCCAGATGCGTTTGTTGAATGGTTGTCTAATCTTGGAATAGATTGTGTTGAAGTGCCTGAAGACGAGTACTTGACGATGGGGTGTAATGTACTCGCGATTAGCCCTCGTCGAGTTATTATGCTGGCCAATCTACCTGGAGTTAAATTAGTTTTAGAGCAGCAGGGATGTCAGGTTTATACTTACCAAGGATTAGATATCAGCCGAAAAGGTGAGGGCGGACCCACCTGTTTGACTCGGCCTTTGATTCGGGGTTGACGAGAGTCTGACATTGTCTATGTGCTTACTATTTAACGTAACTTGGGTACTAAACTTATGATCAGTATTTATTGCAGATGTCTTAATGCTGTTTTTATGGTCACTCTGTCATTAGTCCTATCTGCTTGTTCCGATGATGTTTTGGATAATCATTTTGATCTTAGTGTGAGTTTCCCTGCAGGGGATAACTCGGTATATCCTAATCTCAGTCTTGATCGTAACGGCCATGCAATATTAAGTTGGATGAAAACCGACAGCGATCAAGTAGCTCTGCAATTTACACGTCGGCAAAATAGTCAATGGGGTGCAGTGATAACTGTTGCTAAAGGTAATGATTGGCTGGTTAATCGTGCAGATTTTCCCTCTGTTGTGCAGCTTACAGACACTTTGTGGGCCGCTCATTGGTTGGTGATGACAGATACTAAAGTATTTGCCTATGATGTGTGGATGAGCCTATCAACAGATGATGGAGTCACTTGGAATGAGCCGTTTAGACCTCACACCGATGGAACTCAAAGCGAGCATGGCTTCGTTAGTTTTTTTGTTGAAGGTGAAGATATTGGCGCTGTGTGGTTAGATGGCCGAGAAATGGTCGCAGGGCATGGACATTTACCTGATCCATCTGCATCAATGCCAAATAATGTAGGCGGTATGACGCTGCGGTCAATCAAAATCCACGACAATGGTTCTCTTTACAAGGAGCAAGTGATCGACGGATTGGTGTGCGACTGTTGTCAAACAGATATTGCTCAAACCCACTTAGGTGCCGTTGCAGTATTTCGTAATCGTACTAAAAATGAGATCAGAGATATCCACTTTTCATTATTAGATTCTGGTCGCTGGAGTCAATCACAAAGGGTTGCTCAGGATGATTGGCAAATCGCCGGTTGCCCAGTAAATGGACCGTCCGTTGCATCAAGTAATAAAACTATAGGAGTAGCGTGGTACACTGAAGCGAAAGGTTTTGGTGAGATCAAGTTTGCCCTTTCAAATGAGGATACAGTTCAGTTTAAATCTCCGATTATTATAGATCAAGGTACGCATGTAATGGGTCAAATAGGGCTTGCTGCGGATAATGACCGAGGATTTTTAGTCAGCTGGGTCACGTCTGACGGAGGGGATTCTGGTGGGTTGAACTTACGCTACATTGATCACCAAGGAGGTCTTGGCCCAATAAATAGGGTTACTGATGTGGATCTTTTACATCAAGTTGGACTGCCGCAACTAGCTCTGGAGGGCAATGTGGCCGTTATGGCCTGGACCGGAGGTGATAAAAACATGACAAGAGTGCATGTTAAAACTCTAGATCTTTCAGGATCTTAGTCTTTTTAATACTAAATATAAGGGAGGAAGGGCCGTGCTTTTTTCTAAAAAACACATCATCATTGTAGCAGCGATGGTTTTTTTTGCGTTTAATGCACAGTCTTGTAGTGTGACAGAAAACTTTAATAATTCAGACCCAATGGCGTCACCAAAGAGCTTTAAAGAGTTCATAAAGTGGCGTTGGACTAAAGATTCACCGCCCCAGCCGGAGGCTATCGAACTTTCTGATCAATGGCGTGACCTAGCTGCCAAGGCAAGTCATTATTCAGTTTGGATTGGACATGCTACTTACCTGATAAATAATGGTGACCTGACAATTATCACCGATCCAATTTTTTCTCAGCGTGCGTCACCAGTTGGTTGGGCAGGTCCAAAGCGACTTATTCCGCCATCGATATCACTAGTGGAATTGCCTCAAATTGATGTGGTAGTGATTAGCCATAATCATTATGATCATTTAGACATACCCAGTCTTGTTGCGCTGCAAGAATTTAATCCTGATTTGACAATTTTAGTGCCACAGGGTGATAAAGCCTTATTAGAAAGGGCGGGCCTGAGGAATGTCACCGAACTTCGATGGTGGCAGAACCTGCGTGTTAGTGAAACTGATTTTACTTTTACGCCGGTGCAGCACTGGTCTGCGCGCGCGCTGAGTGGCCGCAATAACAGTTGGTGGGGTGGGTGGTTCATGAATCATCCAACATTGGCACTTTATCATGCTGGAGACACAGGTTATTCAACGGATTTTGTTGAAACTAGAGAACGCCTTGGAGTGCCTGATTTTGCTTTTATTCCTATAGGAGCCTATAGCCCTAGATGGTTTATGAAAAATCAACATGTTGATCCTGTTGAGGCTGTCCAAATTGCTTTGGACTTGCAATCGCCAAAATCGTTTGGGATGCACTGGGGTACATTTATTTTAACTGATGAGCCGATAACAGAGCCTCGTGAAAAATTGGCTGAAGTGTTGCTAGAACAACAGTTGGCAGATGATTTTTTTATAGCCCCAGTACCCGGGGAAATTATCTGGTTGCAATAATCAATTAAGGATTTTTAACTATGGTTAGCCATGTGGTGTCTGGTTTTTGTGATCCCTGTTTCAGTAAAATCGAGGCAGTCTTTAGGCATTCTATTGAATCACAGTTTGAGGTTGGCGCCTCTGTTGCGATCGAGTACGAAGGTAGGCTGGTTGTAGATTTGTGGGGCGGTTATAAAGATGCCAAACGGACGCAGTTGTGGCAACAAGACACGCTCGTTAACGTATGGTCAGTAACCAAAGGTATAACTGCTATTTGTGCTGCTCAGTTAATAGAACAAGGTCGGCTAGACATCAACCAAAAAGTATCGTTTTACTGGCCAGAGTATGGTTGTAATGGGAAAGAAAATACCACCATTTTAGACTTGATGTGCCATCGAGCAGGCATGTTTGGCTTTCAGGATGATATCCCTCAAAATGAATGGCAAGACTGGCAAAAATTTACTGATTTATTGGCACATCAAGCACCATTTGTGGAGCCAAGTAGTATTCAGGGCTATCACGCAATTACCTTCGGTTGGTTGGTTGGTGAGATTATTCGACGTATTGATGGTCGCTCAGTGGGCACTTATTTCAAAGAGGAAATTGCTATTCCTTTAGGGCTTGACTTTACTATTGGATTAGCAGAATCAGACTTGTCACGTTGCGCAGATACTTTGTTGTTAGACTCTCTGCCATCTTTTGCACAGCTTGCATTACTGCGTTATATTCCCAATTTCTTGCTACCGCAGTTGCTCAAAGATGTAAAGCATGCTGCTACTGAAAATCACAACGCTATCGCTTTTGATGCTAGCCTATTTGAAGATGTCAGTTTTGTGAATAGCAACGAGTGGCGAATGGCCGAAGTCCCTGCTGCAAATGGGCATGGGGTGGCCAGTTCTCTAGCTACGTTATATGGCATATTAAGCACCGGCGGTAGTCGAGATGGTATAGATGTACTTCAGGTAAAGACCATTGATTTACTCCGGCAGGTTCATTCAAGCGGACCTGATATGGTTTTATTTGGACTGCCTTATCGCTTTGGTTTAGGCCATATGGTCAATGCGCCGTTGACACCTATTGGTCGGCAAAAGAGCATGTTTGGCCACACCGGAGTGGGTGGTGCAGTTGCCTTTGGTGATGTAGATAAAAAGCTTGGATTTTCGTTTTTCAACAATCAGCAGCATCAGGCCGTGGATCTTTATAAAACTGCAAACAATTTGTCAAAAGCGCTGTATTCACTGATTTAAGGAGTATCAAGAGGGCAATTAACGGTCTCTTTGATACAAATTCTTACTACCAACTATGCGTTATGACTGACCAGACAGTTCATATACGCAGTCTGATTAGAGCCGTCTATGGGTGACTACCTGTTTAGCGCTTTATTGCGTTCGTCACTTAATACTTTTTCTAGCTGTTCCAAAGATCCTTGCATACTGGGTTTTACAAAATTCTCGATCTCTACGGGTTCCACATTAGCCTCCCAGTGAAGTGTGCAACCATTTTTAGACTCAATGATTTGCATACTAGCATGGTGAGATACCAGTGCTCCTGGGGACTCAAAACAAGAGTACTCTATTCGTCGAATACTATTATCTCTGAGCAAAATACGCTCTTTAATAGCACCGGCACCGGGAAGATCAAGACATCTGACTTCACCATCAAATAAGCAACTTTTTACACCAGGAACCCAGTCGACCCGGTCTGGTGTGCCAAGAATTTTCCATACCTCTTCGGCGCTAAATGACAAATGGTGTTCAAATTTAATAGTCATGCTGGAGTCTCGCTTTCGATAAATGCTGTTTCAGTTTAATGGGTTAGTACTTCTAAAAATAGTCTTCGTTTAGACGTATTTTAATCCTTTTTTATTCGGTTAGATTTCGCAAGTCAATATACTCTTCAATTTGCTGCGCGGTTTTTCTTTGTGCATCTGGTGCTATAGCATCGGTTATTAAACCATCGCCGCGGATGCCAAATAGATATCGTAATAGCAATAAACCATCAGTGAGTGCATCTGCATTTCCGTCACCATCAATATCAAGTTCGGAGTCTGCGTCTGTGAGATATTGAATTATATCATTTGCAGATCTTCGCTCGGCGTTCAGCGCGATGACATCTTTGACAAGTGACTCACCAGATAGTCCAAATAGGTGGCGGATCAATATGATCCCATCTGTGAGCGCTTGGGTTTGCTCATTACTATCAATGTCAAAGTTAAAGCACCCGCTGATACATGAGAATCGATTCAACGGATCGGTTCCATCAAGTAGCTCCTGTTCATCAGTAATACCATCGCCGTCGTCGTCTGGATCGGCATTATTACCTTGGCCATCTCCATCTGTATCTACTGACTCTGAGTTGTCGTCTGGAAAGACATCACTATTATCACCTACACCATCGCCATCGGAGTCTATATATTCAGAGGCATCTTTTGGAAATGAATCTTCATGATCATTGACGCCATCGTTATCATCATCGGTGTCGCAGAGATCACCCTGTTCATCATTGTCAGTATTTAACTGGTCATTGTTAGGGATATCTATGCAATTGTCGCGAATATTTATAATTTGATCGTTATCGTTGTCATCTAGGACGATACTCCATGTGATAGTCTGCTCCAATGACTCTAAATTTTGACGCACAAAATCTAATGGGGTCGGGTTGCTATTATCCGAGAAGGCGTGGTCCATTACCTCATCCCAAGCTCTAACTGAAACCTGATAGTCACCAGCGGTAGAGATAAGGTTACCAATGTTTATGGTATTCATCGATTTCTCTAGTACAAGTTGACCATCGATATACCAATTAGTAAGAATAACATTTGAGTCTATAACCTCAATTGAAATAGATTCTGGATCTCTGATAATTTCACGGTTATCAGTATATGAATCTATTGGGTCCACCAAGGCATAGATGTCTAGAATGATTTTTTCAATGGCTATAGCATTATGACCACATTTGTTACCGATGAAGTGGCAATTGCCAGGACCACCATTCATTTTACTTGATTCAGTTGGTCGATATATTCCTCGATCATAATAACGACCGCCCTCATAGGCTCCTACAATAGAGCTATCTGGCATAGTAAAGCCTAGCCAATTCGACCATTTGGCACCACTAGAATCTCTGGTTACATTAACTTCGCTGGGTTCTGAGTAAGGATAAAAGGCAGGGTTACCGCCGTATTCATCGGCTAAATAATGCCACGCATGAGCGCCCTCATGCAGGGCAATATCTCGCATGTCCCATTGCCCCGTATAATGCGCGGAGTAGATCGGCAATGGCCCTTCTGCAGGATAATGAGCTGCGGCATTATAGGAATTGTCATTGAGCATTACTAAACGCCAATCTGTGGTGAATGAGCCAATTTGTTCTGCTTGCCTAAACGCACTATGCACAAGAGACCAATTTGCTCCACAAACACCGATGGTGTAGTCGGTACATCCATTTTCACCACCCAAAGCGGTATCACGATAAATATTGTTAGCCAAGTCATCCACGCCGGACTCATTACTTGAAATATCTATCCGGTAGATATTGAAAAAATTTTTATAACGAGGATACGGAGCTGATTTTTGTTTGTTTTTAAAAAAATAATCCAGCGTTGAGTCGACCATAGGTTGATAACGAGTCGTTAATTCAGTTTCAACATAACCATCACCAATAATTGCCAATGTGATTCGATTAGCTGGGTTAATGTTACCCATAGGGGTCACGGTGAGGCTCGTGTTTGCACTAGAGAATTTCCCCGGCAAAGGGTATGACTTTTGATTAGTAAAGCCAGGTATTTGGCGATCACTGTTGGGGTACTTATTTGCCGCTGCAACGGTTCCACTGGCCAAAACTACGGATATAAAAATTGCGCCAATAGGAAGCCTAACCAAAAATGCACCACTGTATTTTAGTGTAATCATAATCATCTGTATTAATCTTCTTACTTAAAACGTTAAACTTCTAGTGGGTGAAATATTACAGTAATTGATTCTATTTTTACTACTTTTTTACTTTCAATAAACAAAGAGTACCTCGCTCAAAAAGCTGATTTTTTTAATTTGTAGCAAGTATTCGGCAACCCACTAGCCAAGACTTATATTGGTTGCTCAAACCAATCAACAGAGTATAGTAATCATGTGCGAATGATTTTTTGAAGATAAAAATGCATTTAAGCGAGAGTGATTTTGAGAAAACAATTATTAATGGGATTATCGATAGTGCTAGCACTTAGCGGTGTAGCTCAGGCTGCGGACTTTGAAGTAATACTCAAAAATGCTCAAGGCGGAGATACAGAGGCCCAGTATGTTGCAGCAACTAGTTATCGTTCCGGAAAAGATGTTGCACAGGACAACAACGAAGCTGTCAATTGGTTTTTGAAATCTGCTGAGCAGGGACATACCATGAGCCAATTTGAATTGGCCAAAATGTACGACAAAGGCTTGGGGATCCCTGAGAATAACCGATTAGCCGAAAAATTTTATGCTATTGCGGCTGAAGCAGGCTTTGTCCATGCTCAGTATAATTTAGCATTGATGTACGAACAGGGTAAGTTGGTACCAAGTAATGAAGCCGATATGGTTAACTTGATGTTGGCCGCTGCGGAGCAAGGTCTTGTAGACGCTCAAGTTCGAGTAGGCGAATACTTCGTTGTTGGCGTTGCTTTTGAGCAAAATCTCGAAGAGGCGGCTAACTGGTTCCTTCGAGCAGCCGAGCAAGGAAATCTGAAGGCGCAATTCGAGTTGGGGTCTATTTATCTTGACCCGTCTTTTTCTAACCAAGATTTGGATAAAGCATATATGTGGTTTAGCAGAGCTGCTAAACAGGGTTATGTATCCGCTCAGGCTCGCCTTGGGGAACTGTATCTGAACGGTATTGGTACAGCTAAAGATGGTGCTAAAGCCCTAGAATGGTCAGAAAAGGCAGCCAGTGCTGGCGACCGCGTTGGCCAACGTAATCTTGGAATCTTATATTTTAACGGACGTTATGTTGAACGTAATTATGAAGTCGCAGTTGAATGGTATTTGAAAAGTGCTGCACAGGGCGATGCTATTGCGCAAAAAAATGTAGGATCCATGTACCATTTGGGGCAGGGAATTGAGCAGGATGATATAAAAGCCTTCGGTTGGCTAAAAAAGTCCGCTATCCAACAATATGGCTTGGCACAATTAAATATTGCCTATGCCTATCGCTATGGCCAGGGTACCCCGAAAAATAAAATTAAAGCATACCAGTGGTACTCGATTGCAGAGTCTGCAGGCCAATCTGCGGCATATTTTAATCTTCGGAAACTGGCTTCAGATATGCCTCCAGTTGATGTCGAAAAAGGGAAAGCGCTCGCTAAAGAATGTTTGGCGTCTGCGTTTCAATACTGCGACTAGACAGAGGAGCGCTAGGGCTGATCACTGTCACTAATCCCCTATAGTGGTGTTAATTTTAAAAATCATACGGGACCCATTACATAATGGGGCAGTTACTAATAGCATTACCTAAAGTTTAGCCAAGTAATACACTAGTTTAATCCGAGCAAGGTACAAATCTTGGAGGGTAATACACAGTGTTGAACCAATGAGGATGAGGACTATAAGAAAAAGTCTCTTTAGGAAAAATGCCATATGGCTCTTTGTCTTTTTTACGGCACAAAAAAAACAAAGTTTAGAAATCAAATTTTAACGCGACGCTAACCATATCAGTGCCGTCGAAGGATTAATATCTAACTTCAACTTTTTTACCGTCGCTAAAACTATACCCTGCACCAAAAGCTCCGTCGAATTTCCAACAACTTGATTCTGCAAAATCTGAGCCTATGTTGGCACTAAACTCTCCATTGGCATAAGTTGGGGCGACGAAAACATAGGCGCCATTTTGAAAGTTATATTCACCTCGACGTGATAGGGCCATCAAGGTATCTAGTTCCACATCAGCAGTGTTCCCCATTATGTCCACACTATCGCCACTCATACCGGTACCAATTTTAACCTCTGGCATAATAAAAACTCTATCGCTTGATTCTATCCGATAACCCAGTGAACCGCATATTGCACCCAGGCTGATATCAATATCATTTGCGCTTTCTGAGAAACCTGTATAGCCAATGTCAGTGGTCCAGCCATTGGTTGCCTCATCAGCTAACGTTATACTTGAGAGTAAAAATGCTACAAATAAACCGCTTGGTGTGGTACTTTTTTCGTCATATTTTCTTCCAAAATTTTATTAGGCGCTTAACTGCACACAAAAAAATAGGCTGGTATAGCCTGCGAAAGTTCTATTTTTGACCTGAAATAAGTAAGAGCTTTTTGTGAAATTTCACTGATTAGGTTGCTATTACAAGAGTCTAATGTCGAAGCATGCAATGGACTAAATGTACTGGGTCATGATTTGTTAACTGAGTTCCTTACTCGCAGGAGCTTTCGTAGATTTAATTACGAATTGGATGGGAATTGTCCTAGGGTATTAGACGTGACAGCGCACACTAGCAATTGTTTGCTTGCGGATTAAATTTGTATTCTTTGCCTTGTCAAGCACGAATCTAGTCAAGCCGAGCTAACCATACACGTTTGTTATTATCTTTGTTAAGAAGCCTACGTCTGCCCCAAAAAGTTATAACATGCTATTAATCTAAAGTGTTGATTTAATTGATTTTAAAGGGCATTCTGGGGTTTATGTTTGGTGTGATTGTCCGTTTCTTTGTATTTCTTTTACTGCGCTGCCCGCAGTACGACCACTTGGGCTGAAACTTTATATGATTATTTCTGAAAACTTTCTAAAACAATGCGCCATTACATTGATGCTAATTTTTTCTGGACTAGCATTTACTGCCGATGAGAGTTTTTCTCCGAATTTAGACCGCGCCAATGGTGGTGAGATACCTACACCAGTTGCGCAGCCCAATAGCGTTTTTACAGACGGACTTACTTTCGATATTGATGGTAATGGACAGTATGATGCTTTAACTGATGGATTGCTGATCTTAAGAGGTATGTTTGGCTTGACTGGAGATGCATTAATTTCTGGAGCGATCGCCTCTGATGCGGTTTATACCTCGTCTGATGTTATTACTGCGCGCATTACACGATTAGGGCTTCTTTTAGATATTGATGGTAACGGTCAAGTTGATGCTTTAACCGATGGGTTGGTCGTTCTCAGGTATCTGTTTGGTTTGAGGGGTGACGCCCTAATTGCAGGTGTCTTAGCCGATGATGCCACTATAACCACGGCAGCTGCTATTAGCGCTAAAATTGAAAGCAGAGTTACACCTAATTCTTCTCCAGTTGCGGTTATTGCCCTAGATTCTAAAGATTTTGTAGCTGGTAATGGGGCTTCTTTCACTGCGAAAGATAGCACAGACGAAGAGGGCCATACTCTAACTTACGCTTGGAGCTTAGATCGCCCTGACCACTCCCTTGCTGAGTTAGATACTACTCACTCCGACGTGATTAGCTTTAGGCCCGATGCGATTGGCGAGTACACATTAACACTTACCGTGACTGATAGTTATCTTGGCACAGCATCGGTAGAGAAAACCTTCACCCCTGTGTTACCAACACCAGATCAATTGCCAATTTTTGTCGCAACAACCCCACCTATTGGTGTGATTGATGATAATACCGATGCTGTGCGGTTTTTAACTCAGGCTACCTTTGGACCCACAGTCGAATCAGTTGAAGAACTTTTAGAGAAGGGTGGTGAAGCATGGTTCAATGAACAAATTAGCTTGCCCTTTAGTTCGTGGACAGAGTTTCGACGGACGTCTTGGATTGAAGAGATTGATCAAATAGACTCAAACGAAAATGGTCAGGATTGGTTGGTGGAGCTTTTTTCAGAGACAGCTCAAAATAGCCCTGATCAATTAAGACATAGAGTAACCTACGCTCTAAGTCAGCTTCTTGTCATATCAAGAGATACTGATTTGGGACACAGAGAGACAGTATTTACAGACTACTGGGATACTTTAGGTAGGCATGCATTCGGCAACTTCCGAGATCTGTTAGAGTCTGTCACTTTCCATCCCACCATGGGTCATTATCTCGGTATGCTAGGCAATATTAAGGCAGATCCAGAAAACAATATTCGTCCGGATGAAAACTTCGCACGAGAAGTCATGCAGCTTTTTACAATCGGCCTGAGTGAGTTGAATCAGGATGGCACGTTAAAGCTTGATGCCAACGGTGATATCATTGAAACATATGATCAAGAGACAATTACTCAGTACGCTGCTGCATTAACTGGTTGGTACTATGATTTGAGAGGCCATGATGTGCATCCAAGTACCTTCTTTAGTTCAAGTATTCATACTTTTCCTGTTGCCTGGGGTATCGGAATAAAACCAATGTTGGCCTATGACGAAATTCATCAAAAGACAGAGAAAAACCTTTTGCGAGGGTACTTCATCCCTCCAGGTGGTAGCGCTGAAGATGCCGTGCAAACTGTTCTTGATAGTTTGTTTAACCATCCAAATCTTGCCCCGTTCTTCTCTATGCACTTGATAAGACAGCTAGTGACTAGCAATCCTACCCCGGGGTATGTGGCTCGTGTGAGTGCGGTTTTTAATAATAACGGCCAGGGTGTGCGCGGTGATATAGGCGCAACCATCAAGGCAGTATTGTTCGACGTAGAAGCAAGAAACCCTAATAAAGCTGAAATACCGCTTTATGGAAAAGTAAAAGAGCCCTTGCTATCGATAACCCATTTAAATCGCCTCTTTGATATTTCTCTTTTGTCACCAGAGACCGTAAGTCTGGATAATCCGCGAGGGACGCATAAATGGATGAGAATGGCAGGTGAGCCATCTCAACGAGCACTTTACGCAGAGAGTGTCTTTAATTTCTTTAGACCTGATTTTGCGCCAGTTGGTGAAATTGCTGAAATGGGACTTGTGGCACCTGAGCTACAAATCACAACAGAAGCAAGTATTGTCAATGATGTAGAAATGTTTCGTTGGCTCACTACCAGAGATATATGGGAATGGGACATTGAAAATGGAAGAGATCCAGATCAGTTTACCTTAGCTTGGGACTTTTCAGAGTTAGATAGGCGTTGGGACAACGAGGGCTATGAGGCTGTGGTCGATTACTTAAACCTTTATATGACCGGCAATAATATGGGCCCTCACTACAAATCAGAATTGCTCGCTCTAGCCACAGATCCTAATTATTGGCCGGCATTTGATGGAGTAGGGCCGACCTGGAGTGATACTTTTACTGACAAGATGGAGCGGCACTTTTTTCTGCAGGAATTGCTATATGTGATTATAACAACGCCAGAATTTAGAGTTCAAAAATAAGGTGATTCTTATGAATAGAAGACGATTTTTACAGTCTGGGTTGGCCTCTGCTGGTTTATGTGGGTCACATTTGGCCTTCTCCACGGGCTTAGATGTAGTATCAAAGTTCCTAAATGGATCGAAATCTGTTGGAGACTATAAAACGTTAGTCTGCGTGTTTCTAAATGGTGGTGCTGATTCAGTTTCTTTGTTTGTTCCAACTGACAATACCGGGTACGAATCTTATAAAAATATTCGACAAAATCTTACCTATGAAAAAGATTCTATACAGCCTATTTACTCAAGGATAGATGACTTGGGTGAAGTAGGATTCCCTGATTTCATAAGTTCTTTTAGCGAATTATTTGAAAGTGAAAAGCTTGCTGTGGTCTCAAATGTTGGTCCTTTAAGAGAGCCCACAACCCTTGCTATGATAGAGCAAAATAAAAATATTCTCCCCCCATATATGGCATCTCACTCAGATCATCAAAGTCTCTGGCAAACCGGATTTGTTGGAGTCGGTGAAAAAACAGGCTGGGGCGGCCGACTAGTAGAAGCGTTTGACAATTCCGCAGCAAAGGTACCAAATAATATTTCTTTGATGAATACCAGAAAGTTTGTCCGTGGACAGTTTTTGAATCCATTTGTAGTAAGTGCAGAAAATATTCAAAATTTAAGCCGCTATGTTAATTGGGAAGATAATTCAAATCTGCCTTTGCGGGAGGTTTTTGATAGGCTTACGAGTAAAAGTGGTGGAAGCCTGGATAGAAGTTTCATTAATATTGTGAACTCAACTGTAAACAATAATCAATCTTTACAGGGTGATTTGGCAACTGTACCAAGTACGTTAGTTTCCTATCCCACAGCCGAAAACAGTTGGGGGAATACAATTGATGGAAATTCTATTGAAAGATTTACGTCACAACTTAAGCGTGCAGCAGAGTTGATCGAGATCGCTCCGAGCCTAGGACACCACCGACAAGTGATTTATGTGCATCTAAACGGCTTTGACACGCATGATAATCAGGCGGATGGGTTTCCAAAAGTGATGAAGCTCCTTGCTGATGGACTGAAAGCATTTCAGTCTGATCTTGAGGGTCGTGGGGTTGATGATCGTGTGGTTACTTTTACACAATCTGAATTTGGCCGCACGATTTCAATTAATTCCAACGGAACTGACCATGGTTGGGGAGGTCATCAATTTGTCATGGGCACTCCCGTCCAGGGTGGGCAAGTAATCGGAGCGCTGCCAGAGTTTGCTATAGGCTCTTCTGATATTTATCAGTCAGCTTTCATACCCCGATACTCAGTGGAACAATACGCAGCAAATCTATCACGCTGGTTTGGTCTGTCAGACTCAGATATGTCGGGTATTTTTCCAACCTACAGTCGTTTTGACAATGTCAATTTTGGTCTTTTCTCTTAACATTATATTAGATAATCAAATTCTAATATATCGACATCAAATGTCTGGTGCCAGTGTCTCTAAGTGAGTTTCAATGTCTTCTGCAGTGACTCTGGTCGCATCATCTGCAATCACGTCTTTGATAAGAGCATTGCCCTCTAAACCAAATAAGTATCGTAAGGTAAGTAGGCCATCTGTGAGTGCATCTACATTTCCGTTGCCATCAATGTCGGCAAGGTCATCAAGCGTAGCAATACGTTGTGTAATATCTTGTGGGTTGGTGTAGATAGCATCGCTTGATACAGTTCCTTTTATCAGAGCTTCGCCACTCAATCCAAACATACTTCTTAAAAGCAGTAGGCCATCAGTTAGTGCGTCGTAGTTTTCATTACCGTCGATGTCTAACGAACCTAAGGGGATGGTCCCTGCCAAGAACTCATTTAATGCAGTCATACCATCGTTGTCTTGATCGCTCACAGCGTCTGATGGGTCATTAGGGTTAAGGCCAAAGCTAGTTTCCCAAGCATCAGGCATGCCGTCATTGTCTGAATCCATCGAATAGAGGATGTCAGTGGGAAATGGATCAGAGCTATCGTCAACACCATCAGAATCGGTATCTGTTAGAAGCGGATTGGTTCCATCAGTAATCTCTTGAGTGTCAAGCACTCCATCACCGTCGTCATCCAAATCGGCAGTATTTCCAATGCCGTCATCATCAGTATCAAGCCACTCAGAATTGTCAAAACGAAAAGCGTCTAAATGATCAAAATATCCATCTTCATCAGTATCTCGATTTTCATCATAAGGGAAGGGCGTACCCATTATACAGGCAAGTTGGAATCCAGGCTTTCGAGTAAGACCTTTATTAAGACATACCTCGTGAAGCAGGTGTCTCTCTTTAGGGCTAAACTTTTTGTCTAAATTGAGTGGATTTTTAGCGGTAGCAATAGCAATTTGTCCAGGTGAGTACACAAACCCATCAGTATTTAGGGCATCTGGAGGGAAAGTAAATCCCTTAATCCAGTATAAAAAATCCAATTTATTTGGACTGTAAAATGGGTATAACATCGCGCCCCATCCCCATATATTATGATCAGTCTTGTCCCAATAGGAGGCGTCATTCATGAAGTCCGGGAATACGTCCCCTAAAAAAATTTGATCTAGAGTGCCTTGGCCATTATTTAACCAGACTGCAGGCAGTTCGTTGTAAACTTCTCCTATCAAATCTAAAAACCCATCTTGATTTATATCCTTAAGTTTATGGTAGTTGCCAGAGAGAGCATCTCCTGAAGTTACTGGTAATTCACGTTCGATGAGCTTGCCGTTTCTAACAAAAAATCCCTGTACCGTACTGTCTGGCCACAAAAGATTATTTGTCAGAACACCTCCACTTTCTAGTTCCTCCGAAGACGCTAACTTATATATCAAAGAAGAATCATACGGTGCTCGATACGCATCACCTACTGTGGTGAAACCTTCCTGTCGTACTATGAGCACAGGCTCATTTGTGTCATCGAGTACTTCAAAATGGAAAAAATGCCAATGCGGATCATATGTCGGCCGGCCTCTTAATGTTGCGCCAAACACGGTATCAATTTGGTCTCCTCTCTGCATCTTGAATCTGAAGGCGTCTGCTTCATCAGGTATGTAGACGTCGCTGAAGACAAACCCCTCCTCTGGCGTGTATTTCCAAAGTGTAAATCCGCTATGATTAACATCGTTAATCCAATCTGGTCGATAGCGATTAGGAGTGTCGGCGCGGACAATGTAAACCGTATCTTCATGGTTGAATACTTTGCCATAGGGAGCGCCCCCAAATGACACGTCATGCCAATTTGGGTCCAGCTCAAACTCAGCCGTCACGTCAACAAACTCGCCATCTTTCCACCTAGCTTGTTTAAATGGCCCATAGGCCATGGCAAAAAGGTCAAATGTGCCGATTAGATTAGGTAACACCAACATTCCATGAGCTAAAAACGGCTCCCAAGGAAGGAAAATGACATCATAAGTACCATCGGGATTACTCATCAACATAGACTGTTTAGAATGACGAGTACAGTCTCTCTGATATCTATCTGGGTGCGCAGGCTCACATAGATCCAGAAGTAGGTCGGCATCTTCTTCCACGCTGCCTAAAAACTCTGGGCGGCCATCGTCCTTATTTAGTGCGTACCAAAACTCTGGATAGCCATCTCCATTTAAATCTCTTGGCTTCTCATGCACATGTATATAAGGGTTACCTCCTCCATACCATGCAGCATTTCCATCATATGCAGTTGTTTCAATTACAGTAGTTCCAAATAGATCCTTAGTACAGTCATAATGACCGCCATTATCACTACAGAGCATCTTCCAGGCACCTCGCATCTCAAGATTATGTTTTTCTCCTCGAGGGTTTTCTCCTTGATAGCAGCTAATGGCAACTAAAAAGTCATCTACATTGTCTAGGTTGACATCAAAATCCAAAAAAGGCGTTAGCCATCGAAGAGAACTATTTTGGCAATACTCGATAGAGCCTTCAACCTCATCACCGGACCATTTTTGAGCATTAATAAAATCCCAGTCAGTACTGGCGGCTGTGACTGAAAGAGATGAGAGAACCATCATTAGAAGTGCAACAAGGTTAAATTGTATGTGAGCTAGAGGTTTCATTGCGTCCGTTAACCTTTGAGAAAAATTGATAACTACCATGATTACTTTAACGTGTCGTGAGAAAAGAGCAATCGATTAGACCTCGTTTCAGATAGCTATCTCAATGCCAAGTCTAGTGATTCAAGCTTGCGAACACAAACAGACCAATACTGACAATTTAGGCTTTAGATTTATAGAGGGTATAAATGGTGATGAGTTACACTTTTGCTATATCAATACCTTTGTATGACCATAAGGAAAATTCTAATGACTGACCTTGAAGAGGCTCAAAGAGCAAAAATTGAAAGACTTTACGGAGAAATTGAAAAATGGAAGACTAAATATTTTGAGCAAATAAAAACTGATGAAGAGTGGGAGCGTTATATAAAAAAGAGTAGGGAGGAAGCTGAGGAACAAAGAAAACGTGACTTAAACTATGTGGTGCTTGGAATAACTTGGATTGCAACTTTGATGTATTTGCTATTTTTTGAATGAGGACTCTTGTCAGATGATTTAAAAAAATGGCAATTGGCTGCAGGATAACGGAGCATACATGATCACATTATAAGGACGCATCGTGACAGAAAAGCGATCTGCTTAAATAAGCTTCTTTGCGCGTTGTTGAGGTTTTATTACAGATAAGCTCAAAATTTGTAAAAAGTATGTTTTACTAATTTTAATGTTGTAATACCCATTGAAATTAGCATTAATAATGCCAGCAGGAGACTATTGTGAATCAAGACAAATATGATGATGTTGGCATATTGCTTGATGCTGAACGCCCCCTTTGTCATCATCTTAATTTCTATAAATGCCCTTTGACAGTAGGATTGTGCCATTAGATGGGTCAAAGAAACGGCGTAAAGTTAGCTCTTAATCATAGGGAGGAGACGACTAACCCAGATTCACAAAAAGTTCGCTGAGATGGTATAAAAAAGGTTTGGCAAGTTCAGGTGGTTCGATTCTATCAGCTAGTCATTTGCCATAGCTGCCTGGTGACAGACTTCTTTGACAGTTATAAGTGCTGCAATCTCCGATTATAAACCGGTGTGGTGACGTGATTATATGGCCAAGCATTAGAAGGTCAAATTTAAGTACGCGTTTCGCGCCGACAATGACATGTTAGTTTTGCTTAAGAAATGTTACAAACGTGACTAGCGTGGTGAGCTTATAGCAGCGCTCGAGATAGATGATCTGGGATGCCCCGTATAGGGACAGTGGTTTTTTAAGTGCTTAATGGCGGACCGGACGGGACTCGAACCCGCGACCTCCGGCGTGACAGGCCGGCATTCTAACCAGCTGAACTACCGGTCCGTGAAAGCATACTCTATGGTGGGTGGTACAGGGATTGAACCTGTGACCCTCGCCTTGTAAGGGCGATGCTCTACCAGCTGAGCTAACCACCCTCGTAGAGAAGGGCGCATTTTACCGAACTCTAGATGACTGTCAAACTTTTTCTGAGCCTATGTCCATATCTTTGTTATCGTTCTGGTATGTTAGACCTGTTTTGCTTAATGTATTGGCAACAAAATGTAAATCTATTAAGAATTTAGTATTGAAACTGCTCATTGGTCTCCAAACGTGTCGGACGGCATAAATATTCAAGATGCATGGCCATTATTTTCAGATTGCAATCCAAGCAAAGAACCCCTTGCCAGAGACGTTGATTGATTCATGTACTTTGAAGGTACAAAGTTACTAAAATAATGTGAATAGTCTTAAAAAACGCTATCAATGACACCGCTGCGTCATGGATTTGGCAGCATTTAAATATAGCTTTACCTTCGCTAGGTTGCATTGAGATTACAGAAAAGTGTGGCAGCTATCGTGTATATGTTGCAGATTAATTTTTAAATCTCAATGATACGTTTTTAAACGTTCCCACAGTAATGTTCCTAGCATAATTAGAATAGGGATGCTGCAGAGTAGAACCATAGACTGCCAACCGATAAGGTTGAGCGCCCATCCCGCTGACAGGGCGGCAATGGCTTGAAATGAAAACACCGTAAAGTCATTCACACTTTGCGCTTTAAACCGTTGATTTTCTGTGTGAGTAGATGGCAGCAATGTAGTTCCCGCAATAAAGAGAAAATTCCAACCTATTCCCAGTAACACCAGTTGAGACCAAAATGCATCGGCGCTAGTGTTACTGTAACCAATGTGAATCGCCATACAATAACAAGCTAGACCCATTAGCATCATGCCCCTCAATCCACTGAAACGAAGTATGATCGGTGTCATAAAAGATGGTAAAAACATTGCGGCTATATGGCTTTGAATTACCCATTTTGTATCTAACAGAGAGTGATGATAGATTTCGTGCATACTAATCGGGGTGCCGGTCATTATAAATGACATTACGATATAGGCGATAGACCCACTGGCAAGAGCAAGGCAAAACGTTGGGTTGGTAAGTAATGTTTTAACTGAGACATGTGGGCTACCCGATTCAGCTTTGAGCATCGTTGGTGGTGTGTAAAGAACAAGGAGTAGGGCTGAGAGTAAAATGCAAAAAATGGCTAGTAAGAATGACCCCTGATATGCCGCACTAAAAAGGTCTTTGCCTATAATGGCAATTTCTGGGCCTACGAAGGCTGCGATAATACCGCTACCCATGAACATTGATGCCGCTGTTGCTCTGTACTCAAGATCTACTGATTCCATGGCGGCAAATCGTCCTTGCAGTAACGTTGCATTAAAAGCGCCAAGGGCGAAAGAGGCCAGACAAAATAAACTAAAGTTTTGCAGCTGCAGTGCCATTATGGCGAGAAAACAAACCATGACGCCCAAGAACAAAAAACTATAGATGCCTTTCTTGCGACCATATCGTTGCATGATTTTTGATACGAAAATTACGCTACAGGCCGTTCCTAAGATCATCAAGGCGATAGGCGCTGTCGCCCAGTCAGGAGAGGGGGCTAAACTACTTCCTGCGAGTGTGCCTGCCAAATGCATTAATGGTAGTGTGGACCCTGCTATTGCATTGCTGAGGCTAAGTATCCAAGCATTTTTAAATACTCTTGAAAAGATGATGCCCATACTTTTACTCCAGTTTCAGTTGAATAAGGAGCTTATACATCAACTATTTCCGTCGGTATCATAACCGATTAATGTAGGCAATGTTGAAGGATTCTTTGATGATTAATTGTTCACTGCTGTATAGTCATGAACTTAATCACAACTGTGCCTTCACTACTGGTTTTTTCTATGGTTACAATCGGAACTTTCAATAGTTTACAAGTCATTAAGCAGGTAGATTTTGGTGTCTACCTGGATGGGGGTGATTTTGACTCTATTTTATTGCCAAAACGCTATGTGCCAGTTAACTCTAAAATAGGTGATTGGATCGATGTATTTTTGTATTTTGACTCTGATGATCTACTTATAGCGACTACTGAAAAGCCAAAGGTTGAGGTAGGCTGCTGTGAAATGCTCCGCGTGGTCGATATTAATAATGCTGGGGCTTTTATGGATTGGGGTTTGTCTAAAGATTTACTGGTTCCCTACAACGAACAACAAAAACCCATGGAAGTAGGTTTTTCCTATGTAGTCTATGTTTTTCATGATGAGCAATCTGATCGTATTGCTGCTTCAACCAAATTAAGTCATCACTTGGATGAACATCCCGTTTGGTTGAAACCTCAGCAGCAAGTTAGTTTGCAAATTGCCAGTCGCACAGAGTTGGGCTACAAAGCCATTATTGACAACAGATATTTAGGTCTTATTTTTCGTGGAGACGCTTTTCGTCCGCTTAAAATTGGTGAGCGGCTTCCAGGTTTTGTCAAAACCATTAGAAACGATGGCAAGGTTGATCTTCTGATCTCACAGGCGACACTGCAGGGAGACCACTATTTGTCCGAACAAATCATACAGTTTCTAATCGAGCAGGGCGGCTCGTCTGATTTAACCGATAAAAGCAGCCCTGATGATATTTATCGGCTTTTCAAGGTGTCAAAAAAGAAATATAAACAAGCATTAGGCAACCTTTATAAGAGTAAAAAAATTCGTATTACAAATAAAAGTATCACCCTGATATTGCAGACTTAAAGACTAGCTCCCTGCTTAATCAAGGCTTTTTAGGTCTCTGCCCAATTTCTTGTTGTCATTAATAAGAAAAAATAATGGATATATTTGCCTTATTAATTTGTACGAAGACGTCAAGTGAGACAGGATTAGCATGCATAAGCTAAAAAAACAACTATTTCTATGCTATGATATCGACTCATTTGAATATTTGACATTCATGATACTCGACTTATCATTCGTTTAAGGGGAGAAACATATGTTTCACAAAACAAAAGTAAACCGCGCAGTTGCCTCGGTTATTGCGGCAGGGTTCGCTGCGAGTGGTGCTAGCTTCGCTGCATCTCAAGCAATCGAAGAAGTCATAGTAACGGCTACAAAAACATCGGCAAGTACCCAGGATATTGCGGTTTCGGTCTCTGCAATAACCTCAGAAAAACTTGATCAAATGGGCGTATCTAATTTTGAAGATTATCTCATTCAGTTGCCAGGGGTAACTGCTGGTGGTAGTGGTCCTGGTCAAAATACTATTTATATTCGTGGCGTTGCTTCAACGACACCAGCAATTTCTATTGCAGGCGTGGCTGGTCTTGCGCCCAACGTAGCCTTCTATCTAGACGAGCAGCCTTTGGCTCAGCCCGGTCGTAACTTGGATGTCTATGCTGCTGATTTGAATCGCGTTGAGGTATTAGCTGGCCCACAGGGTACACTATTTGGTGCTAGTTCTCAGGCAGGTACGGTACGTTTGATTACCAATAAGCCTGATCCAACAGGAACCTACGGCAAGCTTAAGATGGGTTTCGGAACGATTAACGAAGGTGGTAAAAATAATAATTTTGAAGCCATGTATAACGTTCCTGTAAGCGACAATATCACTCTTCGAGGCGTCGTTTATAGCGATAGCAAAGGTGGCTACATTGATAACGTCCAAGGTTCTCGAACGCTTGAGGAAAGTGCTCGCTTTCGAGTAAACGGTTTTGTGCGCTCTAACGGGGTACCAGTTACAACTCGTACAGGTTTCCAAGGTGGTGGCGATTATGCCGACACCGACGGAGATGGCTACGTTGACTTGCCTAATGTAACCTTCATTGCTGCAGATAACTCAGATCTTGTGGAAGAAGATTTTAACAAAAGCAAATATACTGGTGCTCGCTTAAGTGCATTGATAAATTTGGGTGATGATTGGGATTTACTGCTATCTCATACGACTCAAGAATTAGACTCAGACGGCGTATTTTTTGCTGATCCGGACTTGGGTGATCTTCAAATCCAAAGTTATGTAGATGATAGCTTGGAAGACGAGTTTGATAACACTAATTGGACTTTAACAGGACGAATAGCTGGTTTGGATGTTGTATATACTGGCGCCTTTACTGAAAGAACCGCAGATCAAAACATCGGCTACTCCGATTATATGTTCGTTGGCCAGTATCTTCCTTACTACATCTGTGATGGATCAGTGACATATCCAGGTGCCGCGAATAATGAGGGTCCCACAGGAACTTGTTATGCGCCTGATATGTCTGCGCCAAGTCATTCTGAAACTGAAGTAACTACTCATGAAGTCCGGTTCACAACAGATCAAGATAAGAGCATGCGTCTTACTGGTGGAGCCTTCTTTAGTGATACTACGCTGGAAGAGCGAGTAAGCTTTACTTATCCAGGCAGTATTTTGGCGCAGGGCTGGACTGCTGCCAATGGGCCAGGTTTTTCTTCGCACAACTACTCATATGGCGATGGCTTTTTGTCTTCAAACGAACCTTTTGGTCCCGGTGAAATCTTCAGAAATGATATTCAACGTACTGATGAGCAAATGGGTGTCTTTGGCGAGTTGAGCTATGACGTTAGCGATGAGCTGTCTTTGACATTAGGTGCTCGTTATTACGACATCGAAATTGATTTTGACGGTAGCGCCAACGGCTCTTTCTATAACTTCTGTGGTGCAGCTGTTGATGCAGCCACCTGTCCTGATGCCCAAGTATTTGGTACCAACATTGCGGATTTGTATGATGGTGATGGTGTTTATCAAGGCCAGACAGAAGTGACATTCCGAGGAGCCTCTACGCCAACAAGCATTGCTGATGTTCCTGATAAGGCTACAGCTGACGGTACTATTTTCAAGTTCACGGCGTCATACACGCCATCTGAAGATGTTCTGCTTTATGCCACAATGTCAGAAGGATTCCGTGCAGGTTTCTTAAACCGCCCCGGTGGTTATGTTGATACTTCTGGTACTTATACCGTTCCCTTTGAGTTTGGGACAGATGATATGACCAATCTCGAATTTGGTTGGAAAAGTGATCTGATGGATGGTCATATGCGTTTTAATGGTAGTATCTTCTTAGCGCAGATTGACGGGTTGCAGACCACTATTTTTGATCCAAGCATTGCAAACTTGTTCTTCTCTGACAACGCTGCGGACGCCGAAGTTAAAGGTATTGAAGCTGATATGATTTGGGCGCCAAAAAGCATTGATGGTTTAACTATTAGCGCTGGCGTATCTATTTTGGACTCTGAAATCACAAAGACATTAACAACATCTACTGACGTTGTTGCTGGCGACTCCTTAGCCTTTGCCCCTGAGTTACAGGGTAACATTCAAGCTCGATACGAATGGCAGGCAGGCTCGGGTATGACTGGGCATATTATGCCGCACCTGGCTCATTCTGGTGAGTCATATAGTGATATTATTCGGATCAATAGAGACCGTATCCAAGGCTGGACTATGGTGGGACTTACTGCAGGTGTAACAACAGACACCTGGGGTGCTGAGTTGTTTATTGATAATCTCACGGATAAGCGAGCAGAACTTTCTCGTAATTATATCAATGATAGAGAGCGTATCTCCTACGCTACCCCGAGAACTTTGGGTGTACGTATGACCTACAATTTCTAAGGTGAGCTAACTAACTCATTGTGTGATGTTAGAATATAATGCCCCTCTTGAGGGGCATTATTTTTTGGAGAAAAAGTAATTGGTCGATCATAAAATATCAGAGGATACAGCTGCAGAGCCGGACTTGAATAAGGCAAAACAACTGATGCAGGCAGGAAACTTTAACGATGCTCAAAGATTTTTATTGACTAAGCTCGATGAGTTTCCTGAAAATACTGACGCTATTTATCTGTTAGCGGCCTGTGAGCGATATATGAAAAATTATACGTCCGCATTAAAATTACTCTCTAATCTCAAGCAACTTAGCCCAGATCATAGTAGGGCCTATCAAGAGACCGGCCATGTTTACAAGGCATTGCGCAACGCCGATGCTGCGTTAACAGCCTATAGTCAAGCTACACAGCTTAATCCTGCGTTGTTGGTGAGTCTGCGAGCACAAATCGAAATTCTTGAATCGCCTGATCGAATAAATACAATTGGACGCTTATCAGATGTTGTTTTCAGGTTAAAGCAGCAGCTCTCCACGATTGAGTCTACGCCGAAGCCACTAGTTGCAGTAATCGACCTTATTTCCCAAAATAAATTGGTCAAGGCTGAACAAATTTGTAAGGCATTTATGCAAAAAAACCCTCGACATGTAGAGGGTTTAAGACTTTTGGCTGATATAGCTAGTCGATTAGGTATTCAGGAGGATGCTGAGTTTTTATTAGAAAGTGCTGTGGCTTTTGATGAGAATAATACTCGCGTGCGAATTGACTATATACAAGTGCTACGGAAACAGCAGAAATATGCGCTGGCATTACAGCAAGCAGTAGATCTACTGAATATTGAGCCTGACAATCCCCAGTTTCAGTCGGTATTTGCTGTCGAGTCGATGCAATCCGGTGACTATAGTTCTGCATTAAGCATGTTCGACTCTATTTTGGCCATTTTACCAGAAGACCCAGTGACACTAACATCACGAGGCCATGCATTGAAGACCCTTGGTGAAACGGTACAAGCGGTAGACTCCTATCGTCGGGCTATAAAAAAGCATCCTGCACATGGTGAAGCTTATTACTCTATGGCCAACTTAAAATTGTTTAGTTTTACAGATCAAGAAATTACCGCTATGGAGTCTCAAGAAGGTAATCCAATGATCTCACATATGAGTCGTGTATATTTAGATTTTGCGTTGGGTAAAGCATACGAAGATAAAGAATTGTTTGAAAAAGCGTTTACCTTTTACGAGCGAGGGAATGCCGCTAAGAAAATTCAAAGTCGTTACAAATCTAGTGATTTAACAACCGAATTCCATGCGCAAGCTAAGGTTTTCGATTCTGATTTTGTTGCTAAGCACAAAGGCACTGGGTTTAGTGCGCCAGATCCGATTTTTATTGTTGGCTTGCCAAGAGCTGGTTCCACTTTACTTGAACAAATATTGGCCTCCCATAGCCAAGTTGATGGCACTATGGAGTTGCCTAATATTTTAGCTCTAGCTCAGACATTGCGGCGTGGAGAGCGAATTAGTAATATCAAGCATTATCCCGATGTTCTTCAGACCCTTAATGCCGAAGATTTTCATTCATTTGGTGAGAAATTTATTCAGGACACAAGGGTTCATCGTGGTTCGGCGCCTTTCTTTATCGATAAAATGCCAAATAATTTTAGGCATATTGGGATGATTCATCTAATTTTGCCCAACGCCAAAATAATTGATGCTCGGCGCCATCCCATGGGATGTTGTTTTAGTGGTTTTAAACAGCTGTTTGCTGAGGGTCAAGAGTTTAGCTATGGACTTGAGGAGATAGGTACTTATTACAAAGACTACTTGGAACTAATGGACCACTGGGATAGCGTTCTTCCCGGTCGAGTGTTGCGTGTGCAATACGAAGATGTGGTTGCTGATTTAGATACTCAAGTCCGTCGAATTCTTGAGTATTGTGGCTTACCTTTTGAGGATAGCTGTATTAGTTTTCATGAAACCTCTAGATCAGTGCGCACGCCTAGTTCGGAGCAGGTCAGACAGCCGATTTATAATAGCGGCCTGGATCAGTGGAAAAACTTTGAACCCTATCTTGGCCCTCTAAAAAAAGCCTTAGGTTCGTCAATCTTTTGATATGTAAATAATTAGTATTTTAGGAGAATCCTTATGTCCAGTGTATTGATGACGGAAAGTGACATTCAGCAACTTGTAGTTGAGTGTTTGATTGCCAATGGCTGCAACAGTGAAAATGCAGCGGCTCTAGGGCGTACTATCAGTGCAGCAGAGCGCGATGGCAGTGCATCCCATGGTTTGTTTCGTATGCCAGGCTATATCGCTTCACTGCGCAGTGGTAAAGTTGATGGATGTTCTGTTCCCATCGTAGAAAAAATTTCACCCTCAGTGGTCAAGGTTGACGGTAAGCGAGGGTATGCTCCCCTCGCATTAGAAAAAGGCCGGGAAGCGCTTATTGATGCGGCGCGTGAAAATGGTATAGCGGCCATGGCTTTGGTTAATGTGCATCATTTTGCCTCACTTTGGGTGGAAGTTGAGCCGATTGCAGAGGCCGGTCTGGTAGCGATGGCGTTTACTACCTACAAACCTGCAGTGGTACCAGCAGGGGCAAAAAAACCCTTATTTGGCACTAATCCTATGTGCTTTGGTTGGCCCAGAGGCGACCAACCTCCGTTAGTCTTTGACCAGGCCTCTGCGTCTATGGCTCGTGGTGAAGTCATGATAGCTGCGCGAGATGGCCATCCGGTACCCCTTGGAACTGGCGTTGATGCAGAGGGCGAATTAACTACTGATGCAGCAAAAATTATTGAAGGTGGTGCACTACTGCCATTTGGTGGCCATAAAGGATCTACCATTGCAATGATGATTGAATTATTAGTTGCTGGTTTGACTGGAATGGATTTTAGCTACGAGGCGCAGCTAAACGACAACGATGACGGCGGTCCACCAAATGGTGGCGAGTTTATGCTCGCTATTGATCCAAATAAGTTTGGAGATGCTGATAATTGGTTAGCCCATTCTGAGGCTTTTATAGCGCAATTGGCCTCTATGGAAGGCGCCCATATACCCGGTGATCGACGTTATCAGAACAGAACGGCTCATCAGAAGTCCGGTATTGCAGTAAAGCAAGAGGTTATTGATCGTTGTCGCGGATTTATAAGCGAGCAGTAAAAGGTAGTGTAGATAGTCTCAAACTTCAAAAGTATTTTGTTTGTCTGGGGCTCTTGGGGTCAATCCCAGACGTTGTAAATGAGTTGGCGTTTCTTCCACAATGGTCTCAATCATCGCTTCAGCTGCCGGTGAAAGCGTCCAGTTGTGTCGGGTAATAAGACAAATGTCACGCTTCTTTGGTGGCTGTAATAGTCTCGATCTGAGATCTGGATCTGACTTAGGTATGGCCAAAGAGGGTAACACACTAACGCCTAAGTTCGATCTTAACATCGCTAATAATGTAGTGATATTTGGAAAATCGAATTTCGATGCACTCAATAATTGTCGCGACCGCATATTTTTTGTGATTCCTGAATCTAAAAAGGTCTCATTTTTAAGCATTCGCCAATTTACTGGTTTGTTGCTAGTAGCAAGGTTATTATCGCGGTGAAAGACTAGCTCTAGGTTATCAGCAAACAATGGCGTAAACTTTAGTGATTTGCTTTGCTGCCAAATACTACCGATACCAAAGTCTACTTCATTGCGTTCGACTTTTTGCTGAACACCTCTGGCAGTATCATCATTGAGCATTAAATTTACGCCAGGAAAACGTTCTGAAAAATGTTTCACAATTGGCGGTAATAATTGTGTTGCTACGGATGGCACAATAGCGATACTAACATTCCCTACTCGTTTTTCGGCAGTGGCTTTTAAATCCAAAATGGCAGTATCAAAATCTCGCACTAGTCGCTCTGCAACCGGCATAAATTTTTCACCCTCTGTTGTTGGAATAACACGACGAGTGGTTCTATCAAGAAGCTTTATACCGACAAATTCCTCTAACTGCTTTATGGCTAAGGTAATTGCTGGTTGGGTGCGTGACAGTTCCTCTGCTGCCTTATTGAAGCTGCCGTATCTAGCGACGATAACGAATGTCCTTAAATGTCTTAACGTAATATTTAGATACTTCATATATAGCACTGTGGTTTGCGAATTTATTATTGGATTAAAATGAGCTCATCAACTTATCATAAGTAATTCTTATATATCTATATAAATTTGTAAATAGATTTATTATTCTAATGAATCTATCATGAACTTAAATTAGTAACAAATAATGTAATGCTTATCTGACAAACAAGGAAAAGATATGGCCGATGAAGTGTATCAAAATTATATTAATGGGCAGTGGGTTGATGGCTATGATGTCACAATTAACATAAATCCATCAGATATTAGCGATATTGTAGGACTCTACTCTAAAGGCGATTCAGGGGATTGTTTATCGGCTATTGCGGTTGCTAATGAAGCTTTTGAGGGCTGGTCACAGAGTGGTCTTGAACAACGAAAAGTGATTTTGGACAAGATTGGCGCTGAGTTAATAGCCAGAAGTGCCGAAATTGGCGAAGTCTTAGCTCGTGAAGAGGGTAAGACTCTCGCCGAGGGTATTGGTGAGGTTGTCCGATCTGGGCAGTTTTTCCAGTATTATGCGGCTGAAGTACTTCGCTTAATGGGCGAAAACACGGTTTCAGTGCGGCCTGGTGTAGATGTCGAGGTTCACCGAGAGCCTCTGGGTGTAGTAGGTATAGTCACACCATGGAACTTTCCTATGGCCGTAGCGGCGTGGAAGGTAGCGCCAGCTCTAGCCTATGGCAATGCTGTAGTTTTGAAACCTGCAGAATTAGTTCCTGCAAGTGCCTGGATTCTGGCCGAAGTCATAAGTCGCAGTGGCTTACCTGACGGTGTTTTTAATTTAGTGATGGGATCGGGTCGCGAAGTGGGTGAAACACTTTGTACCTCAGCTAATATCCAGGCGGTAACATTTACCGGGTCGGTTGAGGTCGGTAGACATATTGCTAAAAACGCGATCGATAATATGGCCCGCGTTCAATTAGAAATGGGTAGTAAAAATGCCCTAGTGGTTTTGGACGATGCAGATCTTGATACTGCCGTGCAATGTGCGGTTGCAGGTGCTTATTACGGCACTGGCCAAAAGTGTACGGCATCCTCACGTATTATTGTTCAGGCGGGTATTCATGATGTATTTGTAGCTAAAATGACTGACGCAATTAACGCACTAGTGGTGGGCAATGCATTAACTCCTGGTGTGCATATAGGTGCTGTCGTTGATCAAAGACAGCTTGATCAAAACCTTAAATATATGGAGATTGCAAAACAGGAGGGCGCAGAACTTGTTCGGGGAGGCGAGCGTCTTAATCTTGACACTGAAGGTTACTTTATGTCTCCAGCACTTTTTGTCAATACAACTAATCAAATGCAGATAAACAGAGAAGAGGTATTTGGTCCCATCGCCTGTGTTATAAAAGTTGATAGCTATCAGGAGGCTTTAGATGTCTCTAATGATTCTGATTTTGGACTCACCTCAGGAATTATTACCAGTTCATTAGCTCTTGCCGGCCACTTCAAGCGGCATTCTAAATCGGGTTGTGTGATGGTTAATCTACCCACCGCCGGGACAGATTATCATGTACCCTTTGGTGGTCGCAAAGCCTCAAGTTATGGACCGCGGGAGCAAGGACAGTATGCTCGAGACTTTTATACCATAATCAAAACTAACTATAGCAAGCCTTACTAGGGAGTTAAGCAATGCGCGATATGCTCATAATCGATGGCCTCCAATATGTGAACTGGAATAGACAGTTGTTTGAAGAGGCTCAGCAGAGTGGCGTTAATACGATTCATGTCACAATTGCGTATTGGGAAAATATTCGTGAAACCTTGGAGAATATAGGTACTTGGAATAGACATTTTCTTAATCATGCAGATTTAATTATGCCTGTGCACAAGACAGAGGATATCCTTGAGGCAAAGCGTTTGGGGAAAGTGGGAATAATTTTTGGTTTTCAGAATTGCTCACCGATTGAAGATGATGTGAAAATGGTCGAAATTCTGCATCAATTAGGCGTCCGAATTATGCAGCTAAGTTATAACAATCAGAGCTTTTTGGCCACTGGTTGCTATGAAGACCAGGATGGAGGAATTACCCGATTCGGCAAACAAGTTATAAAAGAAATGAATCGCGTTGGTATGGTTATTGATATGTCTCATAGCGCCGAAATTTCAACCTTGGAAGCAATAGAGTTGTCTCAGCGGCCCATAGCAATAACTCATGCGAATCCTTTATTTTTCCACAAAGCATTGCGTAATAAGTCCGACAAGGTGCTTAAAGCCATTGGTGAATCTGAGGGTATGATTGGCTTTAGCATGTATCCATTTCATTTGAAGAATGGACCAGACTGCACTCTCAGAGCATTTTGTGAAATGGTTGGTCAGACCGCGGAAATGATAGGTATTGATCGCATTGGTATAGGTTCTGATTTGTGTCTAAATTGGGATTATTCTGTTTTGGAGTGGATGCGAAGTGGTCGTTGGACCACAGGAGTAGACTATGGAGAAGGCTCGGCTGAGAAACCTTCCTGGCCTTCACAGCCTAGCTGGTTCACAGGCTCTAAGGATATGTACACTATAGCTGAGGGACTTTCTGCAGAAGGCTTTAATGAAGAGCAGGTAGCTAAGGTGATGGGAAAGAACTGGTTGTCGTTTTTTGAAAAATCTTTTTCTAAAAGCCTGATAAACTCGTGATTTTAGGGCGCTTATTATGGTCAACATTCGGGTAAATTCTAGTAATTATGGTAGCGTAAAAAAGAGATTAAGTAGTTGATTTATTACTAAAGTTAAACTTTTAGAGTAGTCGTTAAAACCATGAAAAATGATCCTCACACGACTGAACTTTACAGTGATGTAGCACAGTTGCCATTGCGTCCTGCCAGCAAAGTAATGCAGTTGGAACGACTTGGTAGCTTTCACCAGTCACGGCTTAGTTTTATGCGCACGCTGGTGCGTCACATGGTCACTGAAAATTGGCTTATCAGTAGGGTTCTTTTCGAACTTGACACCGAAGGCTATGGCACAGTTATTTACGAAATAAACGCAAAATATGGCACCTATAGTTTTGTTGTTTTTTCTCATTACTTAGATCCGGAAAATCGAAACGATAGAGTGATCTCTAATCAGTGGGATCTAACAATGGCGCTGTGTGAAGGGTCAGTTTCAGAGGAGCAACTTGAGTTTTTAAAGGTTAATGTGCCCAAGCAAGAAGCCGGACGGGTAAATTCTAGAGTTTTAGTGCTATCACGTGCCAATCGCAGTGCACGTACCTTTAATTATGTAGTCAATAGCTTAGCACATGGACATCAACCGGACACCGATATCATCGCTGAGGTTGGTTATCTCTATCGAACCACAGCAGCCTATGGTAGTGGAAAGCTCGGAATGGCGGACTGGGAGAAGGTCTGGACCAAGCATCGTGATTTTGCTCGTCCGTTTGCAGCTGAAATGTTCACCTGTTATATGTTGCGTCATTTTAGTATTCAGCAAGCTGAGTATCTGGCTTTGCAGGCATCTCCTCAAACGGGAGTGCCGTTGAATAGTGATCTTAAGCGATATATAGGAATAGGAAATTCTACCGGTTTAGGTATGGCACCTTTTTTGATCAATCATCCATTATTGATTAATCAATGGATTGAAATGCGCGAAACTGCGTTGGCTACGGTTGTGGCTTTTAACGCGGCAGGAGTTGATGAATCTACTCTTAAACGTTTAGCTGAAAGTACTGGCCGTGTTGTTCAGCACCTTGGTGAAATTGTTACTGCCGATGAGCGTCAACATAAGGCTAATGCTGCTGTGCGAAAAGAATTAGACCTACTGCATCTATGGTTGCAGGAACAGGGGCCTAAATTGGCTAATAATCATTATGTGTGGTCATCGCTTATTCAGTATGCGGAACAGCATTGGTTGGTTGAAACCCAGGAAGTCATTAATACATTATTGATAGAGCTGTATCCGGAGTTAGTTGATGGTTTCGAAGAGCAAATGTGGGTAGAGGAGATTTATGAGGTAACTCCTGAGATGATGGTGGTTGATCTTATAGCGTTAATCGAAGAAAAGTACGACTGGGCGCTGGCTATAGATTTTAGTCTCCAAGAGTCTAGGGGTGCTTTTTGGTATCGCTCTGAAGAAAAAATGGAGCCTCGTCTTGGTAAAACCCATATTGATATGGGAATGGAAAAAGCGATGCCCTTGGGTATTGGGTATCGAGTACGGCTTTGCTATGACCAACTTGTTGGATACAATCAGAGTTGTCCGAAACAAAATGTTGCGCACTTTATTGTTAAGAATCCAACCTTTAGTGGCATTGTTGCGAGAGTTCAGACCATGGCACTTACCTATTATGGGGATATTAGAGAAAATCTAATTCACCAAGATGTACTGCCGATCCATTTACTCAGGTGTAAGCTATCTTTTTTTGGCGTTAGCAAGTTTGACCCCCGCTCTCGCCTATGGGTGCGTAATACCATGTTTCAGGGTGCCCCCCTTATCAGCGACTTTGACCAGCCTTTTAAGGATGAATGGCAGTTTCCTATAAAACCAGTATTACATATTGATTGATAGCGATGAAAGTTTCAAAAAATGAATTAACCGCATCTCTTAGGAAAGCTTTTGAATCCTTAGGGTTTCAACCTGGAGATTACTATGATGCCGCCGATATGGTGGTCTGGTTAGGAACCCATGGTTTTGATGGTTTTGATCGTTTACTTTCAGTATTGAATTATTTAAATACTACGTCCCCCAGTCACGCCGATCTGATCGAAGAGAAGGAGGGTAATTTTGTATTAGACGGCAATGAAACGTCTATTTTACTTTGTGGTAGCGAAGCCGTTGACTTAGCACGATCCTATGCAATACAAGGGAGTTCTGCCCGAGTAGAAGTGATTAATTGTTACAACCGCACATTTATTTTGCAGCGATTAATCAAAGCTGCACAGCGCGATCTTGCTTTTTTGGCCTATTGGCGTCAGCAAGATTACTGTATAAAAGTAACGGTTTCTCCACGAGCCAAGTTGCCGGTGTATCAAACCTTTATGCTCAACGAGCAGTTTGATCCACAAATGCTGAGAATTTTTAGCGGTACTAATGTAGCCCAATTAGAGGCAGAGTATGCTGAGCATTTGCAGATGGGCGCTATGATTGACGATTACCCTATGGAGATGATGAAAGCATGCTATATAGATTCATTAGATCAGGGTATAGAGATCGATGTAACGCTTTGGAACACGCTGGATGACCTAGTTTCCAGAGTATTGGTGCAGTCCACAGAGGAATCTCGCGCCGGTGCTGGAGATTGAATTGAGGGTATATTCCATTGATAGCGCTATATTAACGCCAGTTAGTGCTCAGTTTCTTTCATTAATTGACTGAGCTCCATGGCTGCCTCAGTCATTGTAGGAACATATTCTAGTAGTGCATCTAGGCTTTTACGGATGACTGGTGCATGAGTAAATAGGCATGCAAAAAGGTTGCCTTGGTCGTTATAGACGGGGACTGAACAGGCAACCATGCCGTCAACAAATTCTTCATTGTCTGTTCCAATACCAGTTTTTCGAATGACCTTGAGCGCATCTTCTAAAGCATTTGGATCGGTGATGGTATTTCTCGTATATTGCTGTAACAGAAGCTTTTTGGCGATGCGCACGCGTCGCTCTTGATGAAGGCTACTGAGATACAGCTTACCACTTGCTGTGCACCAGATTGGAGTGTGACTTCCCACCTGTAAATGAATTTGCAAGGGCCAATCAGATTGAACACGATCGTAGTAAATCATCTCAGTGCCATTTGGAATGGCGATCCCGCAGGTTTCACCAATTTCAGCAGTTAGTTTTTCTAAAATGGCTTGGCGTAGTGCTCTAAAGCGGCTGCTATATAAAATGCCCAAGGCCATACTGTGCAGACGATCAGCAGGGATGATTAATCCACGCATTGAAGTCTGTAAATAACCGTCACACTCTAGCTGGTTTAATAGTCGGTGCACGGTAGGTTTTGGAATATCCAATTGATGAGAGAGGTCTGCTGGTGACAAGGGCCGTTGAGCCCTAGCCACTGCTTCGATGATCGCCATTACTCGACCAATAGCAGAGCCTTTCTCTTTGATTGTTTTGATCATTTTCCTATTCTACTTGTGCGCTTAGCTCAGGGTGGGCATTGAAAATTGTGCTCCCTCTCGAACACCTGCAGAGGGCCAACGTTGAGTGATAGTTTTACGCTTGGTATAAAAGCGGACACCGTCAGGTCCATAGGCGTGGAGATCACCAAATAATGAGCGTTTCCAACCGCCAAAACTATGGTAGGCCACCGGTACAGGTAGAGGAATATTTATACCAACCATACCTACTTGAATGTGGTCAGAAAAATATCGGGCAGCTTCACCGTCCCGAGTGAAAATACAGGTACCGTTGCCATATTCATGAGCATCGATAAGATCCATGGCTTCTTGCATAGTATTTACTCGGACCACCTGAAGCACTGGGCCAAAAATCTCAGCACCGTAACTATCCATTTGTGCTGTGACACGATCAATTAAGGTGCCTCCCACATAAAAACCATCTTCGTGACCTTTGACAGAAGGGTTTCGACCATCCACAACAATGTTTGCACCCTGTTGTTCCGCACTATCTATGTAAGAAAATACTTTCTGTTGATGTTGCTTGGTAATAACGGGTCCAAAATCGTTGTCGGCATCATGGCAGGGACCAATTTTAAGAGTTTTCATTGCCTCAGACATCTTTGCTACAAGTTGGTCAGCAGCTGTATCACCAACAGCAACAGCAACAGACAATGCCATGCAGCGTTCACCGGAGGAACCGAAGGCAGCACCGAGTAATTGTGCCACTGCATTGTCCATATCTGCATCAGGCATGATAATGGCATGATTTTTCGCACCACCAAGAGCCTGACAACGCTTGCCATGGGCACTGGCAGTCTCATAGATATATTCCGCAATAGGAGTGGACCCAACAAAGCTGACAGCTTTGATTCGCTCATCAGTGAGCAACACATCCACTGCTTCTTTGTCGCCATTAACCACATTCATGACACCATCAGGGAGTCCTGCTTCTTTCAAAAGTTCGGCAATAAACAAAGTTGAACTTGGGTCTCGCTCAGACGGTTTTAGTATAAAACAGTTGCCACAGACGATTGCCATGGGATACATCCACAGAGGGACCATTGCTGGGAAGTTAAATGGTGTGATACCTGCAACGACACCAAGAGGCTGAAATTCACTCCAAGAATCAATATTGGGGGCAACATTTTTACTGTGTTCGCCTTTTAATAATTCAGGTGCACAACAGGCATATTCTACGTTTTCAATGCCTCGCTGCAATTCACCAGCAGCATCATGTGAGATCTTGCCATGTTCTTCACCTATTAGCGTACAAATTTTTTCCGCATTTTGTTCTAACAGATCTTTGAATTTGAACATTACCCGAGCACGCTTTATAGCTGGGGTATTTCGCCATGCTGGGTAGGCCGCTGTAGCTGCGGCAATAGCCTGTTCAACAGTTGCTTTTGAAGCTAAGGCTACCTGTTTGCTAACCGCGCCAGTTGAGGGATTATAAACATCTTGAGTGCGACCACCATCAGCGCTGGTCTGGCCATTGATTAAGTGTCCTACTGTTATCATGATATTGCTCCTATTCAATAAATTAGCGACGATTGTCAGTGTTTTTTGTGACTCAGTTATAACCTACTTACCAAAGATTTTTATACAGTTGTATTATTTCCTCTGCACTGGGTACGCTGGGATTATTGTCTGGTGAGCCTGATGCCAATGCCTGATTGGCCATAGTCTGGAGATTGTCCATAAAATGTTTAGGGTCGATTCCAAATGCCTTTGGTGTCGGCACCTGCAATTCTATGTTTAAGTCTCGAAGTTCTGTCATCAGTTTGCGGTTGGCATCATCATTGTTATCGTTACTATCAGCTACCCCGATTGCTCTTGCGCAATCAGCATACCGTTCGGGCACCGCGGGAATTGAAAATTCTGTTACTGTAGGTAATAACATAGCATTTGAAAGGCCGTGAGGTACATGGTAGAAGGCACCTATGGGTCTACTCATTCCATGAACAAGTGCCACAGACGCATTCGAGAAGGCCATGCCTGCAAGTGTGGCACCTAGCATCATTTTTTCTCGAGCTTGATTGTCGCTACCATCGTGATAGGCCTTGCGAAGATTGGGTCCCAATAATCTCATAGCTGCTAAGGCTTGAGTATCAGTGTAGGGACTGGCTTTTTTGCTTACGTAGGCTTCAATGGCATGAGTCAATGCATCAATCCCAGTATCGGCTGTCGTTCGTGGCGGCACACTGATGGATAGCTCATAATCTACTAAGGCAACTGACGGCATAAATCCTGTGCCCATGCACATCATCTTTTCATCAGTTTTTTCATCGGTGATAACGGTAACCTTAGTAACCTCAGAGCCGGTGCCCGCTGTGGTAGGTATTGCGATAATGGGCAGTCCTAATTCGTCAACAAGACGTGGAAATTTGTAGTCACCCATTTGTCCTCCGTGATAGCCCAATATGGCAATCGCTTTAGCACTATCTATTGGGCTGCCGCCACCAAAACCAATAACGCAGTCGAAGTGTCCATCACGTACTTTATTAACGCCGGCTTGTATTGAGGCTACCGTAGGTTCTGGCACCGTATCATCAAACACATCGGCAATTATATTTGCACTATTTAGAACCTGCTTAATACGTTCTATATAACCTAACTGCACCATGACTTTATCGGTAATTATTAGTGGGGCCTTAAGACCCATACCATTGAGTATGGTACCCAATTCAGCGCTGGCACCGGCACCTATTTGCAGAATGCGAGGGAGAAGTATTTTTGCTGGCATTGTGGTTACGGATCCTTAAGTAAGTCGAAAATTTGCAGAGCATTGATCTTGTTAGATTAACAAGATCACGCCGGAAAGTATTATTTTATACTCAAAATGATACGAAATATATCGTTTATGAAATATTTGAGATTAATAGTGCTGTTATTCAATAGCTAATCTTCATTTTTTTATTTTTCTCCTCGTTTTATACCGTCTAGGCTGGATTTTTGCTTAGTTCTAATGATAGTTAAAAAAGGAAATAGTAATGAAAACTAAATTTAATATCTGAAGATAAGGATGTCTAGTCATCGGATTGACCACGATGAATAGTAGGCAGAATCCATTAGTAGCTTACCGATGGCTATGTGTTCTCTGTAAGAGAGGTAATAGCTACAATTCTTAGTGTTAATTCTGTTCAATGTCTTAGAAATTTTTGGCGGGTGTGGTTTTCGCCGTTTAGAAGTTTCTCGAGCCAGTTTTACGCCCTACCATGGACTGATTCAATATAACTGGTTTGGTGGTAGCGTAGGCGCTGCACTCTAAGAGTCCAAGTTTAGATTTAAGATGAACAAGAGTCTATTTAAATTGATTAAAAGGTTAGTCAATTCAGCCTCTATATAGTTGGTGCTTCACAGATGGAATAGGCTTGGTTACCTAACCAGGGAGCAATAGCGTTCATTGCAAGGACAATATCCTCATCATAAATGGACCGACAGATATCTGCCATGGTTTGGGCCCAATTTCCGAGTTCATTATTGCGGCAAAGTAAACTCAGATAGCGCGCATTTGCTCCCTTTGTCAGCGGTAAAACTTGCATGTTTTGACATAATTTTGGGTAGGATACTAGGCACAGAGCAGAGGTAAATGCCCATCCCTGTCCTGATTGCACGAATTTTAATAGGGTTTGTGTACTGTCAAGTTCATAGCTTGATTCAAGAGTAATATTTAGCCGGCGGGCAATAAGTTCAGTAAGACTACCAAGGCGAGATTGGCGATTATAATGAATAAAAGGTAAGGCCTGGGCAAGTTGAGTAGGGGTGGTTTGCGAATCCGTTGGGTACTCATTGGGAACAATCATCACAATGGGATCCCTGAGTAAAGGAAGTCGTTGTAATTCTGGATGATTATCCACTGGATCACTAGTGATCAAAACATCAAGATCTCGATTGAGTAATGCCTGGGTTAATGGTGAAACCAAGCCAGTTCTTAAGGCAACTTTTGATGTTAAGGGCCTCATTTTCTGCATAAACTGTAGCCCTGCAACATCACAGAAAGAATCGATCATACCTATATTTAAGGGTAAGGTACCTCCGAACGATGCGTTACGCACATCAATCAACATTCGCTTAGTATCCTGTAATAAACTATCCGCATAGCCTTTTAGGATCAATCCACTTGGCGTTAATTTGATTGGCCTAGACCGAGTCAAGACCAATTGAGCCTGTGTTTGTCTCTCTAACTGTTTGATCGTTTGAGAGACGGCAGATTGCGTGATACCTAAGCGTTCGGCAGCCTGGGTAAGGCTGGTGGCTTCACTTACCGCAGCAAAAACGCGCAGCGCACTTATCTCTATGTTGTCATTATTTTTCATCGTCCTAGTTTAGCCTATAAGTTAGCTCAAGGAAGAGGGCTTTGAAGTAATAATGTGTAGCATCTTACGATTTTCTAGTGACCGTTACTGGTTGGATGCAAGTGTTTGCAATGCACTTAGTCCTACTGGTGCACCATGAAACTCTGACATTGCATCTAACAGGCAGTCCCAGAGAAACTCCGCACCACTGATGTCGCTCAAAATGTAAAAACAGGGAGTTTTATTTAGATCATGTCTAATAATAATTGCATTGGTCTTAGCCAGTGACGTTTGAGCTACTGCACCCTGCACAAATTTATGGCTTCGAAGATCTACTGCACAGAGTTTAGAAAACAATTCCGTGGCATTTATTCCAGTTACCGCCAGCCAGCAGTGACTATCATTGCGTGGCAAATTATATATCTGTTGGTCATAGCTTTGATGGTTTTCGACAGCCTTTTGATAGAGGCGTTTAACATCCTCACTGAGGAATAAAAGGTCGCTTAATACCAGTATCTCTTGGGCCGATAATTTTATTAAGAGTGATTGAGAGCTTTGTTCTTCGGCAGTATTCGCTAGGACTGGAACCTTAAAGCTTTGCGAAGCTAACCATTGGGGTGTACCGACACCCTTGAATCCTGTGCGGTCAAGGGTAGAGAGATCGCACAATCCCATTGATTTTGCGATTTCAATTTCGTCATTAATAGCGCCCTCATTACGATAGCTGTCAACCACAATATTATCGCCTACTTGTTTAAAATGCGCCTGATATTGTAAGTGGCGCCGATAAAGTGGACTGCGACGCGTAGCCAGAGTCGGGGCGATGATATTGGTTTCTTGTTTAGTCATTATTACAACTCCTGACGCTTAGCGTCTGGATCATAAAAGGGAACCTTGGTAACTGTTGCAGCCACTAGAACGCCATTTGTAGATTTAATTATAATACTGTCTCCCTCAGATGCAATCTCAGGTGGGACATAGGCAAGACCTATGACTTCTTCCAGTGTTGGAGAGTAGCAGCATGAGGTAACTCGTCCAACCATTTGGTTTTTGCTGAGCACCAAATGACTTTCCTGAGGTATTGGTGCGGACTTATCGTCAATCTGAAAACCAACGAGTGTTCGTGATACGGGTTGTTTTTCTAATTCACTAATGGTTCGGCTACCGATAAAAAATGGTTTTTGTCGTGATACGGCCCAACTCATTTGCACTTCGTTAGGATTAGACATTGCATCTGTATCTTGACCGACAATAATATGACCTTTTTCTAAACGCAATATTCTCTGTGCTTCAATGCCAAAGGGCTTGAGTGAATACTCTTCACCAGCATCCAGTATCGCGTCCCAGAGAGCTTCACCATATTGCTGAGGGACATGAATTTCATAACCCAGTTCGCCGACAAATCCGACACGAAGCAGTCTAGCTGGAATAGTCGCTACTAGCCCGCAGCGTACGCCCATATATGGGAAAGCTTGTGCAGAAAGGTCTATATCAAAACAGACTTTTTCTAGTACTTTTCTGGCGTTGGGACCTGCGATATTGACTCCACAGTAAGCGGAGGTTACGTTAGCAATATCAACATCTAATTGCCATTGCGCATTCCACTTGAGCATACTTTGGTAAACACTGTCTGCGCCACCGGTTGTGGCAGTGACATAAAAATGGTTTTTATTAAAGCGGCAGGCAACGCCATCATCAATCACCACACCAGCCTCATTAGTAAGCAGCGCGTACCGAGCTTTGCCCACGGGTTGTTTTATAAAGCCGAAAGTGTAAAAGCGATTTAAAAATTCTCCTGCATCTGGACCGCGCAACTCAAGTCCACCTAAGGTTGACACATCCACTAGGCCAACGTTTGAACGCACATTGGCAACCTCATGGTTAATACAGTCCTGAGTGCTTAGATTTTTATTAGCGTAAAAAGCAGGGCGATACCAGGCGCCTGCTTGAAGCATCTGCGCACCAGCTTCCAAATGCCGATAATGAATGTTACTGCGCCTTGCAGGATAGAAACTACGACCAGCACTCTGTCCTAGCTGTTCGGCGGAGAAAGGCGGTCGAGCAGTGGTAACACCCGTATCGGCAACCGTGCGATTGGTCGCCGCCGCAACTATTCTAGCCGCTGCCAGGGCAGAGTGACGGCCCTGAGAAGGTCCCATACCGCAGGTAGAATATCGTTTCACCAGCTGTATGTGTTCATAACCATCACCGGTGGCATTAATAATATCAGCGATGGTTAAGTCTTCATCAAAATCTACAAACTCTTTACCCTCTGGGTGGGCAAAAATTGGCCAAGGATGGTTAGGGCTCGGGATTGAAGAGCGTATTGGGGATTCCAGTACAAGGTCTGTTGTTCCTAGCTCGTTAGTTACCTGATGTGCAACGTTGGTTGCTTCAGATAAAACGTCTTTGAGCGCCCAAAGGCTATTTACAGAGCCCGCTAGATGCAGCTTGTCTGGACAGTTAGTTATGGTGAACATGGCCGATGCATCATCATAGCTAAGCTGAGCACCAGCTTGGCAGGCCAATTGGTAGGCGGGAGTATATCCCACTGACATGCAGAGCAAATCGCAGGCAATGATCTCTCCATGATCGGAACAGATGCCTTGACTGATAAGCGTGCGTACTTCAACACTTGTGATACGCATTGATCCTTGATGCTGGGCTGCGTAAACAGCTTGACCAGTTTCAATTCTCATACCCTTTTTTACAGCAGTGATGGCAATATCATCATAATCCGGATTTTTTCGCAGATCTATAATAGCTTGAATAGTAACACCAGCATCTTGCAGGTCTAAAGCGGTTCCATAACCCTCATTATTGCCGGTCAAGATGACCGCCTTGCTACCGGGTTTAACTCCATACAAATGCAATAAGCGTTGGGCTGCACTGCTCATCATTACACCGGGTAGATCATTATTATGAAACAGAGCCGGTTGCTCCAGAGCTCCTGTGCATAAAATAGTATGTGCTACTCTTACTTTAAACAGCCGATTACCTTTTATAATAGGTAGCCAGTTGTCTGCAAACCAGCCGTTACAAACGGCATCTGTCATTACAGTAATATTGGGATTGGCTGCTATGTCATTCAGTAATTGTTGGAGTAGACCTGAAGCATATAAGCCATCGGAGTCAAATCGCGAATAATTCAGAGCACCGCCCAGGTATGGATTCTCATCCACCAGCAGCACTTCAGTTGCTCCAACGGCGGCAGACAGCGCAGCTTGCATTCCAGCAGGGCCGCCACCGATGACCGCGACATCAAAAAATTTATATTGCTTGTCATGATAGGCAGGCTTAAGTGATTGATCAATAACCCCTAATCCAGCTTTTTTACGTATCAACGGCGCCCATTTTTCCCACATACCCCGCGGTTTGAAAAATGCTTTATAGTAAAAGCCGACGGGTAAAAAACGCGAGAAAACACCTAGCAACGCACCCCAGTCTCGGATTAAACTTCCAGTGTAATTTTGACCAGTGACCTGCATGCCATCTTCAATAGCCTGTTTGTCAGCAAGTACATTGGGACTGGAGGGTAATTGGACTAACGTATTGGCGTCTTGTCCGGCCATGGTTAATATGCCTCTAGGGCGATGATATTTAAATGAGCGGCTCAATAAATATTGTTTGTCGGCCATAAGCGCACTGGCAATGGTATCTCCAGAAAAGCCATGAATGATGCGGTTTTCGAAGGTAAACTGAATAGGCTTTTGTCGATTTATTAAGCGGCCATAGGGCGCCGGTAGACGTGATTTCACGGTGTAGTCTCCGGTTTTGTTTCGTGCTGTATGATTGATTTTGTATAAAGTTCATCTGGCGTAAATGTTCTTACTACCTCGTCAGTTAGAGTATTCCGTTCTGCCAAAAACCAAAATGAACTAGGTGTGTGGCACCACCATTCGATGACGATTCCGGCAGTATTGTCATGAAAAAACACATGTTCAGCCCAATCTCGTGATGATGTTGTCTGGTGATCTGGGGTTGGATGATATTCACCGCCATAGGTAAATTCTGAAATGTTACGCAGGCCGTTTAGTGGGCAGCTAAGCAGTTTCATCGTTTTACCTCTAATGACTAGCGGCAGTTGCGCCGGCTTCGTTAATTTGCTCAAAGCGATAAAAGCGCTCTAATTCAAAGGGCTTGATCAGGTCTGGCACTTTTCCAGTGGCTATAAGTGCCGCCATAGTTACCCCGCAGATAGGTGTTGCTTTAAAACCCCAGGTGCCCCAGCCGGCATCTAGGAAGTAGTTCTTCACAGGACTTAGACCCATAATTGGACTATAGTCTGGGGTCATATCGGTGATTCCAGCCCACTGGCGTAATAGTCTGGCTTGTGTCAAAAATGGAAAAAGTTCTAAGGCAGCTGCTGATAGTGTTTCTCTTTGATCTAGAGTTGCCCGAGTGTTGTACAGCGGGTAGGGGTCTGATCCGCCACCAATGACAAATTCACCTCGCGATGTTTGATGAACATAGACATGTACTTGGGGTGAACTGACGTGGGGTGTTAGTATTGGTTTATAGGGTTGGGTTACCATTGCTTGCAAGGGGTAACAATGAATTGGCAGCGCAATACCGGCCTTTTTAGCAACAATAGAGCTGGCTCCTGCAACTGCTTGCACAACAGCGCCACAGTGGATGGTACCCCGATTAGTTTTAACTCCATTGACGCGTCCATTGGCAATGATAATATCTTCAACTTCTGTCAGTTGATGCAACTCAACACCTCTTTCACAAGCGCCTTTAGCATAACCCCAGGCAACAGCATCGTGTCTTGCTGTGGCCCCATCTGCATGCCATAAACCGGCCATTATGGGATAGCGTGCATCTTCTGACATATTTAAATTTGGTACTAATTCGGCTATAGACTGTCGATCAACTAACTCTGAGCGCACTCCCAGATGTTGGTTAACTTCGGCTCTCCAACGGAAACTTCGAATGGCTGCATCGCTGTGAGCTAGAGTCAGTTGTCCTCGACTTTCCATCATCACGTTGTAGTTAAATTCATTGCTAAGGTTATTGTATAGCTTGACCGATTCGCTATAAAAGTTAACGCCCGATTCGGTAAGGTAATTCGAACGGATAACGGCAGTATTTCTCGCGGTGTTGCCACCCCCAAGGTAACTTTTTTCGAGAATAGCTACATTGGTCACACCGTGATATTTGGCTAGATTATAAGCAATAGCGGCACCATGCCCGCCGCCGCCAATAATGACAACATCATAGTGTTTCTTGAGTGCCTTTTCTGGCGTAAAGTGATGTTTGGCAGGATATTTTTTAGTCAATCCATATTTTAACAGTCCAAACGGCATAATTTACTCTCTCTAGATATTTTAAATGACTGATTTAGCTTCCAAGGAACACCACAGTCTTGTTCCCATCGAGAAAGACTCGTCTTTCTACGTGATATCTAACGGCTTTGGCCAGGGCCAAACATTCGTTATCCCTACCTGCTCTGACTAGCTGTTCAGGTCCATGATTATGGTCAACTCGGGTCAACATTTGTTCAATAATAGGTCCTTCATCCAGATCAGATGTGACATAGTGTGCCGTAGCACCTATAACTTTAACGCCACGCTCATAGGCCTGATGATAGGGTTTTGCACCTTTGAATCCAGGTAAAAATGAATGGTGAATGTTAATGCAACGGCCGCCTAGTTTTTGGGTAAGACCATTAGATAAAATTTGCATATAACGGGCTAATACAACTAACTCTGAGGTGGTTTCCTTAACTATCTCTAGGAGACGCTGCTCTTGCTGATGTTTGGTGCCTGAGGTAACAGGTAAATGGATAAAACGGATACCTTCGCGTTCTACCATAGGTCTTAAATCTTGGTGGTTTGAAACCACAGCCGTAATTTCCATATTGATCTCACCTTTTCTTTGGCGATAAAGCAAGTCATCTAAGCAGTGGTCATATTTTGACACCATGATAAGAGTTTTTACAGCTTGTGACGGGTCATGAATATTCCATTCCATTCCATAATCGGCTGAAATAAGACTAAATTGCTCGATAATAGACTCAATAGTGGGTGCATCTTCTTCACGACGAAAGACCGCGCGCATAAAAAATTTATGTGTGGATTCATCATCAAATTGTTCTAGTGCGCAGATATAACAATTTTTGTTCGCTAAAAATGTTGTTACAGCGGCTACTACACCTAATCTGGCTTTGCATGTTCCAGTAAAAATGAAATTATTGCTATCTATATGGTTAATGGTCATTTGATCTCCTAAAGAGTGGTCCGCGTGTGAAACCCTGTTTTGACTCTAACAATTGCTCATTAATCGTTTTCTGCCACCACTTGACATAGTGCATCGAAGGGAATGAGCCGGTCAATCACGATTTGTTTAAATAAGTAAGTCTTATGCAGGCGTTCCGAATACCTAATTATGGTCGTTATGCATGAACATTATTCTCGTTAATCGCGGTATATGCTATTATTTATCCGCTGTGGTGACAGTGTCTACCTTCCCTGCAGGGAATTTAGTTTACTGATAAAAAGCTGAGTAAACTTCGTGATTTAATCTGCTCAGTTGGGTAATTTGATGGTGTGGGAGTAAATAGATTGAGTAATATTAGTGATAGGGGAACGATGTTTGTATCCATAATGGGACAACGGCGATCCTATCCGCGGCTGCAGGAACCAGCACCTCCTGTTGAAACAATGGATGAGATTTTTGCCGCTTCGCTGCGGACACCTGATCACATGCATCTGCGACCATGGCGGTTTTTAGTTATTGCCGGAGATGACCGGCACCACTTGGGCGAATTGTTTGTAAAAGATGCATTGCAAAAGGATCCTTTAGTGTTGCCAGAAATACGAGACACTATCCGAGCTAAAGCAATGAGGGCACCGTTAATTGTGGTCGGTGTTTTATCCTATAAAACCCATGAGAAAGTACCCTTTATAGAGCAAGCTATTGCAACTGGGGGTGTGCTCAATAATATCGGTATGGGGGTTTATGCTCATGGTTTTGGATCCGTATGGCGAACAGGTCCCTTTGCGTCATCAGCAATCATAGGTCAAGGTCTAGGGGTGGCTGAAGATGAAGAGATAATTGGATATCTCTACATCGGTACACCCTCTAATGCAAACCGACCTCAGAGGACTGTAAATCCAAATCAGTTCTTTAGCACATGGCCACCAAGGATAGAAAACTAATCCATAGCAGCACAGACTAAGTAAAGACAAAGGAACGTATAAATATTATTTTGAGGAATTTTTGAATGACCATTGATGAAAGCCATTTAACAGAAGGTATGGCAACAGCGAGTAACATCAGAGTTCTATTTGGCTCTGAGACAGGGACAGCAGAAGAGTTTGCTTTTGACTTAGGCACTGCGTTGCAGAGTGAAGACTATGCCTGTGAGGTTACGGATTTTGATGATTACAGTAGCGCTGATTTAGCGGCTGAAGAGCTGGTCATTGTGGTAACCAGCACTTATGGTAATGGTGAGGCGCCTTATAACGCAGAAGATACCTATACTTGGCTTGAGACTGAACAACCAGACCTCAATAAGCTGTCGTTTAGCGTTTGTGCTTTAGGCGATACCGGTTATCCTGCTTTTGCCCAGGCAGGAAAAGATTTTGATCGATTTTTAGGCGAATGTGGTGCTGAACGGATCCTGCCTAGATTTGAGATAGATGCTTGTTTTGATGAATCCATCGAGCCGTTCATTGAGCTGGTTAAAAACTGGTTGTCTGAACATGGCGCCCGTTTTAAGAAATAGCTGCAGATGATATTATTTGTTGAGATGGTGAGATTATGATAATTGTAAGGATGATTCTATTTGGCTTGATCTTATTTCTTGGCGGTTGCGCAGCCTACCAGCCCCCTCAAATTGACAATGTTTGTAAAATATTTAGCGGTAATACTGATTGGTATAAAGACGCCCGAGCAGTCAAAAAGCGTTGGGATATGCCTATTTCAGTGATGATGGCTATTATGCGTCAAGAGTCCTCATTTCGGCCAAAAGTAAGGCCAGAGAGGCCAACCTTTCTATTTATACCGTTGCCACGAAAATCATCGGCCTATGGATATGCTCAGGCTCAGGATCCAGCTTGGAATGATTATCGCAGGGCGACAGGTAACTGGAGCCATGATCGCGATAATTTTGCCGATGCTATAAATTTTATTGGATGGTATACCCACACGAGTCATCGCCGATTAGGTATTTCAAAATCTGACCCCTATAATCAGTACTTAGCCTACCACGAAGGCTGGGGTGGTTATGCTAAAAAATCCTATAATAAGAAGCCGCAACTTCTCAAGGTTGCTAAGAATGTAAAACGTCAGACATTTATTTATAACGGTCAGTTAAAAAAATGTAGGCCTTCTCTTGATAAATTAGTAAAAGGTTGGTTTTCCTAGGTACGCAGAAGCGCCGCAAACAACTTAACTGTCATCGCAAAGACACTCAATGGATAAAGTGTGATGTACAGTTAGATACGACTTGTAAGCTCTGGAGTAGTAATGACACTGAATCATGTTGATGTGATTATCGTTGGTGCTGGACTATCTGGTATTGGCGCAGCGTGTCATTTAACAAACGAGTTACCTAATAAAACCTACGCTGTTTTAGAGAGTCGCAGTACCTCCGGTGGCACCTGGGATTTGTTTAAATACCCTGGTATTCGCTCGGATTCAGATATGCATACTTTAGGCTACAACTTTAAACCCTGGAAACATCAAAAGGCCATTGCTGATGGTCCTGCAATTCTTAGTTACATTCGCGAAACAGCCAAGCAGTATGACGTTGAAAAACACATTCGTTATAATCATCAGGTGGATAAAGTTGCTTGGGATAGTGATTTGGCACGTTGGACAGTCACGTTTAAAGACAAGATTGGCGAAGGGTCAGCAATGACCTGTCATTTTATTTATAGTTGCACTGGCTATTATCGCTATGATCAGGGCTATACTCCAAATTTTCCGGGCATAGGTGACTTCAAGGGGCAGGTTATCCATCCGCAGCATTGGCCAGAGACCCTTGATTATACCGGCAAGAGGGTGGTGGTTATAGGCAGCGGTGCAACGGCGATCACGCTTGTCCCTTCGATGGCCAAGACTGCTGGGCATGTGACCATGTTGCAGCGCTCTCCAACCTATGTGGTGTCGCGTCCATCAGTTGATGATTTTGCCGTAAAATTGGAATCTTATTTGCCTGATCAGCTAGCCTATACCTTGACGCGTTGCAAAAATGTGTTTTTTCAAATGATCCTTTATCGAATGAGTAAACGTCGCCCTGCCTATATTAAAGCACAGCTGATTAAATGGACTAAACATTGGTTGGGCGATAAGGTCGATGTTGGTAAGCATTTTACCCCGACCTACAATCCATGGGATCAGCGACTCTGCCTGGTGCCTGATGGTGATTTGTTTCGGTCCCTACGTCAAGGTTCATCGTCGGTTGTTACTGATCATATTAAAACATTTACCGACAAAGGTATTGAACTTAGATCAGGCGAAACCTTGGAAGCGGATATCGTTGTTACAGCCACTGGTCTTGAGTTACTTGCCCTGGGTGGTATGCAAGTAAATGTGGATGGAAAAGAGGTAGATGTGTCAGACGCAGTTCAGTATAAAGGAATGATGCTTAGTGATGTGCCTAATTTATTTTTTGCAACCGGCTATACCAATGCATCTTGGACATTAAAATGTGATCTCACCAGTGGTTATGTTTGCAGATTGATTAAACATTTAGATCGACATCAACAGCAGATATGTATGCCACACAATACAGACAATCATCTTAAGCGAATTATGTCTATTGGTCTGGAGTCAGGTTATGTTATGCGGTCTATTGATAAGTTCCCAAAAGAAGGTCTCACTGCACCATGGAAGCTGTACCAAAATTATTTCCTAGATTTATTGGGTTTGCGTATGAGGTCAGTAAAAGATGGATATATGGTATTTGCTAAACGAGGATCTATTGAAGAGTGACAAGTGTGTGCCCTAACGCTAGAGTTTTTAGTTAGTAGCTTGGGCTTGCTGCAGAGAGTTGGTTCTTGCTTTTTGCGAAGTGAAAATAAATACGCCAACGAAGGCTATGGATAAGAGTACTGTAATAGTGGGTGCAGGGGCGCTGTCAATGAAGAAGCTGGCATACACACCCAATATGGAACAGAGAACAGACACACCTATCGACAGTCTAATCATATGCTTAAATTCGTTGGTTACCAAATGCGCAATAGCACCGGGCGCGATCAACATGGCAATTACTAAAATCATTCCTACGGCTTTAAGTGCCGCGACAATAGTTAATGATAAAACACAGAGCAGACCATAATGTAATAGGCCTACCGGCAGACCAATCACATTAGCATGTTGATGGTCGAATACGAACACTAGCAAATCTTTTCCTTTAGCTAGCACAACGACTACAACTATTAAGCTTATTAGGCCCGATTGCATAACATCGTCCCAGCTTATTCCGAGAATATCACCAAATAAAATATGATCGAGGTGTATCGAAGAGTCAACTTTTGTCATCATCACTATCCCTAGGGCAAACATGCTGGAAAAAACAACGCCCATTGCCGTATCTTCTTTTAGTCGACTATTGTTGCTAATAAACCCAGTTGCGGTAGCACAAAATATCCCTGCGAAAAATGCCCCTACTATATAGGGAAAGCCGAGGATATAGGCTAAGACCACTCCGGGAAGGATCGAGTGCGAGATAGCATCACCCATTAGAGACCAACCTTTCAAGACTAAAAAGCATGAGAGTATGGCAGTGGGGATGGCTACTAAAATAGCAATTAAAAAAGCTTGTTGCATAAAGACGAAGGTAAAAGGCTCAAAAATCACCGCAAAACTAGTCATGAGTAGCCTTATTAACTGGTATAGAAGCGCCGATTTTTCGTTGCGCAGCAAGGTACCCATGTTTAGGCGCGAGCAAAAAAACCATGATAAATAGACATGCTTGAAGTAATACGATAACTCCCCCAGTCGCGCCGTCAATAAAGAAGCTTAGGTAGGCCCCTAAAATGGAGCTAGTTGCACCTATAGCAAGACTTAGACAGATAATTACACCAAACCGATCACTAAGAAGATAGGCTGTAGCGCCTGGTGTTACCACCATGGCAATGACTAAAAACGCACCGACAGTTTGCAGCGCAGCAACAGCAGAGGCGCTTAAAAGTGTGAAGAATAGAATTTTTAGCCTTTTGGGACGTAAGCCTACGGTTCGTGCATGATTTTCATCAAAGAAAACCACCAATAAGTCCTTCCATTTGGCAGTTAATATGATGAGCGAGATAAGGCCAATAATTATCAACTGAAAAGTATCTTGGGGAGTAATCGCTAAAATATTACCCAAGACAATGGTTTGCAGGTCTATGGAGGCTGGTGATAATGAGGTCATGAAAAGACCTAGACCAAAAAAGGCGCTAAAAATAAGCCCAATAATGGCATCCTCTTTGAGTTTTGTTCGTTGACTTAAAAATAACATGGTACTTGCCGCTAAGCCACCGGCAAAAAAAGCACCTAAAGCAAAAGGTAGTCCAAGCATGTATGCCCCTGCAATACCTGGTACGATTGAGTGAGATAAAGCATCACCAATCAAAGACCAGCCTTTCAGCATTAGATAAGCTGACAAAAAACCGCAAACGCCACCTACAAGGCCGCTAACAGCCATAGCATTAACCATATAATTATAGGTAAAGGGGCTGAGGAGACCGTCCATTATTATCGGCCATCACTCTTGTTTGACTGATTTTCTCCATACAGAACCACCGGGCGTTCATCATCGGACAGCACGGTTACTTGGCGAGTGTCATCATCATTGTGTAATTGTTTTCCAGTCAATACAAAGCGACGCAATACACCGCCAAAAGCCAGTTGCAAATTTTCTTGAGTAAAAACAGTTTCCGTAGTGCCTGAGGCGAGTACCGTACGATTAATTAATACAGCACGATCGCAGAATTCAGGCACACTGCCAAGGTTATGCGTAGAGACCAAGATCACTTTTTCTTCTTCACGTAATTGTCTCAAAAGAGACATAATTTGCTCTTCAGTTTGCACATCCACGCCGGTAAAAGGCTCATCTAGTAAAATCACCTGACTTTCTTGGGCGAGTGCGCGAGCTAAAAATACTCGTTTTTTTTGCCCTCCAGATAATTCACCAATTTGGCGCTTGCGCAAGGCAGTCATGCCGACTCTTGCTAGAGCAATTGCAACCATGTCATGGTCTTTTTGTCGAGCAACTCTAAACATCCCCATATGCCCATAACGACCCATCATTACTACATCTTCAACTAATACTGGGAAATTCCAGTCAATTTCTTCGCTTTGGGGAACATAGGCCACTTGATTACTCTGCAGCGCTTTTTTAACCGATACACCAAGTATTTCTACAGAACCCTTCGCCAAATTAACAAAACCCATTATCGATTTAAACAACGTTGATTTGCCGCTGCCATTTACTCCTACAAGTGCGGTAATTGTGCCCTTGGGTAAGGTAAAGCTGGTGTCATAGATGGCGGTGGTACCATTTTTATAGGTGACAGTAATGTTGTTGACTTTTAATCCAGTCATTATCGGCGTAGCCCCTCCGATATGGTGTTTAACGTCACTTTAAGTAAGTCAATGTATGTGGGCACTGCACCATCTTTAGCGCTTAATGAGTCTACATAAAGAATGCCAGCATAGTTTGCTGTTGTTTCACGAGCGACCTGTTCCGCAGGTTTAGATGAGACTGTACTTTCACTGAATATGGCTTGTATATTATTATTTTTGATAAGGTCAATAACCTTGCGAACCTGTTGTGGAGTGCCTTGTCCGTCTGCGTTAATTGGCCACAGGAAAGCCTCTTTCAAGCCAAAATCTCGCGCTAAATAACTAAAGGCTCCTTCGCTAGTGACTAACCAACGGTCACTGGCGGGTAAGTCGTTAAACTGTTCTTTGAAAGGCGCTACAGTAGCGTTTATTTTAGCGCTGTATACGCGTGCATTGGTATTGTATATGTCGGCGTTAGGAGCGTCATATTTAGTCAGGGCTCGTCTAATGTTCTCAACATATATCAACGCATTGCTTGCTGACATCCAAGCATGTGGGTTGGGCTTTCCCATGTAAGGGCCTTGACTTATACCTAATGGTTGAATGCCTTGGGTTACTACAATTGTAGGTAGGTCTTTGAAATTAGTAAAAAACTTTTCAAACCAGAGCTCTAAATTCAGGCCATTGTAAAGTATTAAATCTGCATCTTGAGTTCGTCTTATATCTCCGGGCGTGGTTTGATAATTGTGAATTTCGGCATCTGGTTTAGTGATAGACTCAACAACGGCTGCATCTCCTGCTATATTTTGAGCTATGTCAGCTATTACTGTGAAGGTGGTTATAACTTTAAATTTCTTATCACTGTTGGCATGAATCTGACCAGATAATGCGACCGCAAGTAGAGTAATAAAGATATGTTGAAACATGAGATGCCTAGGTTGCGAAAAAACAATTATAGCTGATAACTATCAGTTGGATGGATCGAGACTGGATATTACTAAAAATCTAACAACAATCCAGGACAGGACATTAGACTACCACTGAGGAGAAATCTGATCTAGGGGTGTACCAAAATTATCTACACCCCAGACATAAATTTTCTATGTTTGAGGTGTAGATCGTTACTTAAGTGTTTAACAGGCGCGCTTTAGCCACGTTATATTGCTCTTCAATACTGGCGACCAAATCACCTGCGGTTAACACTGCTTTGATAGCTCCAATACCTTGACCACAACCCCAGATATCCTTCCAGGCCTTGGCTTCTGAATTACCGCCCGATCCAAAACTCATCTTTGATGGGTCACTTTCAGGTAGATTGTCAGGATCAAGTCCTGCGGCGATGATAGATGGTTTTAAATAATTGCCATGGACCCCTGTGAAGAGGTTACTTAGGACAATATCATCAGCATTACTGTCAACCAATGATTGTTTGTAGGGTTGTTCTGCATTGGCCTCTTTAGTCGCAATAAATGCTGATCCTATATACGCCAGGTCAGCGCCCATTGCTTGTGCAGCAAGCACTGCGTCTCCGTTTGCAATTGATCCAGACAGCAATAAAGGACCATTAAACCATTCCCGAATCTCTTGTATTAAAGCAAATGGCGAGAGCGCGCCTGCATGGCCGCCAGCGCCTGCTGCTACGGCAATTAGTCCATCAGCCCCTTTCTCTATGGCTTTTTTAGCGAAACGATCATTAATAATGTCATGCAAAACAATGCCGCCGTAGGAGTGGATGGCTTCATTAACAAATTCTTTTGCACCAAGAGAAGTAATCACGATAGGGACTTTCCATTTTACACACATCTCGACATCGTGTTGAAGTCTATCATTGGACCCATGAACAATTTGATTCACAGCGAAGGGTGCTGAGGGATTGTCGGGATTGGCCGCATCATAGTCAGCTAGTTCAGTGGTAATTTTCTCTAACCAACGATCTAATTCCTCCGCAGGTCTTGCATTAAGTGCCGGAAATGAACCCACAATGCCAGCTTTACACTGAGCAATTACCAAGTCTGGATTCGAAATTATAAAAAGCGGTGCTGCGACGATGGGTAGTTTTAATCGTTCTGAAAGTATTGGTGGTAATGCCATTGTAAAGTCCTATGGTACTATTGCTTCATGAATTTTAAATTTAAGTTGTTTAAATTTCCACATTAATTGTTTGTGCACTTTATACGGAGCAAATTGATTTTCTGATCTCGCTACCGCTTTTAGTTCCAACTGGATTTGATTCTAGCGTTAATGTAAAAATTCGCAAAGCCGTAATGGATTTAAGATCGTGACCCTTGGGTATTAAAATAATCATAAAGGCGCTATTTAAAGTCAAGTTGACCAGGGTATTCATATACACAAGGGCTGTTATACTGACCAAAATTTTTTCAAAATAGAGTAGTAACTATGTCTATTAAACGATTGTCTTCTATGAGTTACATACTAATTATTATAGTCTTGCTGTGGGCCTGTGCTTCGGCAATGTTGTTAGGAGATGTAAGTGTTTATGATGAAAATCATCTTTTAGAGAATATTCAGGCCCTGACCCTTGGTTTGTCATTACTTCTTTTTTTGATACCTTTGGCAGATAGTTCTAGAAATGATCGACTGATCGCAGCCTTTTTTTCGGTTCTGGTATTGGGTTTTATTCTAAGAGAGCTTGATGTTGAAAAGTTTGATTTGCCCTCTGTTGTAGTCTTTCTTGGCTCAGGTAAAGGCCGCAATGCCATGTTGGCTATTGGTTTTTTTGTTGTCCTAAGCGTTGCTGTATTTAATTTTCGGTATTATTTTAGCCTCGCTAAATGCTTTATTCGGAGTCGCGTGGGTATTACGGCATTAACTGCAGGCATATTTCTTGTGGTTGGAGATATGTTTGAGAAAATAAATATTCCTTATCATGTACTCATTGAAGAAAGTCTTGAATTGATCGGCTATACCATTTTGTTGTCTGCAGCATCTTCTATGGCTCGACGTGAGGTTAAATCCGATACATTTATTCGCTGATTTTTATGCAGCCTGATGTTGACCTAAACAAAGACTATCTTTGTAGCTCAACGACCCTGCGTCTCGGTAGGGGACGAAAAACCTTGGCGGAAACGTTTAATTTCCCGCATTTGTTGAATTCGATACGATAATATGTATTGTCTGCATAAAGTTTTACACACAGGTGTTGCTGTGCTTATCTTTGATGCTCCACCCTTGGCTAGCGGGGAATACGCTTTAATCGTTTGATTCATTGAGTACGGCTGATAGGGCGCATCCTCCATGGTGACTTGGATTGCTGTTTGATGGTGAATCTATTTTTAACCGATATGGTTGTCTACATCTAATATGGCAGAGAAGTTAAGATGGTGAAATAGTTGAATACCTTCTCTTGCACTATCTTTTATCAACGAAAACCTTTAAATAATCCTACTCTCTGCAAAGATAATCTAGAGGTAATACTGCTTGCTTAAACAGTAAAGATAAAAAGATCATGCGGCTCTACTATATTTAGAGTTACCAGCTTTTATGGATAAGTTCTCTACATTAGACGGATTTAGCGTGCGTGCTTTTACGATATATCTTCTTCAGGCCGCAAGAGTGAGCGAAACTATCAAAGCAACATGGGGCGAGCTTGATTTGGAAGAGGGGGTGTGGGCGATTTCAGTAGAAAGAATGAAGATGGGAACAGAGCATAAGATACCCTTGAGTGAGCACTCTATCAAATTGGTTCGTCGCATGGCTGAGGCTAAAATCTGTGAGTTTGTATTCCCTAATAGGAATAGAATGAAGCATCATAAAACAAGAGGCAGATAAATGAATAGCGTTAGTCTGATATTCAACGGTTGAACTTCCTCTCGCTATCTGCTCATTAGAGCAGGATGGCTAATATGTTCTTGGTCAAATTCCTCGCGAATATAATGGAAAAATTTACCTTCGCTAAATAGGCCCTGATAAACCCAGGCATTGGCTGAGGGTTTATACAGGCTCAGACTAGGGGTATTTAGTTAACCTGTTTGGCGACTATGCTCTTATATCTCTTGGTCAGTTTGGATGTTCTAGCCTGATCCTTAATCAATGTGAATAACGGAGAGGCATTGGTCAAAACCGACTTATTGGCTCCAACACGCCTTAGTTGTCTCTTGACATAGGCCATAACGGCGAGTCCTCTGAAGGTTTTGTTTTTCCAGTTGATTTTGGGGTAGGGCGCTTCAAACTCTCGATCAGTCCGCCAGATGTTAGGTAGATTAGGCTCGGTTGCTAGCCCAGTGGCTATGCCAACTAGGGCAACATTTTGCTGTAGCACTTTTTCTGCAATGGGCAGGCGACGAATGCCGCCAGTGGTCATTACCGGAATCTTTGTCTGACTGGCAATCTTTTCCGCAAACTCCAAAAAATAGGCCTCGCGGTTTAAACTTCTACCATCGGCAGTAATACCTTGCATAGCTGGTGCCTCGTAGCTGCCACCGGACAGCTCAACTAGATCAATGGCTAGAGGCTCCAGATACTGCACCACGGTCAGTGCGTCGCCCACATCAAAGCCACCGTGCTGAAAATCTGCGGAATTAAGCTTCACACCAATACCGAACTCTTTTGTTGTCGAAGCCTTCACACGTTTAATCACTTCGACAAGCAGGCGGGCGCGATTTTCAATTGAGCCACCCCAATGGTCTTGTCTTTTATTGACCAACGGAGATAGAAACTGAGCAATCAGATAACCATGGGCTGCATGGATTTGTACGCCGTCAAATCCAGCCTTTTCAGCCTGCACTGCCGTATCGGCAAAGCGTTGAATCAGATCTTGAATTTGCTCCTCTGTCATGGCCTGAGCCTCTCCAAACATGTCTGAGAGCTTGCCCATATCAAGAGAGACATCAGAGGGAGAGTAAACCTTTCCGCCCATTTTTTTATACACCTGGCGCCCTGGATGGTTTATCTGCATCCAAACCTTGGTGTCATTCACTTTTGCCGTAGTTGACCAGCGAGTAAATTTTTCGAGCTCAGTCTGTTTCTCCAGAACTACCCCGCCCGGACCTGTCATAGCAAGGCGGTCTACCATAACATTACCTGTAAGAATAAGACCGGCACCGCCCTTGGCCCATTTTTGATAGAGGTTAAGCAGGGAATCCCCAGGCTGCAGAGATTCATCAGACATATTTTCTTCCATCGCTGCTTTGACGATTCGATTTTTTATAAGCTGACCATTGGGTAATTTGAACTCTGTGAAAACAATAGATTTAGACAAGACGTTGCTTCCTGATTGTCGGTAGATCGGTATAGTTTACCCCTAAAACAGCGTAGAGGGTAAAGAACTCTATTGGATTAATGCAAAAGGGATTTAAGCCAGATTTGTTTTTTTGGTGAGACATATGTCCAAAAGTGCCTTTTTCGGGGTGGGTGCCTTGATTGGTCTATTTGATTCTTAGGCCAGTCTCAAGAAATTAAGCTCTAGTAAGCCGTTATAAACGACCCAAATACCTGAAAAAAAGCTTAATATTTACTCCTTTTAAAGCTAAGCATGCATAGGTATCTCACAGAGTAGTAATAATATAAAACTAAGTGCAGCACAACGGTTCCGCAAGTTGTTGGATCATTTGTTTGAGGCGCGCATGTAGATAACAGCATCAGGCTCTTTCTGGAAGGGAAATGGTTAGGGCTTAATAATTGTGATTTTTTGGCCAGCGCTATAACTCAATCTGACACTTTACAATTACTAAAAAAGAAAAACGTCTCTGCAACAGAGACTTATTGTCGATATATGGCGCACTCGGGAGGATTCGAACCTCCGACCGCTCGGTTCGTAGCCGAGTACTCTATCCAGCTGAGCTACGAGTGCGCTGTGACTCATTTCTGAGGTCGCGTACTATAGGTGAGGGGAGTGATTGAGTCAACTAATGAGGCTGGCTAAAGATGATTATTTTGAATGTTCAGCGGTCTTGGGATATACAAAGTCCAGCTATAATTGATTTAAATGATTAATTATCCTTGCGGATAGCCGCTAAGAAGGTATGGTTAAATGGGAAAAGTGAGAAATCTAGTATGATTAATTTGTTGGCAAAAGGGTTAAAAGCACTCAATTCGGATGATAGTCCATGGCAAATTAGCTTGGCACTCTGTCTTGGTTTACTTGTAGGTCTAACCCCATTACTGACAGTGCATAATATGTTTTTATTACTATTGGTGCTAATTGTGCGGGTTAATCTGGGTGTCTTTAGCCTCAGTTTAGGCATTTTTTCTGGTGTTGCTTATGTTATTGATCCTTTGTCAGAGGGCTTTGGGTTCTGGTTGTTGCATGTAGAGAGTTTACAGAGTTTCTGGACAGCCATGTATCAGATCAGTTTTTGGAGGCTATTGCAGTTCAATAATAGTTTAGTGCTGGGAAGTTTATGTCTGTGTCTGTTGCTTGTACCTGCTGTTTTTATTGGGTCTAAAGTATTGATTGAGCAATACCGATTAACGATTATGTCTTGGGTGCAGAGACGTCGGTTAATTGTCTGGTTAAAAAGTAGTCGTGTGTTTAGTGCTTACTTATTGCTAAATGATAGGAGCGCTAAATGACACAATGGATAAGACCCTGGGGTGTGGTCATCTTATTGGTCCTGATATTAGGAACAGTGTTGTTCGCTAATAGTCTTTTAAAGCACTTCATCATTACTAGGGGTACTGAATTGAATGGCGCCAAGGTCGAATTGGAGTCTTTAAATCTCGATTTATGGCCAGCCACGCTTGAACTTAGGGGATTTAGGGTCACTGATGCGCAAAACCCTATGGTTAATCTGATCGATATTGGTTGGATTAAGCTTCACCTTGATGGTGTCATGCCAATTCAAAAGCCACTTATTATAGATCGCCTTGAGTTAAGTCAGTTACAAATTAATAGTCCGCGTAACGACTCAGGAGTATTGGATAAAAAATCACCAAACAGACGCCCTGAATATGATTTTACAGCTGTGTTGCCCAATTTATCCATGGACGATATGGTACCAATGTTGTCTGTGGCAGAGCAACAAATAATGGTTGAGATCAGTTCTACTCAACAGCAGATTCAGCTTGTCAAGTCGCGCTGGGAAGCAAATATTGAGCAGCTACCGAGTGAAGATAAACTTGCGGAATACCAGGCGCGTTGGAAGCGTCTAAGCAATGCTAGTTTTATACAAAAATTACAGGGTTTAAAGGCACTTAAGGATGATTTAGCTAAAGATATAGATTTTATGCAGTCATTAGAAACACAGCTGCAAGAGGATCAGTTAAAAGTTGAGCGTAGCCTAGCAGATATCAGAGCACTGCCAGCTGAGATGGCCGAGCTGTTAATAAAAAACGCTGGATTGTCAGTTGATAATATTCAATTTGCAAAGCGCGTTTTAGGTAAGCAAATAGATCGCTGGTTAGCTGGTGTTCAGATGGCCGTCGGCGGAGCATCAGGTAATGGAGAGAAAATGGCGCTTAAGAGAGGGCAAGGCAGACTAGTTAACTTTCGGGAAAAGAGCTCTTCACCGAAATTATTGCTGCGTGAGGCAGTTTTTTCTGGTTATCTGTTACTTGCTGACAGTGAGTTACTCCTTGAGGGCAGTTTGACCAATATAGGCTACCCATTAAATGCGGTTGATGAGCCTGCAAGCCTCGAGATAAATGCACAGGGAGAGGCTGATGAACAGCTGATCTTTAGTGCCGTCTTGAGTCATGATAAAGGCGTTGCACAGAGTCAATTTAACCTAGATATGAAAAATGTAGCATTTAGCAATACAACTCTTGCGGTGTTACCAAATATATCTTTTTGGTTAAGTGAAGGTTCATTAGATTTAAGTGCTAGGGGCTCTGTTTCAACAACAGCAATAGATAGCTATATTATGGCATCTTTGCGCGATGCTAGGATAGAGATAGATCAAAAAGTGGCAGGAAAGACTGAACAGATGATTGTTGAAGCATTTAACGCCATTAATCAAGGAGATCTGGATGTCACACTTTCTGGGGCGTTAGATAATCCATCGGTTCGCGTTAGCTCAAATGTAGATAAAATTGTCGGTGCCGTTTTAGCATCCGAGCTTGACGGCCAGTTATCGCAGCTAAAGCGGTCGCTAACCAATGTATTAATCACTCAGGTTGAGAGTTCTTTTGAGGAGCTAGGTAGTCAAGGTGACTTTTTAGTTGATCTTCAAGTTTTATTGAAAGAACGCCAACAGGCCATACCTCGAATTTAGTTAATGTTTTAAAATATTTACCCAGAATAGCTAATAGCTATTTCCATGGTTTCTTTGAGCTCCTCCATGACTACATAACTGGTTGATTCCTGTACTGCGGGCAACTTTAGAATACGGTTGCCCAGTAGCTCTCGGTATGCGCCCATATCGGCAACCCTAGCTTTAAGTAAATAGTCATAATTTCCGGAGACTAAGAAGCAGCTCTGTACATTCTCCAGATCTAGCACCGAACTACGAAATTCTTCAAAGTTTTTTTGAGAGGTGTGGTTGAGTCGAATTTGTACGAAAACAACTAGACCTGCAGCTAATTTTTGTGGACAAAGCTCGGCACTATAGCCAAGTATGTGACCGCTGCGCTCCATTCTCTTAACTCGCTCTATGCAAGGCGTTACTGAGAGTCCTACCTGTCGCGCAAGGTCCGTGTAACTTATGCGCCCATCTTTTTGAAGGATACGCAAAATATTGCGATCAATTTTACCTAGAGTGTCTGCATTGTTAGATTTTTCCTTCATTTTACATCCTTTTCTTGAGTTCATTGAATCTTATTTTAAATTTTAGTGTTTTTTCTCGTTAATAAACAATAATCACTAAAATATTATAATATTAACGGTAAATAAGTAATAAATATTATGCCTATTATTTAAAATAGCCAGATAAAGTTTACTCAAATATGGCTTAACTAAAAGGATAAGTAATCATGTTGATAGGCGTGCCAAAAGAAATTAAAAATCATGAGTATCGGGTCGGTTTAATTCCTTCTTCAGTATTGGAATTGTCTAAACACGGCCATAAGGTACTTGTCGAGCATAGTGCGGGTCTGGGAATTGACTTTAGCGATCAAGAATATATCGCCGCTGGTGCTGAGATCGTTACTACCGCCACGGAAATATTTGCTAGGGCTGATATGATAGTGAAAGTCAAAGAGCCTCAGGCTCAGGAGTGTAAGATGTTGCGCCCAGGTCAAGTTTTATACACTTACTTGCATCTTGCTCCAGATCCAGAACAAACACAATTACTGATTGATTCTGGTGCTATTTGTATTGCCTATGAAACAGTCACAGACCCACAAGGGGGATTACCTCTTTTAGCGCCGATGTCTGAAGTTGCTGGTCGCATGTCGGTGCAGGCTGGGGCGCATCATTTAGAAAAAGCTCAGGGTGGACGAGGCGTTCTATTGGCTGGAGTGCCTGGTGTTGCGCCGGCAAAAGTCTTAGTAATTGGTGGCGGTGTAGTGGGTGACAATGCCGCATTAATGGCTGTTGGGATGGGTGCTGATGTGACAATCTTGGATCGTTCTATACCGCGGTTAAGGCAGTTAGATAATGAGTATGAAGGCCGAGCGCATTGTGTCTATTCAACGGCATCTGCTATTGAAGAATATGCATTAGAAGCGGATCTAGTCATTGGTGCTGTTCTTGTTCCTGGTGCTGCTGCGCCTAAATTACTTAGCGCAGACTTAATTGGTCGTATGAAAAAAGGTAGCGTAGTGGTCGATGTCGCCATTGATCAGGGCGGATGTTTTGAGACATCTAAGGCAACCACTCATGCTCAACCGACCTATGTGATTGACGAAGTAGTTCACTACTGTGTGGCTAATATGCCTGGTGGAGTGGCGCGCACAGCGACTATGGCACTAAATAACGCAACCTTACCCTATGCAATTGCCTTGGCTAACAATCCTGTGGCCGCTTTGCTTAATGATGAGCATTTACAAAATGGTTTGAACGTTTACAAAGGTTTGGTGACGTATCAGGCGGTAGCTGAAACCTTAGGATATGAGCATGTTCCTGCTGAAATCGCATTAAGGGATTGATTGGCTATTAGCATTCAAGGATGAATAGCAATTCAAAAGGGTAACTGGGCAACCACCACTGCGCGTTTCGGTGCTGGATGCCCCTCATAGGTCCTGGTAGAGTCTTTGGGATCCAAAAAGTCTTTTAGAGAATCATAGTTCATCCAAGGAGTGCTGCGTTGCTCCTTAATAGTGGTGGTACTTATATCAACCATCTTAGGCTCAACAAAGCCCTGTTTTCTAAGCCAGCTTACTAACGTTAGTGGCGATGGAAGAAACCAAACATTGGGCATTTTTGCATAACGTCCTTCAGGCACTAATACCTGACCTTCAGGGCCGTCTATGACTAAGGTTTCCAGTACCAACTGGCCTCCGGGGCGCAACAGCTCGCGCAACTCTCTAAGATGATCCATGGGCGATCGACGGTGGTAAAGAATTCCCATAGAAAAAACCGTGTCAAAGGCCGCCATCTTAGTTGGCATGTGTTCTATACCTATTGGCAGCAGGTCTATGGGTAAAGTGACGCCGGCATATTTCTTAATGGCATTAAACTGAAAGACAAATTTTGCTGACGGATCGATTCCAATGACTCTCTTGGCACCGGCTCCAAACATTCGCCAGCAGTGGTATCCATTCCCGCAGCCGACATCTAAAACAAGTCGATTATGCAAAGGCTGAATATGCGGTAAAACGCGATCCCATTTCCAGTCTGACTGCCACTCTGTCTCAATAGGCAGGCCGAAAAGACTAAATGGGCCTTTACGCCATGGATGTAAACCCATTAGAGCCTCTTGCAGTTCCTTGCGAATCTTTGGTGTTATATCATCAACATTACCGATGACTACGCCCTCATCAAAACACTGCGATGTACTCTTTATGTCAGGCAAATTTTGCATTGCCTGAATCCAGGCTGGCATATCACCCCAACGTTTGCTATCTAGTTGTTGATCAACCAATTTTGACAAATCATCGTGCCATCCCTCTAAATCAGAGGATTTGAGCCATTCAAAAAAGTCGTCATAGTTTATGGTAAAAGGCAGCATAGGAAGACCCATAAATCAAAACCCCATTGTAAATGATTTTTTACACGCGACATCTGATTTTCAATATCTAATTATGTCATTTTAAATGTTAAAAAATTGTTAACACCCAGTGCATCAAAAAGTGCATTATTGCTTGATGGGACGTATCATGGTCCAACAAGATTGTCTAGAGAACTATTATGAATGAAAACCGCTTCCAGGCATTGGAAGAAAAATTAACTTTTATTGAAATGGCTAATCTTGAAATGGGCGAGGAAATATTTCGCCAACAGCAAGAAATTGAAACATTGACTAAGGCTCATCAAAATTTGTTGCGGCGCATAGAGGTACTTCAAGATACCGCTGGGCAAGAAAGTCAACAGAATAATGAGCGCCCACCACATTACTGAGCAAAGACTTAAGATCGTTTTAGTCATGCGAACATCGAGAATAAAAAATACCGATAGGGGAATATAGATGGCAGATTTAAATGAGCACGTAAAAGGTACTATTGATGATGTTTTCGCACGACAACAGAGATATGCACTGGAACTGCGCAAATCCGATTATAAGCAGCGTCTTAAAGTACTTGATCGGTTTGAAAAAGCTTTTCGCAATGCGCAGGAAAAAATTTATCACTCTGCTGCTGCGGACTTTTCTAAGCCTCCGGCAGAAGTGGACATGTCTGAGATTATGGCGGTGCTCGCAGAACTAAAACATGTGCGTAAAAATCTCAAAAAATGGATGAAGCCTGTTTCTGTAATGCCTACTGCAGCAATGATTGGAACCTCCTCCAAGATCGTGAAAGAGCCAAAGGGCGTTACGTTGGTGGTATCGCCGTGGAATTACCCGTTTAACCTCACTTTTGGACCAATGATATGGTCAATTGCAGCAGGTAATACGGTTATTATAAAACCCTCTGAAATGACTCCAAACATGTCTGCTGTGATTGCTAGCATCGTAGAAGAAGCCTTTAGGCCCGAGGAAGTTAGCCTATTTCAAGGAGAAGTTGAAGTTGCTAGCTATCTTACCGGGTTGCCATTTGATCATATCTTTTTCACAGGTAGCCCCGCCGTAGGTAAACATGTGATGGCTGCAGCGGCGAGAAACCTAACCTCTGTGACGCTTGAGCTAGGTGGGAAAAGTCCTGTCATCGTTGATAAATCGGTAAATATTAAGAAAGCGGTTGAGTCGATTGCTTGGGGAAAATTTACCAATAATGGGCAAACCTGTATTGCACCGGATTATCTATATGTTCATGAGTCGATTAAACCGACATTTGTCAAGGAGATGGTCGCCTGTATCAAAAAGCAGTATGGTTTAGGTGATGATGCTAAAACAAATGGAGACTATTGCCAGGTGGTAAATGACAGTCACTACAATAGAATTAGTCGTTTACTGTCGAATGCTCAGGAAAATGGTGGCAAACTAATTACTGGCGGGCAAACTGATGATGCTGATCGTTTCATAGCGCCGACGTTAATTGAAGGTATGACGTTTGATTCTGCCATTTTAGATGAAGAAATTTTCGGCCCGTTGCTACCGATAATTACCTACAAAGAAACTGATGATGTTATACGGTATGTGAACAGTAAGCCTAAGCCTTTAGCGCTGTACATTTATAGCACCGACAAACATAACATTGATAAAATTTTGAGCGAAACCAGTGCTGGTGACACCTGCGTCAATCAGACTATGATGCATTTTTTGCATCACAATTTGCCTTTCGGTGGTGTAAATAACAGTGGTATTGGTAAATCCGGGGGTGTGTGGGGTTTCAATGCATTTACCCATGAGCGCAGTGTGCTAGCGGATAAGTTTAGTTCCGCCTCTATGCTACACCCACCCTACACGCCAAAAGTTCGCAAAATGATTAAAATGGCAATGAAGCTGACCACTTAAAAGATTGTCTCTAGGCTATTTAATGGCCACCAATGAACAAAAATTGAAGCATTGGAACCAAGGGCTTGCGGATTGAAAACCGCAGGCTCTTAGTCGCTCTAAATGGGTGTCTAGGGTCTCGGGAATGAGAACATTTTCTATGGAATCACGTTTTTGACTGATCTCTAGGCTGCTGTATCCCTGAGCACGTTTAAACCTATGGTGTAAATCACTGAGCAGGCTGTTTAAACTTTCGGGTTCAAAACGTAATTTTTCTGATATGACCAAGCACCCGCCGGGGTTAAGTCCGGCATAAATTTTCTCAACGAGATCAAGACGCTGTGCCATTGGAATGAACTGCAAAGTAAAGTTCATAACGACCATAGAGGCATTTGTGATTTCAGTATCACTAATATCCTGATGAAGTAGTTTAATGGAGGTGTTAGAGTGTTTTTTTTGAAGGATTTCAGTGCATCTTTCAAGCATTGCCTGTGAGTTATCTATACCTACAATCGTTGCTTGTCGCCCCTCTATTCTTGATTGGATGGCCAAACTAGTGGCACCCAGAGAGCAGCCCAAGTCATAGCAGTTGGTTTCAGGTTGCACATAGCGGGATGCAAGTTCACCACAATGGGACAATATGGTCGCATAACCCGGGACAGAGCGACTAATCATGTCTGGAAAAACAGCTACCACGGCCTCGTCAAAAACAAAACCTGGTACCTTACCTAGGGGCTGTGCAAACAAATTGTCATGGCTATGATCGCTCATCAGATCACAGTGTGATGGTTTTTAGGCCAGTATTTGAGGCCAAGTCAGCATTTGTAATAATGGCTATTTGAGCCTGTTTAGTACGTAGATATTGTTCAGCAACTCGCTTAAGGTCATTTTCTGTAACGGCTAAAATGCGGTGTCTAAAGGCCAGTGACGACGCTTTATTACGACCATTTAATTCGGCATGAAAAGCCTGTATCGCCTCACCCGCAGGAGAGCTAGGTTTATCTAGACTACCGATCACGCCAAGAATCGCTTCATCAACTTTGGCACGCCCCAGCGATGTGCTTAAAAGCCACTCAATGGATCCGTTGAAGTCATCGAGGGTACCTTCAATGCGAGGGTCTCTGTAAGAGAAGAACCGAAATACACCTGATTGATTGTCTTGGGATGCACCCCCACCATAAGCACCACCTTGTTCGCGAATAGCTCTGTGTAAGTAGCCATTACGTAAAACACCACCTAGTACGGTCAGTGCAGCTGCATCAGCATGGCCTGCAGGTACTGTTGGATAGGCCTGCGCACAGAAACTAACCTGACTATTGGCAATCCAACAGTTGCTCTGTGGTGATAGATTAGGATGATAGTCAACCAATGATGTCTCATTGGAATGTGGTTTTATTTTATGGTTAAAGCCTTTTTGCATCTCAGTGGAAAACAGGTCAAGCCGTTCGTGTTCGGCAACCAGTAAATACTGACGAGGCTGCTGCAGCACCAGTCTATGGATATCTTGGAGTTCCTCAGCAAGCTTCTCAAGGCCCTCAGTTGAATCAAGCGTCTGATCAAGAGATTTGATATGTAACAGGCTAGCCAATCCACTCCAGCGATGAGTCAGCTGAGCACTGGATGATAGACCACTAGCTGCCGCACTCATAGCCATTATGTGTCCATTGCCAACAATAGAGGAGTCTTTGTAGCTTTTAATCTGAGCAACTAACTCACGTAAGCGAGGGAGTTCATCAAAGCGTGCTTGTTCTATTGATTGCTGCATCAAGTCGGTCATTGCTGATTGGTTAGACGCCAGTCCTTTTGCTGAGAAACTCATGTTGCCATGCAGTTGATCTAAATTATTTTTATCAGCTCGTACATTGGCAGATGCAGAATAGGAACCGACTACGCTAGAATGCCATAATTGGGTATCCATATAGCCTTTAGAGCCAACGCCCATTTCGGTTACACAGGTGCTGTAGAGTGGCAGAAGATCCATTTGCGCTGCGTTAAATGCAGGCATAGTGGTAATTACTTGCTGGTACACAAGACCATTGGTACCTGCGCTGTACATGGTTATAGGTAGTGGCGCGTCAATCAGGCCATGTTTTTCTGCGTAGACAATATCCTTAGGTATATCATCAATACCAACTTTAGGTAGTATTTCTAGATCTTCTTCCATTTCTTGGCGACGTTTAAGCGCAATGGCTTCATCAATAATTTTTTGCTTTTCAGTACTAGTCAACGTTGCTTGTATTTGAGCTAATCGGTCTTTTTCTTGCTGTTCCCTGACTTTACCCAGAGTGATGTCAGGCTTTAATACGAGTCGGACTCTATGCTGATTGTTGAGCAACATATCTCTAGCCATCTGCCTTATAAAATCAGGATCTTTAATTTCTTGTTGCAACTTAGCAAGCACAGGATCAAGGTCTAACAGTGCTACTGGATCGCCGCGGTGCGTAGCACTAGTTAGTGCAGTGAGTATAAGTTGTAGCCCATAGGGGTAGCCGCCGCCGGATACTTCTCTTTGAGATAGCTCCAGTTGATGGAGGCTTGCTGCGACCTGCTCAAGGGGTAACCCATTAACAGCAACATCTTCCAGAACACCGAGTATAAGCGCTTCTACCGCATCAGCATCTTCTGGATTTGAGCCCTCTATGCCGCAGGCAAAGCAGAGTTCCTTCTGAGAGTCCTCAAGACCACACATGGGTGATGGAGATGTCCCCAAACGAGTGGTTTCCAGTGCTTTTTGTAGTGGGGAGCCGCTGTTGTCTAATAAAATGCTGGAGAGTAGCCGAGCACGCATGGTCGCTTCAAGATCAGTTGAGTCTCCCAGTAGCCAAGACAAAACAATATGGGTTTGATTGCTGGTAGATTCGTTCTCATCAAACGCATAAACGTCCTCTACGTACTGAGGTGTTCGGTATCTTTTTTCATTATTGACGGCTATATGACAGTCTAATTTTTCAAAACGATGCAAGGCTAGGTCTTGTATTTTTGCCTGGTGCTCAACAGCGGCAATATCTCCATAGGTTATAAATATAGCATTGCTAGGATGGTAATGAACCTCATAAAATTCTTTAAATTGCTCGTAGGTTAGATCTGGAATGGCTGCCGGATCTCCGCCGCTGTTATGGTGATAGGTGCTGGTGGGGTAAAGATGTTTAGTCATTGTCTGCCAAAGTGTCGAATTAATCGAACTCATGGCGCCTTTCATTTCATTATAAACCACGCCTTTAAAGGTTAATGCGGTACTAGCATCTTCAGTATCTGAAAATTCAAGACGATGGCCCTCTTGAGCGAAGTCTAAGGGATCTAGGCGTGCAAAGAACACGGAATCCAGATAGACGCCAAGAAGGTTATTAAAGTCTTTCTTATTCTGGCTAGCAAAGGGATATGCGGTCCAATCTGAGCTAGTGAATGCATTCATAAAGGTATTTAAAGAACGCCTTATCATCATGAAGAAGGGGTCTCGAACAGGATATTTTTCACTGCCGCAGAGTGCGGTATGCTCTAATATGTGGGCCACACCAGTGGAGTCATCTGGGACAGTGCGTAGCGCCACTAAAAATACGTTTTCTGTATTATCAGAAGCAAGATGAATGTGCTGGGCACCAGTAATTTTGTGACGATATTCTTGATAGTGCACTTTTAACGAAGGTATTTCCTGCGCGCGCAACAATTCAAATGCGGGATTAGTTTTTACGGTCATACTCTTTGTTACTCCAAAGCACGTGTATAATTGAGTGATAAATAATGGTGGCCATTCTACGCTTTTTTTAATTGATGAGAAGTTAAAACACTAGCAAGATTTTACGCATCTTTAATTTGCTTACTAATACGGTACTTAATGGGTGTCGTATTTTCCCAACGTTTAAACGCTCGATAAAAAGTACTGGCTTCGGAAAATCCGGTGAGATAGATTATTTCACTAATAGCTTCATTGGTTTGTGATAGCAGGCGCAATGCTAGGCTATGACGAAGATCGTCAAGTAGCGTCTGAAATCTCGTACCGGCGTTTTGTAATTGGTGTCGAAGGTGTCGAGGAGTAATGTCCATTAGGTCTGCCACCAACGCTAGCGTCACGTTCCCTGACTCTAGTAAACTCGCCATGTGACTGCGTACTGACTTGATTAAATCACCCTGCTCTAATATAGCTAAATGCTGATTAGCTACTTGCATATGCACATTTAGTAACTGGGGTTCAGCAAATAATGACCTGTAGTTAAGTACTGACTCTGGAAAGTACAAGCGAAATGATTTAGCGTTGAACTCAACAGGACACTGAAAAATTCTCTGATATTCCTCAAGATCAGTGTTGGGGGGGTGATTAAAAACGATTTTACTGGCCTTAAAAGCACCATCAGTCGCGGCTTGAAAGGCCTTTATTAATCCCAGTACCATGGCTTCTGCCAAATGCGATGTAGCGTATTGATGATGTGCAAAGTAATTGGTAAGGTACGGCGTCGTTGATTCAGTAAGGGATCCATGTAAGGCATCACTAATCAACCGCTGGTAGTTCATTACACGCTTTAAGCCATCGCCAAATGTTGGACTGCTGAGCAGGAGATACTCGAGTATTTGGCCTTTGTAGACGGGCATTTTTTCGGCCAAATGCAAACCAATGCAAGGGTCACCAGAGAGAGTTATGGCAGCTTTCCAAAATTGTGGCTGTGCCGAAAATGGTGTGCGTAAATTTGCTTTATACAGATTTTGTGGATCAAATCCAGACTGCCGAAGAACTTCATCAGCATCCACATGTAGTGCCTTGAGTCCTTGAAAGGCTAAGCGGACTAGCGCGCCAGAATCGGTTAAATTAGTCATAAAAATATCCCTTAATCCTGTATCATACACAATTGGCCGAAATGACAAAACTGAAAGTTATACGGCTAATGACTTGCCCCAAGGTAACGAATAGAGTGTAGCGATGAAAAATTCACAACAAAATAATGTTTCGACTCAATCTGGATCAATTTATAGACAGTTAGATCGGCTCCCTAGTATGGTAGGCCTGTTCGGTAGAGCGGTCATAAAATCAGATAGTTTCAGCTTGGGTCAAGTGCTCCCGAATTTGGCTAACAGCGTTAAAAATCTTCGTATTGATAAAGCCCACTTGGCGGCTTATCAGGCGCTAATGGGTTTTAATAGGACCAGTAAGTTGCCCGCTACCTATCTAAGTATGCTGGGTTTCCCAACTGCACTGGAAATAATGACAGATGCAGAGTTTCCGATGAAAGCCATGGGGCAGGTTCATCTCAACAATGAGATAACTGTGTATAAAGACATTGAGTTGGATGCTAACTTAGACTTGTTCACTGCCATGACGGGAAGTCGGGTGACCTCTCGAGGTGTGGAGTGGACTCTAGACATGCATGTAAACGTGGACAATGAGCTGGTTTGGTCAAGTTCTTCAACTATGCTGTATCGATGTAAAACCACTGAGCCACGTAAACCTGCGGCGAGTATTGGTAAGCAAGGGATTGCGCAGATGTGGTCTGTAGACAGCGGGCTAGGCCGTCGTTATGCGCAAATTTCCGGTGATTATAATCCAATTCATTTAACGTCTATGAGTGCCAAGTTGTTCGGATTTAAAAATGCTATTGCTCATGGAATGTGGAGTAAGGCACGCTGCATCGCTGCATTGCAAGACCAATTGCCAGAAGCAGGTTACCGAGTACAGGCAAATTTTCATCGACCATTGTTTCTTCCCTCTGATGTTTTGTTTTACCAAGATAGACAGAAAGACCATTTGCGGTTTTCACTTTTTAATAAATCGGGCCAGCAGGCCCACTTAGACGGTTATATTACCGAGGACATAAACCATGCCAAATTATAAGGTTCCGCTTAAGGATCTAATGTTTTTGTTTGATGATGTATTTGACATGCAAACGTTATACAAGCAAGTCGAGGGAGGAGATCAGGCAACTCCCGATATGATCGAAGCTATTTTTACTGAGGGAGCCAAATTTAGTGAGAATGAATTGGCGCCACTTTATCAGTCAGGTGATGAGGGCTGTAGTTGGGACGATGGAGTGGTAACAACTCCAGCGGGCTTCAAGGCTGCTTATGACAAATATATCGAAGCTGGGTGGACGTCTCTAACTGGCAGTGAAAAGATGGGAGGTCAACAACTACCATCGTCTTTAGGTTTGGCGGTAACAGAAATGATAACTTCTGCAAATTGGGCTTGGGCAATGTATCCGGGTTTGAGTGAAGGCGCCATTGCTACGTTGGAAGATCACGGAACAGAAGAACAGAAGCAGACCTACTTAACAAAACTCATTAGTGGCGTATGGAGTGGCACAATGTGCCTGACAGAACCACATTGTGGAACTGACTTAGGGCAAATGAAAACCAAGGCTCTGCCCAATGATGACGGCAGTTATAGTGTTCATGGAACAAAAATATTCATTAGTGCAGGTGAGCACGACTTGACCGAAAACATTGTTCATATTGTACTCGCAAAATTGCCTGATGCGCCAAAAGGCACGAAAGGTCTTTCACTGTTTATTATTCCCAAATTTCTCCCTGCAGAAGATGGTTCTGCTGGCGAAAGAAATGGTGTCAAGTGCGGCTCTATTGAACATAAAATGGGAATACATGGTAATGGTACTGCTGTGCTTAATTTTGATGGCGCTAAGAGTTTTCTTATCGGCGAGCCACACAATGGTCTAAACGCAATGTTTACCTACATGAACGTAGCTCGTATTGGTACTGCAAGCCAGGGCGTATCTGCGGCTGATCGGTCTTACCAAGGCGCATCTGCCTATGCACGGGAACGTTTGGCAATGCGGTCGATATCTGGTGTTAAGAACCCTGATGGACCGGCAGATGCTATTGTTGAGCACCCAGATGTTCGCCGTATGTTACTCACTCAACGAGCGATTGCTGAGGGTGGGAGAGCTATGGTTACCTACGCGTCTCAATTTGCGGATGTCTATCGAGGAGGAAAGACACAAGATGCCAAAGCGATAGCCGAAGGAAGGCTTGGATTTTGTACACCAATTTTAAAGGGCTTCATCACTGAACTGGGTGTTGAGGCGGCGAACCATGGTGTACAAGTTTTTGGCGGGCACGGATATATCAAGGAATGGGGGATGGAGCAGATTCTCCGGGATAGCCGTATTGCCACTTTATATGAAGGCACAACGGGTATTCAGGCACTAGATCTTTTGGGACGTAAAGTACTATTTGATCGATTTAGCCAACTTAATGTATTTACTGGTGAGATGCTGTCTTTTGCTCGCGGATGTATGCCTTGGAATGCTGCGGGCAAGAGTAAAGTGGTTCGTCAACAAGCATGGAAAGTTGCTAAGTTGGCTATCCGTTGGCGGTTACTGGCGCTCAAGTTGGGTGCTGGCGCAAAGAAGAATCCAGATTCTGTGGGAGCTGGGTCTGTTGATTTCTTAATGTTCTCAGGTTATGCCTATATGGCCTATATGTTTGCTCGGATGAGCTCGATAGCTAGCTTACAACTGTCTCAAGGGATTGGTGATGAGAAATTCCTTCAAGAGAAACTTCACACTGCAACATTTTTCTTCGAACGTTTATTGCCTAGAGCAGATGTTCATGAAAAAACCGTAAAAGCTGATGTGGCGAGTCTTATGGGCATGCCGACTGAGTACTTTGATGCTAGCTAATGAATCCATTGTAGAATGTTATCGCGTCTAATATTTATTAGTGATTGTAAGGCGGCAGACCAAGGTATTTATAGCTAATAGATGTACACCCAAGAAGGGGCGTTATGATGGGAAGGTCATAGCGTCTTTTTTTATATCTGAAAAGGGTAGAGCCCAACAACAGCTGTGGCAAGTAGGGCCCATCCTATTATGGTATAAAATTTTGTTGTATCTTGTTTGATAAGTTGTTCATGCATCCGTTGCCCCACCAGATGTCCAATACCTGCAAAAGGTAGGAGCCACAGAGCGACCAAAAGATTTAGACTTACTCCTGCCCAAACAAAGGCTGCTAGCTTAATACTCACTAGCACCGACCAAAGTACGAATAGGGTATGACGAAACGCTGAAATCTCAATATGGCGCAAAGCTACTGCGATTATCAGTGGACCACCAAGTAACGAGGTGCCGCTGACATAGGCGCCAATGATCAAGAAAACAATATCTAAAGTGCGACTATTGCTCTGCAATGGACGGCCCGTGATATAGGTGATGGAGTAGCCTGCTATCATCAAAAAAATAATGCTGTTCATGATGTTTGCTGGAAGAACTATAAGCCCTATCACGCCAGTAATTTTAGGAGCCAGCATGATCAAGAGGGCAAAACGGACAAAAGACCAGCTCACTCTGGGCGGGTTTAACTGAGAGCTGTCGATCCCGTGATGATTTTGATAGTGGCTTTGTAAGAATGTTATCGAGGCGAAAAATAGTAAGTGTAGGGAAATGATAGGTAAAAAGAACAGGGGATCATTATGAATTAATAGCAAAAAGGGTATCGTGAACAACGCGCCACCAAAGCCAAGTCCTGAGCGAACAAAACCGCTCCATATAAATACTAAGGCAATTAGCGCATATTGAAGTGCGCTAAACTCCATTAGTTGCTGCCGCCGAGGTCTTTATTTACATATCCATCGGCAATTTCCTTTGCTGTTGCTTTACGGATAGCAACGATTTCCACATGGAAAGTAAGTATCTTGCCAGCAAGAGTGTGATTCATGTCGACATCTACATTGAACTTACCACATTTAACAATAGAGCCTGGTTTTACGCCATTGCTGGTATTAACGTGAATCTTTTTCCCTACAATCAGACTACCTTCGTGTGCTAAATATTTAATTGGAATACGCTGAATGTTATTGATATTTCGCAACCCATAGGCATCTGATGGCATCAGTGTGAAGGACAATTTTTGCCCAATTTCAGCCTTGGCGACAGCCTGCTCGAACCCTTTTACCATATGTCCGCGGCCATGTAGGTAAACCATTGGTTCTGACATATCGTATGTAGATGCGAAGAGTTCATTATTTGAGCCAACGAGGGTATAGTGGAGCGAGATAACGTGGTGATTTTTTACCTGCATTGTCAGATCCTTTTGTGCGGCGGCCATGATACATCAAGACTTACTGAGGGCAACACCTTGGCCTTTTTACTAACAGCGTTAGGTACCCTGAAGTCCTATCCATGAATAATTCAGATGAAAATGATCAAGCTACTCTTTTTGGTGACCTGTTGGGTGATGACGTTGAGCCATTGTTAGGCAAAGGCTCAACGCACTTGGTCAAGCCCGTACAAATAACCCCAGGAGTGTTGGAACGGCGCAAAGCGGCACAAAAAGACGTCAGCATAGATGCGAATGACCTTGATACAGGCACTTTTATAGCGCCTGTAGATCCCTTGGCGTACTTGGAATATCAGCGGCCAGGCGTTCAACATGGTGTATATAAAAACCTAAGAATGGGGAAATATGAAATTCAATCGCGCCTTGACTTACACAGGCACACGGTCGAGCAAGCACGTGTTGCTCTGTTTAGGTTTGTTGAAGATTGCCATAAACATAGCGTTCGTTGTGCATTAATTACTCATGGTAAGGGTGAAGGTCGTCAAGAGCCTGCCAAATTAAAAAGTTGTGTCAATCATTGGTTGCGACAGTTTGATCAAGTGCTGGCTTTTCACAGTGCGCAAAAACAACATGGTGGAGTTGGTTCGACCTATATACTGATCAAAAAAGACAGTTCTGCACGGCAGAGGACTGGAGAGAAGATAGATCAAGCTCGTCGTATAAAACGTTGAGCTAAGCTACTCTAACAGTAAACTAGTAAAAACCCAGTGCACAAGAAGGGGAGGGGCAAGTGGCTAGACTATATGCTTTATTGATGTTGGCAGTGTTCTCTGTGGCACATGCAGATGAGCAGGCTGACGCTTTAGAGACGCACAATTTTAACGTTTTACTTAATGATCGTCCGGTAGGATGGCACAGATTTACAGTTCAGGAAAAAGGTGACCAACTCCATGTTACATCTAGGGCGAGTATGGACTTCACTGTGTTACTGGTTAAATCTGTAAAATACCGTCATTCGGCTAATGAGATATGGGAAAATGGATGCTTGACCTCGTTTGACAGCGAGACTATTCGCAATGGCAAAAATTTTGCTGTGAACGGTGGGATGATCAATGGTGCTTTTAGGGTTGTGCGTGAGGACGCCGAAGAGTTTTTAGGTACCTGCGTGAAGAGTTTTCCTTATTGGAAGCCAGAGTGGCTAGCGTCAGAGTACTTGTTGAACGTTGAAACAGGAAAGTACATAGCGGTATCGATAGCAAGTACTACAGATCCTACTACAGGGGCAGACCATAAAATTCTTGGATTACCAAAGACTCAAATTGATCTTCATTATGATGGTTCAGGCCTTTGGCAGTCCCTAGAGTCAAAAATAAAAGTTGCCGGAACCTTGGTTTATAAACGCGTCAATGACTCAACAGGAGAATAATATGCAGATTAAGCGAATGTTTTTGCTCATCTCACTGGTGCTACTGGCAGCCGCTTGTTCAACACACAAGCCCATGCCGGCTGTAGACTATGTGGACATAGATCGCTTTATGGGAGATTGGTATGTAATTGCCAATATCCCTACATTTATAGAAAAAGATGCCTTCAATCCTGTGGAAACCTATGAGCGTGATCCTGATGGAACTATTGCTACCACCTTTACATTTAATCAGGGCAGTCTAGATGGTCCAGTAAAGGTATATCAACCAAGAGGCTATATAAAAGATACCGTCAGCAATGCGGTTTGGGGTATGCAGTTTGTGTGGCCGATAAAGGCTGACTACAGAATTGTGTACCTAGATGAGAATTATCAGCAGACTATTATCGGCAGAAATAGCCGCGATTATGTTTGGGTTATGGCGCGTTCTCCGAATATTAGTGATGCGGACTACATTGCCTTAGTGTCTCGTGTAAATGCTCTTGGATATGACCTTGGAGAACTAAAAAAAGCAGTACACTTGTTGCCCAAAGCACTCATCCAAAGATCAACAAAGTTACCTCAAATTAGTTACTCTGCAATCACGCTTGGGTCAGTTGACGAGGTAAATATTTATGGCGGTAAACTTAACGTCGCTTCAAATGGCAGTCTGATTGGGCAGCAGAGTCTCAGTCAAGATCAGCGACGCCAGTTAAAGGATATATTAAATAATCTCGATTTGACTTCCATAGAGACCCTAGAAATCCCCTCGAAAAGGCATCAGTTCGATGGTGCCAAGCTAGCTACTTTGGTTATAAAATCTGGTGGCATCAGTTATTCTAGCCGCACCTTTGATGATGACAATCCACCCAGTGAACTTCGCGCACTGGTTACTTTTCTTCAGGCACAGCAGAACGATCACAGGCTAGAGCTTATGGCCCCATAATTTCCGCACTATGATTTGCTGATTTCACCAATCAGCCCTTATACTACTCTAACTAGCCGCAGTGAGTAGAATAATGTCGATACGCAAACATGAGTTAGAGTCTAATAAATTACAAAAGCGGCTTCGGCGTAATGTCGGCAAGGCGATTGCTGACTACCGTATGATAGAGGAAGGTGACCGTATTATGGTATGTCTTTCTGGTGGCAAAGATTCCTATGCTATGTTAGATATTTTAATGAATTTACAAAAGAACGCGCCGATCCATTTCGACTTGATAGCGGTAAATTTAGATCAAAAACAGCCAGGATTTCCCGAACAGGTTTTACCTGGTTATCTTGATGAGCTGGGGATCGAGTATCATATTCTAGAGAAAGATACTTACAGTATTGTAAAGAGTAAAATTCCTGAAGGTAAAACGTACTGTAGTCTTTGTTCAAGACTTCGCAGGGGCACTTTGTATGGTTTTGCTGAACAAATAGGTGCAACAAAGGTTGCTCTTGGGCATCATCGAGATGATATTGTTGAAACATTGTTTCTCAATATGTTTTATCAAGGTAGGCTCAAAGCCATGCCACCAAAACTTTTGTCTGATGATAAGCGTAATATACTCATCCGGCCTCTGGCCTACTGCAAAGAGGCGGATCTAGCTGCGCTTGCTGAGTTAAAAAGATTTCCAATTATTCCCTGCAACTTGTGCGGATCTCAAGCGGGACTTCAGCGCAACGCGGTCAAGGACATGCTGGCTGCTTGGGAGCGGCAATTCCCAGGCAGAATTGATGCTATTTTTGGTGCGATCAAAAATGTATCGCCTTCGCAGTTAGCGGACACTCAATTATTTGACTTTGCAAGTCTTGGTGAGACTGAGGCTGAAATAGAAGTAGAGGGCATAGCTGAGGTGGAATCTTACATACATGCTATTAACGTTTAGATGTGCTTTTTTATGCCATACGCAGTATTAACCACCAGTAAATTCAGCATAACTAACTTTTAAGTCTGATATTTACGGCTTATTAGTAACATATAGTGCTTGACATAGGCCACTATGGAGTCAAAGAAAACAGGAGTTTGTATGTCCAATTTACCCATGTCCACAACAATGGCTTTTTTACTTTATGTTGCCATAGTCCTTGCCATTGGCTTCTACGCATATCTGCGAACAAAAAATGCAACAGACTACTTTCTTGGTGGGCGCAATCTATCACCCACTGTATCAGCTATTAGTGCTGGTGCCTCAGATATGAGCGGTTGGGTACTTCTAGGGTTGCCAGGTTATGCTTATGTTGCTGGCATGGAATCAGCGTGGATATCATTTGGACTGGTGATTGGTGTTGCCATTAATTGGCTTTTGGTGGCCAAGAGACTGCGAATTTATAGTGCTTTGCTAGATGATGCGGTTACCTTGCCAACCTATATTCAGCGGCGCTTTGCAGACAATACACCTTGGTTGAAGGCTATCGCCAGCCTCAGTATTTTACTGTTTTTTTTGTTTTATGTCGCCTCAGGCTTAATTGCAGGAGGCAAACTATTTAATGAAGTATTCGGTTTTGACTATCATGTTGCCGTATTTGTCAGTGTTGGACTGATTCTTTTTTACACTCTCTTCGGTGGCTTTTTAGCGGTTTCATGGACTGATGTTTTTCAGGGATTGTTAATGTTGTTAGCACTAATTTGTGTGCCTGTTTTAGTAATGTCTGATATGGGTGGTCTTGGTGTAATGGTATCGGTTGTTGATCAAAAAAATCCAGAGCTGTTGAACATATTCACTGATGTCGAAGGGAACGCCTTAGGATGGGTAGCAATTGTCAGCGCCCTAGGGTGGGGGCTTGGATACTTTGGACAACCGCATATATTGGCTCGCTTTATGGCTATACGATCGCCAAAAGATACTGCAAGTGCAGCTAGTATAGGGGTTGCCTGGGCTCTAATATGCTATTTATTAGCTATTATGGTGGGGCTAAGTGGTATAGCTTTTTTACCAGAAACCTTGCCTGATTCAGAGAAAGTATTTATTGCATTAACTAGTTTAATTTTTCATCCGCTAGTTGCTGGTGTCTTATTAGCAGCCATTTTGGCGGCAATAATGAGTACTGTTGACTCTCAGTTGTTGGTCTGCTCGTCTTCCTTGGCTGAGGACTTGTATCCTCTGGTGACCAAGCGGGAGTTGACGCCTAAACAACGTTTAGATATTGGCCGCGTAGCAGTGGTTATTTTGGCATTGTTGGCCACTACATTAGCCATGCAGCCCGATAGTAAAGTATTGGATGTAGTCTCCTATGCTTGGGCTGGCTTGGGGGCTTCAGTTGGTCCTGCAGTCGCAGTAAGTCTATATTGGCGCAAAATGACCGCGCGTGGGGCACTTGCTGGTATTACCGTCGGTGGTTTGACAGTAATTATATGGTCACAGTTAGAGGGTGGGTGGTTCGATATCTATTCTTTGGTGCCTGGATTTGCCTTATCGATTCTAGCGATAATGATAGTCTCTGCAGTGGATAAGACCAAAAGATCTCACTCTGCGGACGCCTGTTTTGACAAGATGATAGATCGATTAAGCGAATAGTTTTGTAGGCTGGCGGTGTATTGCTAGCCTACATTTTTTCCATTACCTCGATTCCCAAAAGGTCTAGTCCACACGCTAAAGTGTTTGCGCTAAGAGAACATAGCACTAGGCGACTGTGTTGAGTAGACTTAGGGACCTCAGTTTTTAGTACCGGACAGTATTCATAAAAAGTCATGAAAGCACTAGCTAGCTCATACAGATAGCTACAGAGAGTATGCGGATAACAGTCGATAGCGACTTGACTGACCACCTCTTCAAACTGTAGGAGCTTTAGTGCCAAACTTTTTTCTTGTTTTTCAGTAATACAAATATTTGATTGTATATCCGTAATGTCAAGATTAGCTTTCCGAAAGATACTTACAATACGCGTATAAGCGTATTGTAAGTAGGGTGCCGTATTGCCTTCAAATGACAGCATTGCGTCCCAGTCAAAAACATAATCATTAGTTCTAGTAATACTTAGATCAGCATATTTCACTGCACCGATGCCCACTTTGGTAGCAATATTTGTTATTTGCTCTTGATCTAAATCAGCATTTTTTTGTTTGATTAAAGCTTCAGCGCGCTGCACGGCCTCTTTTAACAGGTCGGTAAGTTTCACAGTGCCGCCAGTTCTGGTTTTGAAGGGCCGTCCATCCGGACCCATCATGGTGCCAAAGGAGTGGTGCTCAAGACTTACGCCTTGAGTCACATACTGTGCTTTGCGCCCGGTAATAAAGACCTGCTTCATGTGCAGTGATTGACGAGCATCGATGAAGTAAAGAATACGATCAGCATTTAAGGTATTAGCACGATGGCGTAGAGCCGCTAAATCAGTAGTTGCATAGAGAAAACCACCGCCAGATTTTTGTATGATCATAGGCGATGGGTTACCGTTCTTGTCCGCAAGTTCCGGTAAAAACACCACTTTGGCGCCATCTGAATCTACTGCAATTTTTTGATCCATAAGATCTTTAACGATCACATCCAAATCGTTGTTATAGGCACTTTCAGGTTTTACATGGTCAGCATTTAATCCCACGTTTAGCTGCTGGTAAATCTCAAGACTATGGGCAATAGACACCTTAATAAATTTTTGCCACAAATCTCTGCAATAGGCATCACCTGATTGCAGTTTAACTACATATTCCCGCGCTTTGGTGGCAAATTTGGGATCATCATCAAAGTGCTTTTTTGATTGTTGGTAAAATACCTCAAGATCATTTAGTGCAAGCTCTGCATTGTCATCATCTAAGTACAGCTCTAACTCGGCAATTAGCATACCAAACTGGGTTCCCCAGTCACCCATGTGATTTTGGCGTATGACGTTGTGGCCCTGATATTCCAAAATGCGCGCTAAGGTGTCTCCAATAATGGTTGTTCTGATATGGCCAACATGCATTTCTTTTGCAAGGTTGGGCGATGAATAGTCGATAACGATATTTTGTTGCTTATCAGCAGTAACTTTTTGTTTTTCCACTGTGCTAAGACATTCAGATAAAAAGTTATTGCTAAGATGAATGTTAATGAAACCTGGCCCGGCTATCTCTAGTGTTTCAGCGATTCCTTCAAGATCTACTTTTTGTATTATCTGTGCAGCGATGTTCCGCGGATTCTTGCCCATTCGTTTGGCTGCCGCCATGGCGCCATTGGCCTGATAGTCACCAAACTGTGGTTTGCCGCTAAGAGCCAGCATTGGGTGGCAGTCACTAGGTATACCTAATGCAATCATTGCTGTGGAAAATCGTTCAGTTAGAAGCATCTTTAATTGCATTGTTGGCTATTTCCTTGGCTCTTGGGTAAGTCTGGTCGTGAATTGTATGTTTCCTGCCGCACAAAGCAAAGCGCAACTTGCAAAACCTTGTATATTGATATAAATTTTTATTGAAGTTTGTAATTTTTGCTTAGGTGAAACCTTAACTAGCTATGCTTAGGACGTTATATCTATGGAAGTAACACTTATCCATCAAGGACTGGACCTTATGTTATTTGGCATGGGCACTGTTTTTGGTTTTCTCGCTTTATTGGTGGGTATTACGCGCATTATGTCTACCGCCGTAAATTATTTTACTATTGCACCTGAGTTGAGTATTTCTGCACAGCCACCAGCTGTGTCAACGAATGCATCGGTGGATCCCAAAATTATTGCAGCCATTCAGCTAGCGATAAATGAGCATAGAGGTCGATAAGTTAAACAGGGCTATCTTTTTCAGTAACGTCACACACAACACTAATGTCATTAATTGCTTGGATTCATATTTATGTCGGCTAAAAAATCTGCGTTAGGTATTACAGAAGTTGTCCTTAGGGACGCCCATCAATCACTTTTTGCAACGCGTATGCGAATCGATGACATGTTACCGATTGCTGCAAAGTTGGACCAGGTGGGCTATTGGTCAATGGAGTCGTGGGGAGGTGCAACATTTGATGCTTGTATCCGCTTTTTGGGCGAGGATCCTTGGGATCGTATCCGTGAAATAAAGAAAGTCATGCCCAATACCCCACAACAGATGCTTTTTCGTGGTCAAAATATTTTAGGCTATCGGCATTATGCCGACGATGTGGTGACAAAATTTGTTGAACGAGCAGCGGTCAATGGCATCGATGTTTTCCGTGTTTTCGACGCTATGAATGATATGCGCAATCTAGAGACGGCCTTGCGAGCGGTAAAACAAGTTGGGAAGCATGCTCAAGGCACTATTTCTTACACCGTTAGTCCAGTGCATACAATGGATCTGTGGCTGGAACAGGCTCGGCAGATAGAAGATGCTGGTGCTGATTCTATCTGTATTAAAGATATGGCAGGTCTGTTAACTCCCTATGTTGGTTATGCGTTAGTGACTAAGTTGAAAAAAGCTGTATCTATACCTATCCAGCTACACGCACATGCGACCACAGGTTTGTCAACCTCAACAATTATGAAGTGTGTGGAAGCTGGTATTGATAATGTTGATACAGCGATTTCATCGATGTCCATGACGTATGGTCATTCAGCGACTGAATCAGTTGTGTCTATTTTCAAAGACTCCGATCGAGATACCGGATTGGATATTGTCAAATTGGAGGAAATTGCTGCTTACTTTAGAACTGTGCGTAAAAAGTATAGTAATTTCGAGGGCTCTCTTAAAGGAGTGGATTCACGCATTTTAGTGGCTCAAGTGCCTGGCGGTATGCTTACAAATATGGAGGGGCAGCTGCGTGAGCAGGGCGCCGAGGATCGTTTAGATGAAGTTCTCTTAGAAATCCCTAAGGTTCGAGAAGATCTTGGCTTTATTCCGCTGGTAACCCCCACTTCGCAGATAGTAGGGACTCAGTCGGTCCTCAATGTACTTACCGGAGAGCGTTATAAATCCATTACTAAAGAAACTGCCGGTGTGCTGCGAGGAGAGTACGGCGCCGCGCCATCCCCAGTTAACAAAGACTTGCAATCCCGAGTCTTAGGTGTGGGAGAGGAAGCCATTACTTGTCGTCCAGCGGACAACATTGAGCCAGAATTAGAATCCTTGGAAAAGGAATTGCTAGGATTGGCTGCAGAGTCTGGATTTCAGCTCAAGTCTGGAGATAATCAAATTGATGATGTTCTCACCTATGCCTTATTTCCTCAGGTGGGGCTCAAGTTTCTAGCGCATAAAAATGATCCTTCGCAATTTGAGCCTGTGCCAACGGGTAAGTCGTCGAGTGTTGTAAATGATCAGGGTGAAGAAGTTTATAGTGTTCAAGTGGAAGGCAAAGCCTACACCGTTACGGTTGCTAGTGGCGGTGATATTAATGGTATCGCTGCTTTGGGATCGCTCTTGGGTGATACAGTGCAGTCGACTCCTCCAGCGAAGGAGGGTGTGCCAGTCAATGCGCCGCTTGCCGGTAATGTGGTAAAGGTTTTAGTTCAGCCTGGGCAGGCGGTTACTGAGGGTGAAGCAGTTATTGTTTTAGAGGCCATGAAAATGGAAACCTCTATTAGTGCTCCAACTACCGGAACTATCGTTGAGGTCAAGGTACAGGCTGGTGACAGCTGCACAGTAGGTGATATCTTGGTAACCCTAGCCTAGAAGGGGCATACGCAAAATGGAAAATTTGATGAGTTTGTGGGCTAATTCTGGACTTGCCCAAATAGAGCAGGGCCAGGTCATTATGATGGCTGTAGGCTTGGGATTGTTGTTTCTTGCCATCAATAAAGGTTTTGAGCCGCTGCTACTTGTGCCTATTGGCTTCGGTACCATTCTAGCTAATATTCCGGGCGCGGGCTTTGATGCAGTGCCTGTCTATGATCAATTGGGTAATATGCAGAGTCCTGGTGGGCTTCTTTACTACATCTATCACGTGGGCATAGAAACCGGGCTGTTTCCTCTGGTGATCTTCATGGGTGTTGGGGCTATGACAGATTTTGGCCCTCTATTGGCCAACCCAAAGACCTTGCTTTTAGGTGCGGCCGCCCAGGTGGGTATTTTTAGCACTGTGCTCGGTGCTGTTACTCTTAGTTATTTTGGAATCCTAGATTTTAGTATTCAGGATGCTGCCTCCATTGGGATTATCGGTGGTGCCGATGGACCTACGGCTATTTTTGTAACCAGTAAGCTTTCACCTGACTTGTTAGGTGCAGTAGCGGTGGCAGCGTACTCATACATGGCATTGGTGCCTATTATTCAGCCACCAATTATGCGCGCTCTGACAACGCCTCAGGAACGTGCCATTGAAATGGTCCAATTGCGGGTAGTGTCCAAGTCAGAGCGGATTATTTTTCCGCTAACGCTGTTGGTGCTTGTAGCTATGTTATTGCCCGATGCAGCGCCATTACTTGGTATGTTCTGTTTTGGTAATTTAATGCGCGAGTGTGGTGTGGTTAATCGTCTTACTGATACTACTCAAAATGCGTTGATCAACATAGTTACCATCTTTTTAGGTTTAGGTGTGGGATCCAAAATGAGCGCTGAAAAGTTCCTGAATGTTGAGACTATGGGGATTTTGGCTCTGGGAGCCATCGCTTTTTGTATTGGTACCGCGTCTGGTGTTTTGATGGCAAAGCTTATGAACTCTTTGTCACGTCAAAAAGTAAATCCGCTTATTGGTGCAGCTGGTGTTTCTGCAGTGCCTATGGCCGCGCGAGTGGCAAACAAGGTTGGCCTTGAGGCTAACCCTCATAATTTTTTACTGATGCATGCCATGGGGCCAAACGTGGCTGGCGTCATAGGGTCAGCTGTTGCTGCTGGTGTTATGATCACGTTGGTTGGGAATATGTAAACAATGGGACCTGTCCAACACGCTATTGCAGTGAAGCTACAATCTTTTTTTGGCGAGGATTACGTTAGTATTAGTGATGAAAGTCATATGCATTCGGGCCCTCCAGATACTGAGAGTCACTTTAACGTTGTAGTTGTTAGCGACCAATTTGATGATCTTAGATTAGTGCGAAGACATCAACTAATTTATGGACTTTTGTCGAAAGAGTTGGCTGGACCTGTACATGCATTGGCACTTCATACATATACTCTCAAAGAGTGGCGCGCCAAAGCTAAGACGACGCCAGAGTCACCTAATTGCTTAGGCGCAAGTTAGCCCTTTAACCACTGTTGCAAGCTCAAATCGGGCTGATTTTAGATCACAGAAACCTTTTTTTTTGTGTTTTTCGTTACCTTCGCCAATTCATCGCATATATACCCCTATTCACCGAATTGCTATGGAGCTTGCCGGCGTGGACGCAGAGAATCAATATGTTGATATTCTTTTCAGTTTGCGCTGGATAAATAATTATAAACTTCGTAGGGGGAGTTATGCGTTCGCAATCATCCGTAAGCTATTTGGGCTGGTTCCAATCTTTTTTTCAAATTAATCATTTTGGGTCAGTTTTAGCACTGTCGTTCACTCTGTTTTTATCAGCCTGTGGTGGCGGTGGAAGTAGCGTTACTGAAAATGATCTACCTGAACCAGGTCCGGATGGCGTTGCGCCAACATTAACGAGCGTGGCGCTTTTGCAGTCACAAGAGCGAGACTCAAGCAGTGATGGTGTTGCTAAGCTTGGTCAGTCGATTAAGGTCGATTTCACTTCCTCAGAAGCTATTATGCTCCCAGAAGTTACAATTAATGGCGTGGCTGCTGAAGTGGTAGGCAAGATTAATACTTGGTCAGCCTCAAGAGAAATGACTGAGTCCGATGTTGATGGTTATGTCACGTTTAATATTTCGTTCGTTGATGTTTCTGGCGTCAGTGCGGAGTCCGATGTTTCTGAGACGACCGACGGCAGCAGAGTACAGTACTGTGCAGAGGGATGTGTTGATCCAGTTGAAGATCCGCTTGTGGGTGAATGGATGCTTGATGGTGCTGGAGCGGCTGGCGTTGGTCCCGTTGCCGGTAGCATGGAATGGTGGTCGGCGGATGAAGCTGTGGTAGCAGATCGCGCCTGTTGGTTTGATGATATCTTTTTGTTCTCAAAAGACGGTACGTTTAATAATATTCAAGGGGATGAAACTTGGGTAGAAGCTTGGCAGGGTGGCACTGACAGCTGTGGCGCGCCCGTAGCACCGCATGACGGAAGCGCTTCTGCAAGTTGGGCTTGGGATGAAGATGCTGGTACGTTGACGATAAATGGAAAAGGTGCGCATCTTGGTTTAGCTAAGGCCGTTAATGGTGAAGAATTGTCTTCATCAGCGTCTGCCCCTGAATCAGTTACATACCAGATTCTTACGTTGACAGCTGATGGTACCAGCCTAACGGTAACCGTTGAAACGGCCCCTGGAGTATGGTGGACATTTAACTTAGCGAAAAAGCCAGTATCCCCCTTTGTAGGAAATTGGAAGCTTGATGGTGCAGGTGCAGCTGGTGTCGGTCCTGTTGCTGGTAGCATGGAGTGGTGGTCAGCTGATGAAAGTGTCGTCGCAGATCGAGCTTGCTGGTTCGATGATGTATTTTCTTTCGGTTCTGACGGGACGTTTAATAATATTCAAGGTGATGAAACATGGGTTGAAGCATGGCAAGGTGGTTCTGACTCCTGTGCCGCGCCAGTAGCGCCGCATGATGGTAGTGCTGACGCTACATTTACTCATGATGAGACTGCCGGAACTCTAACCATTACAGGAAAAGGAGCCCATCTTGGTCTCGCTAAGGCGGTTAATGGCGAGGAACTAAGCTCATCTGCGTCAGCTCCAGACTCAATTACTTACGATATCCTAACTCTTACTGCTGATGGAATGAATCTTACCGTCACGGTTGAGACTGCTCCAGGAGTTTGGTGGACGTTTAATCTAGCCAAAGTGCCGCCTTCACCTCTAGCTGGAAATTGGAAGCTTGATGGTGCCGGGTCAGCTGGTGTTGGACCGGTAGCTGGCAGTATGGAGTGGTGGTCAGCTGATGCAACGGTTGTTGCCGATCGTGCCTGTTGGTTTGATGACAGATTTAGCTTCGGTGAAGACGGTTCATTCACCAACATCCTTGGTGATGAGACTTGGGTTGAGGCATGGCAGGGTGGAGCAGATGGATGCGGCACACCTGTTGCTCCTCACGACGGTTCTGCGCCAGCTAGCTTTTATTATGATGAAGCGGCAGGTCAGTTAACCCTAACTGGAAAGGGCGCTCATTTAGGCTTGCCCAAGGCGGTAAATGGACAAGAACTGAGTTCTTCCAGTTCGGCTCCTGATTCAGTGACGTATGATGTGTTAACGCTATCAGCTGATGGCAGTTATATGTCAGTCACGGTTGAGACCGCGCCTGGTGTCTGGTGGTCATTTAATCTCGCTAAAGTACCTGTGTCCGCGTTAGCAGGCTCTTGGGCTCTAGATGGTGAGGGAGCAGCTGGAGTGGGCCCCACAGAGGGGAGTATGGAATGGTGGTCCGCAGATGCTTCCGTTGTTGCTGATCGCGCTTGTTGGTTTGACGATGCATTTGTATTTGGTGATGATGGTTCTTTCTCCAATGTAATGGGTGATGAAACTTGGGTAGAAGCATGGCAGGGAGGCGCAGATTCTTGCGCGACTCCAGTAGCGCCTCATGATGGAAGCAGCGTAGGTAGCTTCAGCTATGACGAAACTGCAGGTACGATCACAATTGATGGAAGGGGTCTATATTTAGGTTTACCCAAGGCGGTAAATGGATCGGAACTGTCGTCTTCTGAGTCAGCTCCAGACTCTATTGTTTATAATGTTCTAACAGCAACCTCTGATGGAAAATATTTGACAGTCTCTGTCGAAGCTGCACCGGGTGTATGGTGGACATTTAATCTGGCAAAAAATACTTCTGGTGGCAGTGAGCCAGCTCCTCAGCCAGAACCCGAACCCGAACCCGAACCCGAACCAGTGAGCGAGCTTGGTACAGGAACAGACAATGTTCTTAATGTTGGTGAGGTAATCGATTTCAACTCAACCGTAGCTGATTATGGTCTAAATAGTTTTGGTAACAACTCGCACTCGGTTGTTGCCGATCCGACGGATGCTTCTAATACAGTTGTCGCTGTTATCAAAGGCAATGAAACATGGGCGGGCACCACAGTAGCAAGAGGTTCTGTTGTCTATCCTCTCACTGCTACTGAAACTGGTATGACCGTGCGTGTTTGGTCCCTTGAAGCTGGAATTACAGTGAGATTGAAGCTTGAGGAATCAACCGATGATAGCCACTCGGTCGAAACAGATGCAGTTACCAGCCTCGCGGGAGAATGGGAAACGCTTACCTTTGACTTCAGCAAGCATGCTGAGGGCACTGCGGCCATGGATCCAAGCTATGTTTATGATACTTTGTCCATCTTTTTAAACTATGGTTCAGCAGGTTCGGCTGAAACTTACTATTTCGATGACATCAAGTTCATAGGAGCTATTCCAGCTCCAGCACCAGATGCAGGCTCTGAATTGGTCTCAAATGGTGATTTCCAAACAGGTATAACTGGTTGGGAAGGCGGAGCTGCGGTTGCGAATAACCTGACTTCTTATTTTGCTGTTGCTGAAACGACGTCTGGTGAAGTGTACGAAGTTAATCTAAGCCAGACGATGACGTTGGTTCCTGATACCGAATATACCGTTTCATTCTCGGCTAAGTCTTCAATAGAGCGAACGATGATTGCCGGGCTTGGTTTGTATCATGATCCCTGGACAAATGTAGGAGAAGACGTATCTCTCACAACTGAGTGGCAGACCTATGAATTGGTTCAGGTCACTACAAAAGATGGTGCAGGTTTTGGTGATGAGGAAAGTCGAATTCTATTTGATATGGGTGGATCACAAGGTGGTCAGGTGTGGATTGATAACGTAAGTGTTACCAATACAGACGGAGAGGAGCTAGTGAAAAATGGAGATTTCCAGTCCGGTATAACCGATTGGGAAGGTGGTGCTGCAGTTGCTGATAATTTGACGTCTTACTTTGCTGTTACTGAGACCGTCTCTGGTGAGGTTTATGAAGTCAATCTCAGTCAAACTATGACGTTGGTGCCGGATACTGAATATACAGTAATCTTCTCAGCGAAGTCTTCAATAGATCGGACAATGATTGCAGGGCTTGGTCTATACCATGATCCCTGGACCAATGTTGGCGAAGATGTCTCTTTGACGACAGAGTGGCAGACCTATGAGTTAGTTCAAACTACCACGAAAGATGGTGTTGGCTTTGGTGATGCTGAGAGTCGTATACTTTTTGATATGGGAGGTTCTCAAGGTGGTCAGGTGTGGATCGATAATGTCAGTGTAAAGTAATCTAATGCTGAAAAAATGATAAAAAAGCCGGGTATTTCCCGGCTTTTTTATTTGTTTTCTATTGATAGTATAAACTTTTCAGTCTTGATAGGTTTGTCAATTCGCCGGGTCAAAACCTCCCCATTTAATTGCTCTACCGCTATATCACAAAGTGTCCAAAATGGCGGTCTACCGGGGTCGGCAATGATAATTCTATTTACGCCAACGGATAGGCTCAATTTAATAAAATCACAAAGTGGCTCGACAAGGTCATCCCAGAAACAGATATCAGCGCCAATTACGGTGTCATAGGGTTTTAGATCGGCAGCTGATAGACTGGCAAAATCGCCGAGCCGAAAAGTTACGTCTGTCTTGTTCTCTAACGCTTGTAGCTCTAAGAATGGTTCTACGGTGCTGTCAATATCTAGCGCGGTTACGTTGGCGGCATAATGTTTAGCAAGATAGATGCCAGTTAATCCCCAACCACAGCCTACCTCCAGAATGCTCGCCTCTACCTCTGGTGGATAAGTATTTAGATAGTCTATTAAAACGAAACTGGATCGCCATATTTTATTTCCATGAGCACTTTGCGGCGCGGAAACTCGTTTTAGTCTTCGTACTTCTGGATGACTCGCCTTCAGTGCTTTAGTGTTGTGACAGATAATAGTATGGTCGACATCCAATAGATTTTTTCGGTCATTTGTATTTTCATAGATGTTCATACTAAACGGTGCATTTTAGAATAGGTTCGTGACTTGACTAGATTAGAGTACAATACAACACAATAACTGATCAGCATAGTTTTATGGTATTTTTAATAACAACTTCAATCTACTTCATGGGTATTCCCTAATTAATGTTATGAGTAATGTTACTTTTTCTCCGTGGGCGAAAAGATTTGTCTCCGACACCAATGCGTTATTTTGGGCACTCCAGGTCTTAGGTTGGTTTGGGCTATCTCTGATTAGTTTTTTCAGTCTAACCCTTTGGTATGATCAGCAAACTCAGCTTACTTATGTTGGTCACACTCTCGTTCAGTCTTTATTAGGCATTTTGGTGTCTTGGCCGCTACGGCCGTTGTCACATAAGGTTTGGGAAATGTCTTTTTGGCGGCGCTTTAGTTGGTTATCAGTCGGGATTTTTATCGCTTCTGGTGTGTGGGCTTTGCTTCGTATTACCACATTTATGGCGATGACAGGTGAAGAGGGCCTATGGCCTGATTTTGGAGGTTGGTTATTTGGTTCTATCTTGATATTTGTATCTTGGGCATCATTTTACCATGGTATAAAATACTATCAGTTACTGCAGTCTGAGCATTCAAGATTACTTATGATTGCAGCTTCTAACAAAGAGGAGCAACTAAAGAGGGCTCAAGCGGAAACGGTGGCTCGTGAAGCACAACTAAAAATGTTACGCTATCAACTAAACCCACATTTCTTGTTTAATACGCTCAATGCCATTTCCTCCTTGGTGCAAAGTCAGGACGAAAATAAAGCAAATTCAATGATTGTTCAATTAAGTCGTTTTCTTCGCTACTCCCTGGATAATGACCCTGTTGGTAGAGTTACGCTCAAGGAGGAAATTGATGCTCTTCAGCTATATCTTAGTATCGAAAAAACTCGATTTGGAGATCGCTTAGAGCTCGATTTTGATGTCGATCCGGATGCACAGGATATTCGAATTCCCAGTCTTATTTTACAACCGCTGGCCGAAAATGCCATAAAATATGCAATAGCGCCTATGGAGAATGGAGGAAAAATTAAAGTAAAGGCAAGTCAAAAAGGCGATTCATTATTAGTCGAATTATCCGATAGCGGGCCTGGATTAGAACTCTCAGATAAGGGCTCTCGTGGTGGCGTTGGGTTGCGCAATACTATTGATCGATTGCATGCTTCCTATGGCGATAGCTACAAATTTACTATTAAGCATCGAATGGGCGTAGGAACGACTGTATCAATGCAAGTGCCAAGTAATAATATTCAGTTAGCATCGATTGAGAGTTACTAACATATATAAGAGAGCTTTTGTAATATGAGTAAATTAAGAGTTTTAATAGTAGATGATGAGCCTTTAGCGCTTAGTTTTTTACGCTCTACACTTATTAAGCTAGATAGTATAGATCTTGTGGCAGAGGCTAAAAATGGACGCGAAGCCATTGCCGCAGTTGCCAAGCTGCAGCCAGATTTAATGTTTTTAGATATTCAAATGCCAGGTATGAACGGATTTGAAGTTGTGCAGGCTTTACAAATTCAAAAGATGCCCATGGTGGTGTTTGTTACAGCATTTGACCAATTCGCTGCCGATGCCTTTGATATACATGCCGTAGATTATATTCTTAAACCTTTGGATGCAGAAAGAGTTTCGAGATCGGTTGAGCGAGCGTTGGCTAGACTTGCAGGTAATTCCAGTGATGTGACAAACGTAGGGTCTGTGGCATCTATTTCAGAACGCTTAGCAACTGATCAAAAGCAAGAGTCAGGTCGGGAAAGCTCTGATGGAATCAAACGAAAATTGCTAGTACGAGACTCAGGTGTTGTAAAAATTATTCCCTTTGATGATATTGATTGGGTAGATGCAGCTGGGGATTATATGTGTGTGCATGCAAATGGGGAGACGCACATTATTAGGATCACCTTGGGAGAGTTAATGGAAAAGCTAGATGCATCCTTGTTTGTACGCATTCATCGCTCAACAATTGTCAATATTGAACGAGTAGTGAGCATAACAGCGCTACCCAAAGGGGGTAGTCTTTTAGAACTCTCTGAAGGCACTACGCTTAAAGTAAGTCGGAATTATCGGGAGTCGGTACGCAATTTTTTCCAATAACGTCGAATGCTTGAGGTGGGTAATGACTAGGTTTTTCGACCTTTTTAACGCATAGAGTTACCCTATGGTCGCATGTGTGCTTCCAAGGTTAGCATTGTCATGAAACCATGCTGGTTAAGCATGTTGTAATTGATCTTGGTGTTGCAACACATGTACATTGGTTTATTTGAATAGTCCGTTTAAGGAATGTTATAAATGTTAATTAGGTCCCTGTTCGTTAAAAGGCTAGATCATTTTTCTACGTCTCTGTGTGTACTCCTTGTTACTCTGTTTTTTAGTCTTAGTCTTAGTGTTCGGGCTGTTGCCGACGCTCCCTCTGACAAGATTGTCGAAACAAGGGTTCAAAATATTCTAAAAACCATGACATTAGAGCAAAAAGTAGGGCAGATGGTTCAGGGTGAAATAAAACAAGTTTCGCCTGATGATGTTAGTCGATATTTTCTTGGATCAGTACTCAATGGTGGTGGTTCTTTCCCTTATCAGAATAAACAGGCAACAGCCAAAGACTGGCTAAAGTTGGCTGACGATTACTACAATGCTTCTATCGATAAATCAAAAGGTGGTGCCGGCATACCTATTTTTTGGGGAACAGATGCGGTCCATGGCCATAATAATATTATTGGTGCTACGTTATTTCCTCATAATATTGGGCTAGGTGCAGCCAATGCTCCGGAACTGATAAAAAAAATAGGTGCTATTACCGCCAGAGAGGTCACGGCAACGGGTGTTGAATGGGTATTTGCGCCTACGGTAGCAGTAGTCAAGGACAATCGTTGGGGACGAGCCTATGAGGGCTATAGCAGCGATAGAAAAATTATTGAAGCTTATGCCGGTCAAATGGTGGAAGGTTTACAGGGTGAATCAGGACAATTGTTTAATAACGATGCCAAGGTCATTGCAACAGCTAAGCATTTTGTTGGTGATGGCGGCACATTCCGAGGAATAGATCAGGGTGACACCATTATGGGCCTTGATGCTTTATTAAAGGAGCATGGTCAGGGCTATGCGCGGGCTATAGAGGCTGGTGTGCAGACCATCATGGCTTCCTTCAATAGTTGGAATGGTTTGAAGATCCATGGTGATAAGTTTTTATTGACGGATATTTTAAAAGATCAAATGGGATTCGACGGGGTTGTGGTCAGCGACTGGAATGGCGTTGGTCAAGTCAAAGGCTGTAATAATAAGAGCTGCCCAAAGGCTATAAATGCTGGTATAGATATAGTTATGGTGCCTGATGTTTGGAGAGAATTTTTACGCAATACAATAGCTCAAGTTAAAGATGGTCAAATTCCTATGGCCAGGATAGATGATGCAGTGAGCAGAATTTTACGCGTAAAAATTCGTGCAGGCTTGTTTGAAAAAGGTGCTCCCTCATCGCGGCAAGGTGCAGGCGATACTAACTTAATTGGCACAAATGCTCATCGTGAAGTCGCTCGAGAAGCAGTTCGAAAGTCTTTAGTGCTGTTTAAAAACAATGGTGATACTTTACCAATTAAGCCCAATCAACATGTTTTAATTACGGGAGATGGAGCCAATAACATTGGAAAGCAAAGTGGGGGTTGGACCATCTCTTGGCAAGGGACTGACAATATTAATAAAGATTTTCCAGGCGCCACGAGTATTTATGCTGGTCTTAAGCAAGCCATTGAATCCATTGGGGGCTCAGTCGAATTAAGTTCTGATGGTACCTGGATGAAGAGGCCTGATGTGGCCGTGGCAATATTTGGAGAGGACCCATATGCTGAAGGTCAGGGGGACATTCATGCGTTGTTGTACCGAAATGGCTCAACAGCGGATCTTGACCTAATTCGGTCGATTAGATCTGAAGATATCCCTGTGGTGAGTGTTGTCTTAACGGGTCGTCCACTCTGGATGAATGCTGAGATCAATAGTTCTAATGCTTTTGTAGTTGCCTGGCTACCCGGTAGTGAAGGTGCAGGCGTTGCCGATGTGCTGGTTGCCAAGCGCGATGGCAAACCAAATTATGATTTTACTGGGAGACTATCATTTGATTGGCCTAAAAGAGAAACCAATCTTATCGATGGACGTCTTGCTGTTGATGAGTATCTATTTGGTATTGGCGGTGGTCTTAGTTATGGTGATAAAGAAGTCCTAACCGCGACATTGAACGAGGAGGCTTCTTTAAGTGATAAATTAGCAGCTAATGTTATTTTTCGTGGCAGTACTCGAAGCCCTTGGAAAGCTTTTGTTGGCGATGTGAGTGACTGGCATCGAGCGGTTGAATCTGGTGAAGCCTCAACTGCCTATGGGGCATTAACGGTTGAGACTATAGATGGTATTGTTCAAGAGGACTCTCGCCAACTGCGTTGGTTGGGCGGTTATGAAAGTCAATTTTATTGGCAGGGTGAAGCGCCGGTAAATCTTAGTGACTTGGTGAAGGAAAATGGAGCTTTAATGGTTAACTTCAGAGTTGACAAACACCCAGAGGGTAGCGTTAACCAACGTATGGATTGCGGTTGGCCGTGCTCGGGAATTATTGATATGACTGAGTTTTTTCGTTCTATACCCGAAGGGCAGTGGTCACGAGTTGGCATAAGTTTGGCTTGTTTTGCAAAGATCGGTGTTGAGCTAAGCTCGGTAACCTCACCTCTGGTGCTAAGTTCAAAAGATCCCTTCGAGATTACCCTTAATGACGTTAGAATAATCGCCGACGCCCCTAAGGGTGTTTTATTGCCCTGTGACTAGTGGGTATTAGCCTTAGACAGTGAGATGAAAGCCTCCGTCCAGTAACAGCGTTTCTCCAGTGACTACGTTGGATAGCGTCATCAGATTCAAAATAGCTTCGGCCACTTGTTCTGCGGTAACTGCCAATTTTAGAGGCGTATTTTTTTCGATATTAGTGAGGGCTGAGTCGTAGTTTTCGTCTCCTAGTCCTTTTTTCAACCAATCACCCTGAACAAATCCAGGGCACACACAATTAACCCTGATTGGTCCCAGATTGCGTGCCATAGATAGCGTCATTGTATTTAGAGCACCTTTCGAGGCGGCGTAGGCAATACTGCTGCCAATACCTTTAATACCTGCAATGGACGAAACGTTGATTACACAGGGGTTGGCACTTTTAAGCAGATGAGGTTGGCAAAGTTTTACCATTTGAAATGGTCCAATGACATTTACGCTGTATATGTGTAGGAAGTCTGCGGCATCCAATGCATCAAGGTCACCATGGTTAAAGGCAAATTTTGTGGTGCCTGCGTTGTTGACAAGACAGTCAACCCGTCCCCATAGATCAACAGTTTGGGTGACGGTATCGATGCAGGCTTGATTGTTACTCACATCTGCAACTACCGCAATAGCATCCACACCTAGATCCTTGCATTGTTGTACTACTAGCAAAGCATCTTCTAAAGAGTTTGTGCAGGTTATACATACGTTCCACTCTTGGGAGGCTAAAAGCAGTGCAGTGGCCTTTCCGACCCCTCTGCTACCGCCGGTCACAATAGCGACAGGATTTTTTGTTGCCGACATAATAGATTACCTGTGGAAATAAAACGCTTGTATTTGCGTTATGTTGATCGCTATCGATCTGTCTAAAAATAACTAGGCGATCACTCTTATTTTTGTTATTTTGGATTGCCTGTCCATAATCAATATAACAACTTTAAAGACTTAAAGGAAAATTAAATATGTCTGAGGGAAGTATTTCAGGTATCTACATTGCTACCCAATCGGGCGGGCAAATGTCTGGTCATCGGAGTATTTCTGTCAAATCAGGAAAAGGTATCGAGGGCGACCGCTATTTTTCCAATACAGGTAAAAATCGTTCTAGCTACAAGGGTTTGCCAGATTTTGAAATTACTCTCATAGAGTCAGAGGTAATAACTGCGTTTAATCAACAAACTGGTTCAGATTTCCATGAGAGTGATTTTCGTCGTAACCTTATTACCACAGCCATAAGATTGAATGACTTGGTGGGTAAAGAGTTCACCGTTAATGGAATTAAGATGTATGGCGTTCGCCTCTGTGAGCCATGCGCGAGTTTGCAGCGGCGTTTGGCGACCCGGATTCTTCCTGATCTGATGGGAAAAGGTGGCCTTCGTGCGCAGATTAAGGGTAACGGAATTATTCATTTAGCAGATAAAATTTACTGATTAGTCTATTTCTTTTAGATCGAAAAACCACTCAGCTGTTGCTGTTGTTGCTGTGGCAATGAGATCTTTTGTTTCATCTCTACAGTTTGCAATACCTTCTATTACATACGGTAAATAGGCGGGTTGATTGAGTTTATTTTTTGGTATGCTTGGCATGTTGCGTGGTATTAAATAAGGAGCGTCCGTTTCAACCATTAAGCGGTTTAAGGGGATATTTTTGACAATTTTTTGTAAGTCGCTGCCTCGCCGTTCATCGCATATCCAACCCGTAATGCCTATATAGAGGTCTAAATCGAGATAGTCAAAAAGGGCTTTTTTACTGCCTGTAAAACAATGAATCACTGCTCTTGGCAAATTATTTCTGCAGGCCTTGAGTATATCTAGTTGCCGCTGTGATGCGTCTCGTTCATGGAGAAATAACGGTTTTTGACAATCTATGGCTAGCTCAATTTGGCTTTCGAATGCTTTCTCTTGGCTCATTTTAGAGGAAAAGTTACGATTAAAATCGAGCCCTGTTTCGCCAATCGCTACTATAGATGGATGTTGTGATAACTCTCGCAGTGTAGAATAAGTTAGGTTGTCAAATGTACTTGCTTCATGAGGATGAACACCAGCTGTTGCATAAAGCATTGAGGGAAATTGTGCCTGATATTGGTCACATAAATCGATAACCGCCTGAGTCTCAGAAATCGAAGTTCCGGTGAGAATAAGCCTATTTACCTCTGCAGCTTGAGCATCAAGAAGTACTTGTTCAACGTTGTCTTTAAATCGTGGATTCGATAAATTAACGCCAATGTCAACTAACATGTGATTTTGCTCTTGAGAATGAGTGTCTAGTCTAACGTACTGTTATTTAATTCTGTATTGGTCACGCTGTTATCTGAAGCGGCGGATCAATCTGTTATGCGCACAGCAAGTACGTCGCAACTGGCACCATGTAAAACCGAATTACTCGTTGAACCAAAAATCAGTGATAATCCATGTCTTCCGTGAGATCCTACGACGATAAGATCTATATCATTACTGGCGGCCATGCCATGCATTTCTTGAGCAGGATGTCCTAAAATAACATGCTGATCCGCAGCCTCCACCTGAAGTTCAGTAGCATAGATCGCCAGCCGCTTTGTTGCTTGATCAGTTAACTGCTTTTGTACATCAGAAAGATCCACAGGAATATCCCCACCGTAGGTGAACGACAGAGGTTCTAGAATATGGCAAACAGATATTTTGGTGTTTGTATGGGTAAAAAGAAATTTTACTCGTTCAGTGACCTGATTAGATTCGGGCGATAGGTCTAGGCCGACAAGAATGTGCTTATATGCTGACATAATGGTGTACCTCTTAGGTTGTTTGCTAGTAGTATCGATATTTGACAAGGGCAATACATCGACATTTATAGTCACTACAAGCATTAAGAGTAATCCTATATGAGCTGGTTGTTAATCATTTTCGTCATTTCGGTGGTGCTCTCCCCGTTGATGTGGTTTAAACAGTCTCCCCGTCAGCGACAGATTGGAGAGTTGCGCAGCAATGCGCTGCAATACAATCTTCAAGTGTCTTTGCATCGACGGCCTGATGCTCGAGATTCAGATACGCGACTAGATGCAGTTTGTTATCAAATGAGATTTGATGGACATATCGCTCAAGAACCTTGGGTCATTCATCGCTATAGTACGCGTGGATGGGCTTCAAATTGGGGATCCTGGAACTGGTATGGTGCTGAAGCTAAGCCCTGTTGGCATTCAGTGCTGAAGGACATCTTAATAAATGTTCCCAAGGGTATAACTGCTATAATTGTGCAAAAGAACTCTGTAGGTATGATTTGGGATGAGGCGGGAAATGTAGATGAATTGCGACTTATTGCCGATTATTTGAGTCAATTAAAGGTCTGTGCGAAAAATAATTGTTGACCAAATGGGTACGTTACCAGTATATATGGCGTCTAACAGGGTTCGAGTTTCAAAAACCAAATAGAAAAGGCCCGTTTAGTCTGAAGATTTGGCGGCAAAAAAAGGAAAATCATCCCTCATGGGCAAATCGTTAGTTATTGTAGAATCACCGGCTAAGGCAAAAACCATCAATCGATATTTGGGTGATGATTTTATTGTGAAGTCCTCAGTTGGCCATATCCGAGATTTGCCTACGGGAGCTAATCGTACCCCGAGTGATCCGAAGGAACGTGCTAAGCAAGCCGCACTCACCAGAAAGATGTCTCCAGAGCAGAAAATTACTCATCGAGAGAAAAAGGCCAAAGCACAACTCGTTAATAGCATGGGAATTGATCCAGATAATAACTGGAAAGCTGAATATGCAACACTGCCGGGTAAAGAGAAGGTGGTTGCTGAGTTAAAGAAAATTGCTAAAACTGCTGACACTGTCTATCTGGCGACAGATATGGATAGAGAGGGTGAGGCCATAGCTTGGCATCTTACTCAGGTAATTGGTGGAGATAATAGCCGTTACAAACGCGTTGTGTTTAATGAAATTACTAAAAAAGCAATTCGTACGGCTTTTGAGTCACCAGGAAAGCTAAATACACATCGAGTTGATGCACAACAGGCTAGGCGATTTTTGGATCGTGTGGTTGGTTTCATGGTGTCACCACTGTTGTGGGAGAAAGTTGGAAGAGGGCTTTCTGCAGGCAGAGTACAGTCAGTAGCATTGCGTATGATCGTTGAACGCGAGCGTGAAATTCGAGCTTTTATTCCAGAGGAATATTGGACTGTTCAGGCTGATTTGGAGCACAAAAGTGGTGCTGATGAGGCAAAGATTAGATTTGATGTCAAACGTGAAGATGGAAAAGCTTTTAGGCCAGAATCTAAAGAACTAGCTGATTTGGCCTTATCTGTTTTGCGTAAAGCAGATTACTCTGTTCTCAAACGAGAGGATAAACCGACTAAATCTAAACCATCTGCGCCCTTTATTACCTCAACATTGCAGCAAGCTGCCAGCACTCGGTTAGGGTTTGGGGTTAAAAAAACCATGATGATGGCCCAGCGCCTATATGAAGGTGGTTATATTACCTATATGCGGACTGATAGTACCAATTTGAGTGATGATGCGGTGGCAAGTTGTCGAGAGTATGTTCAACTCCGTCATGGTGCCAAATATCTTCCAGCAGACCCTATTGTATATAGTAGCAAGTCCGGAGCACAGGATGCTCACGAAGCTATTAGACCATCAAATGTCGATGTTTTGCCTGGAAGTTTAGCTGACATGGAGGCCGATGCGCGCAAGCTCTATCAGCTCATTTGGCAACAGTTTGTAGCCTGTCAAATGACTAATGCTGAATTCACCTCTACCACCATTACTGTGGCGGCGGAAAACTATGAGTTAACCACCAAAGGTCGAGTAACTCGTTTTGATGGTTATTTGGCGGTTATGCCTCTGAATCGAAAAGCTGATGATGACATCGAACTACCTGATCTCAAAAAAGGAGATCTTATGGCGATGCTAGCCTTGGTGCCTCAGCAGCATTTCACCAAGCCTATTGCGCGGTTTTCTGAAGCTGCCCTAGTAAAAGAACTTGAGAAGCGCGGTATTGGAAGACCATCGACCTATGCTTCTATTATTTCCACGATACAAGACCGTGGGTATGTAAAAATAGAAAATAAACGCATCTTTGCTGAAAAGATTGGAGATATAGTTACAGACCGCTTAACTGAAAGTTTTAATGATCTGATGGACTATAGCTTCACCGCTACTATGGAAGAGCATCTAGATGAAATCGCCGCGGGTACGCTGAATTGGAAAACGTTATTAAATAGATTTTATAAAGACTTTAATCAACAAGTCTCCATAGCAAAAAGACTTGATGATGGTATGCGTCGTAATACGCCATCTGAGACAGAGATTAGCTGCACCCTTTGTGGGCGTCCTATGATGATAAGAACAGCAGGCACGGGTGTTTTTCTTAGTTGTTCAAGCTATGCGTTGCCACCTAAAGAGCGTTGTAAGCATACGGTAAATTTAACCGCCGGCGATGAAGCTGTTAATATTGATGAAGATGATGAAGCAGAATCAAAATCACTTCTTCAAAAGCATCGCTGCAGCCTTTGTAACACATCAATGGATAGTTATTTATTGGATGAGAAGCGCAAGCTCCATGTCTGTGGTAACAACCCGGATTGTAAAGGCCATGAGATAGAAATCGGCCAATACGTCATTAAAGGTTATGATGGTCCTGTGCTTGACTGCGATAAATGTGGAAGCGAAATGCAGCTTAAAACAGGTCGTTTTGGAAAATATTTTGGTTGTACAGGTGAGGTTAAAGCTGGTGAGCCATGTAAAAACACACGGAAATTACTGCGCAACGGCGAAGCTGCACCTCCTAAGGTTGATCCAATTGTGATGGCTGATTTACGCTGTGTTAAAGTTGATGATCACTATGTTCTTAGAGATGGCGCATCTGGCCTGTTCCTTGCCGCTAGCCAATTTCCGCGGCATCGTGAGACGCGAGCGCCTACCGTTAAGGAGTTACTGCCCTACAAAGACCAAATTGACAGCAAATACCAGTTCTTGTTGCGCGCTCCAGCCTCTGATCCAGATGGAAATGACACGGTGATTCGTTATAGTAGAAAAACCAAAGAGCAATATGTGCGAAGTGAGACTGAAGGTAAACCTACGGGTTGGAGTGCCTTTTATACAAAAGGTAAGTGGCAGTCTCAAGAGAAGGGCTCGTAGGCCTAAGTTTGTACACGAAAAAAGTCAGTATTGATTTAGGTGTGCTGAATCTTTGTAGCAGTTAACAGATTCTCCTATCAATGATATACTTGAGCAACAAACAAGGAAATAGAAATGTCTTTTACTGAATACGAACTCGTTGTCCTCGACGATGGCGAAATTGCTTTACAACGTTCAGGCTCCGATGAACCCCTAGTCCGGATTAGCTTTTCGCCTTCGATTCTTGAGTATCTTGATGGAAGACACATTGATGTCGCCAAAAGCATGATGGATGCCGGCATCCAAACTGTTTTTGAAATGAGTGATGAAGGCAAACCAAGTAAGCTAGACAACGGCGAAGAACGACAGATACTGCATTAATTACCGCTCTACATGGCCACGCGCACCACACCAACAGCAAGTCCCTCGATGGCAAAGTCCTGGGCACGCAAATCAACTATTATGGGTGAATAATCTCGGTTTTCAGGCAGCAGTTGAATCTCGTGCTTGCTTTTAGTCCGCTTAAGCCTTTTCACCGTGACTTCACCATCCACTCTTGCCACTATAATTTGCTGGTTATCCGCGGTAGGTTGCTGGTGCACGGCTAGTAAGTCTCCGTCCATGATGCCTACGTTAACCATACTTTGGCCTTGAACACGTAAAAAATAATCTGCACTTGGATGAAAAGTGCTTGAAGGAACTTCTTGGTAATCCTCAATGTTCTGCTCAGCTAAGATAGGCTCTCCTGCAGCAACTCTGCCAACTATGGGGATACCAGCGTACTGATCAACGATCCTAATGCCACGAGAGGCGCCAGGTATCATTTCAATCACTCCTTTTCTCGCCAATGCTCTGAGATGGTCTTCCGCGGCATTTGGCGATTTAAAGCCAAGCCTTTTTGCTATTTCAGCTCTTGTAGGAGGGTAACCTGTCTCATCAAGCGAGTCTCTGATCAAGTCAAATATCTGTTGCTGTCTTGCTGTGAGTCTGTGCATTTTAAATCTCCGCAGTCTTTTACCTGTGATTATATACAGTATATGTAAATTCGCAAGTATTCTAAAATGTTACTGCTAGATGTTATGTTTTGATTCTAGTTTTTCTATCTAGAATAAATATCATATTTTTATGACGACGTCTTGATTGAAACTAATCCTTTTGGTTGGCGACATTCTGAGCTCTATAGGGATTAAAGGCTTTTTCTACTTTACAAAGTAGTACCCTATAAATGTAATTGATCTATTGATTGCCACTGTAATCAAGTGTTTATCAAGTGCAGTGGCCTAAGACATATGTTGTTGACGATGGTTTTTTCTGTGCTGATATCAATAATCACTGTATGATCTTTCGTCGTTTTCTTTGTGATTACAAACCAGTACAGTTTTGGTTGTTGATTGCCCCAGGCCTAACAAGGACGGTAATGAGATGAATAGTACGATTGATCACGGTTATGGGCGATTAATGCTCGATGTGCAAGGGTACAGGTTAACTGCGGATGAAAAGATTACTTTGACCCATCCTCAAGTGGGCGGCGTTATATTATTTGCTCGTAATGTGGATAATATTAATCAAGTTATGGTCTTGATTTCTGAGATCAGAGCATGCGCAAGTAATGTGTTGATTGCCGTTGATCAAGAGGGTGGACGAGTTCAACGGTTTCAACAGGGTTTTACCCGACTCCCACCCATGCAAACTATTGGCGACTTGATTGCTGAAGACGAAGAATCAGGAGTGTCTATTGGCCGTGATTTGGGATGGTTAATGGCTTCAGAAGTCTTAGCCTGTGGAGTGGATATTAGTTTTGCTCCGGTTTTAGATATTGATCGTTTCACGAGCTCTATTATTGGCGATCGTGCTTTTTCTGAGCAACCTGACATTGTGATTAAGGCAGCAAGGGCCTTTATTGAAGGCATGCATGAAGCTGGTATGGCCGCTACGGGAAAGCATTTTCCTGGTCATGGTGGCATTGTTGCGGATAGTCACCTAGAGGCGCCTGTCGATCATCGAGATTGGGCCACGCTCAATGCACACGATGTGGTGCCTTTTCGTTCTTTAGCTGGAGAGTTGGACGGCGTTATGCCGGCCCACATTACATTCCCACAGGTAGATGCAATGTCAGTGGGGTTCTCTCGGTTTTGGTTGAATGATGTGCTGCGTAAAGATCTCGGCTTTAAGGGTGTAATTTTTAGTGATGATTTAAGCATGAAGGGTGCGGACGTGGTTGGGGGTTACGTTGAAAAGGCCCAGTATGCATTGAACGCTGGTTGCGACATGATATTGGTTTGTAATCATCCACAGGCGGCCCAAGAGGTACTCCGGTTTATGGACAGCAAAAACACTTCACTGAGCCCGAACATAAAAGCAATGAGAGCGTCTAAGACAGTTACATGGGAAAGCTTATTACTATCAAAGCGACGAGCAAGGACTATCCGAAGACTCGCAACTATGATGTAGTTGATTTAACATAGAAATTATTTTCATTGGTATGGTTCAATCCTCAAGGGGTTTAAAAAAGTGATAAGTGATTTTCAAAAGTGGTTAGTTGAGATGACTGGTGAAGATTTCGTTTGGGTCGCTCAGCTATTTATCATCGTGCTAGTGGCTCTGAGTTTAGGACATTTACTGCATAAAGTAATCGATCGTCTTGAATCGCGTACAGCTAAAACTAAAACCGTTTGGGATGATGCCTTTGTGGAGGCTTGTCGAAGACCGGCGGTATGGTTGGTTTGGATTATCGGTATTAATTTTGCAACTGGTGTGGCAGCATCTAAGATGAACTCTCCGGTGCTAGCACTGATTGAACCGGCCAATCGATTAGCGGTGATTTTTTTGGGGGCACTGTTTTTAAATAACTTTATCAAGCGCGCTGAAAATAATTTAATTAATCCTGCTTTTATTTCAGACCCTGTTGACCCCACGACAGTGAGGGCGGTAGCGAAGCTGCTTCGAGCTTCTGTACTTATTACTGCGATTTTAATCTCCATGCAGTTATTTGGCTACAGCATTTCAGGACTGTTGGCCTTTGGCGGAATTGGTGGTATTGCTGTAGGTTTTGCTGCAAAAGATCTATTGGCCAATTTCTTTGGTGGACTAATGATTTATCTTGATCGCCCTTTTTCGGTTGGTGATTGGGTTAGGTCTCCGGACAAAGAAATCGAGGGCACTGTTGAGGATGTGGGCTGGAGGTTGACTAGAATACGCACTTTTGACAAACGCCCTTTGTATATTCCCAATGCTGTGTTTGCTAATATTTCTGTTGAGAATCCATCGCGAATGACCAATCGACGTATTTATGAAACTGTGGGTATTAGATATGCCGACATAGCTACAATGGAATCTATTATTTCTGAGGTTACTCAGATGCTGATACAGCACAAAGAGATTGATTCTGAACAAACCATGATCGTTAATTTCAACCGATTTTCTGCAAGTTCCCTAGACTTTTTTATCTACACTTTTACTAAAACTACCGACTGGGTGAAGTACCACAATATCAAACAGGATGTGTTGTTAAAGGTGGCAAAAGTGATTGATACTAATGGTGCCGAGATAGCTTTCAAAACCTCTACTATTCATATTGAGAAGAAGCCTGAGGCCCCTTTGATCAAGGAGTAAATGTTAGTGTTGAAAACCTATGGCGTCAGGCTAATCCTAGTGGTCACTTTGGTAGCGTTAACTGCATGTACCGGAGCGCCTGATGGTGTGCGAGCTGTAAAAGGTTTTAAAGTGGAATCTTATCTTGGTCAGTGGTATGAAATTGCACGGCTAGATCATTCTTTTGAGCGCAACATGACGGGTGTTACTGCATATTATTCCCTTCGTGATGATGGTGGTCTGACCGTACTTAACAGAGGTTTTAAAACTGACGTCCAATTGTGGAGTGAAGCTCAAGGAAAGGCATTTTTTGTTGGACAAAATGATACAGGTCATCTAAAGGTATCTTTTTTTGGGCCTTTCTATGGATCCTATATTATTTTTGACGTGGGTAGAGTAGAGGAGGATTATCAATATGCGTTTGTATCAGGCATGAATACAGACTACCTATGGTTGCTGTCTCGAACACCCACGGTCAGTAATAAATTACTTTCTGACTTTAAATTGCGCGCCGCAGAACGTGGCTTTGATACAACCCAATTAATTATTGTCGACCAGAGTATGCATCAAAAAAACCAATAATATTAATTGGTTTTAGCATCTATCCTTTGCTCGATCTCACCGTCCACTAACACGTCTGGAATGTTGATTGGCGTGGGTTGGTAGGGTTTTATCATCACTATAATACCAATTTCAGGGTGATCTAAGTAATATACCTTGTCTTCTTCAATACGTTTTTTTAGCTTGATAGGCCACACTTCGGCTACTGCGTATTCCTGCTCGTGATCTAGTAAATTTTGTTCTTCAGCAACAGGGTCAAAAGACTGCAACGTATAATTGTCACCAACGATATCGATAATTTGATTAGTATCAATGGGGCTTTTTATAGACTCAATTGCCCTCTGATTGAGAACGTTTTGCTGTTTTCTCTCTGGTTCACGTTCAGCATTCCAGTTATCTAAAACCATAGGATTACTATAATTGTCCGCTAAGGTTTCTTGATTTGGCACGTTTTTATAAAGAATTCTCCACAATAATGGGCTATCTGTAGTTTTTATTAGGCTCGGCACCTTCGGTAGAGTAATAGCTTTAGTGTTGTTATTTTGCTCTTCAGTTGCAAACTTAATACGCCAGAGGTCTGATTGAAAATGTAGAAAACGAGATTTATAAAACCGCAAAGCCCCTTCAACTTCTGCACGATGATCCAGTTTATTACCGGCATTTATCAGTACCCAAGGTTCCTCTGTATCTTGTTGTGTAACAAAACGCCAAGCTTCATGAAAAATAACGTTTTGACCTCTGCGTCGCAATACCCGAGCACTATCATTGAGGTTTCTGGCCCTTACATCTAGCATTTCAAAAGGATTTTCATACTCAGGAGTATAGTCTTTCATTATTTCTTTAAGTGCCATTGCCTCAGCAGATATATGCTGTCCAGTCCCTATTGCAGCGGTATTATCAATAGAGCTATTACCTAGCACAGGGTCTTGCACCCTTACGGTAGGTATTACATTAATAGTGTTTAGAAGTTGATCTGTGTTCGCCTTACTTACCGCTGGCAAAAGAGCACCTTCAATAGCATTTTTACGTTGTTCATCCAGCGCGTTTGCATCAACCAGTTTTAGTAAAGAGTTTGGGAATTGTAAGTCATAGTGTTGAGGTGGACGTTCCTCATCAGACCGTTTTTTTTGCTCAAAGATAATAACTTCGACCTGTTGCCAATGATCAGGTGTTTCGAAAAATGACTGTGGCATCTGGTCTGATTCCTGTGCCGAAATTGGCACCAAAGCCAAAGCCAGAGCCGAAAATAGAATGGTCATACCCAGCGTTACACTGATTACCGGCATTTTTTGGGTGTCTAACATTTGCTGCCTATTTTCCCTTAGGTTTAAAAATTCCCAGTTTAAGTTGCCGGCAACAACGTAGCGAGAATGTTGTGAACCGAAGCGAAGCGATCCTTAGGATCATCCATGTCCATAGTGAAACTCAATTGGTCATTATTTTGCAAGCGGAAAATGTCGGGATTGGACTGCACCATTTTAATAATAGTAATGGGTTCTACAATAGTTTTTGGTGTGAATTGTAAGCGACCACCGTTTGGGCCTGCTTCAATTTTCTTGAGGCCCAAGCGTTCGCCAATCTGTTTGATCTCAGTAACTTCAAATAGCGTTTTGGCCGGCGTCGGTAATAACCCAAACCGATCGATCATCTCAACCTGAAGTTCATGTAAATCTCTGGTGGTTTGACAATCAGCTAAGCGTTTGTAAATAGTTAGACGCATATTAACATCGGGGAGATAATCATCAGGAATCAGTGCTGGAAGATGCATATTGACTTCGGTACCTTGTTCCAAAGCGGCTTGTAAATCAGGTTTGTCACCATTGCGGATGGCGGTTACCGCTCTCTCAAGCATTTCCATGTAGAGAGTAAATCCAATGGCCTGAATATGACCGCTTTGTTCTTCTCCAAGTAACTCTCCGGCGCCACGTATTTCCAGATCATTAGTAGCCAAAGTGAATCCTGCACCCAGTTGATCAGCTGCGGAGATTGCCTGCAGGCGCTTGGTAGCATCATTGGTTATCTTCTTTTCTTCGGGCAACATCAAGTATGCATAGGCCTGATGGTGTGATCGTCCGACACGGCCTCTTAGTTGATGGAGCTGAGCCAAACCAAATTTGTCCGCACGCTCAATAATAATAGTATTAGCACTGGGTATATCGATACCTGTTTCGATTATTGTTGTACAAACTAATACATTAAATCGTTGATGATAGAAGTCTGACATGACGCTCTCAAGCTTGCGTTCACGCATTTGACCATGAGCTATATTGATTCGCGCCTCGGGAACCAAAGTAGCTAATTCATCGGCAACGCGCTGAATACTTTTGACATCATTATGTAAAAAGTAAGCTTGTCCACCGCGCAAAATTTCGCGAAGTAAGGCTTCTCTAACGACTCTCGATTCTTGCTTGCGAACAAAAGTTTTTACCGACAGACGCTTTGCGGGAGGAGTGGCTATGATAGACAGGTCTCGAATACTGTGCATTGACATGTTTAGCGTTCGAGGTATGGGTGTAGCTGTCATGGCTAAAATATCTACTTCGCTGCGTAATGATTTAATCTTTTCTTTTTGCCTTACGCCAAACCGATGCTCTTCATCAATAATCATCAGACCAAGATCTTTGAACTGGATCTTGGCATGCAGTAATTTATGAGTACTTATTAATATATCAACTTTTCCTGACTCAACGTCTTGAATTGTCTTATCCTGTTGTTTTCCAGTGCTAAATCGTGATAATTCACCAATGGTAACAGGCCAATTAGAGAATCTATCTCGAAAATTTTCTAAATGCTGATGAGCAAGAAGGGTCGTGGGTACCAATATGACCACCTGCTTACCACTACTAACAACTGTAAAAGCTGCTCGCATTGCCACTTCAGTTTTGCCAAAGCCAACATCGCCACATACTAGTCTATCCATTGGCTGTGGACTCAATAAATCTTTTCGCACAGCATTTATAGCATCTTGTTGATCGGCAGTTTCTTCAAAGGCAAAGTCACTACTAAAGCTTAGGTAGTCCTGCTCATTTTGTTCGCAAGCAAACCCTCTTTTAGCGGCGCGACGAGAGTATATATCTAGAAGTTCTACGGCAGTATCGCGAACTTGTTTTGCCGCTTTTTGTTTAGCTTTGTCCCATCTGTCGCTACCAAGATGATTGAGGGGAGCTACAACCTGGTCGCCGCCGCCGAAGCGACTAATTAAATGGAGTGAGGACACAGGAACATATAACTTGGCATCTTTGGCATAGGTTAACATTAGAAATTCTTGTGATGTTCTATCAACCTCTAATGTGATCAATCCTTGATATCGGCCAACACCATGCTCAATATGAACAACAGGAGCATTGATTTTTAACTCCGCTAGACTCTTAAAAACATAATCTGGTGATTCGGATACCTTGGAGCGTCTGCGCCGCTGCATTACTTGTTGTCCGAACAGCTCTCCTTCAGTGATCAGGCATATATTGGCGCTGGGGCTAAATATGCCCTGATCCAAGGGGTGTACGATAATGCAATGGAGTTTTGTTGAAAGTAAAAATTCATCCCAGCTGGCTACTTCAAAAGGCGTTATTTCGATACTTTTCAGTAGTTCCAGTAATATCTCTTGTCGACCTGCGGACTCTGCGCAAAACAATACTCTTTTGGAGCCTCCTTGGTTTTTATTTTCGCCGATAAAAGCCGATAGCTTGGCCAAGGGTGATGTTTGTTTTGCATTAATAGAAACATCTGGAACTGGATAGATTTGCGGATCATTATTCTCTAAGTGACTTTTTGGATTTTCTAAGACGGTACGTCGAAATTGCTTGATATTGTGAAAGACGTGGTCCACGGGTAAAAACAACGCGTTGGGTTTGAGGATGGGGCGTTCTGGATCAATACAATATTCATCATAGCGATAATTAATGTCCCCCCAAAAATGCTCAGCGGCAGTTTCAATGCCGTCATCGGTAAACAATTGAGTATTGCTGGGTAAGTAATCAAACAGAGTCGCAGTTTGGTCAAAAAATAAACTCAAATAATACTCAATGCCCTGTGGTGCTATACCATCTTTTATGTCTCTATAGACAGGGCATTTGTCAGGATTATGGTCAAAAGTATCGTGCCAATTATTAAGAAATTGATTGATGGCCTGTTTGTCCATCGGAAATTCTTTTGCAGGAAGTAAGTCAATTTGATCGACGGTTTGCAATGTGCGCTGAGACTCAGGGTCGAAAAGGCGAAGAGACTCTATATCATCATCAAGTAGATCCATTCTAAACGGCGTTTTAGCACCCATTGGGAATATATCAATGATTGATCCTCGAAAAGTAAACTCGCCATGTTCAAATACGGTCTCAACTCTTTTGTAGCCTGCCAGACTCAGCTGACGTAACAAATGTTCTCGATCTAGTTGTGTTCCAACACAATAGCTAAATGTCCTTGAGGACACGAAATCAACCGGTGCTATCCTGTGCATCAGCGTTGCAATAGGGACTAAAAGAATGCCTTGAGCGGTGTGCGGTAGCTTTGATAGCGCAAGTAATCGAGCGGAGACAATGTCTTGATGAGGTGAAAACATGTCGTAAGGTAGAGTTTCCCAGTCAGGAAAGTTAAAAACCGGAAGATTGTTTTGATTAGAAAAAAATCGTATTGCTCTGCTTTGGATTGCGGCCTGTTGCGCAGATTTTGTGACAAAAACGGTTAAGCCTTTGTGCTTGCTAGCGGCCTCGGCTACAGCTAATGATCTTCCTGCTTCATGTAAGCCGGTCCATTTTTGTTTTTCGCCAGGTAGCAAGGCAGGATGATGGTAAAAAGTGGTCATGTTAGTCTAAAATATCTCTTTGAGTGCGGTGCGGCGCGCTATTCTACTGCGCCCTGCATATTATTTGTAAAAATAATGTAAATACATCTACTTTACGTTGACTTTGGTTGCCTGTATCAATTTGGTGCAGGATAATGACATTTCAAACTGAACATGAATTTTACTATTAACATCAAAGGATTTAGCCCGTGGAAGAGCAAAAAAGACCTTTACCCGCCGATTTTTTCAAAGACTGGAAAGATCGAGAAGCACTAGCAGAAGGAATGATTCCGCTAATTGGTAAATTGTATCGACAAGACAATATATCGACTTACATGTACGGCAACAGCATGGTTAACAAGTCCGTCACAGATCTAATGCAGTCACATCGCTTTGTCCGACAGGTAGAGCACAATGAAATTTCTGAATTTGATACTTTCCCTATATTAGAGGGTATTTCTAAGATGCAGTTGGGCCCGGCGCATCTTGATCTGGGCAAAATGGTTGTAAAGTTTCAAAATGAGGGTGATGGACAAACGATTGAAGCTTTCTTACGCAAAGAACTGGGCGATATCATCGGTTCTTCGAAAAAGCCACTGCCCCAGCCGCAGGATGTCGTACTTTATGGGTTTGGTCGAATTGGTCGACTAGTGGCCCGTATTTTAGTCGACAAAGCGGGCGGCGGTGATGTCTTGCGTCTGCGAGCTATTGTCATCCGTAAGGGTAAGTTAGACCATGATCTAGAAAAGCGCGCTGCTTTGTTGCGCAGAGACTCTGTGCATGGGCCTTTTAAAGGAACTGTTAGAGTTTTGGAATCTGAAAGTACCCTGGTAGTCAACGGCAACCCCATAAAAGTTATTTATGCCAATTCGCCTGCTGAAATTGACTATACAGAGTATGGTATCAATAATGCTTTAGTCGTTGATAATACCGGTGTCTGGAAGGATACCCAGGGACTCAGTGGCCATCTGAGGCCCGGTGCTTCTAAGGTCTTGCTGACAGCGCCTGCTGGTGATGATATTCCTAATATTGTCTATGGTGTTAATCATCAACAAATTACTGAAGATCGCCAAATTATTTCGGCAGCATCCTGCACGACCAATGCCATTGTTCCGGTGTTGAAATGTTTGCTCGATGAATTTGGAATTAATAGTGGTCATGTGGAAACGGTTCACGCTTATACCAACGATCAGAATTTAATTGATAATTATCACAAGGGAGGTCGCAGAGGCCGGAGTGCTGCGCTAAATATGGTGCTGACCTCAACGGGCGCAGCCAAAGCGGTGTCTAAGGTCATTCCTGAACTTAAAGGCAAACTTACAGGTAATGCAATTAGAGTGCCCACACCGAATGTTTCTATGGCTATTCTTAACTTGCAATTGGGTAGAGAAACTAGCGCAGATGAACTTAATGAGTTTTTGCGCCAAAAAGCACTGCATTCTAGTATGCAACAGCAGATAGGTTACACAGCATCAACCGAGGCGGTATCAACAGATTTTGTTGGTTCTCGTCAGGCTTGCGTTGTGGATGCTCAGGCGACCATAGTGGATGGTCATAGCTGTGTTCTTTATTGTTGGTATGACAATGAATTTGGTTATAGCTGTCAGGTAGTTAGGTGTTTGGAAAAATTTGCTGGTGTCGTGTGGCCAACATATCCCAAGGATGCATAGTCCGAACCTAAATCGACGCCGTAGAAAAGCCCAGGAAACTGGGTTTTTTTAATTATACGTAGCACGCGTGCGGTGGATCCTAAAATTTAAGTTTGGAAGTTATGTTATACCGATAATTTTATTTGTGCTTTGTCTATATATAGGCTGGTATCATGGGCCCTAGCCTATTATAATCGCGCCCATATTTCCTTGACTCAGAGTGCCGCTGTGTTGCCGTTTTTTATTGCCGGCGTCTAGTGGGAAATTGTGATTTTAGGAAGAGCGTCGAGAGGTTCTTGATGCTGTTGTTGACATAAAGCCCTCACAAAAGAATAGAAATTGGTGTTTCTCTATGATTAAAGTACGTCGCGGTTTAGATCTTCCGATAGCGGGTATCCCTGATCAAGTTATCGATGATGGACCTATCATTAGTCAGGTTGGATTGGTGGGGTCAGATTACCACGGTATGAAACCAACGATGGCAGTAAGAGAAGGCGATGTGGTTAAGTTGGGCCAGTTACTTTTTACCGACAAAAAAAATCCAGCTGCAAGATACACTTCGCCCGCCGCGGGTAAGGTTGTCGCTATCAATCGTGGTGAGCGACGAATTTTTCAGTCGATTACGATAGATGTGGATGGTGAAGATTCTGAAACTTTTCCAACATTCAAAGGCTCTGAGTTATCAGCGTTAGAGCCTCAACAGGTAATCGAGAATTTAATCAACGCAGGTCTATGGGTAGCGTTGCGAACCAGACCCTTCTCTAAAGTACCTTTGGCCGATGCCCAGCCTGCTTCTATTTTCGTTACTGCTATGGATACAAATCCTTTGGCGGCCGATCCAACGGTGATCATTACTAACCGATCTGAAGATTTTGCTAATGGTTTAACCATTTTGACTCGCTTGACCGAGGGTCCAGTCAATCTATGCGCCGCACCAAAGGTTACTATCCCTGGATCAGAAATCGACGGTGTCCGTGAGATTAATTTTAGCGGACCTCATCCTGCAGGATTGGTTGGCACGCACATTCATTACGTTGATCCTGTTAGTGCAACGAAAACAGTATGGACGATCGGTTATCAAGACGTTATTGCGATTGGACATTTGTTTACCACCGGGAATATAGATACGCAAAGAGTTATCTCTTTGGCAGGTCCACAGGTCAATAAACCTCGGTTAGTGTCGACACGCTTAGGCGCAAATATTAATCAGTTAGTGATTGGTGAATTGACGAATGATGACAACAGAGTTATTTCCGGCTCTGTATTGTCTGGGCGTTGGTCAACAACAGTGTTTGCCTTTCTAGGGCGATACCATAATCAAGTCTCGGTCATTAAAGAAGGGCGTGAACGTCAACCGCTACATTACTTGCGGTTGGGTTTTGATAAGCATTCCGCTTTGCCTGCTTTTGCGTCTTCTTTAACTAAAAAGCTTTTCAATATGACCACGAGTACCAATGGTAGCGAGAGAGCCATGGTTCCTGTTGGTGGTTATGAAAGAGTTACTGCACTGGATATTTTGCCTATTCAGTTATTGCGCTCACTCATTGTTGGTGACACTCAAATGGCGCAAAACTTGGGTTGCCTAGAATTAGATGAGGATGACGTGGGGCTGTACACCTACGTTTGTGTGGGTAAGCATGAGTACGGCCGTATTCTACGTGATAATTTGATTAAAATAGAAAAGGAGGGTTAAGCCCTTGTTACGCAAGTTATTTGATAAGTATGAACCGCATTTTCACGAAGGTGGAAAATGGGACAAATTTTATGCTTTGTATGAAGCGGTGGATACTGCTTTGTTTAAGCCTGCAGATACTACCAAAAACAGCTCTCATGTCCGCGACAGTATTGATTTAAAACGAGTTATGATAACTGTGTGGGTAGCTACATTTCCGGTAATATTTTTTGGCATGTGGAATGTTGGTTTTCAGGCTAATACCATCATGGCTGACATGGGAATGGTGTCTCAAGAAGGACTCAGAGGCATGTTTATCGGTCTATTAGCAGGTTATGACGCCGGCAGTATATGGGACAATATTATTCATGGTGCGGCTTATTTCTTGCCCATCTATATAACTACTTTTGTTGTTGGTATTTTTTGGGAAGTTTTGTTTGCCAGTATTCGCGGACATGAGGTGAACGAAGGTGCTTTTGTTACGACTATATTATTCGCCTTGTGTTGTCCTCCCGATTTACCTTTGTGGATGGTCGCATTTGGTATCAGTTTCGGTATTGTTATTGGGAAAGAAGTTTTTGGTGGTACTGGGAAAAACTTTTTAAATCCAGCCTTAACTGGTCGGGTATTTCTATATTTTGCTTATCCTGCTTACATGAGTGGCGACGCGGTTTGGACCGCAGTGGACGGATACACTGGCGCAACAATGTTGTCGGTGGCAGCCACAGAGGGTGTTGCTGTTATGGCTCAGGGAGCTTCTTGGCTGCAGTCTTTTGTAGGTACAATTCAAGGGTCGATAGGTGAGACATCAACATTGGCGATTTTAATGGGCGGTGCCTTACTGTTAGCGACGAAAATTGCCTCCTGGCGTATCATTACTGGTGTCCTTGTGGGTTCAGCTCTGTTGGCGAGTCTTTTCAATACTATTGATTCATCAAACCCAATGTTTGCAATGCCTTTCTATTGGCATTGGGTGATTGGTGGGTTTGCTTTTGGTGCCATCTTTATGGCCACTGATCCTGTATCTGCAGCTATGACCAACAATGGTAAATTTTGGTACGGCATGTTGATCGGGGTTATGGTTATCTTAATTCGGGTTGTCAATCCAGCTTTTCCTGAAGGCATGATGTTGGCCATCTTATTTGCTAATTTGTTCGCACCTTTAATCGATCATTTTGTGGTTAATGCAAACATAAAAAGGAGATTAGCTCGTGGCCAGTGAATCTGTTCAAAAAACACTTAGCGTAGCTCTTATTTTGTGTGTTGTATGTGCTGTTGTTGTGTCCAGTGCCGCGGTAATTTTGCGACCCACCCAGGAAGAGAATAAATTGCTTGACCTTAAAACTAATATTCTTGCTTCTGCTGGTTTACTTCGGCAAGGTATTGATGTTGAAACTCAGTTTGAGCAGATTACGCCTCGTATTGTTGATTTGGAGACGGGTCGTTTTACCGAGTCTATCGATATAGCAACGTTTGATCAACGCAAGTCATCAAAAGATCCAGCAACTTCCACTGCCCTAAGCCCAGGCAATGATCCGGCGAAAATTAAGCGTCGCGAGAACTATGCAACGGTCTATATTGTCTCTGGAGATTCTGGTTTAGAAAAGATTATATTGCCAATCAAAGGCTATGGTCTCTGGTCAACGCTATATGGTTTTTTGGCGTTAGAAGCAGATTTAAAAACCGTTGCAGGCATAGGCTTTTATGAGCATGCAGAGACTCCTGGACTGGGGGGTGAAATTGATAATCCCAAGTGGAAAGCTAGTTGGATTGGTAAGCAAGCATATAACGAGGGCGAAATCGCTATTAGTGTCATTAAAGGCAAAGCAGATTTAAGTCGTCCTGAAGGCGCCTACCAAATTGATGGGTTGGCCGGTGCCACTCTGACCACCAGAGGGGTTCATAATCTAGTGCAATATTGGCTGGGCGAAGAGGGTTTTGCGCCACTTATCGGTTACTTGAAATCAGGAGATGCATAACATGGCTAATATCAAAGATACACTCCTTGAACCGATTGTTGTTAACAATCCCATTGCGCTTCAAATTTTGGGAATATGTAGTGCCCTTGCAGTAACATCTAGCATGAAAGTTTCATTCGTTATGTGCTTGGCACTAACGGTGGTTTGTGCCTTTTCAAACTTTTTTGTGTCGCTTATTCGTCATCACATTCCCGGAAGCATAAGAATCATCGTACAGATGATCATCATTGCATCATTAGTAATAGTCGTTGATCAGGTATTAAAGGCTGTGGCTTATGATGTCAGTAAGCAACTATCAGTTTTTGTTGGATTGATCATTACAAATTGCATCGTCATGGGAAGGGCAGAGGCCTTTGCTATGAAAAATCCACCGATTCCTAGTTTTTTGGATGGTATTGGTAATGGACTTGGTTACAGTGTAATTTTAATGATTGTCGCCTTTTTTAGAGAACTGTTTGGTGCTGGCACCCTATGGGGAGTCGTAGTTCTTCCGGTGGAAACCAACGGTGGTTGGTATGTGGCAAATGGTATGATGCTAATGCCTCCTAGTGCGTTTGTCCTGATCGGTCTTTTGATCTGGGCGCTTAGAAGTTGGAAAAAGACCCAAGTAGAAAAAGCGGATTTCAAAATTACCAAGAATAGTCAGCCAAGTGAGGTGATCTGATGGAGTATTATCTCAGTTTATTGGTGCGCTCTATTTTTATTGACAATATAGCGCTGAGCATGTTTTTAGGCATGTGTACCTTCATCGCGTTGTCCAAGAAAATTGATGCAGCTATAGGTCTAGGTATTGCCGTTATTGTGGTACAAACCATTACTGTGCCAGTCAATAACTTACTTTATAATTATCTGTTAGCTGATGGTGCGTTGGCCTGGGCGGGATTACCCGATGTAAATCTTAGCTTTCTAGTGTTTCTTTGCTTTATTGGGGTTATTGCGGCGATTGTACAGATACTGGAAATGGTTCTAGACAAGTATGTTCCTGCTCTTTACAACGCATTGGGGGTCTTTTTACCACTGATCACAGTGAACTGCGCTATTTTAGGTGGTTCTCTTTTGATGCAGGAACGTGGCTATGACTTTGCAGAAAGTGTTGTGTTTGGTCTTGGTTCTGGTACATCGTGGGCCTTGGCAATTGCTGTATTAGCAGGTATTAGAGAAAAGTTGAAATATAGTGACATTCCAGAAGGCCTTCAAGGCCTTGGAATCGTATTCATTACCGTGGGACTAGTTTCCTTAGGTTTTATGTCATTTGGTGGTATCGATCTTTGATGATGGAGAAATAACTGAATATGAGTGTGCAATTTGAAATTATTCTTGGCGTAGCGATGTTCACAACTGTGATATTGGCTCTTGTGGCATTTATCTTGGCCGCTCGCAGTAAACTGGTGTCCTCTGGTAGCGTAGATATTGAAATAAATGGTGAAAAAACAATTACCGTGGCTGCTGGGGACAAGCTATTACAGACCTTATCATCTGCAGGTTTGTTCTTGCCCTCTGCCTGTGGCGGCGGTGGTAGTTGTGCACAATGTAAATGTATTATCAATGACGGTGGTGGCGCCATGCTACCCACTGAAGAGGGGCACTTTACTCGCCGTGAAGCATCTGAAGGGTGGAGATTATCTTGTCAGACGCCCGTAAAGCAAAATATGAAGGTGCAGGTACCTGAAGAGGTCTTTGGTGTGAAACGTTGGGAGTGTGTGGTTGAGTCAAATCCCAATGTGGCAACTTTTATTAAGGAGTTGACTCTTAAACTGCCCGAAGGAGAGGACGTGGCTTTTCGTGCTGGTGGCTATGTACAGTTAGAGTGCCCCGCGCATCATATCAAATATGCAGATTTTGATATTGAGCCTGAGTATCGAGGAGATTGGGAACATTTTAAATTTTTTGAACACGAGTCCATTGTTACTGAGCCGGTTATTCGTGCCTACTCCATGGCTAACTATCCTGAAGAAAAAGGATTAGTTAAATTCAATATTAGAATCGCGACTCCGCCGCCTCGATCCACCGGAATTATACCCGGCCAGATGTCCTCTTATGTATTTAGTTTGAAGGCGGGAGATAAAATATCGGTCTACGGGCCCTTTGGTGAGTTCTTTGCTAAAGAAACAGAAAACGAAATGGTGTTTATTGGCGGTGGCGCTGGTATGGCGCCAATGCGATCACATATTTTTGATCAGTTAAAGCGTATAAAGTCAGACCGAAAAATTAGCTTTTGGTATGGCGCTCGATCCTTAAGAGAGTGCTTTTACGATGATGAATATGACATGTTAGCAGCAGAAAATGGCAATTTTGATTGGCATTTGGCGTTGTCTGATCCTCAGCCCGAAGATAACTGGGATGGATTAACGGGGTTTATTCACAATGTTTTATTCGAGCAATATCTGAAGAATCATGAAGCACCAGAAGATTGCGAGTACTACATGTGTGGGCCGCCAATGATGAACGCAGCTGTGGTGAAGATGCTCAGCGATTTGGGTGTTGAGAATGAGAATATTTTCCTCGATGATTTTGGCGGCTAATATGGGCTCGAAGATACGAAAAGATTGTTGCTACCATAGAGCTTCTCTTCGTTTCTTGGCATTACTGACAGTACTTTTACTGGTAATCAGCGGCTGTGATTCCGGCCCTGAGATTGTCACCTTATCTGGCAACAAGTTTGGGACTACCTACCGTATTACCATTGTTGCTGATCAGCCGGTGCCTAAAAATCTAGTCTCTATGATTGATGCACAACTTAATGCTATAGACCAGTCGATGTCCACCTATAAATCGGCCTCAGAAATTAGTCACTTCAATCGACTTGGAGTGGGATCAAGTTTGTCAATTTCTGAGGAGTTTTTTGAGGTGCTACAGGTTGCTCGATCGGTGTGGCAAGCCAGTGGCGGAGCCTTGGACCCTTCAGTTGGTCCGTTGGTCAATCTGTGGGGATTTGGTTCAGAATCTATTACAAACATTGTTCCCTCCCAAGCAGCTATTGCGTCAGCCAAAGCTCAGCTTGGGTTCGATACTTTGGTAGTTGAACGTGGTGTCAATGATATAAGCGTGCTTAAAACAAAGTCATTACAGCTTGATATGTCCGCAGTGGCCAAAGGCTATGCGGTCGATGTGGTTGCAAATTTACTTGAAATGAATGCACTGCCGGATTACTTAGTGGAAATTGGAGGTGAAACCCGCGTCAGTGGTCATAACCCCAGTGGTCAGCCTTGGAGGTTGGCAATTGAAACACCGATGTTGAATAGTGAGGTTGAAAGGATTTTATCCTTGGTATCTGGTGCTGTAGCTACTTCTGGGGACTATCGGAACTATTTTGAACGTGATGGCGAACGATATTCGCACATCATTGATCCCAGGACTGGCTATCCAATAAATCACAAATTGGCATCTGTTACTGTAGTGGCAGATAACTGTGCTTTGGCCGATGCTTGGGCGACGGCGTTTATGATTTTAGGTGAACAGCGCAGTCTTGAGTTGGCAAATCAATTACACTTGCCGATTTTTATGTTGATTCGTGATGGTGGTGCTTTTAAACCTCTATATAGCGATACTTTTGAGCCCTATTTAGGCGCTCCTCAGTAGATTTATTGGGATGAGTAGAGAGAGTTAAATATGGTAGAAGTTTTGTTGGCGATTATTATCTTTGGACTGCTCATTGCAGGTATGGCAGTCGGTGTATTGATGGGTGGCAAGCCTATTGCTGGCTCCTGTGGTGGCGTTGGTGCTGCTCTAGGCGAAGAAAACTACACTTGCGATATCTGTGGCGATGACCCTAAAAAATGTAATGAGCAAGATAATCCTAATGTCCAAGCATACAATGCCATGGATTTCCAACCCAAGAGTTCCTAAGTATGGCTGACTATTCCTACGACCTTGTTGTTATTGGCAGCGGCCCTGCAGGCGAAGGTGCGGCTATAAATGCGGTAAAACAGGGGTTAAAAGTTGCAGTGGTAGATGAGCGTGCATTGCCTGGTGGTAATTGTACACACCTAGGTACAATTCCCTCTAAGGCGTTGCGCCACTCTGTGCGACGTATGATGCAGTACAATAACATGCCGTTGTTTCGTTCCATTGGAGAGCCGCGCTGGTTTTCTTTCCCCGAAATGATGAAAGCTGCAGATGATGTTATCACTAAGCAAGTGGAAGGGCGGACTAAAGGATATGCTCGCAATCGTGTTCGTTTGCACATTGGTAGAGCTAGCTTTACAACCAAGCATCAGATTTCTGTCACTGGGCAGGATGGCAAAAATGTTGCTATTGACAGTAAATTCTTTCTGATAGCCACAGGGTCGAGTCCCTATCGTCCAGATGATATTAATTTTGATCACTCTTGTGTTTTTGATAGTGATACTATTTTATCCATGGACAGCTCTCCGCGTAACATTATTATTTATGGGGCAGGGGTTATCGGTTGTGAATATGCGTCCATTTTTTCAGGCCTGGATACACGAGTGGATCTTGTTAATACAAGAGAGTGGTTGATGAGCTTTCTTGACGATGAAATATCTGATGCTCTAAGTTATCATTTGCGCGACTTGAATGTCATGGTGCGGCATAACGAAGAATATGAGCGTGTCATGACTAACGATACTGGTGTTACATTGGAACTCAAGTCCGGTAAACGCATCCATGCTGAAGCACTGTTGTGGTGTAACGGTAGAAGCGGTAATACTAAATCTTTGGGTTTAGCTAATATTGGCTTGGAAGCTGATGAGCGAGGACAGTTATCAGTGAACGAAGATTACCAAACCAGTGTGCCTAATGTGTATGCGGTGGGTGATGTTATTGGTTGGCCTTCATTGGCTGGTGCTGCCTATGATCAGGGTAGGGCTGCTGCTTCGCACATGTGTGCAATGGAAGACCAGCATCGCGTAAATGACGTGGCGACCGGCATATGGACCATTCCAGAGATTAGTTTTGTGGGTAAGAATGAAAGTGAACTGACCGAACAGAAAATTCCATACGAAATCGGGCGAGCTTATTTTAAGGACACGGCTAGAGCACAGATTTCTGGTGAAGAAGTTGGCATGTTAAAAATTCTTTTTCACCAAGATACCCTAGAAATTCTCGGAATCCATTGCTTTGGTGCTGAGGCCGCAGAAATTATTCATATTGGACAAGCCATTATGAATCAGCAGGGTGAAGCCAACACGATAAAATATTTCTTAAGTACTACCTTTAATTATCCTACTATGGCTGAGGCTTACCGGATTGCTTCAATGAACGGCCTAAATCGGGTTCGCCGAGAGCATCGTCACTTTGATGAAAAGCAGCGTTAGCAATAGACAGCTCGTCTATGCTAACCCTGACAGGAATTGATGCTACTTTGCCAATTTGACTGTTGTTTGTGTTTTCGCTTTCGGGTTTAATCTGTGCATGGTTAAGAATCTCTCTCTCTTTATAGGCTATCGCTATACTCGCAGTAAGCGTAGAGAGGGCTATGTGTCGTTTATATCGGCTTTTTCTCTTGGCGCCATGTCACTTGGTGTTGCCGCTTTAATTATTGTTTTATCAGTGATGAATGGTTTTGATAATGAAATAAAGAGTCGGCTATTGAAAGTACTTCCACACATAACCGTTGCCAAATTCGACGGAATTAGTCATGAGAATATTCAGTTGGTGGGTGCTCAATTAGCCACTGATCCGGCGGTCGAGCACATTGTACCTATGGTGCAAAGTTTCGTTGTCATTTCTCAAGGTGATGAGCAAATGGGTGTTAATTTGCAAGGCATAGACACTCTATGGCCGACCGCAGACCTACTTTCTGAAGTCATGATTTCTGGAGAGCTTGAGCAACTTACCGCGGGACAGTTTCAAGTAATTGTGGGTGCACAAATTGCTCGTAAAATGGGGCTAATGGTCGGGGATACCCTGCAGATAACACTCCCGCAAGTTAGCGTTACCCCTGCGGGTATTTTTCCAAGGATTAAGCGGGTAGTTGTTTCTGGTATTTTTCAAGTAGGCGCTCAGGCAGATGGTTCGGTAATTTTTATGCATCAGGCTGATGCTCGCACGTTATTGCGCTTAGGCGATAAGTTTCTAGGCTTTCAGGTGCAATTAAAGGATGGTTTTGGGGCAGACAATTGGATTCTTCGCCATGCTCAAGTAATGTTTCCTGATTTACAGTGGCGATCTTGGACTTCAACCATGGCGTCGCTGTTTAAAGCCATGGCTATGGAAAAGATAGTAGTTAGTCTATTACTGTCAGTTATTATTGCTGTGGCAGCGTTTAATATAATTGCTAGTTTAGTTCTCATGGTAGCGGAAAAACGTCGGGATATTGCGGTTATTCGAACTATGGGTGCGACTTCAGGCTTGGTTATTAGAATATTTATTGTTCAAGGTATGACTGTGGCCGTTATGGGTGTTTGTGTCGGAACAGTCATAGGGTCTGCAGTAGCTTATTTCATAGGTAGTATTGTCACAGCAGTAGAGCACGCACTGGGTATTTACTTTTTTGATCCTAGTATTTACTTGATAAGTGCGTTGCCCTCCAAGTTATTGGTTTCTGATGTGGCAGTGGTAGTGATCAGTGCATTAGTCATTAGTTTGTTAGCAACCCTATATCCGGCATGGCGAGCTGGACAAATACTGCCTGCGGAGGCTTTGCGTTATGACCACTAAAGCGGTGATGGTTGCATCTGATGTAAGCCGAGTCTATTTGCAGGCTGATATGTCATTGAGTGTACTTTCAGATGTTAATTTAACCATTCAACAGGGTGAAAAAATTGCTATTGTGGGTGTTTCCGGCTCGGGGAAAACAACTCTTTTGAACTTGCTTGGGGGCTTGGATGATCCTACCGCCGGAGATGTGCGGATTTGTGATGTATCTTGGTGCACTTTAGGTGCATCTAAGCGTGCAGCCTGGCGCAACCAGCATGTGGGATTTGTGTATCAATTTCACCATCTTTTGGGTGAATTCTCTGCACTTGAGAATGTGACCCTTCCTCTTTTGATTGGAGGTTGCTCTCCAGTTGATGCATTGCGAAAAGCTACTGAACTACTTGTCAGAGTCGGCCTTGGTGACCGATTACAACATCATCCAGCCGAGCTTTCTGGGGGAGAGCGGCAACGTGTAGCTGTTGCCAGGGCATTGATTACTAGTCCCTCGGTAGTGCTTATGGATGAACCGACAGGTAATCTTGACCCCAATACTGCTAGCGCTATTCTGGATCTGTTAATAGAGCTCAATCAGTCGCTTAATATTTCATTTGTATTAGTCACACATGACCAGGCTATTGCGAAAAAGATGGATCGTACACTAACATTAGAGAATGGCACGCTGGTTAGCGTGGATCAAAATTTTGATTAAATCCATTCCAGTTTTCATTGGGCTGCGCTATTTTTTTGCTGATCAACGCTCAAAATTGTTAGTGTCCTTTATTTCCTTACTTGCGATTGCAGGTTTGGTGTTAGGGGTTGGACTATTAATTGTCGTGCTTTCTGTAATGAATGGTTTTGATCGTGAATTACGTGAAAATATTCTTTCTGTGGTCCCCCATGTGCAGTTGATTCATCCAACTGGTGTCCAGAACTGGCAGACCCAGAGAAACACGCTACTATCACTAGAGGAAGTCATTGAGGCAGTTCCCTATGCTGATGTAAACGGTTTGTTAAGTCGACGAAAAACTGCTCGCCCTATCCATTTCTTGGGGCTTGATGCGACGGCTATGCCCGAAGGGCTTGCCGCAGTGCTTGAACGAAATCAATTGGCAATGCCCAAGAATAATGAGATATTACTGTCAGAAGTGGTCGCTGAGGCTTTAAATGTTCAGGCTGATCGGCGGGTCTCGATTATTGTTCCTGAAAATAAAAATGGTTCTACTAGGGTTTATTCATTTGTCGTGAGCGGTATCTTTGCCACTCACACTGAACTCGATCAGTCATTGGCTATAGGCGCTCTAGATAAGGTGGCGGAAATTGCAGGAATACCTGATCATGCAAAAGGATTTAGGTTGCAGATCAACGATGAATTTAATGCACGTAATATTGGCTATGAGATTCTTAATAAACTCCCCTTTGGGTATGGTTTCAGAGATTGGTTTCAGACCCATGGCAATCTTTATCAAGCCATTCAATTGTCTCGTAATATGGTGGTTTTGCTAATTTTCTTAATCGTTGCCATAGCGGCATTTAATGTTGTTTCAATGTTAATGATGTCAGTGATGAACAAGCGTAAGGATATTGCTGTATTACAAACCCTGGGCCTATCCCGAGGGAGTATTGTGAGTATTTTTTTAGTACAGGGAACCATGATCGGTATTGTTGGCATTACATTGGGTGTCTTTCTTGGCGTACTTGGATGTTATTATGTGGCCGACATTGTGCGTTGGATTGAAACATTTTTGGGCCAACCGTTTCTGAACACAGAGATTTATCCCATTGACTATATTCCAGTAGATATGCGCTGGTCTGATGTTTTTATGATTGCTGGTATTGCCGTAGTCCTCAATGTTATCGCGACAATATACCCAGCACTGCGTGCTAGTCGCTCTGCTCCAGCAGAGGAATTACGTTACGAATCATGATCGAGGCGATTTTTTGTTGCGCGAATGTTTTTTCGCGCTTCCCAGTTTTTAATGACTTTCCAACGCCACAAAAACAGGACAAAGAAGTAACCCACAATGGCCAGTAAAGTCCCAGCAATAAGACTGCCGACAAACAGAGGAAGTAAAACTTCCGATCCAAGTTGAGAGAACCATTGCCAATTCAGAGTGACTGCAAACTCACCTAATTCAGTGCCAAGAATAGAACTGCCTAATTTATAAGTGAGAAAGAACATGGGTGGTATGGTTATGGGGTTGCTCATCCAAATAATGAGCATGGCCAAAGGAAGATTAGCACCAATCCAAAAACACAGGGCGATGACAAGTAAACTTTGTATGGGCAACGGAATAAAGGCGCAAAAAATTCCCACAAACACAGCTAGTGAGACAGACTGCCGGTTAAGGTGTAAAAGATTTGGGTCCTGAGGCAATGAGCGGATCCATCGCAGTGACGGACGTTCTAGTAATCCTTTGATGTCAGGTAAAAAACGGCGGATTGTTTTGCGTGGCATAGACCCATCATCTTTTTTACTCTTAGGGTTGTATTATGCCTCTAACGGCTAAGCGTAACTAGCCCAAAAATTGCTTAAAAACGGACTTTTGGGATCGTGCAAGATATAATAACGACTACCAAATATTACCACTTCGAATAACGTACTGGATGATCCCTTTGAACCGCCAAAAGCAAACAGCACTTTCTATAAAAAACTTAGGTAAAGTCTACGAAGATTCTTTTGAGGCCCTAAAAGGGATTGATTTAGATGTTGGCCAGGGTGATTTTTTTGCCTTGTTGGGGCCTAATGGAGCAGGCAAGTCCACTACCATTGGTATTATTTGTTCCCTCGTGAGAAAAACTGCAGGGAGCGTAACTATTTTTGGTCACGATATTGATGAAGACTTTTCAACAGCGAAACAGTACGTAGGTGTTGTTCCTCAGGAATTTAATTTTAATCAGTTCGAAAAGCCCATTGATATTTTAGTGGCTCAAGCGGGCTACTTTGGTATTAAAAAAAATATTGCGGTTGAGCGAGCAGAAAAATATCTACGGCAACTTGGGTTGTGGGAACGTCGAGATGATTTGTCTAGAAATTTATCTGGTGGCATGAAACGACGTTTGATGATTGCTCGAGCGCTCATTCATGAGCCTCAACTACTAGTGCTTGATGAGCCGACAGCCGGAGTAGATATTGAGCTTCGACGTTCAATGTGGGAATTTCTTAGAGAGATTAACGAGCAGGGTACAACGATTATTCTAACAACCCATTACTTGGAGGAAGCTGAAAGTCTATGCCGTAATATCGCGATTATTGACCATGGCATTATTGTGCAAAACACGAGTATTAAAGCCTTGTTAAAACAACTTAACAAAGAGACGTTTATTTTTGATACTCAGCAAGCATTAACCCAAGCCCCATTGATACAAAATTATCCAGTAGTATTAATTGATAGTCACAGTATTGAAGTTGAAGTGCTTAAAACACAATCAATTAATCAGGTGTTTGATGCACTTAATTCTCAGAATATCGATGTTGTTAGTATGCGTAACAAAAGCAACCGGCTGGAAGAATTGTTTTTTGATATGGTTGAGAAGAATTTAAGTGAAAAACAAGGAGTGCAAGGGGATGAATAAGCATCAAAAATGGGTAGCGTTTGATACGATTTTACGTCGTGAAATCCGTCGATTTATGCGTATCTGGCCTCAAACTCTTCTACCTCCGGTAATCACCATTGTGTTGTATTTTGTTATTTTTGGTCAACTCATTGGCTCACGTATTGGTACTATGGGAGGCCTGCCCTATATTCAATTTGTAGCGCCTGGTTTAATAATGATGTCGGTGATAACTAATTCATATTCTAATGTGGTGTCATCATTTTTTGGCTCAAAATTTCAGCGGAACATTGAGGAGCTTCTCGTTTCTCCGACACCTAATTGGATTATATTGTTAGGTTATGTTGCTGGGGGAATGTGTCGAGGTCTTGGGGTAGGTGCAATTGTTACCCTGCTATCTCTTTATTTTGCTGACTTTAGTATCCATAACGTACCTATAACTATCGCCATAGTACTGATGACCTCATTGATGTTTTCTCTTGCTGGACTTATTAACGCTATATTTGCGGCTAATTTTGATGATATTTCTATTATTCCAACCTTTGTGCTGACGCCATTGACCTATCTTGGCGGTGTATTTTACTCCATAGAGCTACTTAGTGACTTCTGGAGAAATTTATCGATGATTAATCCAGTTTTATATATGGTCAATGCATTTCGCTATGGTATTGCCGGTATTACCGATATTAACGTTGCATGGTCCTTTGGCATGGTAGGATTTTTTTCTTTGGTACTGTTTTTTAGTGCACTCTATTTGTTGGAAAACGGCTCAAGGTTACGCAGCTAATGGTTGACTACTCAGAAACAGAGCTAGGTAAAGTCACAGACTATACCGACCAGTATGATGCTGGGCTATTACAGCCTATACCTCGATCTAAGGCGCGACAAAGCCAGACCGCAGAGGAGTTGCTTTTTGTCGGTGTTGATGTTTGGACCGCCTATGAGATTTCATGGTTAAATTTGCAAGGGTTACCTCAAGTAGCCATTGGGGAATTCGTCTTCCCCTGCACTAGCCACGCTATTATAGAGTCCAAATCCTTTAAATTGTACCTCAATTCTTTTATTCAAAGTTCCTTTGCTAATAAACAACAGGTCGTCGGTCTATTAGAGAAAGATCTCTCAAATGCCTGTGGGGCAGTAGTTGAAGTTGTTCTTTATGAGATGTCAGAGTACGCCGGATTCTCTTCAATAGGTGAGCCAAAGGGTGTGTGCTTAGACCATCGAACGGTAATTATTGATCGTTACCACCCTGATCCTACTTTTTTGCGCAGTAATGCAGATCAATCTGTGAGGGAACTCTTATACTCACATTTACTGAAGACCAACTGCCCGGTGACAGATCAACCAGACTGGGCATCTATTTATATTGATTACCAAGGGCCTAAAATTGATCAAGATGGATTGTTAAAATACCTAGTATCCTACCGTCAGCATCAAGATTTTCATGAGCAGTGTGTTGAGCAAATTTTTTCAGATATTCTATCTGTTTGTGACCCATCTCAACTTTGTGTTTATGCGCGTTACATGCGTAGGGGTGGGCTTGATATTAATCCTTTTAGAAGTACATCTAAGCCTAATCCACCTCGACTGCGACAGGTCCGTCAGTAAATTTTATTTAGGTTAAACTGGTTTTGAGGAATTCGATTAAAAGCTTTACTGCCTGATCCTCCTTGCGAAAAGGTTCGCAGCGTAAAATAATATTCACCTTGCCTAAATTTGGAAATCCAGATGACGGATGAATAATGGTTAAGTTTGATGGTACTGTGCTTTTGGCTAGAACAGTGACTCCTAGACCTTCTTGAATAGCGTGTTGGATTCCAGTTAGATCTGGGTTGGTGTAAACAATTTGCCAAGGCAGTGAATTCTGATCCAAATGCTGAATGGCTGTTTGACGATAAATGCAGCCTTCTGAAGCTACAATTAATGGCATAACTTGGACCTTTAAAGAGTGCTGGCCACTGCCTGCGACCCAAACTAAATCATCCGTTTTTATCAAATCAGAATTTTTGTCAGAGACGCCATCCTCCAAGGCTAAAATTAGATCATGCTGAGCTTTCCCGACTCTAGTCAATAGGTGCTTACTTAGTTCGCAATTGACCTCTAGCGTTACATTTGGGTATGCCTTGGCAAACCTACTTACGATCCTAGGCAACAAAACTGTGGCAAATTCGCTGGGAATGCCGAGTCTAATTTTGCCTGCTACTGCACTCTTAGAGAATTGACTTATTGCAAGATCGTTTAATGCTAGTATTTGGTTTGCATAATCATAGAGCGCGGTTCCTGACTCTGATAGTTCCATATTTTTACCTAACCGCCTAAATAGGTTCTCATCAATCAGCTCTTCAAGCCGTTTTATTTTTAAAGTAATCGCAGGTTGTGATCTACCTAGGAGTTCTCCCGCCTTAGTAAAGCTACCTAACTGGGCTACAGATACGAAAGCCCGTAGTAAATCCATCGGCAAATTTTTCATGGCAATAACTCTAAATTGACAGTTTTAAGTATTTATAAAATTAATGCAACTATTGTAGCTATTAATTTAACATATTCATAATTGAGCTTTATCATTACGCACTAGCAGATTTTAACTAAACGACAACTCAGGCTATTACTATGTCCGAGATCCATGATATTAAAACAACTCAGCTTTATAGTCGTCATCTACAGGCAGGTGGCAAAATGGTTTCTTTTGCGGGTTATTTAATGCCTGTGCAGTACTCTAGTGGCATTATGCAAGAACATTTGCATACAAGAGAGCAGGCCGGCTTATTTGATGTTTCTCACATGGGTCAGTTCATTGTTCAAGGCGTTGGCGCAGCGTTAGCCCTAGAGGGGCTTATGCCAGTTGATCTTGAGGCTTTGGCGATAAACCAACAAACATATGCTACGTTTACCGATGTGTCTGGCGGCATTAGTGATGATCTCATTGTTACCCGATGGGCAGAAGATACCTTTTTCCTGATCGTTAATGCGGCTTGTAAGGCCCAGGATTTTCAGCGCTTACAGGTTCATTTAGCGGACTCTGCCGACATACGTCTTTCTGAATTGGATCTACACTCCTTAGTTGCCCTGCAAGGGCCTCGCGCTAAAGACATCATGGCTGAGCTAAGTTCAGATGCAGCAAGATTAATTTTTATGCACGGCTGCTCAGCTTCTATCAATGGAATTGATTGCTATATCACCCGTTCTGGTTATACCGGTGAAGATGGTTTTGAAATTTCAGTAGCAAATCATCATGCTGATCGTTTAGCAGACATATTATTGGCTTATGATGCTTGTCAGTGGATTGGTCTGGGCGCTCGGGACTCTTTGAGGCTAGAGGCAGGGTTGTGTCTATATGGCCATGACATGGATCTGAATACCACACCAGTTGAAGCTGGTCTAAGTTGGAGTATTAGTAAATCACGACGAAATAATGGTGCCAAGCAAGGTGGATTTTTGGGCGAAGACACAATTCTAGCTCAGTTGTCTGCCGGGGTTTCAAAAAAGCGCGTCGGATTCTTAGTTAGTGGTAAAGCCCCCGTTAGAGAGGGATCAGAGATCATTGATGACCAAGGTACGGTAATTGGCATTATTACTAGTGGTGGCTTTGGTCCAACGCTGCAAGCGCCACTTGCTATGGGGTATGTGCCTATTGAGTATTCAAAAGAGGGTACAGCTTTAACCGCCTTAGTCAGAAATAAGCCGCGCTCGATAATAGTCGCCAAAATGCCTTTAGTGCCGCAACGTTATTACCGCGGATAATTGAAAGTAATCCAGTATTAATAATTATTTGGAGTCCAAGATGGGTCAAGTTGTTTATACCAAAGATCATGAATGGTTAAGTATTAAAGATGATGTCATTACCATCGGCGTCACTGAGTTTGCTCAACAGCAGCTTGGCGATGTGGTGTTTGTTGAGCTTCCCGACGTTGGTAGCACTTTGAGTATTGGTGATGAGGCCGCAGTGATTGAGTCTGTAAAAGCAGCTGGAGAGATTTCAGTACCTCTAGGTGGAGTTGTCGTATCAGTCAATGAGTCTTTAATTGATGAACCTGAATTACTCAATAGTGCACCAGAGACTGACGGCTGGATATTTAGACTGACGCCAACCATAGCAGTTGATCTCCGTGATTTTATGGATGCAGGTCAATACCAACAATATACTCAAGACGGTGAATAACGAACCCCTATTACTGGAGATAAACAGATGTTGAAAAAGCGACGAAGCCTAGCTGATTTAGAGAATTCAGGTGAATTTATTGCCCGCCATATAGGTCCTAGTGCAGCCGATCAGTCAGCTATGCTCAATGTATTGGGGTGTACTAACCTACACCAACTTACTGGGCAGGTTGTTCCTCAGGCTATCGCTATGACAGAGCCTTTGGAAATAGATGACAGTTGCTCTGAAGAGCAGGCATTAGAAGAGCTTAAGCTGATCGCGAAAAAAAATAAAGTGTTCAAGAGTTTTATAGGTCAAGGCTACTACAATACGATCACTCCTAATGTGATTCAGCGTAATATTTTAGAGAACCCGGCGTGGTATACCGCCTATACGCCTTACCAGCCAGAAATCTCACAAGGGCGTTTGGAAGCATTGATTAATTTTCAGACCATGGTTTCAGATCTCACCGGTATGGACATTGCCAATGCGTCAATGCTTGATGAGGGCACTGCTGCGGCAGAGGCTATGTCTCTGTGTCAACGAATGGCAAAATCAAAGTCACTTCGGTTTTATGTCGACCAAGATTGTCTACCGCAAACAATCCAAGTGATAAAAACTCGGGCAGAGCCTATAGGTATTCAAGTTGATATTGGCAGTCCATCAGACTTTTCTGGAGATGCCTTTGGCATGTTGATTCAGTACCCAGGTGCCAGTGGTGATGTGTCCGATTATCGAGAAATAATTAAGAAAGTTCAGGCACAGCGTGGCCTAGTAGTTATGGCAGCTGATATTCTTAGTTTGGTGATGCTTGAATCACCAGGATCCCAAGGTGCAGATGTTGCCATAGGATCTAGTCAACGATTTGGGGTTCCCTTGGGTTTTGGTGGTCCTCATGCTGGATATATGGCAACTCGAGAGTCTTTTAAGCGCAATCTTCCCGGGCGCCTTGTGGGAGTCTCGCTGGATGCTAATGGAGATCCGGCATACCGACTTGCTCTGCAAACCCGTGAACAGCATATTCGGCGTGAGAAGGCCACTTCAAATATTTGCACAGCCCAGGTCCTTTTGGCTGTTATTGCCGGCATGTATGCGGTTTACCATGGCCCTAAAGGACTGCAGCGGATTGCCCAGAGAGTTCACACATTGACTTCTACTTTGGCTCAAGGGCTTAAGCTACATGATGTTGAAATTGCAAATAAGTATTGGTTCGACACGCTTACCTTGACTACAGGGGAAAGCACCGCGGCTATCATTGAGCGTGCTCAGAAGCAGCAGTGCAATTTACGATTGATTGATGAGCATACCATTGGCATCTCTCTTGATGAAAAGTCTACAGCCGAAGATGTTCTCCTATTGTGGGATATTATAATTGGCGAGCATCAGTTAGATGTTAGAGAAATAGCAGATACTGTGAATGACCATCTACCCGGCGATTTAGTGAGGACCACTGAGTTTTTAACCCATCCTACTTTTTCTCGTTATCGTTCAGAGACAGAAATGTTGCGTTATCTGCGCAAACTATCGGACAAAGATATAGCCCTTGATCGCGCAATGATACCTCTTGGATCCTGTACCATGAAGTTAAATGCTACAGCAGAGATGCTTCCTATAAGTTGGCCTGAATTTTCAAATATTCATCCTTTTGCGCCAGACAGCCAAACTCAGGGTTATCAACAGATGATTGGCCAATTGGAAGAAATGCTGTGTGCTGCTACAGGGTATGATGCTATGTCATTGCAGCCTAATGCGGGATCTCAGGGAGAGTATGCCGGGCTATTAGCCATTCGAGGCTATCATGCCAGTCGAGGACAAAGCCACCGCAATGTATGTTTGATCCCAAGCTCAGCACATGGTACGAATCCTGCGTCAGCACAGATGTGTGGCATGAGTGTTGTAGTTGTCAAGTGCGATGAGGAAGGTAACGTTGATGTTGATGATCTTCTGACCAAAGCTACGCTACACGGTGATAACCTCGCGGCAATTATGGTCACCTATCCCTCTACACACGGAGTTTTTGAGGAGCGGATTGGTGAAATTTGTGAGATTGTGCATCAACATGGCGGTCAGGTTTATATCGATGGGGCCAACCTCAACGCTATGGTAGGTGTCTGCCAGCCTGGTAGTTTTGGTGGGGATGTGTCGCACCTCAATTTGCATAAAACTTTTTGTATTCCTCACGGCGGCGGCGGTCCTGGCGTTGGACCCATTGGAGTAGGCAAACACCTAGAGCCGTTTTTGCCAAAAGAGTCCGAGCACGGCAGCCGTCGTGGTGCCCAGGTATCTTCAACGCCCTACGGAAGCGCAAGCATCTTGCCTATTACTTGGATGTATATCCGCATGATGGGCAGTAAGGGACTGAAGAAAGCAACAGAGGTGGCGATATTGAATGCAAATTATATGGCTAATCGTTTACAAGAGCATTATGAAATTCTTTATACCGGTAGTCAGGGGCGAATCGCCCATGAATGTATTTTAGATGTACGTAGCATTAAAGATGATATAGGTATCAGTGTAGATGATATTGCCAAGCGATTGATTGATTATGGTTTTCATGCCCCAACTATGTCCTTCCCAGTTGCCGGCACACTGATGATTGAACCCACTGAAAGTGAATCTAAAGCTGAGCTAGACCGCTTTTGCGATGCTATGATTGCCATCAAATCAGAAATTAATAATGTCTCATCAGGGCATTGGGCGGTGGATGATAATCCACTAGTCGGAGCACCTCATACCGCTGCAATGGTGTCTTCAGATCAATGGCAACATCAGTACCCCCGAAGTTGCGCAGCGTTCCCTCTGGCCTCGTTGAAAGAGAATAAATATTGGCCGCCAGTGGGGCGTTTAGATCATGTTTATGGTGATCGTAACTTGGCCTGTTCTTGTCCATCTATCAAAGATTATGAGTAACCATAGAGTGATATTATGTTGATATGACCGGTGTGGCCGAACATGGCAATTAATATGTTATCTAGTGAAAGCAACTGGAAGTGACGTCGCACCAAGTATAATTAACATAATAATTATAGTGTAAGGCACTAATAAATATAGCTTTAATTTTTAGTAAAAGCGGTATTTTTTATAAGAGCAGGGTGTCTGTTTATTGATGGTTTAAAAAGTCTAATACGCGGTAAGCTATAACTGGTTGATTAAAACCTTTAAACTCTCGTTGGCCCTTGTTTTCGCACTTAATAATATTTTTAACCAGATTGTACGTGCTTAGTGAAATAAGTATTTCTTCTCCCAAAGCCGAGGACTCTAGTCGGCTTGCTAGATTAACTGCTCGTCCAAGTAGAGTGTAATTAAGATGGTTCGCTGTGCCAAAATGGCCCACTTTACAAAGCCCACTGTTGATTCCTATTCTTAAGGACGGCGGGTTTTCAATACCAGCGTCAATCCAACGCGAGGATAGTTTGGCCATAGCCTTGCGCATAGCAATAGCCATCGCAACACAATTGATAGCGTCTTTTTCAACACCACGACTCTCAGGGTCGCCAAAAAATACCATGATCGAATCGCCCATTATTTTATCGATAGTACCACCAAAACGCACCGCTATTTCACTCATTTGAGACAAGTACACATTGAGAAATTCAGCTAGTTCGTCAGGATTTAGTTGTTCTGCAAGATCGGTAAATCCATTTAAATCAGAGAACATTATACTTATATGCTTTTCCTCTGAGATATTATTGAACTGTTGATCATTTAATATCGCTCGTCTTACAGAGGGAGAGAAATATCTCGACATCTGAGACGCGCGCAGAGATAAATCAGCATTTATGTGTTTTTGTTTCTCCACATCATGGCTCAGTAGTAAATGTCTTGATCGCTGGTTATGTATTGCGGAAATAAAAAACCCTCCAGCTATGACAACTAAAGCAGCGCTATGCAGTTCTGAAACATAAGGCGTATCAGTAAAGAAAATATATCCAAACCCAGCACTCGCTAAAATGGTCAGACTGCTTAAAACCTTTTGTTGGCGATCTTCAGTTAACATGGGTACCACACAGGTGAGTAGAATAACTAAAGAGCTTACTATCTCAAAGTGTACAAATGCCAATAGCATGCCAGCAATGGCTTTGTCTAAATAGGGGTAAAAATAAGAACGATCTTGATAGTTACGTTTTTTTAGTACCCGACCGAAGGTAATAAAGATATAAAACAATAACAGTGAGAATATACCAATGTAGCCAAGCTGGTATTGATGTACGGACGAAGATAGCGTTAAAGACGCCAGCCACATGGTGACTATCGCCAATCTAAATGGCCCATAATATTTTATGTAGACTTTGTTGTGGTCAGTTACCGTCATTTAGCTAGTCTAGCACTGGTACTCCGGTGCAGCCTAATAGATTAAAATCTGATGAGAGCTCATTGCTTTTCATGGCTCACCTGTGTACAGTCTCGCCGCTCAAAAAGACTATTCTAATGTTGATTGAGCAATGTGGATGTACTAAAGCGGTAATGTAGACAACGAGCATGCCGTGCTCTTGTAGGGTTGATAGTGCAGAGAGCGGTAACAGTTCATAGTGAGGCGCCCGCAGGGCGATTTCGCAGAGACCAGAGGCATGCAATAGTATGGCTCGAAGCAATGAGCAAGCCGGTGCTCCTGCATGATAGTTGTTAAGCAGAAAATCGGTAGAAGTTTACGGTGAGGTGTCCGAGTGGCTGAAGGAGCACGCCTGGAAAGTGTGTAAGCGTTTGTAGCGTTTCGAGGGTTCGAATCCCTCTCTCACCGCCATTTAAAACCCCTGCAACTGCCACGGGTTTTCGTTTCTGTCGTAGGTGAATCAAATAAAGCTATAGTCGTACTTGAAAAAGTACAGCAAATTATTCCCCCATCTCGAAATACTCGATGTTAACTATTTACGCATGCGCTTTTAGAAAAAAACCTTGTTAGACATGTTGTGTTAGCTTGATAAGAGACGCTGCGGTTTTCTGCAAGAGAATTAAGTGCTTAATATTTAGAAGTACTACAAGAACATGGTTTTCTTATGAATATTGTCGTAGAACAAAAAGGCGTCGATATTAATTAGGGCCCTTCAGTGTAGTCGCTGTGCGAAAACATTGTATCTTTCGGATTGTATAACTAGGACGTTAACACGCAGCATCGATATACCGGCGTGGTAACTAAGTACAACT